>APMI01036884.1_pt1 | contig 12088 bp, 6 predicted proteins | sample 667938 | NCBI WGS metagenome assembly APMI01 (sample SAMN01084076, study PRJNA167559) | wastewater metagenome | biome: Wastewater | place: Denmark: Ejby Moelle, Odense | collected 2011-11-28 | reverse complement strand
GGAGTTGCCACTACACAGCAATCTTTTACTCTACAGACACCGATTTATATTGGAGATTATACTTTTTATTTGAGAACTTTTACCAATGATTAGTTTTTGATTGGGGAATCGATATCTAATGTATGGCGGCATAGCTGTTATGGAACATAATGTAGATCATGTTCAGGTAATTCTTGTTTAACTTGTTATAATTCTTCATTGACTAATTTCTATATCTTGAATACAGCGAACTCCACATGTATCCGTGCATGTTCACCTGGTTTCTATTTAGAATTGCCTTCAAATAACTGTATCCCTTGCAGTACAAATTGTTTGTAATGTATTAATTCTTCGTCAACATGTACGAAATGTCCGATAATAAATAGTACTATTTTGACATATCTCAATACTATTTTTAATACTTGTGGTCAGAACTGTCCTCCAACATATTACTCAAACAATCTAACCCAAATCTGCACACCCTGCACCCAACCATGCTACACCTGCTTAGACTAATATACCTGCATAACCTGTATTACCGGGTATTATTTATTAAATATTTCAAGAAGTTGTGTACAGAATTGTCCTATTAATGTTATGGTTAAGAATCTTGTTAATGGAACATGTGATTTTTGTAATAATAACTGTCTTACTTGTGTTAATTTTGTGTATAATTGTACTTCCTGTGATAATGGCAATAGTTTATATTTGGAAGGAAATACTTGTGTACCAGTATGTTCTGATCAATTATTCCTCAAAAATAATATATGCACAGCTTGCGAATTACCATGTAAAATTTGCTATAACAGCACAACAACTTGTTCATCATGTTACCCTAATTCCACACTACCATTATATTCAGATTATCAATGTATATCGATATCGGCCTGTGCGATCGGTCATTTTGCTAATTTGGTTAATGGATCATGTGATGCTTGTCCAGTTCGATGCCGGCAATGTGTTTCGTTAACGAACTGTACTACCTGTGCCACTGGATTTTATCTTTATGCAAATGACTGTGTAGTTACGTGTCCAAATATTACCTTTGCCAATGATAATGCGTTGACTTGTGATAGCTGTGTCGGATGTGTTACTTGTTCCAGTTCGACTGTTTGTACTTCATGTAGAAGTAGTGATCATTTGTATCTTGCGCAATGTCTACCTGTGTGCCCTTCTGGCACTTATTCAAATACTGAAGTAGTGAACAGTACATCTCGTTTAATATGTACCCCATGCCCAATCTCATGCCCTACCTGCATAAACAGCACTTACTGCCTCTCATGCATAAATGAAAAATATCTGTATCAAGGTATCTGCAACACAATCTGCCCAATCTCAACCTACCCCTCAACCCCCCGCTGCATATCCTGCCCAGTAACATGCAAAACTTGCACATCAGCCACCAACTGCCTAACCTGTTCTTCTAATTATTCTCTATAAAACAATACCTGTGTGTTAACGTGTTCTTTAGGAATATCATTTAATCAAACTTGTTACCCTTGTGGTTTGAATTGTGCTTTGTGTGAGATTACTACTTGTACTCGTTGTGCATTTCCGTATTTATTATTGAACAATATCTGTATGTAGATATGTCCGTCAAATACGTTAACTCTGGATAATATGACTTGTACCTCTTGTACTACTAAATTTGTTAATTGTTCAACATGTAATCAAACCCATTGTCTTTCTTGTACTGATGGTCAACTATCATCAACTGGGCAATGTTTACCTTGTATTCCTGGTACTTATTCACATAATAGTCAATGCGTTAACTGCCCCTCCGTATGCTCGATCTGCTTAAACTCTTATGTATGTACAGCCTGCACTACAGGTTACTATTTCTAATCAGATTTCTGTGTTCAGAATTGCCCAAACAACAAAATACCAAACGGCACAAAATGTGATATCTGTATGCCAAATTGCACAGTCTGTAATTTAGTTACTACTTTATGTTTGGTTTGTAATGCTGGTATGTATCAGTATTAAGGATATTGTGTTGAAGGGTGTCCTGATCCTTATGTTACTAATTTAAATTATACGTTATGTGTTACTAAGGAGCAATATGCTCAGGAATACTCCAAAGCTTCGAAACCGATATATTTTCCGTTTACTATTGCAGCTTTTGTGTTTATAATTGTTGGAATTATTCTGAATTGTTGTAATAAAAATATGCATTTAAGGACATTTCTGGTTGCTACTATCGGATGGATTTAACTTGCTAGTTGGGTTCTTTTTGGAGCAATTTAGTATGTTTTTTATAAAAATTTGCAATAAAACGCGGTTAAAGGTATCATACTTGTTCTTGCTGCTGTTATTGTACTTGTGATCTGTAACTGGATATTCCTGAGATTTTATTTCAAATATTTCAAAGATGACGTAGATTTCATAAAATGGTAACGAAATCATACATGTATTAACACTATTTTTGTATTTTTTGGTACATTACTGACCTTCAAAGGCCACCGCATCTTATACTCCCGAATAATGTAACGCTAGTAATTATCAATGGTACTGTCTTCCTCAAAAAAACTGCTCCCAATATCAATTCTCTCCGTGATATCCATAATCTTCAGCTAATCGCTCGTGATAGTAGGTTCAGCATTCGCTTTATACTACTCACTAAATCTCGATCAATAATTTTTCAATGCATTAGACACCTTAATTATTACTGGTATCATGGTCTTGCTGATGTTACTGGATTTGAAACATAGTCATAATTATTTTATTGATTAACATTAAACTCAGAATATACGGAATAAAATGTATATGGAAGATTATTAAGAATTTAGTATCAATGGCAATAATAATAAAGAGAAGATTAAGAAAATTAAGAGTAAAGGTCAACTTGGTATCGATGATCTATAAGCCGGCAGCAATATCTCAAGATAAAATCTAATATAAGCTGCTAATAATGCTAATACTTATGATGGAATGCAGACTGCCAAAAAAGTACGTGCTCAGGCTGGCGGTAATAGAAATAAGATTAATTTGTAATAAGAAGATTAGTTTGGGTAGACTATCAGATAGGGTGTCTTTGGGAAGATTGTTAAGCAGAATTTACAAGGATCAAGCAGTCTAGTAGTTGATACTGACAACCTCAACAACAATAATTCTAATCTAAAAAACAACAACAATAATTAAAGCTAATACCTCTAATAATAATAATAACAAAATGAGCCAAATTCTACCCTTTCTAAGCCGCTATGGATATAAAAACAATACGATCATTACGGTTACTTAATAAAATCCGACCCCGTAACCGGCAATCTTCAAAAATATGATAAAAATGGTAATAGAATATAAATTGATTAAAATGGTGTTCATCATGCTTATGATTAGAATGGGTATTAAGTTAAGACTAATCCTCGAACTGGCTTACTGAGTAAATATGATAAATAAGGCTATATTGTACGTTAAGATGGCACTAAAGAAGATGCTAGAGGGTATCGGGTTGAGAAATTAGGAGGGGTTGATCAAGATGGGAATGGAAATGGCAAGGAAATTTTGAGATTTTATGATTAATATGGGTATTAAGTTATTGTTGATTAGGAAACTGGAGAAGAAGTTAGATTGGATTCTAAAGGTAATATTGTTAAAATTGATCCATTGACAAAATAGCACAAATTCTACACAAAATAAGGCTATCAAGTTCTATACCCCACTTAATAAAATTCTATAACCCTATACAGAAACCCATAATCAAACAACTACATAAAATTCAACAAAAACACTAAAAAATGGTAATAATACGACCCAAGGGATAACTTCCTTTTAATAAAAAATTAGAAAACAGGAAAATATTAAAAATATGATTAACAAGGTTTTCGTATTTAGTATGATCAATATGGAAATATATATCGGTATGATCATGAAGGGTTAAGGGTTATAATAGGATTCGATGGAGAAATTAAGAGGTATGATTTAGAGGGATATTAAGTAAAGAGAGATTTGAAGACTGGCGAGAGAAGAAGATATGATAAGGATGGGTATTAAGTGTGTATTGATAGTGTTACAGGTAATAAAGTGTTATATGATAAACACGGCTATAGAGTATAGAAAGATTTCTACAATAAACCAACTCTCTACGACTAGCAAAACAACATAATAATAATCGATCCAGTGACCCAAAAACACCATAAATTCACAAAATAAGGGTTAGAAATAATCACAGATTAAAAAACAGGCTAAACATATTTAAAAGATAAACGAGGCAGAAAAGTAATAGAACTTGAAGATGGTTATTATTAGAAATATGATTAAGAAGGTAATAAAATATGGCTGGATGATTAAGGGTATGAAGTTGTTACTGATCAGGACGGAAATATTGCAAGGTATGATAAAATTGGAGATTTAGTGGAAGATGAGGAGGAGGAGTATGTATAGGAGAGGGGTAAAAATGCAGGAGGAAATGGGAATGGAAATGAGGGTTGGGAGATATAGGAGGATCAAGGGGATAATATGATGGTACTTGATCGCAAAAATGACAAAAAATAAAAACGTAATAAATTCTCAACAAATAAATAATACAATTTCGAATAATAATACAGCAAAATGGTCAAATAATAATAAAAAAATAAACCCCACTTACTATTCAACCTCTAAGACGACTAACTATAACACAACGACGATAACCTAAGATAATTCCATGATGTCTAACCCGTCAACTAATACTAACTATAAAAATAGTATCAAACATTGTATAATATCTAAGCTTAACGATAACATGTAAAAAGATAGAATTCCTAAGGCAGAATGAAAATAAATTTATCATAATTATAATAAATAGATAATACTCCTTACAATAATTTGAGATAAAAAATACGTAAAAATCGTAACAAAATGACAAAATAATAGCTATAAAATTCATCATAATTTGGGGCGAAATAAATTATGATGTAACCATAATAAAATCAATAAAAATTATAATTAAAAAGTGTAGCAGATGCCTCAATAAACTAACGTAGTTTTATCAATTAAGGAGTTCAACCTTTGACAGATTAATCACGGAATACTGATTAAATGGAGTCTTTGTAGTAAATTGATGCCGTGAATATGAATAATGTTAATTTGAATAGGAATAAGAATAAGAAAGATAGGAGAAGTTAAGCGAATTTTAATAAAAATAAGAATGGTAGTAATAAAGATGGGAGAAATGTTAAGAATAATGATACACAGTCATAGAAAAATTATATGCAAAGTAACAGCAGCAGATTAAGAAATCAAAACAATAATAAAAACAGTGATATCCGTAAAATATACGATTCTGATTAATAAGTCTAATCTCTAGGCTAATAATAATGGCAAAACTAAGGCGCAGATATATTTTACAAAGATCACCCGAATACAAACGCAAACACAAATTCCCATAACGACAACAATAACGGTGGTTTAGATTAACAATCCGATATATTGAGTGATTACATTCCTCAGCCCTCAAAATAATAATAATCATCTTCTCGTCATCAATATAAAGATCATAAAGCTTCAGAGTAAAATATTTTACATAAAAAATATATGCAAAGTATTGAAGAAGTATAAGATTAACTTTTTGATAAATTGAAAAGTTAAGACTATAATAATCATAATAATAATTATCATAAAGTTAAAAGAACAGATTTTAAACTTAGTGGCACTCCTAATCCTTTAGTCTAGTACGCCAAAACTATCGATGCGAAGAAAATGGGGGAATTAGTAGATAGAAATTAGAGATATCGGTATAGAGAAAGATAAAGAGGGAAGAAAGGGGAAGATAAGACTGGGCATGCTTCAGGTCGATGATCATAATTAATATATTTTATATTTTTACCTTATTTTCTATATTATTGATTATATACTATTTTATAAAATTAAGATAAATAATGAAACTTAGACGAAATCACAAAGCCTTCATTTCCGTAGCATCGACTACACTTTCCGCAGCAGCAGGTGGTATATAATTAGACCCAGGCAAATCCATATTATTGGCACTGCAGACAAAATAGAACACAAAAGTCAATATAAGTATCCCCAAAGGTATAAATATACCACAAAACATAGGCGTAGTACTATAATAACTGACAACCTTTCCACCTTGAAATCCTAGCACTCCATTAGATATACTCATCCCAGCAAGAGTACCATCATCATCAACAAGTGCATATTTTAAATTACTATACTCAGCAAAAGCATTTCTACTTTCTGATGGTTATAATGTTGTCATGTAGACAGTAATACTAGTTTGAGCACTTGATGGATTTGATACTGATTGAACTGAGATTGCTTTATTGTTTGCAGTTTGGAGTGCATAAGTTAATCGGTTTATAAAGGCTTGGTAATGGTTGAAGAATACTTGTTGGTTCTAGTTGAAGGTAGCGGTGTAGGTATAATAGAATTTAGAGACACAGTTCCAGCCGGTAAATGTAAAACCGGGGATACATGATGTGCAGGTTTAGGTTGTCACTGCACAGGTCTGGCATGGCAGTTGGCATGCTAGGCAGGTTTGGGTGTTTGAGCTTACTGAAGAAGCCATCGAAGTATATCCTGCAATGCAGGTTAAACAGTTTAGATTTGAGGTGCAAGTTGCGCATCCGTTAGTGCATGCAGTACATGTGTTTGAACTGGTTAAGAAATATCCGCTTGCACAACCGGTACATTGAGAAGGAGCAGTAGAACTGCATCTCCAGCAGTTACTTCCACAAGCTTGACATGCTCCATTGACTAATACTGATCCGACAGCACAGTACTCACAAGCATTATTGGTGTTGGTCACACATGTAGAAACTGAGCAGGTATTTCCTGAAAGAGTATAACCGAACAAACAAGCAGTGCAGGCATTGGGGTTGTTGTTCTGACAGGCAGCGCATGGGAAATTACAAGGTGGAACACAAACAGTGACTCCATTTGATACTTGTAAATTATACCCAGTAAGACAAATAGTACATCCAAGCGGTGTACAACTCTGACATCCATTAGAACAGATCGAACATCCAAACTGACTATTCAAATAAAAGCCAGCCCCACATTGCGTACATATAGATTGTTGTTGCCCAGAACAAACTCGACAATTTGCAAGACAAGGCAAACATTGTCCAGCAAGTGAAAGCCCATACCCAGGATCACAAGAAGAACATGCAATATTATTAGGATTAATTCCTGATAAACTGGTACCTTTAGCATTAAAGCAAGTTAAACAATTTGATGGGCATGGAGTTGTGCATGTTGTTACTGAATTTGAAGTAACTGCTAGTAAATATCCGTATGGGCAAGTCGTGCAGGAATTTATAGCGTTCGGGTTGCAAGTTAAGCAGTTGCTGCTGTAAGTACATGAGATACAGTTGCCATTTGTGCCTAGATAAGCGTTACTGTAACACGAAAGACAATAATTAGGGTTATTGGACTGACATGATAGACAATTACTGCCACAAGGGTAACAAGTAGCAATATTGCTAGAACTAACCATAACATAAAAACCAGGTGAACATTGTAAACAAGTTGCAGGGAAATTTGCAGCACAGGAAGCACAACCTATATCACAGATATATGGGAATGTTGTTGTGGTTGTCAATGTTGTTGATGTGTAAGATAGGAGACCGGTTGAAGCCATGAATGATGTGCAGATTTGACCATTGCTTGCTGCAGTGCATACTGCGCATGTTGTGATCGCGCATTGAAGGCATGTGTTGCTGGTGCTTAGATAATACCCTAGTGCACAAGACAGACAGAAATTCAGGTTACTTCCTTGACACGAAGTACAAATAGGAGCATTATTACACTGCGAGCAAACATTACCATTCACAGCATAGCCACTAGCACATTGCGAACAAGTATTAACCCCGGCGACCACAGAACAAGTAGTACAAAAAGGACTAGGACATGACCAAGTACAAGCAGTATTGGCAGTATTAGGAGCATACCCTGGATAACATTGAGTGCAGACGTATTGGTTGTTTGAAGCACATTGTTGGCAGTTGGCTACTGAGCATGTGAAGCATGTGCCGTTGTCGAAGGGGGTCAAGGAGAAGGGGGTTTGGCAGGTCAGGCATTGGGAGTTTGAATCGCAAGTTTTGCATGGGTACTGGCAGCCTGAGAGAGTGCAGGTTGCGCCTGTTGTACCTCCGCTTGGGGCTGGGACAATAGTGTAGCCGCTATAGCAAGTAGCGCATGAATTAGCGCTTGAGCAGGTTTGGCAGCCAGGGACATTGCACTGGAGGCATTGTCCTCCAACCAAGTTGTATCCATTTTGACAAATTTGACAAGCTGTCTGACTGGCACAGACCAAACAATTAGCAATTCCTCCAGATCCTCCAGTGCTCAAACAAGTCGAAATGCACTGACCAGTAGCACTCACCACAAGGCCAGAAGTGCAAGTCAAACAGAAATTAGGGGTCAAGCAAGTTTGACAGTTCATGAGTGTACCAGATGGAGTACATGCAGGCCCAGTTAAAGCCAAGCTTATTGTATTTTTCTTTTAACATTTTCCCTAATTCATAATAAAACCTCTCAAACATTCCAAGCATTGTCCTTGTTCAGATAACTTGCTACATCCATTCAATAATTCCTAAACTTTAATCAAATTTTTTTAATTAGTCAATGTACAGTTTCCATGAGAGCTCAAGTAAAAATTATCTTAGCATTGAGCACATACCTTCTCGGTGATGCATCGGACACAATTCTTAACATCACAAACTTTCTCAACACAATTTGAAGTCTTAGTATCTTTGTTGATAGTCAACACATGTGTGGGTCGACACATGACACAAATTCCAAGTTTAGAACAAACTTGACAATTTTAAGCTTAACACTTGGTCAGATCTTGAGCTGATGACCAACTTACGAGTAAAGCAACGATGAGGAAACTTATGATATATTTCTTCATAATATCTTATTTTATTTTTATACATATTCATATTAATACCATCAAAATTTATATATTTATAAAGAAAATGTAATTAATATCTTTTAATTTTTATATTGTAAAAAGGTAGCATGCAAATATAAATCCATAAAAATATATAAAATCAACACAGAATATAATATAAAATACTTCAATAAAATCAAAATAATACTATTTTTAACAGCATAAAAATCACACTTCCCTTCTTCTATACTCCCTTATTTAATGTTACTCACTTTTTACTGAGCAGTTGCAACAGATACAAAAATATCTGTATAATATCAATATACAGAATAAGCGCCCCGATAACATAATCATCCATGGATAGCTATAACCTTTTCCCTCCAATAATCAACTGAGTATCAATAACAAGATAAATTCCAAAACATATCACTCCTAGCGCACAGTACAAATTAATCAGAAATGGTGACGAAATAAATAGTGAGAATATTCCCAGCATGAGCATCGCCATAAGTATCACAATCACAATCCCCCATTTTATAGTAAAATCTGTGGGAGTAAAGATCGCATAGATAGTCAACCCTAGCACAATTGCTAAAAATATTATATATGGAAATTACATAAGGTCATAACCGCGGCTACTATTACGGTTTGGGTACCGTTTTATATTGCCACTATTGAACAGATGTAGCTGACACAATATGCTTCAGAAATTGTGAATAGGAATAGTAAAATTAGGTTGACTGGGTGTTTGCGACCGGCTGGTAAACAAAATATGCCGATTTATGTACCGATTAGTAATACAAAACAGATCCACATTAACCATTGATTATTATACTGGAATTCCAGAAATGATCGCACATTATAGGAGATCAAGCACATAGCGACAGTTAGTGCTAATTGTACTATAAATATATTTTTAGATAAGTACTTGTTAATATTATATACACTTTCATGATGAATTTTTTACGGGCTTGGCCAAGTAACCCATCGGATAGATGTTTTAAAGTATCTTCAGGTTTATTATTACTATTATTGTTGACTGAGTTGTAGTTATTCCCCGAAATATAGTTTGAGTGATAGTAGTTATTATTGTTATTGTTATTATTGTTGTAATTGTTTGATATTTACATGTTCACATATGGGGCCGATGATATATTGTTGTTGTTACCGTACGGGATAGAAGGATTGGAGAGATCGTCGTTTATGGCGTAGGGGTTTGAAGTTATGTAGTTTTATGAGCTCATTTATTTGTATTATATTATTATGACTGGATGTGCAAAAGAATTTATTTATATATAAGGGTGATGATGAAAAGTATGATGATATATTATGTAAATGCTTATTACTTTATAAATGAGTAGATTATATTTAATGTGTGCTATAAACAATTAATTTTGTACTCTATTCAATATTTTTTAGTCTCTAATATCCAAAAAATCATAAAAAAAGTACTATACAATATAAGATAAAACAAACATATATTAACATCTCTCTACCCCTTTAAATTCCTCAATTTTCCCCACCCCCAAATGGCCCAGGCAATCCCCTAAAATCCCACTCACTTATATTATTCGAACACGCTTCGGTCTTCAACAGCTAATATCTGACAGTCTGCAACATTTTCGCTTAAGAACTAACAATATAAATATTACAATGATGATCCAAACAAGTACACAATTATTTAAACAACAAAGCTAATAAAGTTTGTGTTCCGAATGTGAAACCTGCTTAACCATTATTCTGGGTTAAAAATATTACACAGGAAGAAATATCTTTGAATAAATCTCGCAGCATCACACGGAAATGTTTATGGTAATCGTAGATTTATTATTATTCTGATTATTTGAATGTGTATTATGGAATTATGCAGACGCAGAGTTTTTAGTATGGGCAACCTTTCTTTATTTTTATGTAATTTTTCATACCTATAAATATAATGTTATTGATATTTTACTTCTTTAATTCTTGATTTTTTATATCGCAGATTGACTATCCTGCGCATAATCTCTTAACTCCTCACAGAAATTGATCCCGGCCAAGGTACTCAAACAAATCAACACAGAGTCATTTAACTCTAACTCCGAATAATGCCCTATTTAAACCCTTAAAATTTGAACAAATACCTAGAATAGTAATAATGGATGCATTATTGCCCAATGATGTTCTACCAATTTATTTACATTTAGGACTTGTATTCTATTATGTTTAACTTTTTGATAATGTGTTTTTATATTTTAGTTTACTTTTGTAGTTTTAATCGTTGTACTGTGCTGTGCATATTGTTCCCATTTTTTATATATTTGCATATTATATAGGAGTTGATTTATATTAAGACACCATTGATAGAAATATATTATCTATCTACAATGTATATATTAGTAAAAATCTAATATGTTAAATAGATCGGTAAAATTATCATGTGAAATTATTACTCTTTTAATTATTTGTTGTATCAGGATTATTATGAGAGTATTTCTTGAATTTTAAACACAAAAAATTCACAATCTTTCTCACAGACAAGTAAATCTCCTTCTTCATACTGTCCTTCTCCTTTCTTTTAACCTTTTTCTTTCAATTATTTCTTAATTTTCTCTATTGAAACAACTCTAAAATTACCAGCCCATAACTTGATTTCCACATATTTTTCCATCCCATCATCACCAATATACGGATACCGATATACCCTCAATTTCCCATCATACATCCCCACACATATATACCTCTAATCAACATATACAATATTATTAATATCTTTATAATGAGTCATTTTTTACCATATTTTTCTAGTTTACCATCCATATTTACATATTTTATACCATTTTAGTGAACGTAGAGGCTAGATTTTTGTTATTTTTTGTAATTTTTATTATGGAATTAGTAATTACCAATGGAATAATTCACTGCCGCTTACTGTTTTTATATAAAATGGCTTATTATTTGACATTAATCCTTGTAGTTACTGGAATATTATCTCTTAGATAGTTCCATTATGATGTTATTCAGATTTAATTACACTCATTTTCTTAAATATAATAGTTATAAGATAGCCATGCTTGGTACCAATAACAGCAATTTATTAATTAAATTATACTAATTTAGGTTTACCTTATTTTTGTAATTAAAATTCAATAAAAAACAAACATTTTTATTTTTATTTTTAAGTATTTTTATTACCATTACTATTATTATTATTGTTGCTTGCATTTATTACATTTATTATGTTATATATTTATAGCCTATACTTATTTTATGCAATTGGATATACTTATAATA
>APMI01022834.1_pt1 | contig 12091 bp, 5 predicted proteins | sample 667938 | NCBI WGS metagenome assembly APMI01 (sample SAMN01084076, study PRJNA167559) | wastewater metagenome | biome: Wastewater | place: Denmark: Ejby Moelle, Odense | collected 2011-11-28 | reverse complement strand
CGGTTATTGGCCGACGACGCGCCGCTGATCCGCCCGCCATCAAAACCGGATGAGTGGGCGGGACTTTGCTGGGCGGTTGCGAGATGACGTGGCTATTCAGTCAGATCAGGAGCCGCCATGGAGTCCATTCGAGAGCAGATTACCCGGCGCATCCTCACCGCCATGGAGGCCGGCGTTCCACCTTGGCGCAAGGGCTGGGAGGTCAGCGGCACCCAGATCAACGCCACCACCGGCAAGCCCTATGCCGGTGTGAATCAAGTCCTCTTGGCGATGACGGCTGCCAGTCTGCCCCAAGGCGGAGACCCGCGATGGCTGACGCTGAAACAGGCGAACGCGATTGGAAAACGTGTTCGTAAGGGCGAACACTCCACCAAGATCGTGCGCATGGTCGAGGTCGCCAAGAACAAGCAGGAGGGTGAGGCGTCGCCTCGCACCGAGGTGCTTGGTGAAGAGGAGGAGCGCCGGCTGGTGCTGAAAGTGTATGACGTCTTTCACGCCAGCCAGATCGAAGGGATGGAACCCATGGCGCCCCGTGCAAACAAGGTGATCGAACCCGGTCCTGCGGTAGATGCTCTGAGCGAAGGTATGAGGCAGACCGGCTTGGTCATCCTGCACGGGGCGCAGGGCGCATCCTACTTGCCAAGGATCGACACCATCCGCATGCCGGACAAGGCGACGTTTCACACTTCTATGGATTATGCGTCCACACTTCTGCACGAAATGTCCCATGCTTCGGGACATACCTCTCGACTTGCCCGGCTGGCGCCGTCCGGGCAATTCACCGATCAAGAGCGGGCGCGTGAAGAACTGCGTGCTGAGCTGGCCTCAGCCATGTTGGGCGGTGAGCTTGGCTTGCCGATGTCCCAGCAACAAATCGACTCCCATGCAGCCTATCTGAGTAGCTGGCATGACCTGCTGGCGAATGATCCCAACGAGATTTTTAGGGCAGCAGCGGATGCCCAGCGGATTGCGGATTACCTACGCCAGGTAGCACTAAAACCGGATGTTGAAACCTCAAAAGAAGATCAGCTATCTGGCGTGCCGGCGCCTGCTGTATCTCATCCCAGAATGTAATACGAGGTCGAACATCCGCTCGATGGCCCATGCCCGCTGAAAGTTGACGCCCTTCTGATTGTGCCCGCCGCCGGATTCTGCGAGATCCTTTCGGGTGACAACGCGGAATACCTCTTCGATCGGATTGGTGCCCATTTATCGGCCAAGAACTGTGAGAACGAAGATTGTCCACCTAAACGGCATTTTTTGCCGCCTTGCGGTCGCTCCGTCAAATGTTCGCGAGAAATGGGATGGAGGGTTACTAATGGGGTTCATCACGGGAGATAAGCCCTGTTTTCCATCGGTAGCGGACCTGCCTGGGTCATCCAGTCGATGAAGCAAGGCTATAATGCGCTTCGCATTTTGGCATCCGGGAGCCGCTCTGGCTCTGGGATATCAGGCAAGGTCGCTCGGCGTCGCTCAATCAAACGAATCGGATTCAGCCATGGAAGATCCCATTATCCCGGACCAAGAGTTCGCCAGCCCCCCTGCGGGCTCGTGGATTCGTTTCTTGCGCTCGTATGGTCCGACGCCGAATAACCTGAACTTGTTCGACGAATATGTGACCGGCGCGCTGAATCGGGCCAAAGTTCAGCCGATCGCCCTGACGAGTCCTCATTTGGAGGCGATGAAGCGAAGGGCCTCCTCGGGCGAGCCGGGATCGATCTTGATCGCGGGCACCGCCGGAGACGGGAAGACCTACCACTGCCGCAGTCTGTGGATGTCCCTTGGCGGCACCGCCAAAGCGTGGTCCGCTCCGGAGTTGGTCAAAACGCTCGATCTAGCCGACGGCCGCAGCGCCGTTTTTGTAAAGGACCTAAGCGAGCTTAACGACGAGCAGAGCGATGCCGTTCTGGATCTGTTGGAGCGTTCGACCCTCGGCGAGGAAAACGCTAAGTTTGCGGTGATCGCCGCCAATCACGGGCAGATCCTCGAACGCCTGCGGGATCTCGGCATTCGGCAAAACAGAACGCATCCGCTGCGCAAACCCATTCAGGAGGCCTTCCTCATTGCCGGACAGCTTCCGGAGCGCTTGGCGCTTTACGACCTAAGCCGAACGGCTCATCGGCAATCGTTGGAAGAAGTGATCTCGGCGGTGGCAGGCCATCCCGAGTGGGAAAACTGCAAGCGCTGCGCCTTGCAAGCCGAGGGCCGCGTCTGCCCGATCTTCGAGAACCGCAATCGCCTGATGGGCTCGGTCAACGGTGTCCGCTTCGCCGATCGGCTTGGCGACCTCGTTGAAACCTCCCGCCTCAATGGCTGGCATCTGCCCGTCCGCGACCTGCTGGCATTGGTCTCCAATATCATTCTCGGGCACCCAGACGCCAAGGAGGACTTGATGTCCTGCTCCGAGGTCGGTCGCATCCAATCGGCCGGAGCGGTTGAAAAGGGCAGCCTTTACGACAATGCCTTCGGCGTGAATCTACCGCGCCGCCGGGCCATGGATCGCCCAGTCTTCAAGGCGTTCTCCACCTTCGGGATTGGAGAGGAAACCTCGAACGGCTCCGACGGGCTCTTGGTCTACGGGGCCGACGACGCCAAGTTGTCCGAGGCCTTCCAGCGATTCGTCGGGTCCGATCCGGTCTACGGAGCGACGGCCGCCTACCTCTCGGCCCAGCAGCATTATCTTGAAGGCGACGAGGCCGCCCGCATTGACGGAGGCCAAGAGGACTTCCTGAGCCATTTGGCCGCTCAACGCCGCCGGTTCTTCTTCACGCTGCCGGAAGACGAACCCGATTACCACTACTGGGGCATGACGGCCTTCCGCTTTGCCGGCGACTATTTGGAGCTCTCCGAAGCGCTGCTCCAACGCAAGCCGGTCAGCGAATCGATACGGGCTCGCTTGGTCCGCGGCCTGAACCGCGTCATGACCGGCCTGTTGCTGGAAAACTCCGACCGAATCTTCGTCGCCAGCTCCGGGGGCTTCACCCAATCTCGGATCAGCGTTCTGTGCGACACGCAGACTTCGGCGCGACGTCAGGGCGGGCTCGGGATGGCCGTCAAGCTGGATCCGCAAACGGACCGGCCGTCTCTCGACATCGTCCTCGGGCATGCCCCGGGATCGGGAGCGCAATTCACTCTCTCGCCCGTGCGCTTCGAATTCCTTTGCCGAGTCGCCGAAGGCGCCTTGCCGGGTAGCTTCTCCAACGAGTGCTTGGAGGATCTTCTTGCGTTCAAGGCCAAGCTGCTGCGCAAAGCCGAGCGGCTGCGCTCGCTTCTGACTTCGGATGACGACGAGGAAGGCTCTCCGGAGGAGGGGGCGTTGACCTTGAACTTCATCGAAATCGAAAAGGACGGCCACGGCTTCACCCGCCCGTCGACGATAAGGATCGCCTGATGCCGTTGAACATCGAGAAGGTCGACTTCACGGTCGACGAACACATTTGGGGGCACCGCCTCTACGACGAGCAGTTGCCGCACCTGACGGTTCTCGAGTTCCTCAGCGTCCTGGGGGCGAACCGCGCCAACCCGCTAGCGAACGATCCGGCCGCCGACGTTCGCTATGCCCCACAGCAGCAAATCCGGCTGCGCGGGCTCCTGTTCAACAATCCGTATGTGGAGACGATCCGGGAGCGGGGCGATCCGGACGAGGACAAGTGGCGCGACTGGATGGAGTTGTTCAAACAGGATGCGACCGGCCGCGACGACTTGGACATGGAATATCTGCGCAAGTCGTTTTTGACCTTCGACGACTTCGCCAAGGCCTTGGAGCTGTTGCGCTCCTCTTCCTTCGAAGCTCGAAGCAACAAGCGGTGGAGCTCCAAGTTCGTCTTTCCCTTTGGGCCGGACGCGCTCTACGAGGATCTGCGCATCGATTCCAGCGGAGCCTCCAACGACCGCCGATTCTTCGCCCGGACCGGCGAGCTCCTTTACCTGATGCTCAGCCGAGCCGCCAACGGCCCGGAACTTGGCAAAAAGCTGGTCGAGCGGCTGTTTGACGCCAACGCTCCGATGAACCGCTTGGTCAAGGTTCTCCAAGGCGAGCCCCAGCATGCGGACGCGACGAAGGCCATCGGCCAGCGCTACTTGCCCTATGCGGCCCATCCGCGCTTCGACCGGATGTGCGACGACTGGCTCGCGATCTTGTCTCGGGACATCCCGATCTACGACGCCTTGGAGCATTTGATCGCCAGCGCGGGGCTCAACCTGCTTCTGTATTTCCTCGAATGTGCCAAAGCCCATAGCGGCGACGCCGATCCGGTCGAGATGGTCTGCGAGATCATCTCTCGGGAACGAACCAAGGTGCGCTCGCTCTCCGGCAAGTCCTACCAGGCGCATCAAGCCGTTTCTGAGCGGGCGGTGGTCTCCTTCATCGAGTCCATCAAGCTGATGCCCGAGTGGACGGCCGCGCTCGAATCCTCGGATCCGGAAGGGGAGTGCTTGAAGCTGATGCGCGAGCGCTTCCAGTGGCCCCCGGCGGGCCGCGACGACGATGACGACTATGAGCGAGAGCGTGGCGACGAATTGGTGCGCAAGCTCGTCGAGAAGGCCAAGAACAGGCATGACCAGCACTTCGGGAAGATCCATTCGACTTGGTCCAAGTCTATCGGTCTGAGCTCGCGCCGCCTCGCTCGGGGGAACCGCTACGCTCCGAATGATCGCCTCCTGAAAACCTTGGTGGTTACGGTGGTCGACGAGCGCATGCAGTTCGACGAGTTCCTGCACGAGCTGCGCCGTCGCTACGGCATCGTCATCGGCGATGCTGAAGGGGCTCACTTGGTCAAACAAAACTTGGTCGACCAAGAGGCTCTCAGCGAAAACCGCTCGAATCTCGAAGCCCGCCTGCTCGGGCTCGGCTTGGTTAGAAGGCTCTCGGACTCCTGCTCGTTCGTCGAGAATCCGTTCGCCAACGAAGGAAACAATTGATGGTCCCTGATCGCATCGTCGGGCGCGTCGGCGCCGATATTCTCCTGCGTCGCCTCTCCGATAGCCGCCAAAGCGACGGACTGCTTCCCGACTCTTCGGCGCTCTTCCGCTTGGACAAGCTTTCCTCGGGGCAGATCGCCTCGGTGGTGAAGGCGATTCTCGCCAATCCGGAGCTCTCGGCGCGGGTTGATTTGCGCATCCCGTCAGCCTTGGTGGAAGGCGAGGGGCTCCCTGAAACCGTTCTGACTGCTCAGAACGCCGGGGCCGTTCGCAACTCCGGAACCTCCAAGGAGGCTCTGCTCACCGCCAACGGAAACGAGCACAACCTCGCCGACACGCTCGGCCATGTCACCGCACTGGGGGCCAAGGAGTTCCGAGCCAACGAAGACTGCTGGGTTGAGGCGACTTGCCATGTGACCGGCATCGCTCCCGCGCCGGAGGATCGGAAGATTTTCTTGGCCGCTTTGAAGGGGATGCTCTCTTCGTTCGACCTGAGCTTGCACCAGATTGGCAGCTTCTGCGCCTTGGTCAGCGAAGCCAACACGACGCAAGGCCAGCCGATTCGCGAGTCCGTCGGTTGGGCGCTGCCGGCCGTGGGGCTGCCTCGGGATACCTCCTTCTTTTCGAGCGCGCGGACCTTCGGGACGGCCGCCGGACCGTGGCGCAAGGCCTTCGACAAACTGTTCGTCAATCGCTACCCCCTGTTGTCCCGGCTCAAACCCAATGGCCAGCCCTTGGAAGCGGCCGAGATGCTGCTGCTCCTGGAAGAAAATGCGGCGGCCATTCAAGATCACGCCCGCGTCGCCTTGGAAGCGTTCATCAACGCTCCGGCCGGCGACGACGTAACTGCGCAGGCCATCGCCCAGCTGGAATGGGAGGTCGACGGCGTCCACTTCATCTTCGACAAGCCCCGGGAAAAGCAAAAAGGGCTGGCCGATTCGACGATCCACTTCTTCGACCATGACTGCGAAGAGGCCGATGTTCTCGACGAGCGTTGGCGCAAGCATCTCGAAGAGTTCAAGGCTCGCGAGCGTCGATCGGAAACGAACGAGGACGACGAGGCTTTCTTCGAGCTGCACCGCCGCTACATCGAGCAAGCCCCCAAGCTGCTTGCCCGGTGGGAAAAGGCCATTTTTGGCAAGCCGATCGACTGCCACGACTTCCTGGAAGGGTTCGCCACGGCGGCCCAGCGTCTGGTGGCCGGCGCGGACGCTCCCAAAGGCGAACGAGCCCTTCGGCTGACGGTCTCCAAGGGGCGCACCGAATGGCGCGAGCGCTTCAACCGTGACGTCGGAGCGTATTTCTCGGTGATGCACCGAGGCCTCAAAGAGCTCATGGGAAACAAGGTCGAATGGGTCATCGAGCGCATGGGCTCGGGCAACCTGCCGGACCCTCTGTTCGAGCACCCGGCCTTCCTCGCCAAGGAAAAGGAGATTCGCGGCGACAAGCTGAAAACCTCCGCTTCGCTGTCCAAGCCAGCCCTCCAAATCAAATTCGAGGTCGCCCTGATCGAACGGAAGGGAACGGCGACTGAGACTTTGGACAAGACCCAGCTCCTCTGGTCGTATCGGCCGGAGTCGATCGGCTTGTCCTTGGCGGCCGACATGGCTCGCCTCAAAGAAAAAGGGGCGGTCGGCTGCACCGAAGTCCCGCGGCGGCTCGTCAGCAAGAAAGGCGGCGTGCAAAGCGTTTCGCTTCTCGACACCTCCTCGTTGGAGGCGAGCTACTCGCGCGACGCCGGCTCCCTCGTGCCTCCACCGAACAAGCTGCGCAGCCTGCGCGCCGACATCAAACGCCGCATCGACGAGTTGGCGTCGGACGGGCGCCTGTCCGCCGAGCAACGAAACGAAATCCGGGCGGCCTGGAATGTCTTCGAGGAGGATTACATCAAGGCCTTGGACGACTTCATTTCCTATGGCCTGCATGGCGAGGCGGTCCTGAAACAGGCCGACTCCTTCGGGGCGCTGCTTAGGACCCTCTCGGAGCACGCGCGAGGCGATGTGTGTCGCGCCAAGCTCGTCTCCGAGGTGCTCTCGATCGGGACCGTCAGGCTGTCCGGCGCTCAGGCTTGCCTGATCATTCCACCTTGGCATCCGGAGCGCATGAAGGCTCTGGCCGTCAAAACTCGGCGCGTCGCCGGCCTGGTGACGCACATGCTCGGCGGCAAGGATGTCCTGTTCGGGGACCGCGGCATCTTCTTCCGGGAATTTTCCGAAGAGCTCGCCCATCCGTTCTATCCGGAAATCGGGGTCGTGATGCGTGGAGCCACTCCTCATCTGGTCGCGGAGACGAGCACGGTCAACGGTTACAGCTTGCTTGAATCCCCAGAGCGCGGCACCGAAGATCAGTTTTCTGACGTCGATCCCTCGGCAGCGGCCAAACAGATCCGGGAGCTGCTGGAACGCTATGTCGGCTTGCAGCCGCACGAAGGCGCGAACCTGAGCGTCTTGCTCTACAACGCCGACGCCGCGGAGCTCCCGCTGGCGGCCGTGCGCGAGCTGTCGAATCTGAACACAGAAGCCGATTTTCAGTGCAACGTCTCCGTCCGCCACAGAGACCAAGCCAAGCTTCGCCGGGTCTATGCCGAACTGGTCAATAAGTCGGGGGACGATCCCGATCTTCCCGTTGTGAGCGAGACCTCGGACAACTTCATGTCCAAGCTTCGGATCTCGGTGATTCCGCCGTCGGCCACTCCGGCGCGATCAGCCAACGAGTTCCGCCCGTTTGACATCGCGTTCTTGCACGACGTGGTTTCCCGCACGGCGGCGGTCGAATGGGTCCAGGTCGACTGGACGAACGAGCGGCCGACTTTGGAGCACGCGCCTTCGCGTTGGTCCTACCGGAGCGTCTCCGGCGAAAACGAGCTCAAATCGACGACCTTCCTGACTTGCCCGAGGCAGACTGCCTCCGGCTGGGAATATGTCGGCGCGGTCGGTGCCGTCGCCCGCCGGACCGATCCGCCGGCCAACGCCCGGTTCCTTCCGGCGCGGCGCATTTCGTTGCAGGACGAGGCGATCGGGGGCGCGCTTGACGACGCGCACGCCTTGGCCGAATGGGTCGCCACCTACGACGAATTGCTCGACAAGCGTCAGCTCCAAGCGAACAAAGTGACGGTCGTCCGCTACCGCCGGGCGAGCACCAATGGCCGCAACATGATCGTCAGCTCGACTTCTGAGCTGCGCTTGCTCGGCGTTCTGGTGAAGCGTCGCCTCGATGGGCTGGCATTGCCGCTGGATGCCGATCAAACCTCGGCGCTGGCTGGCCGGATGAAAAAGGACGCCTTGTCCATCTCCGGAGACATCGTTCTGCGGGCGGCCAAGCGGGGCGTTTCGGCCGGCGAGATGATCGGCTTAGTTCTCAGCCGCCATTTGCTCGAACAGGAGTTCAAGGCTCTGACGGGAAGCCGACAGGCGTTCAGCGTTTTCTTCCTGCTCGACGACTACGCCGATTGGCTCTCCCAGAAGGAAAGCCGAATCGCCGACATCCTCGGCCTGTGCGTGGAGGAGGGCGAAGACGGCCCGCGCTTGCATATCGCAATCGTCGAATCCAAATACGTCTCGCATCTCGGAGCCGCCGAAGCCAAGCGTTCGTCGAAGGCCCAGCTTTTGGCGACTTTAGCGACCTTCCAGGCCGCACTCTTCGGGGATCCGGGCCGTTTGGACCGCGACGTGTGGCTGGCTCGTCTGGCCGACATGCTGTTGGACGCTGAAATCCCTCCGGGCTGCACGCCGCTTCTGGAACGCATCCGGGCCAAGGTCCGCGACGGGGAGGCCGGGATTTCTCTGCGCGGGTATTCCCATGTGTTCGTCCATTCGGCCGAGCCGGGAGCCTCGCAGCCGGCCTCGGAGCAAATGGCCATCACCGATGCCGGCGGGCTGCAAGCTCTTCAAGAGGTTTTCGAGCGTGGAGATCTGCGCGAATTGATCTGCGGCTATGCCAATGGCTCCGATCCTGCGACGCTGCGCTCGAAACTGGGTCCGGATCGGCCGTGGGCTTCGGCCGAGGTCCGGCTTCCCGCGCCCAGGGTCGCTTGGACGGCCATGATGGAGCAGCTAGGGCCGATGGCCGAGGCTGAGAGCGAAGCGCAAGCCGTAGAGGCTCCGGTCCCTGAGCCAGTCGTGGTCGAACCCTCCATCGTTGAGGTCGCAGCCGATGACACTAAGCTGGATAGCCAGCCGTTGGTTTCGAACGCTGGCGCGAATCTTGGAGCACTGGTGCAAGCGAAGATGGCCGACCGTTCATCCGCGGTGGACGAGCGCGAAGCTTGGGCCGAAGAGACGACGCGCAAGCTCAAAACGGCGCTCAACGGCTATGGCCTGCAAGCCGCGGTATTGGGCACGCGTCTTACGCCAAACGGCTGCTTGGTTCGGCTTGCCGGATCCGACAAGCTTCGGGTGGAGGACATCGAGGCAAAACGGACTCAACTTCTGACGACGCACGCAATCAACCTCGTGACGGTCCAGCCCAAGCCGGGTGAAATCGTAGTGACCATTGCCGGAGAAAAGCGCCAGTCCGTCTCGATGTGGGATCTGTGGGCTCGCCGCGAGCTTAATCGCAACGCCGCCGGCATCAACACCTCGTTCATCCTCGGCTTGCAGGAAATCAACGGGGCTCTCCTGTATCTGAATCTCGGCAAGGAGTTTGGCGGCCTGCAGTCGCATGAGCCGCATTCCTTGGTCGCCGGGGCGACTGGCAGCGGGAAGTCCGTGCTGCTTCAAGCGTTGCTCTTGGATGTCGCCGCGACCAACTCCAAAGATTTGGCTCAAATCGTCCTGATCGACCCCAAGATGGGCGTCGACTACGCGGCTTTGGAAGATCTGCCGCACATGCGCGAGCCGATCATCACGACGAGGGAACGCTCGACGGAGGTCTTGACGGCGTTGGTCGAGGAGATGGAAAGCCGGTATCGGCTTTTCGCTCCGGCCCGCGCCCGAGATCTAGCGACCTACAACGCCAAGGCCGCGCCCGGAGATCGGCTGCCGATGATCTTCCTTGTCCATGACGAGTTCGCGGACTGGATGCTCGACGACGAATACAAGGGGGCGGTCAGCGCGGCCGTTCAGCGGCTCGGCGTCAAAGCGCGGGCGGCCGGCATTCACCTGATCTTCGCTGCCCAGCGGCCAGATAAGGACGTCATGCCGATGCAGCTTCGAGAAAACTTGGGCAACCGCTTGATCCTGAAAGTGGCCAGCGAGGCGACTTCGAAAATCGCCCTCGATCGCCCGGGAGCCGAGCTTTTGCTTGGCAAGGGGCACTTGGCCGCAAAACTCAATGGGGAGCAGGGGCTGGTCTTCGCTCAGGCACCGTTCCTAAGCGACGACGATATTGCATTGGCAGTCGCGGCCATACGAGGTGACGCCACAAAAGAACAAGCAGGGGAAAAGACGCAATGAGCAAAAAGTGGATTTCTACGACCCACCCGATTTCCGACATCCGAGATTGGAGCAAGGCAGGCACCTTGATCCTGCAACCCGACTACCAGCGCCGAGAGGTTTGGGGGCCGGCGGCCAAGATCATGTTGATCGACAGCATTCTCAGCGAAATTCCAATGCCGAAGATCTTTGTCTCGTCGCATATCAAGAACGACAAGACGGTTCGGGCGGTGATCGACGGCCAGCAAAGAATCACCGCAATTCTGGCGTTTTTGGCCAATGAGTTTGCCCTAGCGAGCCCATATACAGGGCCTTTCGTAGGAAAGTATTTCGACCAACTTCCAGAAGAGGTTCGGCACGATGTGATCCTTGCCTACGAGATGGACTTCAATGAGGCGAAGGGACTGTCGGACGTCGAGCTTCGCGAGGTGTATTCCAGGGTCAATAAATATCTTGTTGCCTTGAACAGGCAGGAGCTTCGGAAGGCGGACTACCCGGGGGCATTCCTTGAAGCCAGCGAGATCCTCACCAATCACGAGTTTCTCGATGATTCCGGGATTTTTACTGCGGCCTCGCGGCGTCGCTCACTGGATGTCGAGTTTGTCTCCGAGCTTCTCGGCGGACTGGTCCTTGGGGTTTCGGAGCGAAAAGACGCCATCGACTACTGCTATCAAAAATACAGCACTTGGGATCCGGCGGAGCGGGATGCTGTCGTTAAGATGTTCAATGAAATTCTTGACGACATCTCGACGATTTTCCCTGCCGATGGCTTTCCGATTAAGAAAACCCGCTGGAAACAAAAGGCTGATTTTTACTCGCTCTTCTTCGCCATTGCTGAATTGCGCAAGGAGGGGCTGTCCCTCCCCGCAGAACTAGATGCCCTGCGAGCCGACCTGCGTCAGCTGGATCAAAAGATTGCTCCGACATCCGATGTCGATGTGTTGAGGAGATACGCGGTCTATTGCGTTTCTCAGGCAAATTCCGCGGCGAGCCGAAAGTGGCGGATGAACTTCTTGCGCGGAGTTCTTCGAGGAACCTATGCGGGAAATATCGCCGACAAGGAGCAACGGGCGGTGTTATTCAATCTAGCCTCGGATTTTCGGTATTGCCCCGATTCGTCATGGACTGGCGATGGATGCCCTCCGTCGGGAGAGCGGGTCTGCGAGATCTGCGGAGAGGTCGAGCCCGGCTACATGATCACCGATACGGCAATCCACTGGCCGAAAGGGACGAAGGCTTTCCAGGTCTCGAACATGCAATGGATCCATCGCAAGTGTGTGGACAAAGCCGATGGCACGCTGCTGATGCCCGAAGAGTTTGAAGCTTTCGAAGACGACGATCAGGAAGAGGAATGACCGACTCTCGGTCATTCGGCAGACCACGCAATGGCAAATGAAATCGTGCTACTGATTCGGCAAAAGACTTGCTACGAGATCCCCGGGATCGTGAAAACAGAGGATGGTCGCGAATATGAGGTCTACGATCTTATAAATGTCGGCGGGAACGCTGTCGTCCACGAATGCTTGGATCGCCTAAGCGGCGAAACCTACGCGATCAAATTTCAAGTCGAGTTGGGTAAGAACAGGCCTCAAAGGTTCGCTCAGGAAGTGGAGCTGCTGCGAGCATTCGACGATCCGCACATCATTGGCTATGTGGGTCACGGAATGGTCAAGGGAACTCGCCAGCAGGTTCATTCTCGTGGTCCCCGAGGTCGGGCTAGCGGTGGGCCGCCGCGGGTCGATCAGATCCCCTTCGTGATCCTCCACCGAGCCTCGAACAGCTTGTCGGATCTTGTTCGG
>APMI01066019.1_pt1 | contig 12093 bp, 12 predicted proteins | sample 667938 | NCBI WGS metagenome assembly APMI01 (sample SAMN01084076, study PRJNA167559) | wastewater metagenome | biome: Wastewater | place: Denmark: Ejby Moelle, Odense | collected 2011-11-28 | reverse complement strand
AAGATTGTTGATCTTTTTTCTATCATTTAATTGCAAATATTTAGTTTTGAAGTCATTCAGAAAAAATTATGAATAAAAGAAAAATAGGAGTAGTTGCGTTAATAACATTTACGATTGTAGCTATACTGCATCTGACAAGTATCTATATTACACCATTATCCGAATCCCTTTTAATGGGTAGCCGGTGGACGTTGGCAGCAATATTGCTGATCTTTGCTTTTTATAAAAGATCTTTAACCACTTGGATATTAGTAAGTATTCTCATTGGTACTTTTATTGGGCATGATTACCCAGCTGTGGCATTGGCTTTACGCCCTCTTAGTCAGGGTTTTATTAAATTAGTGAAAACAATTGTTGGCCCTATCTTGTTTGCTACCTTAGTATATGGCATTGCGGGACATGCTGATCTAAAGCAGGTAGGACGCATGGCTTGGAAGTCTTTGCTCTATTTTTACAGTGCTACTACTTTGGCATTATTTATTGGCTTGGCCGCTATCAATATTACACATGCCGGGGTAGGGGTAGATGCTTCTAAAGTTCCTCATCATGAGTTGCCTACAATCAATACGGTGAAAGAAGCTGACGTGATGGCAATGAAAGACATACCGGAAAGTACCCACTGGATATACAAAACAACCGCATTTTTTAGAGATGTTTTTCCTGAAAATATTATTAAATCTGTATATGAAAATCAGGTACTGCAAATTGTAGTGTTTGCTGTAATTTTTGGTATTGGCTTGGCCAAACTGCCAGAAAATAAAAAGAAACCAATTGTAGATTTCATGGATAGCTTGGCCGAAACGATGTTTAAGTACACGCATATTATTATGTACTTTGCTCCAATTGGAGTGGGCGCCGCAATGGCTTATACCGTGGGCCACATGGGCGTAGATATATTGAAATATTTGTTTCTGCTTTTGGTTACTTTATATGCAGCACTCATTGCCTTTATTTTGTTTGTATTGTTGCCCGTAGCATTATATTTAAAAATTCCAATTAGAAAATTTATACAGGCAGTTAAAGAACCTGTATCAATTGCGTTTGCCACAACCAGCTCTGATGCTGCATTACCAGTAGTGATGCAGAATATGGAACAGTTTGGAGTGCCTCGAAAAATAGTATCCTTTGTGGTGCCCACTGGGTACAGTTTTAATCTGGATGGCACTACCTTATATTTATCTTTGGCTTCCATATTTGTAGCTCAAGCGGCAGGAATGCACCTCCCTTTTGGGCAACAATTGCTAATAGCATTTACTTTGATGATTACTAGCAAAGGCGTAGCAGCCATACCGAGAGCCTCCTTAATTATATTAATTGCTACGGCAGAGCAGTTTGGGCTTCCTCTATTTATTATAGCCGCTATTTTAGGAATTGACGAGTTGATGGATATGGGAAGAACTTCTGTAAACGTAATTGGCAACTGCCTCGCATCCGTTGTAATAGCAAAATGGGAGGGCGAATTTGATCACGATAAGGCATTAGCATTTCAACAAGAATAGTATAAAACCAGTATTGAACAGGAGTTTTGCTAAGCAGCGATGTTTTTCTGATATATTTGTTTTTCATTTTCGTAGAACTCTTGGAGAGGGCAGGGTTGACACAAAATATAGAAAGAGCAGCAGTAGGTTATGATTGCAAATAATAACACAATAAAGTAAAGAATAATGATTGAATTATTGGACACGGGTTTTCATTGGATGCAGTTATTGCAGCCACAATGGTACATAGAGAATGGCGGGTTGTGGCTCTTATTGTTTGTTGTGTTTGCGGAAACGGGTTTGTTTGCCGGATTCTTTTTGCCGGGAGATTCGCTTTTGTTTGTTGCCGGAATATATGCTCATAAAATTGGAGAAGGTGCCAACATGGAACCGGGTTTGGCGTATCAATTTTTGAAACATATTGGTGTTGGGCATATTCAAAACGAATGGGTAGATCTTTTTGTGTTGTGGGCATTGATAGCCGTTTGTGGCATTTTGGGAAATATGGTGGGTTACTGGACAGGACGAAAGGTGGGGCCGGCTATGTACAATTGGCGAGAGAATTTTTTCTTTAAAAGAAAATATCTGGAACAGGCGCACGATTTTTACGAAAAAAATGGAGGAGGTGCTATAATTATCGCAAGATTTCTTCCTTTCATTCGCACGTTTGCACCCATTGTAGCCGGTATAGTAAAAATGGATAGGGCGAAGTTTACATTATATAATATTATTGGTAGTGTTGCCTGGGTATTCAGTATGATTTTTGCAGGACACTTTTTGCAAAAATGGTTGATGAGTGCTTTTGGTTTCGATCTGAAAGCACATCTGGAGTTGATCGTATTAGGCATTGTATTGATTACAACATTACCCATCATTATCAAACTAATGCAAGGACGCAATAAACCAAAGAATGATTCAATAAATGATATGCAAGGGGAGTAAGTTGGGTTGTTATAAATGAATAAATTTGGCATAAATACTTTTACGCTCTGTGTTGTAGCTGCAAGTGAATGAATATAGAATAATGCTTTCATTGTCTCCTGCTGTATTTGATCATAAATCATAAAACAAAGATTGATGTTTACATTAAATTGTAAAGGAAGATTATTGACGATAGAACGGCCCATAGTAATGGGAATATTAAACATCACAGACGACTCATTTTATGGTGGTAGCCGGTATCAGTCAGATCGGAATTTGTTAAAAGCTGCCGAACAAATGATTCTTGATGGGGCTACTATTTTAGATATTGGTGGACAAAGTACCCGGCCTGGGAGCGAGTTAGTAGATGCAGACACAGAATGTGCAAGAGCTGTTGCAGCAGTTGAAATGATTGCAAAAGCATTTCCCGAAATTATAATATCGATTGACACCTTTTATGCGAAGGTTGCAAAAGAAGCTGTGGCTGCCGGAGCCTCCATCATAAACGATATTAGTGCGGGCGAAATGGATGAAACCTTCTTAGATATGGTGGCCGCACTCAATGTGCCCTATATACTAATGCACATGCAAGGAACACCACAAACTATGCAACAAAAACCTTCTTACGAACATATCACTGCTGAAGTTTTTGATTTTTTTGTGCAAAAACTTCAGCAGTTGCGGAGTAGAGGAGTGAAGGATATTATCATAGACCCAGGATTTGGATTTGGAAAAAACAATGCACATAATTTTGCATTACTCAAGGATATATCACTATTCAAACTATTGCAATGCCCGATACTTTTGGGTGTTAGCCGAAAAGGGATGATATATAGAACGCTTGAGATAGATGCAAATAATGCATTGAATGGAACCACAGTACTCAATACTTTTGGGTTATGCAATGGGGCCTCTATTTTAAGGGTGCATGACGTAAAAGAAGCCATGGAAGCTATAAAGCTTATAGCATTGGTAACAACAGTTGGTAATGACTAATCTGCAACATATATTAGTTTCTTGCTCCAAATAGCAGGCTACCGATCCTTACCATGTTGCTACCTTCTTCAATGGCCATTTTATAATCGCCACTCATACCCATTGAAAGAATCGGTTTTTGAACGGTGTTCAATATGTTGTGTTGAATTTTAGAATCGAAAAGTTTTTTTAACTCAGAAAACTCTTTGCAAAGCAATGCTTCATTGTCGGAAAAGCTGGCCATACCCATCAATCCCTGTATTTGAACATTTTTAAAATTGTTGGCTTGATTTGATATTTCTGTAAGCTCAGTTTCGTTTAAACCAAATTTGGTGGTTTCTTGTGCAATATGCACCTGCAATAGGCAGGCGATTACTCTATTGTATTTTTCAGCCTGCTTATTTACCTCTTTCAACAGGCTCAAACTATCTATACCATGTATAAGATGCACGAAAGGTGCAATGTATTTTACTTTATTGCTTTGTAAATGACCAATGAAGTGCCAGCGAATATCTGTAGGTAGCAGTGATTGTTTTTCCACTAACTCTTGCACATAGTTTTCTCCAAAATCTCGTTGCCCCAAATCGTATAATGCTTTAATATCTGCTACTGGTTTTATTTTTGATACGGCCACCAGCGTTACATTTAGCGTGCTCAATTCCCCAGCCAATTCTCTGTATGTTTTTTCGTTTATTGCCATAGTTACAAAGGTAAACGGGAGACGTTATTACTACAACTATTTGTGTACACTATTGTATTATGGGCTGAATTATTACTGGTTAATTGTCAAAGAATCTGGGGAATAAGGCTTGTGTAACTATTGGCAAACGCAATAATGTTGGGTTGGGAAAACTCATCTCGTTCATGCATTGTTGTAAGAACTACACAGTCCATTCCTGCACGATGTGCTGCTTCTACACCTTTGGGGGCATCTTCAAAAACAAGGCATTCCCGTGGCAAAACGTTCAATAGCTGAGCGCACTTAAAATAGGTTTCGGGATTGGGTTTGCTCTGCAAAACATCATCGGCACTAACCAGTGCATCGAAGTAGTGCCGGATGTTTAACCCATCCAAAACAAAATCAATATTGAACATAATAGCTGCCGAACCGATAGCCATTTTTATTCCCTTGGCATGGGCATGTTGTAGAAAATCGGCTAATCCTGCAAGCAACTTCAAATGAGGGCGAAATTCAGTTTGATATTGCTTTTCTTTTTCCAAACTCATCGCATTTTTTTCGGATAGGGAGAACCTTTTGGGAAAAATGCGCTCTATCAATTCATTGTTTTTGCCATAACATTCTTCTTTGGTTTTTTCCAAAGAAATTGTTGCTCCCAAATTATTCAAAATACGATGCCAGGCTTTGATGTGATATGTCATATCGTCGATCATTGTACCATTCAAATCAAAAAGAAACGCTTTATACTGCATTCGGCAAATGTAGATACTGTGGTCGATAGTATAAAAAATATACCTAAAATGGGATTACTTCAAAATGCTTCTGCTAATCACTATCCGTTGTACCTCGCTGGTACCTTCATAAATTTGAGTAATTTTTGCATCGCGCATTAATCGTTCCACATGATATTCTTTTACGTAACCGTTTCCCCCATGTATCTGCACAGCTTCGGTAGTAGTCCACATTGCAGTTTCCGATGCGAAGACTTTTGCCATGGAGGAACTCGTTGTATAATCTTGGTTTTGATCTTTGTCCCAAGCAGCTTTTAAACAAAGAAAACGGGCGGCTTCTATATTTGTAGCCATATCTGCCAACTTAAAGGCAATTACCTGATGGTTCATGATTTCCGTGCCAAAGGCTTGGCGAGTTTTTGCATATTTTTTAGAAAATTCGAATGCACCACTTGCAATACCCAATGCTTGAGCCGCAATGCCAATACGCCCACCGGCAAGCGTTTTCATGGCAAAATGAAACCCAAACCCATGAGCACCTATCCGGTTCTCTTTGGGTACTTTTACATCATTGAACATTACAGTGTGTGTGTCGCTAGCACGGATGCCCATTTTGTTTTCTTGTTTGCCTATTACAATACCTGTCCATTCTTTTTCTACAATAAAACAATCAATACCGTGTACGCCTTTGCTTTTATCGGTTTGTGCAATTACTAAATATACCGAAGCCGAACTACCGTTTGTAATCCAGTTTTTGATGCCATTTAGGAGAAAATAATTGCCCATATCCTGAGCTGTTGTTTTTTGAAAAGTGGCATCACTACCTGCTTCGGGTTCACTAAGCATAAATGCACCAATGTATAAATTACCATCTTTTTTACCTCTTGCTAAAGGGCTAAGGTATTTTTGCTTTTGTTCTTCTGTTCCAAATTCCTGCAAACCATAACATACTAAACTATTGTTCACGCTCATGCAAACACTAACGCTTGCATCTATCTTTGATATTTCTTCCATTGCCAATACATAACTGACGGTATCCAAGCCAGCACCACCATACTTTTCCTCCACCATCATGCCCATGAATCCCAAATCGGCCAGTTTTTCTATTTGTTCTTTAGGGAATTTTTTTTGCTCATCACGTTCTATAACGCCTGGCAAACATTCATTTTCTGCAAAATCTCGTGCAGCACGCTGTATCATTAGCTGTTCTTCGGTGAACTGAAAATTCATACGGTATCGTTTCCATAAAAATAAAGTATTTGATTTGCTTAGATATGGTTCGGCAGAAAAAAATTGATACGAAGCAATCCTTTTGGGTTTATTTATTTAAAGGAAAATATAATTTGCGTAGGGCTTATTCGAATTTTGTAAAAAAATAGGCTCAAACGAAAATTCGCTGAGCCTAAAAGGGTGTAATATCTATAAATGTGTTTTGCTACTGCTTAATCGTGAGATTTGCGTCTTCCGTTTCCGCCAGTAGCAGCATCGTTCATTCTAATTTTTCTACCACGGTAGTTTTTACCATCCAAAGCTTTGATCATTTTTTTGCCAGCTGCAGGGTCTATCTCAACCCAGCTATTCATATCTTTCATGTCAATATTGCCTAATACTTCTTTTTTCAAACCGCTCATGTCTAAAATAAATTGAAGGAAACTGGCTTTGTAAAAACCGTCCTTAGTGCCCAGGTTTACAAATAAGCGTTGATAATTGCTGTTGGCAAAAGATCGACCACTGGATTGTTTTTCTCGAGATGATTTCTTTTCAACATCGTTGCGCTGGTTAAGGTCTGCGGCATTTTCGTAGTATTTTAAAAATCGGTCAAACTCCAGTGCTGCTACTCGTTGTAAGATTTCTTCTTTACTTATCGTTTCAAATTTCTCTGTTAAAACAGGTAGATAGGCTTCATATTCCCCATTGCTGATGTCGGTTTTCAGCATTTTGTCAATAAAATGGAAGAATTGTTTACGACAAACATCTTTGCCGCTTGGAATGTCCATTTTGTGAAATTTGGTATTGACCAGTTTTTCGATTTGCCTTAAACGGTACACTTCTCTTGGTGTAACAATAGAGATGGATACACCACTTTTTCCGGCACGACCTGTACGGCCGCTGCGGTGTGTGTAAACCTCGGTGTCGTCAGGTAGTTCATAATTGATTACATGGGTAATACCTTTCACATCGATACCTCTTGCCGCAACATCGGTTGCTATCAATAGTTCCAAAGATTTCTCTCTAAAGCGTCCCATTACTTTGTCGCGTTGCGCTTGTGTAAGATCGCCATGCAATGCGTCAATATCATATCCTTCACGAATTAATTGCTCCGTTATCTGTTGCGCATCGGCCTTAGTTCTTGTAAAAATGATAGCATAAATTCCTGGATTGAAATCTATGATACGTTTTAGGGTTTCGTAACGATTGATGTGTTGTGTTAAAAAATACTGGTGGTCTATATTGGCATTGGTTGAATTTACTTTGCCAACGGTAAGTTCTACCGGAGTATTCATAAAACGTTTGCTCACGCTTCTGATTGCTGGAGGCATTGTAGCACTAAATAACCACATACTATGGCGGTTAATTGTTTCTTTAAGAATATATTCAATATCTTCTTTGAAACCCATATTGAGCATTTCATCTGCTTCATCTAAAACTACATAGTTGATGTGTTCGAGATGAATAGCTTTGCGCTCAATAAGATCAATTAATCGGCCTGGTGTGGCTACAACGATATGTGTGCCTCGTTTAAGGTCTCTGATTTGCTGAGTAATGGAGGTGCCTCCATAAACTGCTGTAATAGAAGCCGTGCCTTTGGGTGCAAATCGTTCCATATCGGTAGAAATCTGTAAACAGAGCTCTCGCGTAGGGCAAATGATCAACGCCTGTGGAGTGCGTTGTTCCTTATTGATTAGTTGTAACAAAGGCAAGCCAAATGCTGCTGTTTTGCCGGTGCCGGTTTGTGCTAGTCCTACAAAGTCTTTAGTACCTTGCAATAAAACGGGGATGGCTTTTTCTTGTATAGGTGTTGGTGTTACAAAACCCATATTTTCTAGAGACTGAAGCAGCCCTGCCTCTATCCCTAACGATTCAAATGTTGTCATAAAAAGGGAACGAAGGTACGATAATTGTTTGAACCGAACCTATTCGTAAATTTTTTAATTGATTGATGTATGTGGTACAACATAAAAAAACCACCTCGTTTCCGAGATGGCACCTCTTATATTGCTTGCCGAAGTAAAACTTAAAGTTTGATAGCAGCAGCGTCATTCGCTTTTGTTGTAGTATCTGCCTGAATGGTGGTAGGGTGCTGCTCTCCAGAAGAAGCGTTAGTGCCATCCTGCGCATCACCATTATTACAAGCAATGAATCCTAAAGTGCTGATTGCTAAAAAAATAAATATCTTTTTCATTCGTGTCTTTTTTTATTTTTATGGCTATTTCTTTTATATGCAACTGTTAATACTTCGTTATATAAAAGGTAACCCATAATAAATATTTTTTTTTGACTGCAAAAGGGTTACTATTTTTAAAATTCTGTATTAAATATCAAAGGTTGAAAGATTCTACATTAGAACAGGATTTAAGTTTACTGAAAGGATTAGCCCGAAATGAAAAAAAATCGGTGGAGATGATTTATGGGCAGAACTATAACCTGGTGCAAGCATTAGTAGTCAATAACAACGGAACTATTGATGATGCCAAGGATATTTTTCAAGAAGCGATGATGGTTTTATACGACAAAGCACGATCTGGTGATTTCGAATTAAACTGTCAAATACGCACTTACTTATATGCTGTAGCCCGAAGGCTTTGGCTGAAGAAGCTCAATCAGGGAAGCAGGCATGTTGCCGATTTTGATGATACAAACGAATTGCAAATAGCAGTGGATGATGATATGGTGTCGCACGAACAAAAGGATGCAGAATATGATATGATGCACTCCGCTATTAGTAATTTAGGAGAACCTTGCAAAAGTTTGCTGGAAGCATTTTATTTTAAGAATCATAGTATGATGGAGATTGCAGATAATTTTGGGTACACCAATGCAGAGAATGCAAAAACTCAGAAGTACAAATGCTTGATGCGGTTAAAAAAAATATTCTTTTCTCAATATAAAAAACCTGAATAGTGATGGATGATTCCAATAAAAATATTACCTTATTAGATGCCGTGGAGCGGTATATAATGGGCGATATGAATCCCGATGAACGGTTACATTTTGAAAACCTACGGAAAGCAGATAGTGAAGTAGATCAGATGGTGGTGGAACATACTTTGTTTTTGCAAAAGATGAACCGATTTAACCAATGGCAAAAATTTCAAAAATCACTAAGCGAAGTGCACAAAAATCTTTCGGCTCAAGGAAAGATCAATGCAAATAGTACTAAGGGTGGTAAAGTGCTGTATCTTTTCAACCGGTATAAAAAAACGGCTACAATTGCAGCATCGATAGCGGGCATTACCACTTTGATTATGAGTGGAATTATAGGTACGGTTGTGCCAAAAACACCGAATAGCCAACTCGAAATTCTGAAAAGAGATATAAATACTTTAGCACAAAAATCGCGTAATCAGGATAGAGAAATTCACAACTTAAAGCAAGGTAGTACTACTCCATCTCCAGAAATTCCTTATACCAACAGTGGTACCGGATTTATTATCGATAGCAAAGGCTATTTAGTTACCAATTATCACGTAATAGAGAAAGCACAAAATATTGCCGTTCAAAATACAGCAGGAAAAGAATTTATAGCCAAAGTGGTTTACTCCGATCCTACAACGGATATTGCTATCCTAAAAATAAACGACCCCGATTTCAAACCCTTACCCGGTACCCCATATAGCTTCACCAAGAAGCCAACCGACTTAGCTGAGCCTATTTTTACATTGGGCTATCCTAGAGAAGAAATTGTGTATGGACAAGGGTATTTAAGTTCAAAAACTGGGTATAATGGAGACACTTTAAGTTGTCAAATTGATATTAAAGCAGAGCGAGGAAATAGTGGCAGCCCTGTACTGAATAGCAACGGCGAAGTGGTGGGTATCTTAAATGCAAAGCAGAAGGATGCCGAAGGGGTTGCTTTTGCAATTCAAAGTCGTAGCATTTTTAAAGCATTGAACGAGCTAAAAAAGAATACGGATGCCGATTCTACAATAAAAAGCATAAAACTAAATACCAAAAGTACCCTCGCCGGTATGAAGGGTTCGCAGCAGGTGAAGAAAATAGAAGATTATATCTATATGGTAAAAGTGAATTGATACATAAACCTAACCAAGACCGGATAAGCGTTACAAAATTTTTGTAGCGCTTTTTTTATGTCTCAAAAAAAAGGATCTTGAAATACACAATACGTATTTCAAGATCCTTGTTAGATTATAAGTTGGTAGTTATACGGAAAAGCAAAATTACACCCCCCAGAGGTTGGTGCTATACTCGCCCTGTGCTATCAAGTCGTTTAATTGTTTTTGCACAGCAGGCGCATCTTCTTTGTAGGTTACTCCAAACCATTGAGCAGAGGTAGCCACCACTTTTACTACACCACCATCTTTGATGAAATTATCAACCACCGCTGGGATTAAAAATTCCGACTTGGGAATGGCTATACTTTCTTTAATAAAAGCTTTAAAATCTTTTTCGTACAACTCATATACCGATGGGCTAAAACACCAAAAGTTCATAGACACTATAGTATCTTTTGAAAGTTCTATAGGCTGCAAACCATCCTCCACTACCACTTTATCGCCCTTTATACCAATTCCAATGCGCTCTACCACACTTGCTAAATTGCCGCTATCGTCAAGACCGCAAACTCCACGGTTTACTGTGCCATGCTCTGATAGGGTATTCATCAGAGGATAGCCAACAACAGCATAAGTTTTATCATCGCAATCAGATGATAAGAAATCTACTGCCTTTTTAAAAGAATCGTATCCGTAAAAATCATCAGCATTGATTACGGCAAAAGGTTCCTTCACTACGTTTCTTGTGCAAAGCACAGCATGGCCGGTACCCCAAGGTTTGGTTCTTTCGGTAGGAATTTCAATGCCATCTAAATACATATCCAATTCCTGAAAGGCAAACTCGTAGTTTACTTTTCCATCTAATTTGGACGCAAACAGTTGCCTGAAATTGTCTTCAAACTGTTGGCGAATTAAAAAAACGATTTTGCCAAAACCCGCTTTTACGGCATCAGATATTGAATAATCCATAATCGTTTCTCCACTTGGACCAAAGGCCTCTACCTGCTTCATACTGCCATAGCGAGATGCCATGCCGGCTGCTAATATTACCAGTGTTGGTTTCATGATAAATAAAGAATATTGAGTAATAATTAATAAATAAAAAATCTTAATTCACTATGGTTTCAAAAATAAGGTAATTTAGCCAACGGCTCATATTATCATGAAGATTAATGAAGATTTAATTACTACAGATCCAGTATCTATGCTCAGCCATGGCGGGGTTGACGTTTATGCGCTTCGGCTGGATAAAATTCATCCTGTAATTAGTGGGAATAAATGGTACAAACTGAAGTTTCATTTGGAAGAAGCTACACAACAGGGCAAAAGTACCATTCTGACCTTTGGAGGAGCATATTCTAACCATATTGTAGCTACTGCGGCAGCCTGTGCTATGCAAGGGTTTAAGTGTATCGGTATTATTAGGGGAGAAGCACCACAGTACTATTCGCATACGCTAAATACAGCACTCGATTACGGCATGAAACTTATTTTCCTTTCCAGAAGTGAATATAAACGAAAACAATTGCCAACCGATTTATTCAATGAAACTATTTACGTTGTTCCCGAAGGAGGTTGCAGCACAAAAGGAGCGAAGGGGGCAGCTACCATTCCTTACGACCATACCCAATTCGATACAATATGTTGCGCTGTGGGAACTGGCACTATGATTTCGGGACTTATTAATGGCAAAAGTGCCAATGCTGAGGTTTTGGGGCTAAGTGTTTTGAAGAACAATTTGAGTGTAGAAACTGAAATAAGGAAACTACTCCTATTGCCAACCAATGAGGTGCAGATTAATCACGAGTATCATTTTGGCGGCTACGCCAAACATACACCGGAGCTTTTTAAGTTTATGAATGACCTGTACAATACAACCGGCATCCCAACCGACTTTGTTTATACAGGAAAGCTTTTTTATGGCCTGCATCAGCTAATTAAGAAAGGGTTTTTTAAGAAGAACGCTAAAATACTTATCGTACACTCCGGTGGGCTACAGGGCAACCTTTCTCAAAGAAAAGGAACGTTAATTTTTTAAACCAAACTTATTACTACCCTATCTTTGTTTGCTTAGT
>APMI01040126.1_pt1 | contig 12093 bp, 7 predicted proteins | sample 667938 | NCBI WGS metagenome assembly APMI01 (sample SAMN01084076, study PRJNA167559) | wastewater metagenome | biome: Wastewater | place: Denmark: Ejby Moelle, Odense | collected 2011-11-28 | reverse complement strand
CAGGCCTATGTGACCAACCTGAACAACCTGATCAAGGGCACCGAATTCGAAGCCCTCGACCTGGAAGCCATCGTGAAGAAGGCGCCGGCTGGTGGCGTCTACAACAACGCCGCGCAGGTGTGGAACCACACCTTCTTCTGGAATTCGATGAAGCCGAACGGCGGCGGCGCCCCGAGCGGCAAGCTCGCCGATGCGATCAATGCCAAGTTCGGCAGCTTCGACGCTTTCAAGGAAGCCTTCACCAAGAGCGCAGTCGGCAACTTCGGTTCCGGCTGGACCTGGCTGGTGAAGAAGGCTGACGGCTCGGTCGACATCGTGAACATGGGCCCGGCCGGCACGCCGCTGACCACGGGCGATACCGCGCTGCTGACGATCGACGTGTGGGAGCACGCCTACTACATCGACTACCGCAACGCACGCCCGAAGTTCGTTGAGGTGTTCCTCAACAACCTCGCAAACTGGGACTTCGCCGCCGCCAACTTCGGCGCCTGACCCCGGTAACAACGCCGGGCCTGCGGGCCCGGCGCGCCCTCAACCCGGGCCCAACAGCGTCGCACGCGCAAGGCAGGTAGTATTGCGCGTCTGGCAACAACCCCCTTCACGGCAGATTCCCCTACAGTCCGGGAACGAAATGCCGTAATCGCGAGAATCGGGGGCGCGACGTCGGCCATGCCTGTGGCCGGAACGACACGGGAGATCAAGGTGAGCGAGGCGCAGAACCAGCCGGACGACGAACTGGAGTTCATAGACGACGAGCCGGAAGCCGGAAGCGCGACGGGCCACGAGAGCCTGCGCAAGTCCTGGCGGGTGCTGATCGTCGACGATGATCCGGATGTCCACAGCACGACCGTCCTTGCCCTGCGCAACACGCAGATCCTGCATCGGCCGCTGCACTTCCTGCACACCTACTCGGCAAGCCAGACCCGCGAGCTCTTGCAGCACGAGCACGACATTGCGGTGATCTTGCTCGACGTGGTGATGGAGAACGAAGACGCCGGCCTGCGTCTCGTGAAAACCATCCGTGAAGACCACGGCATGAACGAAACGCGGATCATCCTGCGCACCGGGCAGCCCGGTTATGCGCCAGAGATCGACGCGATCCGCGACTACGACATCAACGACTACAAGACCAAGTCCGAACTCACCCGCAACAAGCTCTACACCACGCTGACGGCCGCGATCCGCTCCTACGAGCAGATCCGCACCATCAACGCAAGCCGGCGTGGCCTCGACATGATCGTGCAGGCTAGCGCCGAACTGATGGCGCTGCACGGCGTGCGCAACTTTGCCGCCGGTGTGATCACGCAGATCGCCGCTTTGCTGGGCCTGGCGCCCGAAGGCTTGGTGTGTGCGCAGGAAAGCAGCACCAGTGTCGACGCCGGCAGCGACGAAGTCACGGTGATCGCCGCGGCAGGCCGCTATGCGGACCTGATCAACCGGCCGCTCGATGCGATCAACGACCCGGAAATCCGTGCCGCGCTGACGCGCTGTCTGCATGATCAGCGCAACCTCTACGATGGTCCGGGCACGACGCTGTTCTTCCAGGGCAATGCGCACCGCGATGTGGCGGCCTACCTGGATACGCGCGAAACGCTGGACGACATCGACCGTCGGCTGCTTGAAGTCTTCTGTACGAACATCGCTGTCGGCTTCGACAATGCGGCGCTGTTCTCGCGGCTGCACAGCTTTGCGTACTACGACCAGCTCTCGCGGCTGCCGAACCGGATCCACTTCATCACGCAGATCGACCGGCGCCTCGCCACGCACGACCATGCAGACCAGATCCTGGCGCTGGTGGACCTCGATCACTTCGCCGAAACCAACGACGCGCTCGGTCACCGCTTCGGCGACCAGTTGCTGCAGGAGGTTGCTGCGCGACTCAAGCAGGCGGTCGGCGATCAGGTGGTGGTGGCACGTGTTTCGGGCGACACGTTCGGCCTGCTCGGGCCAACCTCGCAGCTCTCGCCCAGCTACATCATGGGGCTGTTCAACGACCCCTTCGTGATCGACGGGCAAGAGCTCATGGTATCGATCACGTGTGGCGTACTGAGCCTCTCCGACGCGGGCTCAAGCGGTGGTGAGGCACTGAAAGACGCCAACATCGCGCTCAAGCGTGCGAAGCAGCGCAACCGCGGCGAGATCAACTACTTCACCCGCGAGATGAGCGTCGAAATCCAGGAACGGGTGATGCTGTTGCAGGCGCTTCGGCAGGCCTTCGACAACGAACGCCTGTTCATGGTCTATCAGCCGCAGGTCAGCCTGGTCACACGCAAGGCGATCGGCCTTGAGGCACTCATTCGGTGGCGCGACGACGACGGCAAGTTCATCGCGCCAGATCGTTTCATCCCGCTTGCCGAGCACTCGGGCCTGATCGTCAACATCGGCGAATGGGTCATGCGGGTCGCCTGCCATCAGCAGGCACGGCTCGCGCGGTGGCTATCTGCGCATGGCGATCAACGTCTCCGTCGCGCAGTTCCGTCATCCGCGCTTCCCGTACATGCTCAAGCGCGCGATTGAAGACAGCGGTTGCGACCCGGCCTGCATCGAGCTGGAAATCACCGAATCGATGGCGATGGTTGAGGCTGACTTCCTGCTTCAGACGCTCGACAAGCTCAAAGAGTCTGGCATCACGGTTGCGGTCGACGATTTCGGCACCGGCTTCTCGTCGCTCTCGTACCTGCAGCGCCTGAAAGTGGATCGCCTGAAGATCGATCGCGCCTTCGTGAACGAGATCACCGATTCGGAACGCGGCGCGAAGATCCCGGAAATGGTGATCCAGCTCAGCCACAAGCTCGGCTTGAAGGTGATTGCCGAGGGCGTGGAGGATCTGGCGCAGGCTGACGTCCTGCAAAACCTCGGTTGCCATGAAGCCCAGGGCTACTACTTTGGCCGACCGATGGAACCCAGCGCACTGATGGACTGGCTGGCGGCGCAGAAAGACTGAAACGTCCACCGGCCGCACCACCCCAAAGCCAAGCATGGCACGCCGCCTTAATGTCCGACGCGCGATCATTGCAGCGGTGTTGTTTGGCCTGCTGGTGCCGGGCACGCTGGTCGGGCTGATCGGCGGCCGGCAACTCTACGCCGACACACTGCGCGCGCGAACCGACGAGGCCCTCAATCAGTACGGCGACGTGCTCGCGCTTGGGCTGCAAGAACCCCTCTGGGCTTTCAACCCGCCCGCCGCGCACAAACTGATCGAAGCCGTGATGCGCAGCCCGGACGTGCAGCGGGTGGTGGTCCAGGACACCAGCCTTGGCGTCTTCGTGGAGGAGCATCGGCCGGAGCGGGCGACCGGTTCCACTTACCAGACGACGCGTACGATCCTGCATGACGAGCGCCCGCTGGGCACCGTGCGCATCGAGATCTCAGACGTGCAGGTGATGCGCTCGCTGCGCTCCCAACTGATCGCACTGGTGAGCGTGCTGGTTGCACAGACCTTGTTGGCCTTCGCGCTGATCGCACTGGTGCTGGAACGCCGACTCGTGAAGCCGCTCAAACGCGTTGGCGCCGAGGCCGATCGACTCGCCTCGGGCGAGCTGGACACGCCGATCGTGCCGCAGTCGGACGATGAGATTGGTGCGCTCGAAGGGCGACTCGAATCCACCCGCCGTTCCCTCGGCGAACTGCTCGGCACGCTGGGCGAGAAGAACCTGCAGCTTGAAGTCGACCTGCTCGAGCGCCGCAGGGCTGAAGACGCCGCCCAGCGCAGCGAAGCGCACATGCGGCTGCTGGTTGCGCAAAGCCCGATCGCGATCATCGAGATCCAGCTCGATGGCACCGTGCTGGCATGGAACACCGCAGCCGAACAGATCTTCGGTTGGCGTGCGCAGCAAGCCATCGGCCGCGAGATCACCTTTCTGCTTCCCGACAACAGTGCGCTTGGTGCCGCAGAGCTCATCCGCGCCGGCGACGACGCCACAGGCGCGGACGGCTCGGGCTGGCGTCAGGAGCTCGACGCCCTGCGGCAGGACGGCACACGCATCACCTGCCAATGGCACAACAACGTGGTGCGCGACGCACAAGGGCTGCCCCAACGGATCGTCGCGATGGCGGAGGACATCACTGAGCGCAAGGCGGCCGAGCTGCGTATCCGAGAATCGCGCCGCATGCTGCAGAACGTGCTCGACACCATTCCGGTACGTGTGTTCTGGAAGGACACCGAAAGCCGCTACCTGGGTGCCAACACGCTTTTCGCCCGCGATATCGGCCTGCCGATGTCCGAACTGGTCGGCCGCACCGACAGCCAGATCGGCGTACGCAATGCGGCCGGCCACGAATCGGATGACCGCGCCGTGATGAGCGGTGGTGAGCTCCGCATCAACACCGAAGAAGCCGTTACCGTCGCAGACGGTAGCGTGCGCTGGCACCGCAGCAGCAAGGTCGCCCTGCGCGATGCCAACGACAAGGTCGTCGGCGTATTGGGCGTCTATGACGACATCAGCGACCGCAAGTCCGCCGAACTCGCGCTGGCGCAGTCCGAAGCACGCCTACGGGCGCTCATCGACTATGCACCCCTTGGCGTATTCGAATACGAACTCGATGCAGGGGCACGGCTGGTGCTCATCACCACCAACCGCGCCGCCGATCGCATTCTCGGCATCGACTGCGCTCGTCTGCGCGGCCAGGCGCTGGAAGAAGCCTTCCCTGGCCAGGCGGAGACGCCGATGCCAGCCGCGTTGCGTCACGTGGCCCGCAGTGGCGAGCGCTATGCGAACGATGACTTCCGCTTTGCCGTGAGCGGGCAGCTGATGACATTCGACGTCCACGCGTTCCAGACGGGGCCGAACCGCGTGGCCGTCCTGTTCCGCGAAGTATCAGACCTGCGGCGCGCCGCATCGGCCCTGCGCGGACTCGCCAGCGCCCGTGACAGCGATGGCGACCCAGGCTTCTACAGTACCGTGCTTACGCTCTTCGCAGATGCGGTCGGCGCCACTCGTGCCTCGATCGGGCTGCTCAGCAACGAAGATTGGCACTCCCTCGCACGAATCGGCGAAGGAGAATTGGGGCAGTCCGATACCCAATTGGCAGAGCTCGCACGGCGAGGCGAGCATGTGCTGTTGCCGGATCATTTGCGTGAGGATCTAACACCCTCAATCGCAGCGCTTGCGCCATCGCGCGGCGGCTACCTGTGCGTACCGCTGACCAGCGCTGACGGTCAATCATTCGGCCTGCTGAGTGCAAGCTTTGACAAGCCGATCAGCAACCCCGAGCTCGCGCGATCGCTGGGCGACGTGTTCGCGCTACGGGCGAGCACCGAGTGGGCCCGCCAGCGCACCCTCAATGCGTTGCGTGAAAGCCAGGAGAAATTCTCGCTGGCCTTCAACGAGGCCCCGGTCGCCATGACGCTCGCCAACATGAGCAACGGCGAGTTGCTCGACGTTAACCGTGCATTCTCCGACCTATTCGGCTACAGCCATGCAGAAGCGGTTGGGCACACCAGCACGGAACTGGGACTCTTCGTCGAGCCGTCGGTTCGGGTGCAATGGGTCAACGAAGTGGCCAAGCATGGCTATGCGTCGGGCACCGACCTGGAACTCAAGGACAAGGCCGGCCGCCACTTGCAGACACGGGTCTGGGCGCGGGTGCTGCCCGATGGCAACACCGACACGATTCTCGTGAACATCATCGACATGACCGAGCAACTTCGCATTCAACGCGAGGTTGAAGAACTCAATCGCACACTCGAGGCCCGCGTCGAGCAACGCACGCGCGACCTCAAGCAGACACTGGAGCGCCTGCAGCTGACGCAGAACGAGCTGGTGCAGGCCGAAAAGCTGGCCGCACTGGCCGGGCTGGTCGCAGGTGTCGCCCATGAGCTGAACACGCCGATCGGCAACAGCATGATGGTGGCCAGCACGCTACGTGATTCCACGCTCGGCGTGCATGCCAGCATGCAAACCGGGCTGCGTCGATCACAACTGAACGAATACCTCAACGAAGCCGACTCCGCGACCGACATCCTGATGCGCAACCTGCATCGCGCGGCGGAACTGATCTCCAGCTTCAAGCAAGTGGCGGTGGACCAGACCAGCCAGCAGCGTCGCACCTTCAAACTCGAAGAGCTCGTCAGCGAGATCGTCCTGACGCTGCAACCCACCTTCCGCACCACCCCGTTCCAGGTCGAAACCGAGGTACAACCCGGCGTGCGGCTCGATAGCTACCCCGGACCGCTTGGCCAAGTGCTGACCAACCTGATCGCCAACGCCATCATCCATGGCCTGGAGGGGCGGGATAGCGGACGGATCCGCATCGTCGGCGGCGAAGACGGTGACAACGCGATCAGCCTGACGATCCAGGACAACGGCTGCGGCATTCCGCCCGAGCACATGCGCAAGATCTTCGACCCCTTCTTCACCACCAAACGCGGCCGCCAAGGCAGCGGGCTGGGTCTCCACATCGTGCACAACATCGTCACCGGCATCCTCGGCGGCCAGATCTCGGTTGAGAGCGAAGTCGGTGTCGGCACAAGCTTCCGCGTCACCGTACCGCGGATTGCACCGTATATCGACGAGGCAGCACGCGAATGATCCGCTACAATGCGCGCCCGCCTGCCCGAATGGCGAAATCGGTAGACGCTGCGGACTTAAAATCCGCTTCCGTAAGGAGTACGGGTTCGAGTCCCGTTTCGGGCACCACTAACGTTGGCGCGGGTTTGCAGCCGATAGGGTATGTCTGATTATACCGGCACATACTGGTCAAAACCGACTGGGATTGACCAAATTTGACCAGAAATGACCTGACGAAACCGTGAATTTAGTGGCCGACGCCTTCCAGCATGCCCCAGCGTGAGCGCGCCGGGGCAAGCGTCATGCCCAACACGCCGCAGCGCGACGAGGTTCCTGTCGCCATCCAGACTGGATCCCATCGATAATTGGGTCACCGCACCGCTGGGCGGCCTGTCATGCCAGCCCTTGACGTCAAACCTGCTAGGGCTATTGGCCTATTGGCCGAAACATTGACTCTGGATATTGACCGTTGGCTAACTGCGGGCAGTCATCCTGTACGGTGCCCCTGCCTCCTTGCAGACCTGGGTCCAGTGCCCGAGGGGTATCAGCCAGCCGCCTTTCAGGCTTGGCGTAGACGAACCGATCCGAATCCTAGGTCTTGGAGCTTCCCAAGAGTCAACCGCTCTGGATGCCCCCGAAGACTTGACCAAACCGCCTCCAACAAAGCGAGGCTGGCATGTTGACAGCATCACCAGCACTGGCACTACGACGCCTTGGGACGGTATCCTACCGGCCAACCTCAAGCAACAGCGCTTGATTGGATTGAGGTTCAGTCTTTCTCGACTATCTGGCCATACCGCCCATAGCGCGATGCCGGTATCCGCCGAGACGACATCGCGAGCCCCAACCTGCGAGCGATCGACGCAACTGACAGGCCGGATTGTCGAAGCGCGGAGAGCAGCGCCACCCAGTCGTCTCGCTCCGAGTCGGTCCAGTTGGCCACAATCATCTTTAGTTCAAAGTCCCAATCAATCGGCGGCGCCTCCTCGTCCGAATCGGACTGACTGTAGGTCGGCGCCCCGAGCAGTTCTAGGAACGCAGCGTCGGGCAGCGTATCAAGCACGTCGGGGAACGGGTCTCGCTCGGCCTCGCCCCATTGCCAAGCGTCGACTAGCCACGTCGCTTTCAGCGTCGTCCCGACCCCCAGGATTTGGGCGTCGATGGCGGCCGGTATCGGCGGGTGCGCTGCCAACGGACGCCGGATCATCACGAAACGCTGAACTTGGTTCGCGTCAGCAATCAGCACCGCACTCGCGCCTTGCGCCGCTGAGCAGCCCTCTGCGCAGACAACGCCGATCTTCGCGCCAGCGTTGGCTTCCTCAAGCAGCAATCGCGCTGCCGCCTCACACCCCTCACCCACCCACCAACGATGGACGTACTCGGTCGCCAGACGGCCGTAATGCCAACCCAGAACATTGAGCACGGCGAGCTGATTGCCCTCCGACAGCTGCTGGGCTTTGCCCGACAGCCAGGTCGTGAGATTGGGGCGATGCACACCCGCCCGGGTCGCAACGTCCCGCTGCGAGAGGCCGGTCAGTTCAATCAGATCGATTGCGATATCGCGCAATGCGCGTCCTGCTGGGGGCGATGTGGGTTCCATCCTGCGATTAGACACGATCAGACGCTCCAAGGCACCCGTTGACGGCATTCGGATCGCCGCCTTATAGTAGGTCTAACGCGGTCTAATTGATTGGAGCAGCAGCATGAGCGAGTCACCGACTTCTTCGTCGCCCAACCGGGTTGAGCAGCTGCGCGCACTCTTTGCGGAGCTGCGACTGCGCTACCCGAAACCAGTTGTTTCAGGTGCGATTGCTGCACCGCCGATTGCAGACGCCAACCTCTACGAACTGGGCCCGTTAGTTCGGGTCTTCGATCCGTCGATTGTTGCGCGTGTTGCGGAGAGTGGCCTCGATACTGATGAGGAGCGCAAATCGGGCCGCCGCCGGCAAATTGCCCGGCAACTGCAAGTCAGCGGCCACCAACGCTTGCTCGGTGCCTGCGTGACGGACGCGCTCACCGAGCGCATCGCGGTGCTCAAGGCGAGCCACCCGAACTTCGCCGAGGTGAGCGAGGAGATCGAGCGCGAGACCGTGCTGGCACAGTTTGGGAACGCGTCAGTGACGGGTTTGCGTCTGTTGCTCGTGGGTCCCCCGGGCGTTGGCAAGACCGACTACGCATTGCGCCTGGCTGAGGCGCTGGGCGTCCCAATGCAGCTTGTTTCCATGTCCACCGCACAGGCAAGTGCCCATCTGGGTGGGTCTGACGAGTATTGGAGCAACACGCGCCCTGGCGCCGTCTTTGAGGCGATCACGAGCGGGCGCCATGCCAATCCGATCATCGTGCTCGACGAAATCGAGAAGTGCCGACTGAGCCATGTCGGTAGCGGCGGTGATCCGCTGGGTGCGCTCTACCAGTTGCTGGAACCGCGCAGCGCACAGATCTTTTGCGATCGTTCAGTCCTTTGGCTTCCCATCGACGCGCGCCATGTGAATTGGGTCGCGACAGCCAATAGCACTGAAGGGTTGGACCCTGCCCTGCTCTCCCGCTTTGTGGTCTTCGAGATCCCCATGCCGAGTGCCGAGGCACACCACGCCGTGCTGCAACGGATCTATGCCCAGATGCTGCGTGAGTTTGGCGTGCAGGACCGTCTCGCTGAGGCGCTACGCCCGCAGGATCTCGACGCGTTAAGCGGTACCAGCATCCGCGAGGCGCGCCTGCTGATCCGGCGCAGCATCGCTGCGGCGCTCCAGTCCGAGCGCGACGTCATCGAGGTGTGCCACACCGCCCGCGCGCCCGAGCGCCGGATCGGTTTCTGCTGAGGAAGCGCCATGACAATCGACCGGAACGCCATCCTCATCGGCGATGAACATCTCTTCGATCTGCCCGAACTGCTCGCCTTTGTGTGCGAACTCTTGGGCGCCGGCTCGATCCGGGAGCGCACGCGGGTCGCCAACGCAATAGAACTTCAAATGACACACCTTGCGCTGCAAACGATCCGCGATACCTTGATCGGAGGCGTCCAAGACGCCATCGCTGCACAGGTCCAGCGCATCGTGGTGGACGGCGCCGATGCCAGCGAACTCATGAACCTGTTGGCCCAACAGCCCTTTGTGTGGCGCTATGTCCGTGACCATTGGGCGCAGGTGCGCCAGACCACCATCGCAAACGTCGAGCAAATGACTGCGACGGCGCTCTTCACCGGCGTGACGCTGCGCTTCGCGGATCGGACCGCAGTCGCCAATCTCGTTGCGAGCCTGGAACTCGACGATCTGCTCCCGCAAGCGTTCCTGACCGACATGGATGCGCGCATCGAGCAGGCGCCCACCGTGACTCGCGCTTCGACACTCGAAGCGTTCGAACGTCAGCTGGCCATTGCGCGAGAGCGCTGGACCGAGTCAGGGAAGATTGGATGAGACTTCTGATCTATTCGGATTTGCATCGGGAACATGTCCCGGCGTTCGAAGCCGACGAGCGTCTATGGGGCCTCGCGGATGTCGTCGTGCTGGCGGGCGACATCGATGAAGGTACCCACGCAGTCGAGTGGGCCTGCGCGCTCTCCCGCCGCCTGCAGGACAAACCGGTCGTGATGGTCGCTGGTAATCACGAGTTCTATGGCGGGTATTTCGGGGGCACCCTCACGAAGATGCGCGACGCTGCCCGCGGCTCTGCCGTCCGTGTGCTGGAGGACGAGGCCGTGGTGATTGAGGACGTTCGTTTCCTCGGTTGTTCGCTCTGGACAGATCTGCTACTGGGCGGGGCGAACCCGCTGATTGCAGGCGCGCACGTGCGCCAGCGCATGACCGATTTCCGGAAGATCACTTTCGATCACCGGGGCGCCTGGCGCAACTTGCGCCCTGAGGACACAGTAAGGCGCCATGAGCAATCGCGAGCTTGGTTGCGGACGATGCTGGCGACTCCGTTTGATGGTCCTACCGTGGTGGTCACCCATCACGCGCCAAGCGCGCAGTCAGTCAGTCCCTACTTCGCCGACAACATGGTGTCGACCGCTTACGCCAGCGAACTCGATTCGATGATGGGACCCGCCGCGCTGTGGGTACATGGCCACACACATGACTCGGCCGACTACCAGATCAACGGCACGCGGGTGTTCTCGAATCCGCGTGGCTACCCCGGCATGGTAAATCCCGACTTCCGGGTTGCCGCTTTCGTGGATGTCTGACATGGACCTCAAGACCTTGCCGGAAGGGCTCAGCCTGCTCTTCCTTGATACGAAGTTCACGACGCGGATCAACACACAGCCTACGGATCTGATCTCGATAGGACTTGCAGCGCCCTAGGGTGAGCGCTTCTACGCCGAGATCAAAATGAGAGGTGCTTCCGCTAACCGCCATGATCCCGTGCCTGCGCGCGCCGCGCACCCACGCGGTGGCGAAGAATGAGCGAGGGCAGCACCAGCCGCGATCGAGATCACCGTTCGCGCAGCATCCTTCATACGCCTTCGCGCGCCGGTTCGAGAGATTTGAGACGCCGCTGTTGAAGCATGCCGATGCATCGGCCTGCCAGAAAGGGACCGACGTGCGATTGCTCGACTCACGGGTCAAATGGGCGCGTACTTTCGGTTGGATGCAAGTGTGGCGCGAAAGTGCCGCGCCGCGGCGTGCGGCCAATCGACGACGCGACTGCCATCCTCCGGGATGTACGACACTGCCTAGAGCGCGAAGTTGCCCGCGCGCCGCGCTTGCACCATGTAGCAAGCAAAAAGGCGTCATGGGTGCCGACAGCAGTGGTGCCGAGCCGCGTGATCTGCGCGATGGGTGCTGCGCGCGCCGATTTGGCCGGGATACGGTGTCCCCTAACTGCGGGTTCTGTTTGCTTGGGGCTAGGGTCCGGGTGCGGACTATGGCGGCCTTGGTCGCTCAGTGAGCGCCCCACTAGGTTTAACGCGAGAGTTGTGCTGCGATGCGGACAACGAGCACGGCCGAAACGTTTGCAGCAAGGTTGCTGCCGGAGCGCCCGCTTCCGCCGGCGCGACCAATCGCGCTGCAACTGACTCGATCCGGCTTACCGGCGGTGCGCTCGGCGGGCACTCAAGCATGGGCGCCAGAAAATCGTCGGGTTAGAAGCGGCAGGCCGCGCCCTGCCTCAGACCGAACTTGTCCCGACGCCGCAATAGACCCGGCCCGCCATTGCCATCAAAATAACCCGACACTTTTGGCCCTCCTCACGGATAGGTAAGGTCTTGCGCTCAGGAAGATGGGCGGTTGGCAACGTCAGCTCCTGCTGCGTGACACGCTGAGACTGCGGGCGTTCCGGGGATTGGAGTACTTCGCGGATCTGACACCGTGGCCATGAAAGTCCCTGCACCTCACGGTACGTGACATGCTCCAACATCAGGCGGCGAACTCACGAGCTAGTCTCCCTACTGCGGAGATCGACCGGCGCGCCAACGCGGGAGGCGACGGGACGACCCCTTGCGATAGCTACTCTCGCCTCTCCACGCCGTATTGTTCCGAATCCTCCGCGGGGGCTTTTCTACCCACGCAGTCATTCGGATCAATACGTACTCACCCGCCGTAAAATCCCGCCCCACCAGGCCCTTGCGAGGCACATTGAGGTGCCTCGC
>APMI01005012.1_pt1 | contig 12093 bp, 14 predicted proteins | sample 667938 | NCBI WGS metagenome assembly APMI01 (sample SAMN01084076, study PRJNA167559) | wastewater metagenome | biome: Wastewater | place: Denmark: Ejby Moelle, Odense | collected 2011-11-28 | reverse complement strand
GTAAAAACATAATTAACCAGACCAAAAACCCACACCTATCGATTGTCTAATTGTTAAAGAGCTTGCAAATCAAATGGTTAGCATGTTTGCAGCACTGCGTCAGCAGCGAAGGGGCGTATTGTACAGGCCAAACGGTGAGCGTCAACATCTTTTCACAATAAATTTGCAACTCTTTTGCAATGCATCTCTAACGTGTTGATCTCTTGTCTTTCTTTATGTCAGCCAACAACCACGCGCGCAAATTTTCGTTTGCCGACCTGCAATACGACACACGTTCCGACGCTCAAGCGGGCATTCCGATCGCCGACTTTTTCCCCGTCGACCCGCACACCGCCACCATCGATCATGCGTAGTGCTTCGGAAGTGCTCGAAACCAGTCCCGCCTGCTTCAAAATGGCCGCCATGGATCCTGCAGCTACAGCCACCTCGGGCATGTTGTCGGGAATCTCACTTCGTTGAAACCGGGCAATGAACTCACGCATCGCATCGTCGCCCGCTCTGGAACCACCATGGAAACGGTTGACAAGTTCCTTAGCCAGTTCGAATTTGATATCGCGTGGGTTTGCGCCTTCCTCGACGCTCAAACGCATCGCCGCAATCTTTCCGATCGGCTCGAAGGAGAGCAGCTCAAAGTAGCGCCACATCAGTTCATCCGAGACCGACATCACTTTGCCAAATATCTCTGTCGGCGATTCGGCAATCCCAATGTAATTGCCCAGGGACTTCGACATTTTGTTCACGCCGTCCAATCCCTCCAGCAGCGGCATCATCAGCACACACTGCGGCAACTGCCCGTAGTGCTTCTGCAACTCACGCCCAACCAGCAGGTTGAATTTCTGGTCCGTCCCGCCAAGTTCGACGTCGGCCTTCATGGCCACTGAGTCATAGCCTTGGCACAGCGGATACAGAAATTCATGAATCGCAATGGGCTGGCCTCCACGATAACGCTTGGAGAAATCATCCCTCTCCAGCATGCGCGCGACAGTATGCAGTGCCGCGAGCTTGATCATGCCGGCAGCACCCATCGGCTCAAACCAGGTTGAATTAAAGCAAATCTCCGTCTTCTGCGGATCAAGAATCTTGAATATCTGCTCCTGATAAGTTTTGGCATTGACAAGGATTTGCTCGCGCGAGAGCGGCGGACGTGTTGCATTCTTTCCGGTAGGATCGCCAATCATTCCGGTGAAATCCCCGATCAAAAACATCACATGATGTCCAAGATCCTGAAAATGCTTCAGCTTGTTTATCAGTACGGTATGCCCCAAGTGAAGATCGGGAGCGGTCGGGTCAAAGCCCGCCTTGATTCGAAGTGGCCGGCCGCTTTTCAACCTTTCGGTCAAATCAGCTTCTATCAGTAACTCATCGACCCCACGCTTGAGCAGAGCAAGACTATCTTCAACACTGAGCATTCAAAGCCTCTATCATTTACTCCCCAAGGGTTCATGCGGAGTTATTTTTTTGTTAGACTGCCGCGAGACTTATACTCGGTGGCCGTCCATGAATAGTTCAAAGAGCAGGATTCTAGCGCATTCCCATCCAGCGATCGAACGATTGCTGCGTCACCGCTGGTTGGCGGCAAGCCTTGGTAGCGCTGCGTTACTGGCAATGGTGACCGCGTTTGCCCTTGCTCCCTCTGAAGATGCAAACCGCGTTCAACTTCGGACTGTCCTTGAGCAACTGTCCCTACCTGCAATGAACGTGGTTGACGCCGAAAACCCAACGTTCCTGCGCGAAGAATTCGTTCAGCGTTCCGATACTTTTTATAGTCTGATAGCCCGTCTTGGTATCTCGGATCAAGAAGCCTTGGATTTCATTCGACAGAATGAGCAAGCTCAGGTCATTGCCCGCCAACTTCGTCCTGGCAAAGTTGTCACGGCAAAAACCGGGGAACACGGCAAGCTGATAGCGCTCTATTTTCCCCTTAACAGCAAAGATGCGATGGCGGTCGTCGAAAGGCGCGGCGATGGCTTTGTGGCCAGCCAAGAGTCTTTGCAGCTTGAGCCACGCACTGTCATCAAATCCGGCGAGATAAGCAGCTCCCTGTTCGGCGCCACCGACGCACTTGATATTCCCGACGCGATTGCGATCCAGTTGGCTGAAATTTTCGCTGGTGATATTGATTTCTATCGCGACCTGCGCAAGGGTGACAAGTTTTCGCTCGTGTACGAAACATTCACTCACCGCGGACAACCGGTTCGTAGCGGTCGCATCCTAGCCGCCGAATTCATTAACGATCAGAAGACGTATAACGCCTTCTGGTTCCAGGCAGAGGATGGCAAAGAAGCTTACTACACTGCGGATGGAAAGACTCTGCGCAAGGCTTTTCTGCGCTCTCCGCTTGAGTTTTCCCGCGTCACATCAGGGTTTACCAACGCCCGCTTTCACCCGGTCCTGAAAACCTGGCGAGCCCACAAAGGCGTTGATTATGGAGCACCAAAGGGTACCCGGGTACGTTCAGTTGCGGATGGAACGGTTCAGTTCGCAGGTCAGCAAGGCGGCTACGGCAACCTGGTTATCCTAAAACATCAAGGCACTTATTCGACGGCCTATGGTCATTTGAATGGGTTTGCCACCGGAGTTCGGAAGGGTGCCCGAGTCCACCAAGGCGACACCATTGGCTACGTTGGGCAAACAGGGTTGGCTACCGGGCCGCATCTACACTATGAGTTCCGCGTCCACTCCAACCAGGTCAACCCACTGGCGATAAAGCTTCCTGTGGCGATTCCACTTGAAACGTCGCAAATTGCCCGCTTTAAGGCCACGACTGGGCCATTGCGGGCGAAACTGGAACTGGTGAATCAGATCAATTTGGCACTAGTCGAATGAAAGAAAGCGACTAAAGTCGCTTTCTTTCATTCCCTTCTTGACTTCGGGTGTCAAGCAGTGAAGGAGGAGCCGCACCCACAGGTCGAGGATGCATTCGGGTTCTTGATCACGAACTGCGAACCTTCAAGCCCTTCGGTATAGTCAATTTCGGCACCGACAAGATACTGGTAACTCATTGGGTCAACCAGTAGGGTCACCCCGTCCTTCACCAATGACGTGTCGTCCTCGTTGGCAAGCTCATCAAACGTAAAGCCATACTGGAATCCAGAGCAGCCACCACCCGTCACGAACACGCGAAGTTTCAGTTCCGGGTTCCCTTCCTCCTCAATCAGAGCCTTGACCTTGCTGGCCGCGCTGTCCGTAAAAACAAACGGCAACGGCATATCCGTAACTGTATTCATTGATTATCTCTCCAAACTCTCGCAAAAAAAAACTGCAGGAAGCACCTCATTTACCGGTAGCCAGCTTCAAATCAACAGGCTTGGCACTCGTCTTATGTACAAGACGCCCCTGGATCACAGCACCTTGCTGCATTTCGATCTGGTGATACTCTACATCCCCTGTGACACGCGCAGCAGGCAAGAGTTCCAGGGATTCACCAGCAAATACGGGACCCACCACGGTACCGTTGATCACCACATGACCAACTGATATCGCGCCTTCCACACTCGCCTTTTCGCTGATGACCACTGTTCCTTGCTCACCGTTTTCACTACTGATGCTCCCGTGAACCTGACCATCGACACGCAACCCTCCCGAAAACACTACGTCCCCGTCGATGCGTGTACCAACGCCGATCAGGCTGTCAATGCTGCCCTGCGCTGTGCTACCCTTTTTTGTGCCGAACATGAATTCTCCGTCTAAAGAGTCACAGACTGCCGTACGCGCACGACGCCATCCAATAGCAAGCGCGCCTCGACCTCTTCTACAACAGCACCAGAGGGTACCGAGAAAACACCTTCGAGCCGATGGAAGTGTTTTAGTTCGAAACGATAATTCTCGCGCTCTGGCTCCTTCCCGGAAGGCAAGGTGATCATAACATCTTTGCCCCCTTGTTGCGTTTTGACCAGAAACTGTAGCGAGCCCTTGAGTTCTTTGGCTTGACGAACGCCGTTATTAATCACCAGCATACGATAGCGATATTCGCCCAAGACTCCAGTTGGCTCGACCCGCAGTTTGTCAATCCGGACTCCCACTTCCTCGCCAGCCACGGAAGATGGCATCAGGCCCTCGAAGAACGCAAGGTCCTCTTTCAGTGCTGCGTTCTCCAGTTCGAGCGTCTTTGCCTGGCGTGACAATTGGTCCAGTGTGGCACGCTCAATCATCAGACTGCTTTCACCCGAACCAGCAAGTGTGCGCAACTTGTTCAACTCGGCATCGAGCTCCGTAACACGATTCCTGAGCGATTGAATTTCCTGTTCCGACTCATTGCTTTGATATCCGGCGATGCGCCTACCTGCATCGTATATCCAAATCGCAAGTGCCAATGAAACTGACAGCATCACAATTATTGCCAATGCGCGCCAATACCAGGCTACATGCGTTCTGATCGCCAGCTTCGGAGCATTAATCCCGAATCGTTGGCGCAATCGTTTGAGTTTTATGGAAGCACCGGAAGTTGCCATAGTCCGTCAGTTTCCTCCAAGCCAAACATGATATTCATGTTCTGTACGGCCTGACCAGCCGCTCCCTTGACGAGATTATCGATAACCGAAAGCACGACCATCGTATCCCCACCCTGCGGCCTGTGAATGGCGATACGGCAAGTATTCGCTGCGCGAACGGAGCGTGTATCCGGGTGAGACATCGCCGGCAAGACATCAACGAACGGCTCGTTCGCATAACGCAATTCGTAAAGTGACTGGTAATCAGCTTCTTCCTTGATCCGAGAATACAGCGTCGCATGAATACCTCGTATCACCGGCATCAAATGCGGCACGAAGGTCAAACCCACACCAACACCGGCAATCCGTGACAAACCCTGCCGTATCTCAGGCAAGTGGCGATGCCCTGGAACGCCGTACGCCTTGAAATTGTCAGCTGCTTCTGAAAACAGCGATGAAACCTCAGCTTTTCGTCCAGCCCCCGACACGCCAGATTTAGCATCGGCAATCAAATGATCCAGATCAACTAGGCCGGCCTCAACTAGCGGCAGGAAACCCAACTGAACCGCGGTTGGGTAACACCCTGGATTCGCAACCAGACGCGCTTCACGAATTGCGACGCGGTTAACTTCCGGCAAACCGTAGACAGCACTTGCGACCCACTCCGGGCAGGCGTGCAACATGCCGTACCACTTTTCCCATTCAGCGACATCGGTAATGCGGAAATCCGCCGCAAGGTCAATGACACGAACTCCCGCATCGAGCAACTCGGGAGCCTGCTGCATGGCTACGCCATTGGGGGTAGCAAAGAAGACGAGATCACAACTCCGCAGATTGGAAGCTAGCGGATCTTCGAACTCCAAATCAACCCGACCGCGTAAGCTTGGGAACATGCTGCAAACGGACGTCCCCGCATCGCCACGCGAAGTAATTGTGACTATTTCCACCCCAGGATGCTGCGCAAGCAAGCGCAGCAGTTCGACGCCCGTATACCCGGTGCCACCAACAATTCCAACCTTGACCATCATTTCCTCCTCAACAGGGGTGCAATGATAGTCTGCGTGCCCCAAAATGACAAAACCGCCCGAGGGCGGCATTGTGTTTTGAACTCGGGAGAATCCAGCGCAACTTAACGCTTGGAAAACTGCTTGCGGCGACGTGCTTTGTGCAGACCGACCTTCTTGCGCTCAACCTCACGGGCATCGCGGGTAACAAAACCTGCCTTTGACAACACGGGCTTGAGCTCCGCGTCATATTCAATCAGAGCACGGGTAATTCCGTGACGTACAGCGCCCGCCTGGCCAGATTCACCCCCCCCGGCAACATTCACAAGAATGTCAAAACCAGCGGTTTGTTCAACCAAAACGAGCGGCTGACGAACGATCATGCGGCCCGTAACACGAGAAAAGAACTCGTCTACCGGCTTGCCATTGACGACGATGTTGCCTGTGCCACGCTTCATGAAAACGCGCGCCACGGCACTCTTGCGACGGCCAGTGCCGTAGTAGAAATTTTCAGCCATTTTCGATCCCTTAGAGTTCCAGAACTTTCGGCTGCTGAGCAGCGTGAGGGTGCGTCTCCCCCGCGTAGCACTTCATCTTTTTCAACATGGCGTAACCAAGAGGCCCTTTAGGAAGCATACCCTTGACGGCCTTTTCGAGAACACGCCCTGGGAAACGCTTCTGCATCTGCGTAAAGCTCGATTCGTAGATACCGCCGGGGTAACCTGTATGGCGGTAGTACACCTTGTCTTCGGCCTTGTTGCCAGTGACACGCAATTTCTCCACATTGGTCACCACGATGTAATCACCGGTATCAACGTGAGGGGTAAATTCTGGTTTGTGCTTACCACGCAGGCGCCGCGCGATTTCAGTCGCGAGGCGGCCAAGCACCTTGTCAGCGGCATCAACTATGAGCCACTCGCGCTTCACTTCATGCGCTTTGGCGGAGAAAGTCTTCATTAAAACGCCGTCCTTATATGCCAGATAACGGAAAGCCGGGCATTCTATTTTAGATTCTCGAATCTTGTCAATCGCTGATTCTATTGCCGGCAAAAAAAACGCGACTCCAAAGAGTCGCGCAAAATCCACTCCTAAGGAGGAGGGTGGAGGAGGAGACAAATCTGAAACATGCTGAATTGCCCACATACACTGCAATAGAGCAATTGGAAGCTTACCCTACCCTTACGCAAAGATCAAGCAGTATTGTGCATTGCGTCACAAGAACTGATTAGGCACCGTTCACGCACAACAACACAACAACTTTTCATTTTTTATCATGTCGTTATGGCTTGTATAGATAACAAGTTACGCAATAAACAATTTATGGGGCGTAATAATTCTACAAGCTTTGCGCTGTTGTTGTTGCAACGCAGCATTTCACGGGCGCGGCGCAGAAGCGCACTTCCAGCTAGAATGAGCGCTTTCAAGATCGGCGAGGATTGTATGGAGTGCGATGTGAAATGGACCGGAAACGGCATGTCATTTTTGGCCGAAACAGGAAGCAATCACATCATCGCAATGGATGGAGCCCCTGAATCCGGTGGTAGAAACCTGGCTCCACGACCGATGGAAATGCTGCTTGCCGGCGCAGGAGGCTGCACGGCATTTGACGTCGTATTGATTCTAAAGAAAGGGCGTCACGCAATCTCGGGATGTGAAGTCAAGGTGCAGGCAGTACGTGCTGACGAAGACCCTAAGGTATTCACACAAATTCATTTTCACTTCCGCGTCAGTGGAACACAGCTGAAACCAAATGCGGTTGCACGCGCGATCGAATTATCGAGCGAGAAATACTGCTCTGCCTCAATCATGCTTGGTAAAACTGCCGCAATTACACACGATTTCGAGATCGTCGAAGACTAGACGTAGTAGGCGGTGCGTGTCATTAGACCTGCCGCCAGTCGCATGACCGCAACCACTTGTGGAGGCAGTTCGCGCGCGCCGAGGCGGACGGCCGTTTCGGCGTGGGATATCTCGTCTAGTTTCATTTGATGGACTATCGCTCTGGACTTGACGTCATCCACTGGCAATTCGGACAAATGGTGATTGAGGTGGGCTTCAACCTGTCGTTCGGTCGCTGCCAGAAAGCCAAGATTTGCCGCGTCACCGAGCTTGCCAGCGAACACCCCCAAGGACAATGCCCCCAGATACCACAGGGGGTTGAGCAGACTCTTGCGTGCCCCCAATTCATCGATACGCTGTTCGGTCCAGGCCAGATGTTCGGTTTCCTCATAAGCAGCTGTTTCGAGGGCCCGTCGGATTGCGGGGTCGCGGCAGGTGATGGCCTGACCCTGATAAAGAGCCTGCGCGCAAACTTCCCCGACATGATTGATGCGCATCAGTGCACCCGCATGAGCCCTTTCATTCAGAGACAAGGCTGGCTCCGGGCATTCCTCCCCGGGCACTCTTCGGGTAGTCGACGAAGTCGCGAAAAGGGTGCGCAAAGCCCTGTCAAAACCAATGATCACGGGATCAAGCATATTGGAAGCCAATCTGTGGGTAGCACGTCAAACCAAAAACCTAAGGGCGCGTCGCCGCTGGCTGTCCACCGTAGCGCAGGGCCCGGCGAGCATCGTCGGCATTCATGATCTCGAGAGCACCGACTGAACAAAAATAGTTCTTGTAAAGCTCGACATACTGATTGTTGCTACCGCCCTGAATCCCGACCCACTTATTGCTCCGCGCCTTCGACCAGGTCTTGTCTGATCGGCCAGACGCATAAAACCTGCGCTCAGCAGTAGCGCAACGCAAACCTTCAAAACTGATGTTCTGGGCGCCTGAAGGGCTGATCACCACGAGAGCAAAACGCAACACACCGTCAGAGCCTACGGATAGCGATTTGCCGTCGATCAGGTATTGGTAATCGGTAATGGCGCCAACCCGAAACGGAATAAGGTTGCTCTTTTCCGGGAAGGCTGGCAGCTGCACTTCGATTTCCGCCCAGGATTTAACTTCGTAGTCCTCGTCGAAGCTATCCGCCGATGGCTGCGAAAATGGCAACACCAAAGCCAGACACCACCAAATAGTTTTCCGCAACCGCATCAACGCCCGCTCCAGCTAGATCAAGTAAACGCGTGTGAGTAAGAAAATCATTCGTTTCGCCCCACATCGCCACCAGTCTCATGACGATCACGAACTGCCTCATGTCGCGGCCGACGGTGATCCGCGTCGATAAAGCGCGCGAGCTCGTTTAACGCTTGTTCATACACTCGGCGTTTGAATTCGATGACGCCATCAAGCGAAACCCAGTAGTGATTCCACCGCCAGGCGTCAAACTCGGGATGACTACAAGCACGCAAAGACACATCGCTATCACGCCCTACCAGACGTAGCAAAAACCATATCTGTTTTTGCCCTCTGTAACTACCGCGCCATTCACGTTTTACCCAGTGTATCGGCACATCGTAACGCAACCAATCCTTGGTTCTGCCAAGAATGCTGACATGCTCGGGGAGCAAACCCACCTCTTCATAAAGTTCCCGGTACATCGCCTGCTCAGGAGTTTCACCCCGTTTGATGCCACCCTGTGGAAACTGCCATGAATGTTCGCGTATACGTTTACCCCAAAAGACTTCGTTCCTTGCGTTACATAGGATGATGCCGACGTTAGGGCGGTAACCTTCACGGTCGAGCATTGTGTTTACCTGCAAAATTTATCGGTCGTGCCCATTCTTCCACATTTAATAGGGCTTGGAAAGCGTGCCAAAGCCCGACACGCCCAAACCGCCGACGAACGCGATTAGCATCGCGCTCTACTGATCTGTCTTGTAAAATTCCACTTTATTTCCAGATGATTGATTCCCATGCGCACGTCGAAGTTCTTTATTTCAACTCTCCGGGAGGCGCCTTCCGATGCAGAGATCGTCAGCCACAAATTGATGTTGCGCTCAGGTCTGATCAAACGCTTGGCTGGCGGCATCTACACCTGGATGCCGGTTGGCCTTCGCGTGCTACGCAAGATAGAGAGCATCATCCGCCAGGAAATGGATCTTGCAGGCGCCATCGAACTTTCGATGCCGGCCGTACAACCGGCCGAGTTGTGGCAGGAATCGGGGCGCTGGGAAAAGTACGGCCCCGAGCTGCTTCGTCTGAAAGACCGCCATCAGCGTGATTTCGTCATCGGGCCGACGCACGAAGAGGTCATTACCGATGTCGTGCGCAAGGAAGTAAAGAGCTATCGCCAGCTACCGCTACATTTCTACCAGGTGCAAATGAAGTTCCGTGACGAAATCCGCCCGCGCTTTGGCGTTATGCGCGGTCGCGAGTTCCTGATGAAGGACGGCTATTCATTCCATGCCAGTTTCGAGGACTTGCAACGCGAGTACCGCAACATGTTCGAAACCTACACGCGTATCTTCACTCGTCTAGGATTGAAATTCCGCGCCGTAACTGCGGACACTGGATCGATAGGCGGAACGGGTTCGCATGAATTCCATGTGCTGGCCGATTCCGGCGAAGACGCACTGGCTTACTGCCCTGACTCCGACTACGCTGCCAACGTCGAACTGGCTGAAGCTATCGCACCGAGTGAACCACGTAGTTCAGCGTCCCAAACCATGAAGAAGATTTCTACACCGGGCAAGACAAGATGTGAGGATGTTGCTGCCTTACTCAGCATCCCTGTGATATCCATGGTCAAAGCCATCGCCATCATGTGCCAACCGCCGGATGCTGACTCCGCCCAGTTCGCGCTTCTCCTGCTTCGCGGCGACCACGACTTGAACGAAGTCAAAACGCAGAAGATCGTTGGCGAGTTCCGTTTTGCGCGCGACGATGAAATTGTCGAGGCTCTGGGCTGCAAGCCAGGATATATTGGCCCGGTCGGCATTGAATCCATTCCCGTCTTCGCCGATCGAAGCGTAGCGACGATGAGCGACTTCGTTTGCGGTGCCAACGAAGAAGGGTTCCATCTTGGCGGCGTTAATTTTGGTCGTGACCTGCCGGAGCCATTAGCTGTCGCCGACCTGCGAAACGTTGTCGCAGGCGACACTTCACCCGACGGCAAAGGGAAGCTCGAACTGTGTCGCGGCATTGAAGTTGGTCACATCTTTCAGTTAAGAACAAAATATGCCGAGGCTCTAAAATGCGTCTTTCTCGACGAAAGCGGGCAGAGTCAGGCCATGGAGATGGGTTGTTATGGCATCGGTGTTACGCGAATTGTTGGCGCGGCCATTGAACAGAACCACGATGATCGCGGCATCCATTTTCCTCCAGCGATCGCACCCTTCGAGGTGTGCATCGTTCCCATGGGATACGCCAAGAGTCAGTCCGTAAAGCTGGCTGCGGACGAACTCTACATCAGCCTTAAGGCGGCAGGCGTCGATGTTCTGCTTGATGACCGGAACGAGCGTCCCGGTGTTTTGTTCGCGGAGATGGAGTTGATTGGCATCCCACACCGTATCGTCGTCGGCGATCGCGGCTTGGTGGAAGGCAAACTCGAATACAAAGGCCGCACCGATACGGAGCCGACAATGGTACCTATCGCTGAAATCGGTGCTTACCTGAAGGCCAGGTTATGCGAAGAGTCGCCCTAGTCCTGGCCCTTTTGCTTCCCTTCACCGCGTTTGCGGGCATGCAAAAATACGAGCCCCTGTCGGAAAGTGTACGAGCGGCGCTATCGCGCGCCATTTCTGACCAAGCCCCGCCAAGAAGCTCATTTCTTGATTCCATGGACGCCGTCGACTGGCTGACCGAGATGTCTCGTCGCCTTGAAAAACGCATTGCCAATCGTGAAAGCCGACTGGAGTTTCTTCGTGCCGTTCACTACGAAGCGACGCGCGCCGGGCTCGACCCGCAACTCGTTCTGGGCTTGATCCAGGTCGAGAGTGGATTCAAGAAATACGCTGTCTCGTCCGCTGGCGCTCGGGGCTTCATGCAGGTCATGCCCTTCTGGATCAAGGTCATCGGCCGCAGCAGCGACAACTTGTTCCACTTACGAACCAATCTGCGCTACGGCTGCACAATCCTCCGCCACTACCTGGACATCGAACAAGGCGATCTCTACCGGGCACTTGGTCGTTACAACGGCAGTCTGGGGCAGGCCGAATACCCGAATCTCGTTCGCGGCGCTTGGCACAATCAGTGGGCCTATTCCAGAGACAAGATGAAAACTAGCGCATTCCGGGCAACATTCCCTTCATCCCTCGCATCATCTTGGCCATACCTCCGCCGGAGAACTGTTTCATCATTTTCTGCGTTTGCTCAAACTGCTTGAGCAAACGATTGACTTCCTGCACCTGAACGCCGGCTCCCAAAGCGATTCGGCGTTTACGCGAGGCCTTTAACAACTCGGGCTTGCTACGCTCGGCAGGTGTCATCGAATCGATAATGCCTTCGATTCGGCCAATCGCTTTTTCTTCGCCGCCAGCCGGCATCTGACTAGCGGCCTGTGCGAACTGTGACGGCAGTTTGTCCATCAGCGACGAAAGCCCGCCCATTTTGCGCATCTGGCCGATCTGTTCCTTGAAGTCGGCAAGATCAAAGCTCTTGCCCGATTTGAGCTTCTTGGCAAACTCGACCGCTTTTTGCTCGTCAATCCCTTTCTTCGCATCCTCGATCAACGACAGCACGTCGCCCATGCCAAGGATACGGGAAGCCATACGCTCGGGGTGAAAGGCTTCAAGCCCCGACAGTTTCTCACCGACCCCGGCGTACTTGATCGG
>APMI01001174.1_pt1 | contig 12096 bp, 12 predicted proteins | sample 667938 | NCBI WGS metagenome assembly APMI01 (sample SAMN01084076, study PRJNA167559) | wastewater metagenome | biome: Wastewater | place: Denmark: Ejby Moelle, Odense | collected 2011-11-28 | reverse complement strand
ACCGAAAATCGTGTGAGTAGGCCATCGCTTAATCCTAATCAAATTTAATCGATCTTGCTATAAAGCCAAATTGTGCATTGCCGCTGGACCAGTGCGGCCATCAGTGCGCGGGTGCCGCGCCGCAACGGTTCGGGATATCGCCAGCGCTGCCACCAACCGAGATGTTGTTCACTGGGAATTGCCGGATTACAAATCAAAGTGTCATCAATATCGAAAGAAATACGCACACAATCGCCGTTTTGTTAGTGATTTGGTATGGGATGGTTATTCTCTCACAGTCCAGGGGCCGCCCGCACTGTGGAGGACAGCAGATAACGCTCGTCCGCCTGCCCCTCCAGAAATTTGGCAAAGCGTTTTTTGATGCCCGGCAGTCGAAAGAATCCCATCGCCCCCAGTTTGCTGGTGTTGCGAATCACCGTAGAAGGCTCGAAAAAAGCCATCGCATTGTCCACGGTCAGCACGAACGGCGGTTTGCCCGCCCGCAGCAGGAGGTAACTGGCCAGCAGCACACCGGTGCGGTGATTGCCTTCGATGAACAGTTGGGGCTTACTCAAGGAGCGCACGTAAGCGCCTGCCGCTAATCGCCAAACGGAGTCGCCTGAATGAATGGCGCACCATTCCACTAAATCCTGAATACCCGCGCCCGGCTCGTCGTAAAAGCGGGTTTTAGTCGCTTCAATATGCTGGGAAAATTCACCCCGCCCGATTTCGTCGGGGCCGCACAGCACGATGTTGTTCAACTCAAGCAGGTATTGATGCTGGCCCATCGCAAAAACGTCAATGCCCCCCTCAACGAGGATATCGACGTAGCCATAACCCGCCAGCAGGTTCTCGACCACCGCATCGCTCATCGGGTCACGCTGCCCGCTCAGCCGTCGGTTGATGGCTGGAAACTCGCGTTGCACCTGGCGCAGCGCGGCTTCGATAGCGGGCAGGTTCAACAGCCCCATCGCTATTGCACGCGATCCACCGCGGCACGGGCCAGCGTCGCCACGCCATCGGGCAGTGGGATATAGCCCTCGGCGGCGCTGTGTTGCTGACCATCCGCCAGCGCCCAGTTGACGAAGCCTTTGAGTGCATCGCGCTTGCCCGCATCGGCATACTGACCGTGCAGCAACAACCAGCTAAAGGTCACGATGGGATAGGCGTCCTTGCCGTCGGGATCAGGCAGGAATACCCGCAGGTTCGGCGGAATCTGCCCGACGTTGGCGGCCAGCGCCGCCTGGGCACTGGCGAAATCCGGCGCGATAAACACACCGGCCTTGTTTTGCAGATGGATCATCGGTAGGCCAAGCCGTTTGGCAAAGCCGTATTCGACATAGCCCAGTGAACCCCAACTGCGCTTGATGCGGCCAGCGACGCCTTCGTTGCCGCGTGCGGTCGCGGAAACGCCAGGCCAGTTGACCGTTTTGCCGATGCCGGGGCCGTTGCGCCAGTCCGCGCTGATGGCGGCCAGATGCTGGGTCATGGCGTAGGTGGTGCCGCTGCTGTCCTGTCGGGCAATCAACGCAATGGTCTGCCGGGGCAACTTGATCTCCGGGTTCAGCGCCTGAATACGGGGATCATTCCATTCGCGGATTTTGCCGAGAAACATATCGGCGTAGACCTCCCGGCTCAGTTTCAGCGTTCCTTCCACATCCGGCAGGTTATAAGCCAACACGATGGCTCCTGCCGTGGCGGGAACCAGAACCGCGCCCGCTTTGGCCTTGGCGATTTGCTCATCGCTCATGGCGGAATCGCTGGCCCCGAAATCGACCGCGTTATCCAGAAAGCGCTTAACCCCTTCGCCGCTGCCGACCGCCTCATAGTCGATGGCGACTTCAGGATGCGCCTTGCGGTAAACCTCAATCCATTTCTGATACAGCGGTGCGGGAAAGGTCGCCCCAGCCCCGTGCAGCGTGACCGGCGCGGCGGGCGTCTGGGCGAAGGCGACGGACATCAGACTGACCCCGCCGATGAGGGCGGCCAAGAAAGTACGCAGATGCATGGTGCCTCCGTCCCGTTTCAACTGAATTCGCCCCGGACGTATTCCCGCGTCAGTTGTTGGGCGGGTTGCTCGAAAATCTGTTTGGTTGGCCCCATTTCCACCAGATAGCCGGTGCGGCTGCCTTGCGAAATGTCCACGCCGAAAAAGGCGGTGGTATCGGCTACCCGCATCGCCTGTTGCATGTTGTGGGTGACTAACGCGATGGTGTACTTCTCTTTGAGTTCGACCATCAACTCCTCCACCGCCGGGTGGCGATGGGATCGAGCGCCGAGCAGGGTTCGTCCATCAGCAGCACGTCCGGCTCGGTGGCAATGGCGCGGGCGATGCACAGGCGTTGCTGTTGGCCACCGGACAGCGATAGGCCGCTATTCTTCAGCTTGTCCTTGACCTCGTTCCAGATGGCCGCGCCGTTGAGCGCCTTTTCCACCCGCTCATCCATGTTGCCCTTAAAACCGTTCAGCCGTAGTCCGAACGCCACGTTGTCGTAGATGCTCATGGCGAAGGGGTTGGGCTGCTGAAACACCATGCCGATGTAACGCCGCACGATCACCGGATCGACCTTGCCGTCGTAAATATCCTGGCCGTGATAGGTGACTTTGCCCTCGAAGCGGAACACCGGAATCAGATCATTCATCCGGTTAAGGCTGCGCAGCACGGTGCTCTTGCCGCAGCCGGACGGGCCGATGAAGCCGGTGATCTTGTTCTTTTCCAGCGGCAACTTGCTGTCACGCACCGCCAGAAAATCACCGTAAAAGACTTTCTGGAGCTGGCAATCCATCACCACGCCGTTGGGTGCGGGTGATGAACCCGCCGCTGTCGTTTCTGAATTCACAGGCATGTTGGAACCTCGAAGCACTCAGTATTTTTGCCGCCCGATCAGCCGGGCAAGGATGTTGAACACCAGCACGATCAACACCAGCACCAGGGACGCGGCCCAGGCCAGTTGAATCTGGTTGTCGTAGGGCATCCCGGAGAAGTTGTAGATCAGAATCGCTAGCGATGCGGTCGGCTCGGTCAGGCTGCTCAGGTAGTAATCGCTAAACAGCGCAGTGAACAGCAGCGGCGCGGAGTTGCCCGCCGCGCCAGCAATCGCCAGCATCACGCCGGTCAAAATGCCCGACGCACCGGTGGGCAACACTACTTGCAGAATCACCTGCGTCCGGGTGCAGCCCATGCCGTAGGCGGCGTCTTTCATCTTTTTCGGCACCATCGCCATCGCCTGTTCCGCTGCCAAAATTACGGTGGGCAACATCAGCACCGCCAGCGCCACGCCACCGGCCAGCGCCGAATAGCTTTTCATGGTGACGACCATGATGGCGTAGACGAATACACCGGCCAGAATGGAGGGAAAGCCGGTCAGCACTTTGGCCAGAAAGCGCACGGTATGGGCTAAGCGACTGTCAGGTTCGAGAATCGCCAGATAGACGGCGGCCAGAATGCCGAACGGTACGCTGATCAGGGTGGCGAGGCCGACCATCACCACGGTGCCAACGATGGCGTTGCCAAAGCCGCCGCCGAGATCGAAGGCGGAGGGCGGTAGGGCGGTCAGCGTTTCCCAGCTCAGGCGGGAGCCACCTTCCACGAATAGCATGTAAATCACTGAAAATAACGGTACCGCCGCAATCAGCGCAGCCAGCCAAGTCAGGCCGGTCAGGATGCCGCTTTTCAGCGCCCGCCCTTCCAGCGGTGAGCGTTGGAGACGGAGTAAGCCGCCAGGAGTTCGCTCCAGTGTATGGAGTTGCGATTCAACGACCAGATCAGGCGCGCTCATCGTTCGGCCTCAAATTTGCGGGTAGCGAATTTCATCACCGCCAGACCCACCGCGTTGACGATCAGGGTAATCGCCAGCAGCGCCAGCGCGGCGTACATCAACGCCTGAATTTCGACCGGCCCGGCTTCGGGGAAGCTGGAGGCCAGCAGCGCCGCCAGCGTGTTGGCGGGTGCGAACAGCGACAGGCTGATCTGGTTGGAATTGCCGATCAGCATGGCCAACGCCATGGTTTCGCCCAGCGCCCGCCCAAAGCCCAGCACCAGCGCGGCGAGAATGCCGGAGGAAGCCGTCGGCAACATCACTTTCAAAATCGCTTCCCAGCGGGTCGTGCCCATGCCGTAGGCCGCTTCCTTGACCTTGTAGGGAATCTGGCGCAGTGCATCCACCGAGATCGACGCCACGGTCGGCAAAATCATGATAGCCAGCACCAGCGCGGCAGGCGCGAGTCCGGGGCCGCTCAAGGAGGTGCCGAAAAAGGGGATGCCACCCGCCACTTCATGCAGCCAGTTCGCCACCGGCCGCAGCAGCGGAATCAGCACATAGATACCCCACAGGCCGAACACCACCGACGGAATCGCCGCCAGCAATTCGATGATGGTGCGGAAGATCGCCGCCAGCCGGGGCGGCAGAAAATCCTGGGTCAGGAAAATGGCGATGGCGATCCCGAACAGACCGCCGAGCAGCAAGGCCAGAAAGGAGCTGTACAGCGTCCCCCAGATTTGCGGCAGGATGCCGAACTGTTCGGTCTGGACGTTCCATTCGGTCGAGGTCAGAAAACCGAGGCCGTAGCGCGACATCGCGGGCAGCGCCTTGCCGCCGATTTCCAGAACGATGTACGCCACCAGCACCAAAATCAGCGCGGCGCTGAACCAGGCGATGCCGCGAAAGGTCCGGTCGAGGAAGTAATCGCCCCCGGAGGGCGGCCCGGACACCGAACCGGATTGCGCTAAATGTTCAAAAGGTTGTGCAGCCATGAATCACCGGACGTTCCGCAGGGTTGAGAGAGACGCAAAGAGAGACGCAAAAAATCGGAAACCGGCAGGCGCTCAACATCACGCGGCTGCCGGTTGTCGGGGAATCGCCGTGTTTACTGGATGAGTGCGGCCGCTTTTCTGACCTGGGCCACGACACTCTCGGGCAGGGGGATGTAGCCCATCTTCGGGGCCATCGCCTGACCCTTGGTCAAGCCGTACTCGACCAGTTCGCGCAGCACTTTGGCCTTGGCGTCGTCCTGATCCTTGTAGAACAGCATCCAGGTGAAAGTGGCGATGGGATAGGCTTGCGCACCCGCCGGGTCGAACAGCCAGACCCGCAGGTCGGGGGCATCGGAACCGGGCAAGGTCTTGGTGGTGAATTCGGCGCCGGCCAGGGCGGCCTTGCCGGCTTCATCACCGGGGGCGATGTATTGACCGGCTTTGTTTTGCAGCACGGCCATCGGCTGTTTGGTGGCGATGGCGTAGGTGTATTCGATGTAGCCGATCGCGCCGGGGGTTTGCTTGATGGTGGCGGTCACGCCGTCGTTTTTCGGCGCTTTGACGAAGCTGGTGGGCCATTGCACGGTGGTGCCGTGGCCGACGCTGCTCTTGAAGGCGGCGTTGATCGCGCTCAGGTGGCCGGTAAACACGAAGGTGGTGCCGCTGGAATCGGAACGGGCCACCACGGTGATTTTCTGGTCGGGCAGTTTGACGCCGGGGTTGGCGGCGGCGATTTTCGGGTCGTTCCACTGGGTGATTTTGCCCGCGAAAATGTCGGGATACACCTCGCGCGGCAACTTCAGTTCCTTGACGCCTTCAAGGTTGTAAGACAGCACGATTTCACCGGCGGTCATCGGCAGCAGCACCACGCCCTGCTTGATCTTGGCGATTTCTTCATCGGACATGGCCGCATCGCTGGCGGCGAAATCAACCGTATTGTTGGTGAAATCCTGAATGCCCGCACCGCTACCCTTGGCCTGATAATCGACGGTCACGCCCTGGGTTTGCTTGCCGAAATCCTTGAACCAAGAGGAGTAGAGCGGAAACGGAAAACTCGCGCCGGAACCGGTCAGGCGCAGGTCTTGCGCTGAAGCGGGTGCGATGCTGGCCGCACCGAGCAAGACAATCATCGCGGAGGTCAGAAATGGCTTTCTCACAAATAACCCTCTACACATGGAATGGTTTGAGAAAGTCAGTGTGGCGGGCTGATGTTGCAGTGCAATGTCAAAATAATGACAAGCTGGTGACAAAGTGGCTGGCTCCCATGCTCCAACGTGGGAGCCTTCGTGTGGACCGCTGGAGCGGTCAAACCCATTCCCACGCCGGAGCATGGGAATGAGAAAGACGAGAAGGCGCAGCCTGCCGCTTATCTGAAAACGATGACGCCCAAACTGTCATCAAAAGATCATGATTGCGTCATGTTGTTGTTATTTATGCTTCCCACACTCCTTAACCCATCGTCTCCTTCACGCTTGGGTTTGAAGTCGCATGGTCAAAACACTTGGCGCCACTCTGAGGCATCAGGCACACGATTTGTTTTTCAAAACCGTTCACCAACGCTATCTGATCTACAACATGTGCTGGGAAGACCCGCGCATCGACCGGCAACTGCTGGGCCTTGACGGCAACAGCACGCTGGTGGTTCTGACCAGCGCCGGTTGCAACGCGCTGGATTATTTGCTGGATGGCCCGGCCGAAATTCACGCCGTGGACGTGAATCCCCGCCAAAATGCCCTGTTGCAACTCAAGCTGACGTTGATCGAGCGCGGCGATTTCGATGATTTGGAACAGATGTTCCGGCGCGGTGCGCATCCCCGTTTCCGAGAGTTGTACCAGGCCGTGCGCCCGCGCTTGCCGGACTACGCCGCCGCGTTCTGGGATAAGAAAATCAGCTATTTCGACCCGGCCAACCCCAAGCATTCGTTTTATTATCGGGGCACCTGTGGGGCGGTGGCGTGGCTGGTGACCCGGCGGCTGCTCAAATCCGGGCGCAAGCTGCGCGACTACCTGTTTGATCTACTGGACGCGCAAAACCTCAACGAGCAGCGCGAACTGTATACCCGCATCGAACCGGCGCTGTGGAGCCGCTTCAGTACCTGGTTACTGCGCCAACCGACCGCCCTGGCCATGCTCGGCGTGCCGCGCCCGCAGATTCAGTTGATCCAGCAGCGCCATTCCGGTGGCATCGTCGGTTATGTCAATGACAAGCTGCGGCATGTGCTCACTGAAGTACTGATTCACGACAACTATTTCTGGCGGGCCTATCTGACCGGTTCCTACAGCGAACGTTGTTGCCCCAACTATCTGCTGCCGGAGCACTTCTCCCGCCTGCGGGCCGATTTCGGTCGCATCCATACCCATAACGCCACAGTCAGCGACTTTCTGCACACCCATCCCGGCGAATACAGCCATTTCGTGCTGCTCGATCATCAGGATTGGCTGGCCTGGCATCAGCCAAAAGCCTTAGAAGAAGAATGGCGGTTGATTCTGGAAAACAGCCGACCGGGCAGCCGGATCTTGTTGCGCTCGGCGGGCAACGATCTCGGTTTCTTGCCGGAATGGACCCGGCGGGCGCTGCGCTTCTTCCCGAACCGCACCGAACCCTTGCACTGGCAGGATCGGGTCGGCACTTACGGCAGCCTGCATTTTGCGGAGGTGGCATGAACCGATCTGAGCCGCTGTGGTGGCCTACTGAGCGACAGACCGATCCATTAAGTCGTTACTACCGTTGGCACGCCCGGCTGTACGACGCCACCCGCTGGAGCTTCCTGTTTGGACGCGCCCAGTTGATCCAGGCCATCGCCACTGACCGACAGCCGCGCCGAATTCTGGAAATCGGCTGTGGCACCGGCGCCAACCTGCTGCGCCTCAGCCGCCAGTTTCCCAACGCCCAAATCACTGGCCTGGATTTATCCGCTGACATGCTGGCGCAAGCCCGGCGCAAGCTGGCGCAGCGTGCGTCAGCAGTCACGCTGCTGCAACAGCGCTATGACCGTCCACTTTCCGCCGAACCGGCCTTCGACCTGATCGTATGTTCCTACTGCCTGTCGATGATCGATCCCGGTTGGCAGCAGGCTCTGGACGCGGCGCTGGGCGATCTCCAGCCCGGCGGGTTGCTGGCGGTGGTCGATTTTCACGATACGCGCTTTTCCGGCTTCCGCCGCTGGATGGGCTTTAACCATGTGCGCATGGACGGGCATCTGTTGCCATCTCTGAACGAGCGCAGCGAGGCACTCACACAAAATGTTCGCCCCGCTTACGGCAATGTTTGGCGCTATTTCAGCTTCATCGGTTGCAAACGGGGCAGTTGAGCGTATGGGGGCCGCCACTTTTCGCACGCTGTGGATTGCCACCCGACTCGGCGCGATTCATACCACCGCCGACGCCGAATCCCGCACTCCAGCAGGCCTTTGAACGCCGTCGTCAGTTGCTCAACCGCGACTGATGGATACCCTATTTCGGGTGATGGCCCTGAAAAAAGGCATGACCACACCCGGTTCAACTGATCATCCCCTAGCGCCGCACCGCGTTCAGCGCCCAATCGTACTCCAGAGAGCGAATTTTTAGGCCACCCTTGCGGATCGCAGCTTGGGCCTGCGGCGTGTCGCCGAGTGCGTCAGCGTAGCGGGCGAAGGTGGCGTCAAGTGAAGTGAAGCCCTGATGCCCCTGCTCAAAATCGCCCTTGTACCAATCAAAAATCTTCGAGACTGACAAGGTGTTACTGGCAGCGTCGAACCAGTTGCGGCTGCGGTCTGACAGAAAGCGCCACATACTGTCTTCGAGTTGACCGTCCAAACGATCCGCCGTGAAGGCCTCATCCCGCAGCATCGGGCAACCGACGGAAGCGCAGTTGACCGCTGCGTGAATGCGCGGTTCGTCGAACGCGCCGGGTGCGCGGATCATGCCGTGCTCCACCTCGTCCAGGCTGCGTTCCTGACCGAGCAGGTTGAAAAATGTCTTTTTCCACGGCGATTGCAGCAGCGATCCCAATTCCTTAATCGACTTGAGATCGGGGTAGCGGGTCAGGATCAGCTCTACGGTAAAAGCGTTATAGGCATTGATCAGAAACGCCAGTCGTTGGGGCTTGCCCCAGCGTTGATAGTCGGCTTCAGGAACCGCTGACAGGCTATCGAGATAAGCCTTCAACGTGGCCCGGTCGTTCTTGAAGCCGGCATAATCGACCTGCGAAGCGTTGCCGTTGCTTATCAGCACCCCATGTTTTTTGAGCAGCGTATCCCAAGCGACATGGCGGTGGTCGAACGCCGCCTGAACCTGAAATGCCGCCAGCATGAGCGCCAGCAACAGCGTGGATCGTGGAATGAAGCGGTAGCGCATGGCGATGGCTCTCGTCAATGGCTTGGATTCGGGTTCGGGGTTGGGTTCGGATTGGCGCGCGGTGTTTCCGCCCGCATCCGGCTGTCCGGCCCGCGCCGCCAGGTGTGGAAACGTTCCACCCAGGCCAGCAGTTTTTCGGGGGCGTGGGCCTTTTCCCAGACGCCAGCAGCATATTTGTTGGCCTCAGCCAGGGTCGGGTAGATGTGGATGGTAGCGAGGATTTTGTTCAGACCGATGCCGTGGCGCATCGCCATCACGTATTCGGCCAGCAAGTCACCGGCGTGCTCGCCAACTAGGGTCACACCTAGAATCTTGTCTTTGCCCGGCGCGGTCAGCACCTTGACGAAGCCGTGGGCCTCGCCGTCGGCGATGGCGCGGTCGAGATCATCAATGCCATAGAGCGTGACTTCGTAAGGAATGCCCTGTTCCTTGGCTTCCTGCTCGTTTAACCCGACCCGCGCCACTTCGGGATCGACGAAGGTAGACCACGGGATGACCGAATAATCGGCCTTGAAGGTCTTGAACGGATCGAACAGGGCATTCACTGCTGCATACCAGGCTTGATGAGCGGCGGTGTGGGTGAACTGATAAGGCCCGGCCACATCGCCCGCCGCGTAGATGTTGGGGTAAAGCGTTTGCAGGTACTCGTTGGTTTCCACGGTGCGAGATGCTGGAATCCCCAGTTCTTCCAGCCCGTAGCCGGTGGTGTTGGCCACTCGCCCCACCGCGACCAACACCGCATCGAACGGCACGCGCACGTCGCGGCCTTGATGTTCGGCAATCAGGATTTTTTCGCCGTTTTCCACCACGAACTGCTTGGCTTTGTGCTCGGTCAACACCGCGACGCCTTCCTCCCGAAACCGTTCGGCCACCAGCGCCGATACTTCAGGATCTTCCCGGCTCAGGATGCGCGGCCCCATTTCGACCTGTGTCACCTGACTGCCGAGCCGGGCAAAGGTCTGGGTCAGTTCGGAACCGATGGGGCCGCCGCCCAGCACCACCAGCCGTTTGGGCAACTCGCGCAGATTCCAAACGGTGTCCGAGGTTAAATAGCTGACCTCCTCCAGACCCGGAATCGGCGGCGCGAACGGTCGCGCGCCGGCGGCGATAACGATGGCGCGAGTGGTTAGCGTCCGCGTTCCGTCTGCCGTCGTCACCTCCACGGTCCAAGGCGAGGTGATCTTCGCCGCGCCCTCGATCACCTCCACGCCCAGACCGGTATATCGCGCCACCGAATCGTGCGGCGCGACTTCGCGGATGACCCGTTGCACCCGCGCCATCACCTCGGCGAAATCAAACTCGGCATCGGCCTTGCGGATGCCGAACTCCGCTGAGCGCCGGATGTGGGAGAGCAATTTAGCGGAACGGATCAGCGCCTTGGACGGCACGCAGCCGGTGTTCAGGCAATCGCCGCCCATCCGGTGTTTCTCGATCAGCGTGACCTTGGCCTTGACCGCCGCTGCGATGTAGGCCGTCACCAGCCCGGCGGAACCGGCCCCGATCACCACCAAGTTGCGGTCGAAACGCGCGGGCTTCGGCCAGTTCGCGTACACCCGTTTCGCCTTCACCAGCGCCACAATCTTCTTGGCGATCAGCGGGAATAGACCGAGCAGGACGAACGACGCCAACAGACCCGGTGACAGGATGCCTTTCAGCGAGTCGATCTGGGCCAGTTGAGTACCCGCATTCACGTAAACGGCGGTGCCGATCAACATGCCAAGCTGGCTGACCCAGATAAACGTCCAGATACGAATCGGCGTCAGGCCCATCACCAGATTAATGATGAAAAATGGAAAAATTGGAATCAACCGCAGGGTGAACAGATAAAAACCGCCTTCCTTGGCAACGCCCGCGTTAATGGCCTTGAGCTTGTCGCCGAAGTGATCTTGCACCCAGTCGCGCAATACGAAACGGGCGATCAAGAAGGCCAAAGTCGCGCCGAGGGTCGAGGCGAAAGAAACGAGGATCGTGCCCCACAGGACTCCGAACAGCGCGCCCGCGACCAGCGTCAAAACCGCCGCGCCCGGAAATGACAGCGCCGTGGAGACCGCGTAAACCGTGAAGAAAAGCCCAGCCGTCCACCACGGGTGTGCGGCTTGATAGGCTTCGATGGCGGCCTGTTGGGATTTGAAATACTCCAGGCTGAAAAACCGACCCAGATCAAAGGCGAAAAACGCGCCGATCAGCACGGCGACAGCTCCGACGAGCAACAGTTTGCGGATGTTCACAAAAAAAGACTCCAAGGCCCAGCGGCCGGTCAAGCGAAAGGATTGGTCCTTGATGTTGAGAACGTTTACGCAATTCGATTGAGTTTGGATGCGTCAGTGGAGCTAAAGCACGGTTTTTTTAGGGGCAAACTCCCAACCAGCCAGCACGGGGCAAACCCAACAGTCGTGTCACCAGCCGCCATTTTGATTACGGCAGATCAAGGCGAGTGTCCATATCGAGGTCGAACCGCCCATACGGGTTGACATGCTCCCATATCAGCGGGGTCAAGGCGGCATAGTCGCGCGGTGTCATCTTGCTCTGCCAATGCGGCTGAGCCAGCACTTTCTGGATCATCAACGTGTTGATGTAGATCATGCAGTTCTGGATCAGGTGCAGCGCAAGCATGCTGACCTCGTGATCCTCGCGGCGGTTGCTCGCTATCTCGCCCCCGGCGGGCGAAGAACACGAAGTCGGTGGCCCCATTTCATTGCCGTTCAGCCCCTGGTGGATCTCGCGGCGCAGTTCTTCGGAGTGCAGGTGTATAGCAAAATCGAACAAAGGTGATCATATTCTATTGGAGCGAAAGAGATCATCGACGGAGCAGTGGGTTTGCCTGCGGATAGCTTTGGCCTGTGCCCACTTGTGTTCGATGGGGTTGAGATCAGGGGAATAGGGTGGGAGGTATTCAAGGGTGTGGCCGGCTTGGCGGAGGGTGTTTTGAATGTCGGCGTGTAGTGCCCCAAAAAAGACTTCCGCTGATTAAGAGAGTATAGCGACCTCCTGGGCCAAGACGGCGGCGGGGGTGCGATACGCTAAATGAC
>APMI01048357.1_pt1 | contig 12101 bp, 7 predicted proteins | sample 667938 | NCBI WGS metagenome assembly APMI01 (sample SAMN01084076, study PRJNA167559) | wastewater metagenome | biome: Wastewater | place: Denmark: Ejby Moelle, Odense | collected 2011-11-28 | reverse complement strand
TCTTGTTTTAGAACCGAATTTTTATTGGCACTTTATAGCAATTAATAATAAAGTTTGTGATTGATGATTTTTATTTTTCCCGAGTTATTCATTTTTAAAAGAGTTCTAATAACCGTTTCTACGCGTAACCCCGTAAAGTCGGCTATCTGTTGTCTTGTAAATGGTACTTGGTTGTTGCTCGATCCTGAGTGCAATCCTTTATGTGTCTTTAAAAATTGTGCAATTTTTTCTTCTGGAGAGGTTTGTACCCATATTTGTACAGCGGTAGATTTGTAATAAATACGTTCCGCAAAATGGTACATTAGCTTTTCCTTTGTCTCTGGAAAATCTTGAAGAATATTGCAAAAATGTTCTTTCCTAAGTTTTATTATAACACTGTCCTTATTGGCTTGAGCCGTACTTGGATAGGGTTTTCCTAATAATAATGCTGGCTCTCCAAAGCTTTGTCCTTCGGTAAAGATCCCTTGTGTAAGCTCCTTGCCATCGGTGCTGGTAGAAAAAAGCTTCACCTCGCCAGATATGATTTGATAGTAATAATAGGGCATTGCTTCCTCGTGAAATATAAAGGTGTTTTTTTCTACCTTTCTGGCAATTCCTCCGTATGTTATTAATATGTCATAGTCTATCTGCATTAGGCATGTGCATTTTTGTTAGAACTATATAAGGAGATTGATATAAACAGAAATCGCTTATTCAAATCAAGGAATAAACAAAGATTCTATTTTTTTAAATGGCAATAAGCTTGAAATTAGTAAATCTTTTTCTATTTGATTCAGATAAAGCTATAGTACTTTTTTGATGGGTGTGAATAGGCATCCCTATATGCTGAAATTAGATCAGGAAATCAATAATAGTTTGGTCTTGATGGATAGCAGTAAAAACATATAAAGCAATGCAGGCTAAATGTAGCGTGCATTGCTTTATTAAACATTTATTCAACTGTAAAAGTCCCTTTCATCATTGCAGAGTGCCCAGGAAACGAACATAAAAACTGATAAGTGCCTTTGGCAGGTGCAGGAAATTCAATTGTATCAGATTCTCCACCACCGATCAATTTGGTATGTGCAATTATATCGCTTTCTTTTCCCTGTGGGATATAATCTGTAGCCGATGCAGTAAGCGCAGCTTTGTCAAATTCTTCCAAATTTACGCCCTGTGCCAATAGTATAAAGTTGTGCCCCATAGCTGTCTTTGGTGCTTTCCCAGTGTGATTAAGGGTGAGCTTTACCGTTTGGCCTTCTTTTACTGTTATTGCTGTTTGGTCATATTTCATATCATCGCCGGCATTAAGCGTAACTACGGCTTCGTTGCCAGTGGTGGCTGCTTCGGGTGTAGCTGCAGTTGTATCTGTTGTTGCAGGAGTCGTTTCCGTACTGCTTGATTCGGTTTTTGTATCATTGCCACCACAGGATGCAAAGAACAAAGCCGCACCAACCATAAGAATCATCGTTTTTTTCATTGTGTAAATTTTTATTTAGTTAGAAAATTTAATACCTGTTTATGCTTGTTGCGCAAGAGCTTCTTCTAAGGCTATCGCTTTGGGAAAAAGTATATTGTTCTCCAAATGGATATGCAAATGTAAGTCTTCTTCAAACTCTTGCAATAGCGCAAAGGTAACGCGGTAAGTATTACAGGCATCCTGAGGGGGTGTATAATTATTTGTAAGTTCTGCAATTTTTCTAAAACGTTCTCCTTCGTTGTTATGCTCTTCCATCATTACTGCAATGGGGTTTTGCACTGTTCCAAATGAAGATTTTGCAGTACCAGTTGCAACCACTTCTCTAATATAAGGGAATAAGATTTTTTCTTCTTTTTGGAGGTGTTCTGTAAGCTCTGTAGCCGATGCTGTAAACAGATATTCCACTTGCAATAGTTCGGGATGACGATCGCCATGCACACGAACCACTTTTTGTAAAAAAGGCATTATTTCCTTAATTCTATTTGTAACATACCGGTGGTGCTTCTTTTCAATATAGTCTGCAAGCAAATCTAACGGCCAAGATTGGTAATCAATATTGCTATTGCCATTATCCGAAGAAGCTACTTTCAATTGATCTACTACAGAGTCTGTAGTAATGTTTTTTTTGATGCAAGCATCTTCAATAGTGCGATTGCCATTGCAGCAAAAGTCTATTCCAAACTGTTTAAACACTGGTGCTGTTCTGTAATCTTTGGCTACCAGCTCGCCAATAATTGATTGTCCTGTAATATTCATGATGTGTTCTATTTTATAATGATAATTATCTATATTTTGTTTGTTAAACTTTTATAGTTCATCTTCTAAGAAAGGTAAGGTGGCTTTCCAATTCTTCAGAAAAAGTACCTAACGGAGAACTCTCTAACATTTGCTTAATGCTCTGTCTTATTTTTTTAAACTCGTGATGAATGGGACAGGGATGTGTTTCGGAACATTGCTTTAAACCCAAGCCGCAGCCATCAAATATTTTTTCACCATCTATTGTTTTTACAATGTCTGCAAGCGTGTATTGTAAAGAGGTTGTATCGTGGAAGAAACCGCCATTAGGTCCTTTTACGGATTGTATCAGGTTTTTTCTACTTAAGTCTTGCAATATCTTGGCTACAAAGTGAATAGGAGAATCTATATTTTCTGCAATTTCTTTGATGCCCACTCTTTCTCCCGATTGAGATTTTTGAGCTACAAAAAGCATTGCTCTAATTGCATATTCACAAGTTTTAGAAAACATATTGTTTGTTTTTGCTTCACAAAGGTAAGTAGATAAAATTAATAAAAGATAAAAAACTCTTTTATTTTTTGTCAAAAACTTTTTATCAAATAAGCTGCCTACTGAGAATACAATATTTGGTCTGGAGCGATGTAAAACTTAAAGATGGGAGAGTGTGTAGTATTGCCAACAAAGCAATGAATTATGGGCGGTGAGCAATTGCTTTTTAAGAAAAAGCACAGAAAAAGTAATGGTAGGTGAAATAGAGCAGCGAACGCAAACGATTGCGTAAATAAATAGTGCTTAAATCAGGACAGAGCAGGATAGTGAACATGGTTTGCAGGAGTATTTTCGTAAAAGAACGTTAAAGAAACGATTGTATTTGATGACGATTGAAGCTGAAGATTGCAAATAGGAAAATTATCATAGATAAAGAAGATTGTAAATAATAATTGAAAATAGAATCTCAATACTGTTTTTGAGGTGCTTTATATCTGCTAAAAAATAAACGGATGAAAAAACTAAGTGTTAACAGCATTGCCTTATGCCTACTCGTATTTTTATTCACTTCGTGTAGAAAATCTACTTGGGATGAATTTTATAGCCGACCCGATAATTTGGCAAAGCCCATTTATAGCGTACTAAAGGATAAGGGAAATTTTACGTACTTGTTGGCATCTATTGATAAGGCAGGCTATAAAAATACGTTAGATGCGGCTGGCTACTGGACTTTCTTCGCTCCAGATGATGCGGCCTTTCAAAGTTATTTTGCAGAAAAGGGAATTAGTAGTGTGGATGCTCTTTCCGAAGATGAGTGCCGAAATATTGTTACATACTGCTTGGTGTATTATGCCTACAAAAAGGAACGTATTGCAGACTATCAAGCAGCTACAGGTTGGATCAAAGATCAGGCGTTTAGAAGGCGTACTGCAAATTATAAAGGCATTTATGACGATGCCGACTATCAGGGAACTAAACGAAAAGCTATTGCCAGTAATCGAAACAACAACGGAACTACTTTTTATGCAGCGAATGACAACAACTACAAATACCTTCCCTACTTTGTAGATAATTTTATGACTGCCAAATCTCTTACGGCTACAGATTACCAGTATTTCTATCCCAATACAACTTACACAGGATTTAATGTGGCTAACGCTACTGTAAAAGAAGCGGATATTCCTGCCGAAAATGGCGTTGTTCATATAATAGATAAAGTAATATCAGCATTACCCTCTATCGAGGATTATTTGAAGAATAACAATGAGTACTCTCTTTTCAATAGTTTATACCAAAAGTATTTGGTTACTTATGCTCAAAACGCTGTAATGACCAGAACGTATCAGTTGCTTACCGGTGCAAACGATCCGGTATATACTAAAGTGTACGATCGATCATTGGCTTTTTCACCGAACAATGAAAATTTTATATTGCCACCAAGCAATGATGCACAGCAAGGTAGTTACAGCATTTTTGCCCCTACCAATAATGTCCTACAGGCATATATTGATACAGTATTGTTGGAGCATTTTACTTCATTAGATCAAATGCCTCCTTCAATTATCTATGATTTTTTAAATGCACACATGTGGCAAACTCCGGTTTGGCCCAGCAAGTTCAAATCAACCACAAATTTTGTTGGAGAGGAAGCTCGTTTTGATCCAGTAACCAATATCACCGATAAAAAAATGCTAAGTAATGGTATCTTTTACGGAACCAACAAGGTGCAAGATGCCAATATTTTCAGTAGCGTATATGGTAAAGCTTATTTAGATCCTGAATATTCCATGATGGTTACTTTACTGAATCAGGAATTGAGAGCCTCTATCTCTAATATTTACAACAACTATACGGTCTTCATGATTAGTAATAAGATGTTTAACGATGCGGGCTATTTTGTGGATCAGTCCATAAGCACCGATGCCAGAGATCAGTGGCGTTATACTCCTAAACCTGGATCAACTATCCCCGCCAGTACGGGTTCCACTACACGGGCTCGTTTGCAACGGATATTAAACCTGCATGTAGTTCCCAATTCGGTTATTAGAAATCTAAGCAACTCTGGTATTGCAATGACATATGGCGGCGAGTATTTGCGATATATCAATAATACAGCCTACACAGCCGGAAACGTAGATTCTAGCAATGTAGCAGCAATTAATAGCTTTAAAGATGCAAAAAATGGACGGGTGTATTATGCTAATCGTATTTTGGAGTTTAGTGAAGAAACGGTGGGCCAGGATATTGAAAGATTGGGTACTCAGGCCAGTTCACCATTTAACTATTTTTGGCAATATCTTTCTATGAGTACCGCACTTTGGAACAGTACCACTAAGCTTATTACTGGTGTGGCAAACGGTAGCTTTTATACCCTTTTTATTCCTAATAATGATGCAATTAAAAAGGCTGTAAATGATGGGTATCTACCGGGTACAGGCACTGCTCCCAATAAGGTGCCCAATTTTAATCCATCTTCTGAATTGGAAAAACAGCAGGTTATTCGGTTTATACAATATCATTTTCTGGATAAACGAAATATAGGAACTGATGGCGGAGAAAGCGGCTCCATAGCTACTATTCTAAAGAATAATGTGGATGAAGCTACCAGAATATTTGTAAATAATAGCGTTGGCAATCTAATATTAACTGATATGAATAATAGAACGGCAAATACTATATTGGCTAATAGTAATTATTTGGCCAATAGGGCTACAATTCATTTGATAGACAATTACCTGCAATACATTTATTAAAAACGATTGACTGGGTTCGTTATGAAGCAATCTCCATGCTACCATATTAAAGAGGTTGCCATAAAATGTTCCATCATGCCAAATTATAAACATGAAAAATAAACTGATGAAACGGAGCATGATCAATTTTTCGCACACAGGGGAAAGTGTATGCGAAGTTCCATTCGACAAAAAAAAATCGCAGCGAAGCTGCAATCAAAAAAATACACGAATGAAAGGGCGTCTAAATATCATATTCCTGATCCTTTTGCTATGGATGGTTGGAGCGTCTCAGGCAATGGCACAGGATGGAACTGTTATTCGAGGAAAAGTAATTGATAAGGCTACAAAGCTGTCTCTCGATGGGGCATCAGTTTCTGAGCAGGATAAAGAAGGGCGTATCATAAAGTCAGCCTCCACAGATGTGGAAGGAAACTTCGTATTAAGGATTACCAATTTGGAAGATTCGCTATCTATAACTTATATTGGTTACAAAACCTATACTACAGCCATTAGGGGTAGGTCTGTTATTAATATACAACTCGAAAGCGATGCTAAAAGTCAGGAGGAGGTAGTTGTAATAGCCCAAAGAAGAACAAATAATGGGTTGAACGACATCAATGAAAGAGATCTTACTACTTCTGTAGGTCGCATCAATGCAGAGGCAATGGAAGAAATGGCGGCCACCTCTATCGATCAGGCCTTGCAAGGTCGTTTAGCCGGGGTGGATATTACCGCCACAAGCGGCGATCCCGGGGCTGCCATGAACATTCGTATTCGTGGGGTATCCTCTATCAGTTCCAATGGCAATCCTTTGATCGTAGTAGATGGAATGCCTTATGAAACGGAAATCCCCAGCGACTTTAATTTTGGCGCAGCCGATGAGCAAGGGTATGCCGGATTATTGAATATTTCGCCTGCTGATATTAAGGATATCACGGTACTGAAGGATGCAGCGGCAACAGCTATTTGGGGCAGCCGTGCAGCCAATGGGGTTTTGGTAATTACTACCAAACGCGGCCGTGTAGCAAAACCATCGGTGCAATATACTTTGAAAACAAATACTTCTTTTAGGCCAGCCGCTATTCCGATGCTGAATGGAGACCAGTATTCTACATTGATTCCAGAAGCCTACATGAACCGCTTGGGAACTACGCTTAACTATGTAAATGTTCAGGAGTTTAACTATGATCCTTACAGCCCATACTGGTATAATAATTACAGCAACAATACAAATTGGGTAGATGCTATTACCAGACAAGGCTATTTACACGACCATGCCGTTAGCTTGCAGGGCGGCGGAGAAAAGGCTCGGTATTTTGCTTCTATTGGATATTTAGGACAAACAGGCTCCGTAATTGGCAACGATTTGCAAAGAATGAATGCACGGATAAACTTAGATTATAACATTTCTAACAAACTGCAAATTTTTACAAGTATAGCTTATACTTATACTGATAGAAACCGCAACTATACCAGCAATAATGAAGGCGCTATTCGTAATGTAGCTTATTTGAAGATGCCCAATATGAGCATTTTTGAGTACGATGAATTTGGAAACCTCACTACTAACTATTTCTCTCCTGCATCCAATGTTCAGGGAGCATACACCCGCATTTATAATCCGGTAGCTATGGCCAGCCAGGCTATTTATTCTATTTTAGAAAATCGTATTGTTCCTCGCTTTCAGTTGAAATATGCATTTATAAAAGGAATATTGACAGGAAGTTTTGATGTGCAGTTTGATATTAACAATACAAACAATAGCAGTTTCCTTCCTCAAATTGCAACAGGAAGATTTAATACCGAAACAGTAGTGAACAGATCCTACAATGGAGATATTGATGCGTTTGGCGTAACCACTCGTACTAACCTGAACTATACACCCAAGCTTAAAAATAGAGACCACTCTGTTATGGCGTTCTTTAACGTGTTTACCAGTGATTATTCCAACAATACTCAGGAAGTAATGAAGTCTAATGCTTTTTCTTCTTTGTTGGTAGATGTAACAGCGGATGGGCGCACTCAGAATGAAGAACTGAGAGCCGCTTCCAGACTAACACAATCAAGGTCTATAGGTGCCGTAGTACAAGCACAATATGGGTTTAAAGATAAATATCTGTTCAATGCTAGTTTGCGTGGCGATGGAAATTCTAAGTTTGGAACTGCTAATAGATATGGCCTTTTCCCGGGAGCCTCTGTACGCTGGAGAATCTCCAATGAAAAACCATTTAAAAAGATAAAGAATTTGGATGAGTTTAGCTTCCGCGCCAGCTATGCACAGTCTGGAAATGCACCTCGTTTTGATTATAGTTTCTATAATACTTATAGTACATACGAATGGAGCTATCAGGGACAAAGCGCCGTATATCCTTCTTCAATGGAGCTCAAAAATCTCCGTTGGGAAACAGTGATCGGTACCAACCTGGGACTAAACATCTCATTGTTTAAGGGCCGTATCCGCAGTGATATTGATGTATATCGCAACCGTACAAAAGACCTGTTCTCCCGTGGGTTAAGAATTGCATCATATACAGGTTATAATAGTGTGGATATGAACGTAGGAACGCTCGAAGGAAAAGGCTGGGAGTTTGCGCTATGGACACAGCCATACAAAACCAAAGATCTGACTATAGGATTCGATTTTAATATTTCTCAAAACGAAAATGTAATTAAAGAAATATCACCCTACTACCCATCACAAAAAGGAGATTTGGCTACCAATGGTAATTATCTGGCACTTCTCCAAGTAAACAATCCCTTTGGTTCTTTTTATGGCTATAAATCTATTGGTGTATATAAGGATAAAGAAGCTACTGTTGCAAAAGACGCAAATGGCAACCCAATTATCGGGCCAAACGGTCAAACCATTTATATGCGCTTTAGCTATCCTACCGTGGACTATGTATTTCAGCCGGGAGATGCTATGTATGAAGACGTTAATCATGATGGCAACATCGACTACAAAGATGTAGTGTATTTGGGCAATAATAATCCCAAGCTTTATGGAGGTTTTGGCCCCAATTTGAATTGGAAAAATCGTTGGAGATTGTCTGCATTCTTCAGCTACAGATACGATGTAGATGTTGTGAACGGAACTAAAATGAGTACCACCCGAATGTCCAATTACGACAACCAAAATACCGCTGTTTTAAGAAGATGGCGCAGCGAGGGAGATGTTACCGATATTCCAAGAGCCATTATTGGGGGTGGCTATAACTGGCTGGGCAGCGACCGTTATGTAGAAGACGCTTCCTTCCTTCGCTTTAGAACGATTAGTTTAAGATATACGGTTCCTCCAAAGGCATTAAGCCGCATAGGATTTAAATCGGTGAGTACTTATATAACGGCAGAGAATCTATATACGTTTACTAATTACACAGGGCAGGATCCCGAAGTGAGCATGCCGGGCAATGATCCTTTTCGAATTGTAACAGACAACTCCATGACACCACCTACCAAAAATTTCACATTAGGATTGGTAATAGGATTTTAATATCTCTAAGCGTCTCAAAAACAAATGACATATTTTTTGATTAAAAGAATATCGTAAGATGAAAAATAATATTTTAATAACGTTCTTTCTCTCCTCAATAATGATGGTCGGCTTAAGTAGTTGTACAAAATGGCTCGATCTAAAACCCCGAGATGGACTAGTAGGAGATGAGTATTGGCAAACAAAGGAACAGGTGGATGCTTCCGTAACCGGCATCTATTCTTCCATTCTCGCAAGCAATGGCGGCAACTCAAGAGCATTGACCGATTTTATGTTCGTTTGGGGCGAAAGCCGCGGCGATATGGTAACTCCCGGAAACCGAACCAGTCAGGATGAGCAGGATATTATCAACCTCAATATGGTGCCAACCAATGTGTTTGCAGATTGGTCTGGATTTTATAAAACAATCAACTATTGCAATGTAGTGATTGATCTAGCTCCGGGCGTACTTACAAAAGATAATACGTTTACGCAGCAGCACTTGGATCAGGCTGTAGGGCAAGCATTGGCACTAAGAGCTTTGATGTACTTCTATCTGGTACGCAGTTTTAGAGATGTGCCTTTAAAACTAAACGCAACCGTTAGCGATGATAACATTTTGCCAATTCCTAAGGCAAGTGCCGATACTGTTTTGAATCAGATTGTTGCCGATTTGAAAGCCGCAGAAACAAGGCTTCCTGAAACCTATGGTAAAACAGCAGGGTTTGATAAAGGAAGGATTACAAAGTTTGGAGCAAATGCTATTTTGGCCGATGTGTATTTGTGGATGGATAAATATGCAGAAGCATCTGCCGCTTGTGATAAAATTATCAACGCTAATAGGTTCTCATTGGTTTCGGGTAGCAACTTTTTAAATAGTTTGTTTATCTCTGGAGCCTCTCCCGAAACTATTTTCGAAATACAATATGATGAACAAATCTTAAATCCTTTTTATGATATGCACACACCCTCCAGAAAACGTTGGGGTGCAGCTTTGCATATTCCCGAACAAGTATTTGGGTTCGATCTGGTAAATGCTACCCCACAATTAGACTATCGTGGTCTAAATGCAGCATTTAGAGGAGGCGATTTTGGAATTTGGAAATATGTAGGTGCCGATGCAGATGGCGATGCCTACCGATCTGCCGACCAGTCGTTTGCTCCATGGATCTTTTATCGGTATGCCGATGCTTTATTGATGAAGGCAGAAGCTGTCAATGAATTAGGTCAGCCGCTGGAAGCATCTCGTTTGGTAAGCACTATTAGAAATAGAGCCCGGGCTATAAATATTTCGCCAATGGATAGTACTGACAAATCAGCAATGGCCAGCTTCATTCTGGAAGAACGTCAAAGAGAATTTGCTTTTGAAGGAAAACGTTGGTACGATTTACTACGATATGCCAAAAGAAATAATTATCAAAACTTAAGTGCATTGGTAGTTTCCGCATCTATTAGTGTGCCAATAAGTTTACAACAGGCCGCATTTAATAAATTAAAAGATCCCAATAGCCACTATTTCCCGATATATGTATATGAACTGCAAACTAACCCCTTGTTGGTGCAAAATCCATATTACAAATAGTTTAAGAAAAGGAAAGTGTTGCTAATAACGCAACGGAAATAATATAAAATATGCAAACCTCGTCCGATGTATGAGGAACAGAGAGTGCAAAAACAATAAAAACACAGGAATGAAAAAGCAAATAATATTTTGGATGCTGGCTTGTATCATTGTGGTTACTGGCATGTTGGCTATTGGGTGTAAAAAAACTCAGTATGAGCTTTCCACCACTTCTGACGTTAATATTACCGGATTTATTAATGAACGGCTTGATTCTTTTTCTTTATTTAAAGAAATACTGGACGTTACCGGTACATCTTCCTTTTTGGATGCTTATGGAGCATACACCTGCTTTGTAGTAACCAACGATGGAGTAAAACACTGGATGGATTCTGTAGGGGTATCATCAATAGCAGCTGCCGATGTCAATACATTGAAAAGTTTAGTAAGGTTTCATCTCTTGGAGGATACCCTTACTACAGGGCAGTTTACTGATGGGAAATTGAAAACCGCCACCATGTATGGACAATACCTGATTACAGGAGTAAACTTTGTAAATGGCATTTCCTCCTATACCGTAAATCGCCAGGCTTCAGTGGTAAGATCTAATGTAAAAGTAGGGAATGGCATTATACATATAATAGATAAAATGCTAACGCCGGCAGCCAAAACTATTGCACAAGAAATAGAGGCAAATCCAGATTATTCCATCTTTACTCAGGCGATGAAAGAAACTGGCTATTACGATTTGCTAAATACAGTAAATCCGGATACTACCAAAAAATGGATGACGGTGATTGCAGAAACTAATAAGGATTTGGCAGACAGCGGTTATACTTCCTATGCCCTCTTAAAAGCAAAATACAGCCAAACAGGAAACCCTACCAATAAAAAAGATAGCTTGAACATGTATATAGCCTATCATATCATGAATGGCTTGTACTTCTTGGGAGATATTATCCACTATACGGCACAACTTACCCTATTGCCAGAAGAAGTAATCAGCATTAAACTGCAAAATCAAAACGTTGTAATAAACGAACTGGAATTTGATGGAAAGTTAGAAAAAGGAGTAACACTTGTTCGTTCCAATAGCGATAATTCGGCCACGAATGGTGTATGGCATAGTGCTAATGGGCACACAATGGCTAAGTATAGAAAGCCCACTGCGTTGTATTGGGATGTGGCCATGTTTCCAGAGCTGATGAACCAGCCTGCTTATTTTAGAAGAGCCTCTTACTACTTTGCACGACCCACCGCCACGGATAGGCCCATCGCCAGTATTGATTGGGGGTGGACATCCTTCGCAGCAGGTATTCAATATTATTATGGAGGAACTGGAACTCCCGATGTGTTTAATGTGAACAGGGATCGGATTGCACTCAATTTTGGAGGCCCTAACAGATCTACTTGGGCCGAATTTAAATCTCCTACCGTAATTAAAGGGCGCTACAAAGTATGGATATGTTACATCGCACAAACTGCCAGCGTAACGAATGTGTCGGTGAATGGAATACCAATGACACGTCAAGTAAACTTTACAGAGTTTATGCCTGCCGGCACACCCGAAGAAAGGGAATCAATCGGCTGGAAAAACTATGTTACATCCAACAGCCCTAACCGTCACAATTCAAGGCTTGTAGGTATTG
>APMI01014187.1_pt1 | contig 12104 bp, 13 predicted proteins | sample 667938 | NCBI WGS metagenome assembly APMI01 (sample SAMN01084076, study PRJNA167559) | wastewater metagenome | biome: Wastewater | place: Denmark: Ejby Moelle, Odense | collected 2011-11-28 | reverse complement strand
TGGCGATACACGTCCTGCTGGTCACGTTCCAGGCGATGAAGCGCAGCGGTCACCAGTGGCCCATCGTTACTGAAGACATCCAAGAGGGGTGCCTGCAGCGCCTGACAGCCCGTGCGCGCTTCAACGAGGGGCTGCCGCCTGAGTTGGTCGCTCAGATCGTCCAGCAGTTCTGTGACGAGCATGCCGAGCGCTTCCTGCTTGCGTTCGTCTACGGCTATCTCGGCGACCACGACCTCTGGGCTGTGCGTACCGAGGCTGAGAAGTACCTGGTGCTTGCCACGCTCAACCTCGTGGAGTGCATCGCCTTCGTCGGGTCCGCCACAGCGGCGAGATAGCCCCGCCTCCGGACCGTGTCAAGGTGGCGTCGCCAGACGCTCACCCTTGATGAGCCGCCAATCGCGGCTCTCCAATGGCCGGAGGGGATGCCGCCCCACACCTTTGCGAGCCTGCGCAATTTCGCGCTCATTTGCACGAATCGTGGGGTGCTGGCTCGCCACTGGTGGCGCCGCTTCTTGGATGCGCAGACGAGGGAGGATGCCTACGCCAGCTTCACGCTCTTCACATCATGCGCAGATCGTCGCGCCTTTGCCTGGACAAGCAGCGACATGGCGGCGCGACTTGGGTCGACTGAGTTGAGCCGCGTGAAGCGCTTGCATTGGAGGCTAAACAGGGAGGCTGTCCTCCGTGCCATGAGCGAAAAGGTGAAGGAGCCTCGAAAGCTGTCTGAGACGCTTTGTGGGGCAGACCGGCCGACCGAGTGGCTCGTGATGGACGGCTGCACGTTTTCATAGGCACGCTCCTATAGCGCCCTCCAAGCTTCTGTCCCGTTAGCTGGAAAGGTGTCGATGGAATAGTTGTCCATCGAACTTGAACGGCTGCTGGTGAACATCCTGACAAGCAACTAGCTAGCCTCCGTCACCGCAGATGCAAAGAGGTTGTTCCGCAGCTGCTCAAGATCGCTGCGGAGGCTCGCTACCTGACTCTGATTGAGCTTCATGGTGTGGGAAACACGTTCCGTCACTGAACTGCAAGCCGGTTGCAGCGCCCGGCCGGCTTCGGTCAACGTCACGATGACACGCCTTTCATCGGTCGTCGACCTTCGGCGGACTAGCAGACCACTGCTTTCAAGCTTCTTGAGCAGTGGCGTGGTGGTTCCCGAGTCCAGGAACAGACGATCGCCAACCTCAGAGACCGACAACTCGTCGCAATCCCAGAGTGCTTGCATGACCAAGTACCTGGGATACGTCAGTCCCAGCGGTCGCAGTATCTGGCGATAGGCTCTATGAACGCTCAATGCTGCTGAGTGGACGGCGAAGGAAAGCGCATCGTCCATAGTCTGAGACCGGGCAGCGTCTCTATATGTTCGAACATTCACGCGTCAACCTTCCTATGGGTCTACACATCGGCATGCGTGCGCGAAACGCTTATCCCCCCGAGGCCCTCCGTTCCGTCAGCCACTGGGTCGGCGACTTGCCAGTGCCCCGGGCGAATGCGCGAGTGAACGCAGCCGCGCTCGTATAGCCTGACTCTGCAGCTGCAGACTTGGCAGGTCGTCCTTGAAGCAGCAGATCCTGGGCTAGGCTGATGCGCCAGGCCGCGAGGTAGGCCATGGGCGTCGTGCCTAGCACCTCGTGGAAGCAATCCGCGAAGCGGGCCCGCGACATTCCAGCCTCCTCCGCCAAGGATTGGAGACTCCAACTGCGCTTGGGATGCTCGTGCATGACAGTCAAACTTCGCGCGAGGCCGCGATCAGCCAATCCGGCTAGCAAACCAGTCTTGGCGTTGCCGGCTTCAATCTGGTGACGTAGCACCAAGATCAAGATGTACTCCAGCAGTCGCTCCAGCGCGGTCCCCCGTCCGCTCCCTGTGCCGGCAAACTCGCTGAACAGCAGTTCCAGAGCAGGGTGGAGTTGGGGCATCTCGCGGAACGGCATGACGACGACAGTCGGAAGTGCGAGAGCCAGAGGCGACCCAACCTGCTGGCCGATCTCGACAGTAGCGCAGAGGAGGGTTGCGTCGTTGCCCTCGTCTGCCGTCAGGGTATGCGGCAGCGACCGAGGCAGGAACACCATGCCTGGCTCGCCGAGGTGGACAGCACTTTCCCCTCGCGGCTGCACCGTCATGCTTCCCGACCTCATCATGTGAAGGTGGCCCAGTTCCACCTCGTGATAGTCGTTGAGCATTCCGCATACGGTGCCGCTGAAAGCCATCTTGGCTGTGGGGCGGAATCGAGTGAAAAGTGTATTCAGAGGATCATCCATATAGTTCGAACCTTTTTATATAGTACACATCGATAGCCTGCCGATAGTCCCGGGCAATTTCTTGATGCCCAGTCGTGAAATCTATGTCACGACTTACGCTGTATGTACGCGTTGCAAACAACATGAGACGCTTTGGCTAGCCGCCCTCGAGTATGGGGCCCTACTATCAAAGATGCCCGGTCCAAGAGCTTTAAGTCTGACGGTGAGAACCCTTAGGAGGCAGCTTCCATGAGCGTTTGCCATCAGATGTCCAAAAGCTTATCGGACGCTATGGAAAGAGAACTGGACGATGTGCAAACTGAAGCACTTCTACGGCACCTTGAGGCTTGCGACGGGTGCCGCAGATTCCGGGATCAGCTGATAACGATCCGCCTTGGGATGAGGAAGATTTTTCATGGCAACCAACGGGTGGACTCGCTTGCGTCCGGTTGCCCTGACGAGCGCTCAGGCCCCAGCAAGGACGGAAATCGGCTGTGAACGCGGCGCTCGGATGCGGGGGCGTTCAGGGCGGCTCAATCGATGTGAAAGTCGGTTGGTCCTACACGGGATTCACTACCGTGTTGCAACTACGTAACCATGGAGTCGACGATGAACAAGTCTGAAACCGCAATTCTTGCCGGGGGCTGTTTCTGGGGGATGCAGGATCTGATCCGCAAACTTCCGGGTGTGAGCAGCACGCGGGTGGGATACAGCGGTGGCGATGTGCAGAACGCCACATACCGCAACCACGGTACGCATGCCGAAGCGATCGAGGTGGTCTTTGACCCCGATCGCATGAGCTTCAGGGAGCTGCTCGAGTTCTTTTTCCAGATCCACGATCCGACGACTCCGAATCGGCAGGGAAACGATCGAGGCGGCTCGTACCGCTCAGGCATCTACTACACGACGCCGGAACAGTGTGGCGTTGCCCGGGAGGTGATCTCCGACATCGACGAGTCCGGAATTTGGCCGGGAAAGGTGGTCACAGAGGTCGAGCCGGCTGGGGCTTTCTGGCAGGCTGAGCCTGAGCACCAGGACTATCTGGAACGGCGACCCAATGGCTACACATGCCACTACCCGCGGAACCACTGGAAGCTGCCCAAAGCCGATGCGGCCTGAAAGTGATTGAAGAGAGGGGCGGGCGTCGCCCCTTTCTCAATGTGGGCCACGAGCGCCTTTGAACAGCAAGTAGGTGAGCTAAGGCTCATGGCCGAGGCTCCGCATCGAGCGATCTCAGATCGCTGGTGCGGAGTTTCATGTCAGGGCCTCTTTCCAGATGTGCTCTACGCGAGTTATTCGTGGTCGACCGGTGTCGACAGGTGAGTTCAGTTGGTGGCCAACGGCATCCGGGCGGAATGGTGAGAGGTCTTCAAACGAGGGGAATCATGAAAAGTCAAACGGCGCGTATGGGCATCACGGACGAACTGGCACCTGAGCTGGGCGTAACGCAATGGGTGGACCAGTCTGGCCAGCCTCTGGAGAGCTTCGGCCTGGACAAGATGCCTGGCGCATACAAGGTGATCTTCTGCTTCCAGGATGCGTGTGCCGGCTGCCATCTCACCGGCTTCCCAACGCTGATGGCCCTGGTGGAGGCCTTCCGTGGATCGTCATTCGTCAGCTTTGCGGCGGTGCAGACGGTTTTTGAGAACTTCGGATCTAACACCTACGAGCGCATGCTTGCAGCCCAGCGCAAGTACGCTTTGCCGATCGTCTTCGGACACGACGCCGGCGAGGGCCGCGATGGCGAGGGGTCTGTGTTGATGCAACGCTATCGGAACGGGGGAACTCCCTGGTTCATCATCATCAACCCCGAAGGGGTGGTGATCTACAGCGAGTTCCGGATCGATGCTGACAGGGTCATCGCTGCGCTGAAGCGAGCGGAGGCGGCGCCACCTGTGGCCAAGCCGGATCCGAGCATCCTCACGTGGCGAGGAGTTCTGGAAATCAGTCGGGATGGCAACCCTCCGCCGCCGCGGCGCGTCGAGTTGAGTGACGCGGAATGGCGTCGCCGTCTCAACCCCGATCAGTACCGCGTCATGCGGCAAGCAGGAACGGAACGAGCATTCAGCTCGGCGATGTGCAAACTTTTTGAGCCAGGAATCTATGCCTGCGCGGGCTGCGACACGGACCTTTTTGATGCAACCGAGAAGTTTGACAGCAAGAGCGGGTGGCCAAGCTTCACCCAGGCGCTGGCGCCCGGGTTGGTCGCCTATCACGCAGACCACAGCCATGGCATGACTCGTGTCGAGACGACATGCAATGTATGCGACGCGCATCTTGGCCATGTGTTCCCAGACGGGCCAAAACCAAGTGGACTTCGCTACTGCATCAACGCAGTTTCCTTACACAAGCGCTGAGCGTTCGCATGCAGATCTCGCCCTGAGGTCTCCGGGTTCATCCTTGCCCAAACCGTCACGCGCGTCCAACCCGGGACGCGCGGCTTCCATCCAGCGCTGTTACGTGCAGAAGGTGATATGTCATGAGTCCATTCGACGTAGATCTGTTTGTCATCGGCGCCGGATCGGGCGGTGTGAGAGCCGCGAGGGTGGCCGCACAGCATGGCGCTCGGGTGGCCATCGCCGAAGGTGCGAACTACGGGGGGACTTGTGTGCACCGTGGATGCGTCCCAAAGAAGCTGATGGTCTACGCGAGCCGATTCCCTGACCAGTTCAGGACATCAGCCGGATTTGGATGGAGCACGGAAACGCCCAAATTCGACTGGAAGAAGCTCGTCCACAGTAAGAACGATGAACTTGAGCGCTTGGAAAACATCTATCGCGCGAATCTTGTCGCAGCTGGTGTGGAGACGATCAGCGAGGACGCGGAGCTGGTCGACGACCACACAGTGCTATTGCGCGTCAGTGGAAAGAGGATAACGGCCGAAAGAATCTTGATTGCCACTGGAGGTGTGCCCGATCGACCACGTTTTGAGGGCTCGCAGTTGGCGATCACTTCTGACGAGGTCTTCGACCTGGAGGAGTTGCCCGGGCGGGTGATGGTTGTCGGGGGAGGCTACATCGCGACGGAATTTGCAAGCCTCTTCAGAGGCCTCGGTAGCGAGGTGACCCAGTTGGTGCGAGGGCCGGCGCTGTTACGTGGCTTTGACCAGGACGTCGTCGCAGTCCTGGAGGATCAACTCCGACGGCGCGGGGTGCGACTCTGCATGAGCGACAGCCTGGAGCAGATCTGTCGCAAGGGCGGGGAACTGCTTGTGATGGCGACGAGCGGACAGTCGTTTGATGTTGACATGGTGCTCATGAGTACCGGGCGTCACCCCAACACGCGCAATCTAGGTCTGGAAGCGGCTGGCGTCGAGGTTGACGATCGCGGTGCAGTCGTGGTCAACGGTGACAGTCGGACCAACGTGCCATCAATCTATGCTGTTGGGGATGTGACAAACCGCCTCAATCTCACTCCCGTAGCGATTCGGGAGGGCCAAGCCTTCGCAGATCGGCACTTTGGTGGCATGCAGGTCCGTGCAATTGACTATGCGCGCGTTCCTACCGCAGTGTTCACCACGCCCGAGGTTGGTGTTGTGGGCCTATCTGAGAAGCATGCTCGATTGCAGACTGACCGAGTACGAGTGCTGAGGACGCAGTTCCGACCAATGGCGTCCTCGTTTGCAGGCCTTCAGGATCAAGTATTTATGAAGGTTGTAATCGATGAAGATACGGATCGGGTCATGGGCGTCCATCTGTTGGGCGACGGGGTGGCCGAGATGATTCAAATGGTTGGCGTTGCACTCACTGCGAATGTCACTTGGAGCGAATTCCGTCAGACTGTCGCCTTACACCCGACGGTGGCCGAGGAGCTTGTGACGTTGAAGGGATGAGCTGGCGCATCTGTTCTTGCCACGGCCCTACCTCGAAAAAGTGTCCCGCAGGCCTGTGATTCTGTTGAAGACACTCTTGCCCTTCACCTGGTGGTCGTGGCGATCGGCAACGAAATAGCCCAGGCGTTCGAACTGGACGTGCGTTTCAGCTGGGACATCGCTAAGCGATGGCTCTACCCAACCGGCTACGACTGAGAGGCTACTCGGATTAAGCGCCTCAACAAAGTCGCGACCTTCAGCATCAGGCTGGGCTTCAGTAAACAGGCGGTCGTACAGCCGGATCTCCGCTGCCACAGCCTCGTGCGTACCAACCCAGGTAATCACGCCCTTGACCTTGATAGCAGCAGCGCCTGATGTCCCGCTCTTGGTGCCAGGGATAAGCCTGGCTGTGACAGCCGTGATGTTCCCTGCCGAATCCTTCTCGCAACCGATGCATTCGACAACGTAGGCCGCCTTGAGTCGCACTTTGTTGCCCGGGAATAGGCGGTGGTATCCCTTCGTAGGGACCTCCAGGAAATCCGAGCGTTCGATCCAGACTTGAGGCCCGAGTGTGAAGTGGCGGGAACCCAGTTCAGGGGCATGCGGATAGAGGGGCGCGTCACAAGGTTCCCGATGCGTGCCGCTACCAAAGACCTCTGTGAAATTGACCAGGCGAAGCTCGAGCGGGTTCAGGACGGCGCTGGCGCGGCGCGCCTTCCCTTCGAGATCGGCGCGTAGGAAGCTGTCGAGAACGGAGTAGTCAAGCCATGCGTCCTGCTTGGTCGCTCCGCTCGATTCCACCAACGCGCGAATGCTCTCCGGGGTGTATCCACGGCGGCGCATGCCGATCAGCGTTGGCATGCGGGGGTCGTCCCAGCCGGCTACGTGCATTTCTTCTACCAGCCGCCGCAGCTTGCGCTTGCTGGTCACGACATAGGTCAGGTTCAGCCTTCCGAACTCATACTGCTTTGGCAGTGGTCGAGCCAGCAAGCCCTCCTCGGCTAAGGCATCCAAGAGCCAGTCGTAGAAAGGCCGCTGATCCTCAAACTCTAGAGTGCATAGACTGTGCGTAATACGCTCGAGTGCGTCCTCGATGGGATGAGCGTACGCATACATTGGGTAGATGCACCAACGATCGCCAGTCTTGTGATGGCTCGCACGACGGATGCGGTAGAGCGTCGGATCGCGGAGATTGATGTTTGGCGATGCCATATCAATCTTTGCGCGTAGCACCATCGCCCCATCGGGATGCTTTCCCTCCCGCATCTCTCGGAAGCGAGCCATGTTTTCGTCCGGAGTTCGATTTCTGAAGCGACTGTCTGAACCTGGCGTGGAGAAATCTCCCCTTTTGGCGCGTATCTCTTCAGCCGACTGCTCGTCGACGTAGGCCCGGCCCGTTGCGATCAGGTGCTCTGCTGCTCGATACATGAAGTCGAAATAGTCACTAGCAAAGTAGAGGTGGCTAGTGCCGTTCGATTGCCAAGTCCAACCCAGCCAGCTCGTCGCGTCTACGATCGCGTCCACGAAGCGTCGCTCTTCCTTCTCTGGGTTAGTGTCATCAAATCTCAGGTGGCAGACGCCGCCGAAGTCACGTGCCAGCCCGAAATTCAGCCCGATGCTCTTCGCATGACCGATATGAAGGTAGCCATTCGGCTCGGGGGGGAAGCGAAGCCGAACTTTGGCTGCGTCAGATCGCCCGCCCGAATGGTGCTCTGCATCGCCGGGTGACCCGGCGAAACAACGGCCATCATTTGTGCCTAGCCGAATGTCACGCTCAATGACGGTTCGAAGGAAGTTGTTGGACTTAACGGCCGCATCGTCGACGTGATCAGACATAGATCGAGATTGCTTGCTACTCAGGCTAAGAATTGTCTTTGCGCGTGAGGCCCGTTTGGGCCCGACAGCCATAGCGAGGCCCAATCGATACGGCCGGCAAAGAGTGTCAGACGGAACGCTCGGTGAGGCGACCCATGTGCTTCCTATCGTCGATCGCCGACCTGGCCCCCACAGGCTGACTTACCAGCCGCTGGAGAAGTGCGCACCGTCGCGAGACCTGGGCTAGGCACGTCGCTGTCAGAGGCGGCGTGGCGCATCTGGACGCGCGGCAAACACATCGAGGCTCTTGGAGTAGCAAGTCGGTAGCAGGCCGCTCGCCCGCGTGTGAACATCCGTTCTGCAAACACCTGGGGGACATGCGATATGCCCATCAATCGTTCGTTCATGGGGCGCAACCGCGGCGGGAATGACCATGGCGGACGACTTCCACCTGGACAGTCTTTGACAACAGGGTTTCCGGTGCTGACCGCTGGTCCGACGCCAAGGGCCCAGCCGCGGTCGGATTGGCGCCTTTCCTTGAAGGTCGGCCCGCAGAAAGTTCATGTTTGGGACTGGGATCAGTTTCATGAACTACCGCAGATTGAGCAGGTCGTTGACATCCACTGCGTGACCACCTGGTCGAAACTCGATACGCGCTGGCGTGGCGTTTCCATCGATAGCCTCCTGGCCGCCGCAGCATTCACGCCTCCGACACCGTGGGTGCTTGCGCACTCGCTGGACGGCTACAGCACGAACGTGCCGTTGGCCGACCTGGTCGGCGGCCGAGCCATGATCGCGACTCACTTCGATGACAAACCGCTCGAAGAAGAGCATGGCGGACCGGCGCGCTTGCTCGTTCCGCATCTTTACCTCTGGAAGTCGGCGAAGTGGGTGACCTCGCTCCAGTTCACCAAGGCGAACGAGGCAGGATTCTGGGAGCTTCGTGGATATCACATGCGTGGTGACCCATTCCAGGAAGAGCGCTATGGATAAGGCGGGCCAAACTGCTGGTCGCCTGGAATGGCAGAACGCACGAATCGAGGCAGTGGAGAAGCTGAGTCCGCTTATTCGACGTGTCGTTCTTCGTCCGGACGTCTGGCATCGGCCGCTTGCCGGCCAGCACTTGGACCTCCGTCTGACCGCGGACGATGGTTATCAAGCACAGCGAAGCTACTCTCTTCTATCCCCGCCCGAACTTGAAGGTCTGTACCAGCTTGGCGTCGAGCGCTTTGCCGACGGTGAGGTGTCCCCCTGGCTTCACGACGAAGCACAGGTTGGCGACTCCGTCGAGATTCTTGGGCCAGTTGGAAGCCACTTTGTGTGGCGCTCTGGGGACGAGCAGCCGACGCTCCTCATTGGAAGCGGTTCAGGAGTCGTGCCGTTGCTGGCCATGGCTGCCCATCACGTCCATTCACGCAGCACTTCTCCGATGGTGCTCATCGTCGCTGCGCGCACCCAGGTTGATGTGATGCTATGGCCGGAGATGCAGCTGTGGGAAGAGTTCGGGCGCGGCTTCCATAGCCGACTCGCACTCTCGCGAGAGGTGGCCGTGTCTCGTCCGCAGGATCGGGTGGGTCGTCTCAGCGAGGCTGACATCGCGATTGCACTGCAGCAACTTGGCGACAGTGCTTCGGCCTCAGCAGCGCACTATGTCTGTGGGAGCAACTCGTTCGTGGAGAGCGTTGTCCAGATGCTGAGATCGCTGCAGGTCCCCGACGGTGCCATTCGTACTGAGAGATTTGGTGAATGAGATGGCCGGAAGCAGAGGACTCATAAAGCTGAATCACGCACTGGATCTAGAAGAAAACTGAACACGGGGAGGACGTTGCATGTGTCCCCCACTGTTCAGTCGTTTGGGAAGAGCGTAGGAAGCTGACATACGCATAAGCCTATCGAGCCGCTCCGTGCGGGTCGCGGCTGCTGCATTGCCAACTCTTCTGCCGACGATTTCAACCTTGCTGAGGGCGGGTATTGCTCGTTCTTAGCGGCCGGCGCGGCAGACCAGGCCGAAGGTCGCCGCTCAACGTTCAAGTGTCAATGAGATGCTTCAGTTCAAAGAACGCCGCAAGACCCTGACTCTGTCTGCCAAGCTTGCAATCACGCCGGTTCTGGCCTCGATGGCCTTGGCAGGGGTCGCGGCGGCCGGATGGCGAGGTTTGACGCTTGCGCAGAATGCGGCGGAGGAGCTCAACAGTGCGCGACTGCCCGCGACTGAGCTGGTGGGAGACCTGGCTTTGCGGGTGCTTCAGGTTCGCGAAGGCAGCTTCAAGGTCTTGACTTTCACCGAAGCTGGGCACAGCCCAGCGCAGGTCAAGAGAGTCATTGACGAGCTGCAGGAGAGCATCTCTGCCACCCGTTCTCTGCTACGTGCTCAGCGCGAATCGGCGATCTGGAGAGATCAGGAGCGTAGTGAGTTTTTCCAGACTACCGAGCGGTTCGATGCGTTCTCTCGTGCCGTTCTGGATGCCATGGAAATGAGAGACACGGGAATCGCGACGTCGATCACCTTCCTCAGCACCGCAGACGAACACTACACGCATCTCAGTGAGCTGATGCAGCGCCTCACGAACGCACAGCGGCGTTTGTCCGAGGAGGGCGCTGCGGAGAGCAGAGATGCGGTCGCGCTAGCGAAGCAGCAGCTTCTGGCCGTGAGCTTCCTTGGCCTACTGCTGACCACTGGCGTTGCACTTTTGCTCGCTCGGAGCATGCGCTTCAGACTTGCACAGGCCAACGACTGGGCGGGCCGAATCGCGCAAGGTGACCTGCGCATTCCTGCTACTGATCCGGAGCTGGCCGAAAGTCGAGATGACAGCGCACAGCTCCTGGTGTCGCTGGGCCGCGCAGGGGATGGGCTGAACCAGCTGGTCGACAGCATCCGACTGAGCAGCGAGAGCGTAGCGCAAGCTGCAGAGCAAATCGCCATGGGGAATGACGAGCTGTCAAAGCGCACCGAGACGGCCGCGGCGACTCTGCAGCAGACCCATGCCAGCACCTCGCAGATCCGCGAGACAGTGGAAGGCAATGCGCAGAGAGCAGATGCCGCGGGTTCCTTGGCGGCGGCAGCAGCCGAAGTTGGAGAGAACTGCTTCGCTGCAGCTGAACGCGCCCGCGAAGCGATGCTGATGCTTGCGACGCAGACAGGTCGAATCACCGACCTCATATCAGGCATCGAATCTCTGGCTGCGCAGAGCCACCTTCTCAGCCTCAATGCCGCAGTTGAGGCAGCCCGTGCTGGCGCTGCTGGACGTGGATTCTCTGTAGTAGCTGGCGAGGTGCGAACGCTAGCTCAGCGCAGCCACTCGCTTGCAGCGGAAATCCGAGGCGTCATCGGCGAGTCAGTGGTCGCTATTGGCGATGGCGTAAGCAGTGTGAACCAGATGCATGGCCAGGTTGGGAGCATCCTTGCGCACAGTCGAGAGCTCGCTCGCGATGTAAAGAGCATCAGTCAGGCAACGAGTACTCAAGCCGGTCAGGTGCGCAGCCTGGACGAGGCGCTTGCCGGCCTAGATACCGACACCCAAGGGAATGCCGCGCTGGTCGAGGAGGCCAGCGCTTCTGCCCAGCTGCTCAGGGAGCAAGCTAGTCACCTTCAGCAACTCGTCAATGCATTCCAACTTCGACCAACCTAGGAGCGGAAGATGACATCCGTCCTTACACGACGCAGCCTTCTGGTGGCCACAGCGGCTACAGGAGTTCTCCACAGCGTCGCGCATGGGAGCGCACCTTCGCTCCGGCTTGTTGGAGCAGAACTGCCACCACTCGCTTCGCGCGGCGAGAGCGTCTATCTAGACGAGGTGATGCGGCTTGCCCGCCGCGCTGGCTATGCGGGGGACCCCACTTGGTTGCCATTGACACGGGCGATCGTCGAGTCCCGCTCGTTGGGGCGCTCCCTGCTGTTTCCGCTCGCTCGGCGCCCGTCCAATGAGCACCAGTGGAATTGGCTGGCTCCACTCGGCACCGACCAGTCGGTGCTGCTGGTGCGGCGCGATGCTTTGAAGAGCGTGGCCGAGCTCCAGGATCCAGACACCATCGCCCGACTGGTGGTCGGCGTTCTCCGCGAGTGCACCGTGGTGCCTTCCCTTCAGGAGAAGGGATTCCAGCAGCTTGAGTACGCACCGGACGCCCGATCGCAGATCAAGAAGCTTGCACTGGGCCGAATTCAAGCATGGATGACAAGGGGATGCGGACAAAAACTTGGACTGGTTATGCCGCGATGCCCAAGCGCCGACGATGCTGGG
>APMI01020629.1_pt1 | contig 12111 bp, 13 predicted proteins | sample 667938 | NCBI WGS metagenome assembly APMI01 (sample SAMN01084076, study PRJNA167559) | wastewater metagenome | biome: Wastewater | place: Denmark: Ejby Moelle, Odense | collected 2011-11-28 | reverse complement strand
GCCTCATGGTAACTGGTTAACGTGAATCTGAAAGACATTTTTGATACTCTCGACCTTAACCGAGGCATGAGGCGCATCCTCATCGTAGAAGACGCAGTCGGATTTGCTGAACGACTTACTGATAAGCTGAAAGGCGACGGCCATCAAGTGACCACGTTTCTCGGAATTGATGAGATTAGCGGAACGATCGCTCAAGGATTGTCGATCAACGAAACGAGTGAGACAATTGATCTCGCTCATATTGACGTGGTTTTTCTAGACCACTATTTTTTATCTGATACCTTGAATGGCGGCACATTCACTAAGGCAATTCGCGCACTTTCTCAGGCGCGAATCCTAGCGATGTCGTCTGACGAGGCAGCAAATGCGAGGATGGTGGCACTTGGGGCCGCGATGGGCATCAATAAGTCCAAGTTGCGGCGTATGATTGGTCAGTGAGCGCATTTCTTTGCATCGTTGCTATCCTTGCCATGCCGCAAGACGACCTGAAAACTCGATATGAAAAGATCGAGATGATGGTTCCGATGCGAGATGGTGTTAAGTTATACACCTCTGCGTTCGTACCAAGAGCACCCGGAAGCTACCCAGTGCTTATGGAGAGGACTCCATATTCATCGGGTCCGTATGGCCCAGATCAATATGGAGGAGTAACGTTCAAGTCCCCAAAATTTGACAAGGCAGGATACATCTTTGTCAGGCAAGACGTGAGAGGCAAATTCAAGTCAGAGGGCGATTTTGTCGATGTTCGCCCTCTTCTAGCAAAGCACGACACCCCCAAAGAAGTCGATGAAAGCACCGACGCCTACGATACGATTGATTACTTAGTCAAGAATCTGCCACGGAACAATGGGAAAGTCGGTGTAGTTGGCACTTCGTACCCCGGCTTCTATGCGGCATGCGCGGCGGTTTCTGGACATCCGGCTCTGAAAGTCGCTTCACCTCAAGCACCCGTGACCGACTGGTTCATGGGTGACGATTTCCATCACAACGGAGCACTTTTTCTTCAAGACGCAGCCGAGTTCTACAACGGTTTTGGCGTTGCACGTCCGAGTCCAACCACCGACTGGGCACCACCTGCAACCGAATCGCTTCAGGGCAATCGCTACAACCTTTACATGGGTGTTGGTCCGGTTTCAAATATGGACCGAATCTTTTTCAAAGGCAAAGTCTCCTTCTGGAACGAGATGCTTGCGCATCCTACTTACGATAGCTGGTGGAAAGCCCGAAATCCACGCCCGTTCATGAAGGATCTCAAATGCTCAATCCTCACGGTTGGAGGCTTTTTCGACGCTGAGGACATGTATGGCGCACTCAAACTCTTTAGTGCTATCGAAAGCCAAAACCCAAAGCTCGACGCCCACCTTGTGATGGGTCCGTGGTACCACGGCGGATGGTCAGACCGCCCCGGACGCACCTTCGGCGATCTCGATTTTGGACAAGACACCTCAACCTACTTCGAGGACGACGTCGAATTCCCGTATCTGAACCATATTCTAAACGATGGACCCGACCCCAAGCTTCCCAAGGCATTGGTGTTCGCGACCGGTCGAAACCAGTGGATCAGCCTGGATTCTTGGCCAACAAAGAAGACGACAGACCTACCGATGTGGCTTCAGGATGACGGAACCCTTGGCATGTCTGAACCGAAGCATGTCAGTTCTTACAGCTATGTCTCCGACGCCAAACGTCCGGTTCCGTATGCCAACGGCGTTCTGACCGATAGGTCACGCGAGTACATGGTGGCCGACCAAAAATTCGCCACCGGAAGGCTGGATGTTGCCACTTTCATGGGCGATCCCTTAAAAGAAGACACGACCGTCATCGGCGAAGTAGAAGCTAACCTTGAGCTGCAATCAGACGCTAACGACGGCGATTTTATCGTCAAGGTGATTGATATTTGGCCAGACGGATTCCAACAACTTCTGCGTTGGGAAGTGATGCGTGGGCGATTCTGGAAAGGTTTCGAAAGAGCGACTCCGCTCCCCATTGATCAGCCGTTCTCACTCCACTTTCCTCTCAACGAGGTTTGCCATACGTTTCTTGCTGGACACAAGATTGCGGTCCAAGTTCAAAGCTCGATGTTTCCTTTGATCGACCGAAATCCGCAGACCTTTGTGAGTGACATTGCCTTTGCTTCGGGCAACGAATTCAGAATCGCTAAGCAGCAGATCATTAACCGTTCGCACGTCGTGTTCAAAGTCATGCATTAGTCTTTGCTAACATTTCAGATGTTCGGGGAAGGTTATAGCGCGAACTGACCTATCAGAAAACGCTATGATTTATGTAAATGCGAACGAGAAGGCCCACCCGAGACGACGTTGCTCAGAAAGCTGGGGTGGCACCATCCACGGTGACCCTTATTTTAAAGGGTCGCGGCGATGAGCTAAAAATACCGAAATCTACCCAAGATCGAGTTAAAGAAGCAGCTCGAACGATCGGCTACTACCCGAACCCCCACATCAGCGCTGTTCTTCGTGGTCGATCAGGAATTATTGGTCTTTATCTTCGACCCGACCAATGGAGGTCTCCTGCAGGTTACTGGTCGGCTGTTCTTTGGCATCTTCAGTGCGCCTTTGCCGCTACCGATGTAGAGTTACTCATCCACTGTGCGCCAGAGGGATCTTCCACCGAGGACGTTTTCGCAAAGCAGGCTGGATCGGTTGTTGACGGCGTCATCATCCTGAACTCGGGATCTGACCCAATCGTCGGTCGTTTGATCGAAGCCGGAATTCCTGCTGTCGAAGTTGGCGACTTCTTTAGCCACCTTCCATTCGTTGCCGTTGACGGCGTGAGCGGTGTCCATCAGGCGATGGCTCACTTAAGTGAGCGTGGATATAAGAAGCCAGGCCAGTTTTTGTACATCACGAACTACGTCGAGAACTCTCAGGCAAGACATAGCGCGTACCTTGAAGACGCTTCGAATCTCTTCGCCGTCGATGGAAGTCGATACACGCGAACGGTTGAGAATGGTATGGATGGGTTCCGTGTTTACATGGAAATGGAGGATAAGCCGGATTGTTTCCTTTGTCCTAGCGATGAATTCGCTTATGAGCTAATGTCCGAGTGCCACAAAGCTGGAATTCGCGTTCCGGAGGACTTAGCCCTGGTTGGTTTTGACGGCATTCCAACCATCTCCGTCACCAAACGAGTCACTACAATCGAAACTCCGCTTCGCGAAATGGCCACTCAGGCTCTACAGAAGGTTCGAGACATTATCGACGACAAACCCATCGAAAAAGAGACCCACCTTCCAGTTAACCTTCGGGTGGGATCAACAACTTAAGGAGTGCAATGCTAAGGCGGTGTGGGTGACAACGCCTAGCAAACCTGGACCATCTTAGGCGCTCTTTCGCTTTCGTCGAATCAAAGCGGCCAATCCGAGACCGAGAGCAGCCAGTGAGGTTGGCTCTGGAACCGGCGAAAGCTGATCCTGTGACCCGGTTACGCCTGCCGAGTAATGGTTGGCGAAACCCGAGGTGGTTGTTGCAGCCGTGTAGAAGGACATCGCAATCGTTTTAACCGAGTTCGAAATACCGGAATAGTAGAAGTTCCCAGAGGTAAAGTCTGCGGTCGCGCCGTTCGTTGAACCATCTTTCAATGCTTCCCAAACTGCGAGTTGAAGGGCAGTCTTAGAATCCAGAGTAGTGGCATCGGACCAATGCGCCGCAACAATGTGCGCAGCAAGATCAACGTTTGATGTGCCCGTTCCACCTGCGAGCGTACTCGTATAGGTGTGATATCCACTGTCTAGGTTTTGGCCAAGACCTGCACAAACAGTAGTCAAGGTGCCGCCGCCACTAATGTTAAACGTGAGTAGTCCGATACCGACGTTTGCCGAAGTGCCGTCATAATTGACAACGCCTGACCCGCCCGAATAACTACTGTAGGACATCGTGATTGCAGACGCTGACGACACGCATGCAGCAAGTCCAATCAATGCAATATAAGCTCTCATTCTTCGATACTCCGTAATCTTTGCCGAGGGTCTGCAAAGTATCACCAATGTATCAGCAAGAACAAAGAACCTATAACGTTATAAATACATGTTTATTGCAGTTATTTGTACTGGTATTGAGACCGGATACAATTCCCATTTGTATCCGCAGGAGCTACCAACGATCGTGAACATGCTCACGAATCAATCGGTCGTAAACTTCTCTAACCGAGCTTAAGGAACTCGACGACAAGTCAGGCAACTCGCTGGCTCGGCAATTCTGCTCAACTTGATCCGGTCGCTTGCCTCCCGGTATGGCACATGTCACTCCTGAATCCATGAGAATCCACTTGAGAGCAAGTTCAGTCAAAGTCTGACCATTTGGCACGAGCGGTCTTAGTTCTTTTACTGCTGCCAATCCGACGTCATAAGGAACCCCAGAAAAGGTCTCGCCTTTATCGAATCCAGCTCCTTCACGATTGAATTGCCGATGATCATCGGGCTCAAACTTCGTTGCAGAGGTCATTTTTCCGGTGAGCATTCCGCTGCTCAGAGGAAGCCTCGCCAAAACAGCTACCTTCTTCTTTTCAGCCTCTCGGAGAAATAGGTCAGACGGCCGCTGACGAAACATGTTGTAAATGATTTGAACGCTCTGGCAGCCAGGAAACCCGATCGCCTTGAGACCCTCTTCGACCTTCTCAACACTGACTCCCCAATAGCGAATCAATCCTTCCGAAACGAAGGACTCAAGCGCCTGAAATACGGTTGGTTCGTAGTAAACGGAGGTTGGAGGACAATGGAGTTGAACAAGATCGAGCGTATCAACGCCCAGGTTTTCCCTCGAACGATTGAGGAAGGCTCTCAGATTTTCAAAGGTATAGCCTTCAGCCACGTGCGGATTGAGCCGGCGACCGGCTTTGGTCGCAACAATGATCTCTTCACTTCGTTCAGATCGGAGCTTTCGGATGAGCCGCTCGCTTCGGCCATCGCCGTAAACATCGGCAGTGTCAATGAAGTTAACACCTAGATCAATCGCTCGGTGCATGGCAGCAAGCGAATTCTCGTCATCCACTTGCCCCCATGTGCCGCCAATGGCCCAAGCTCCGAAGCTCACTTCGGAGACTTGCCAACCGGTACGACCGAACGGCCGGTACTTCATTTGACTGCGAGAAGCTCAATCTCGAAGATGAGGATGGAGTTGCCTGGAAGGGGTCCCATCGGTCGCTCACCATATCCCATCGCAGGTGGAATCGTCACTTTTCGCTTGCCACCAACCTTCATTCCAGTCACCGCGACATCGAAACCTGGGACGACCTGCCCGGCTCCAACTTTGAAGGTAAACGGCTTACCATGATCGCGCGAACTGTCAAACTTGGTTCCATCGATGAGCTTGCCAACATAGTGTATCGTCACCGTGCTTCCGTTGCCTGCAGCTGCACCTTTTCCGATCTTCTGATCAACCTTTTCGACGGTCTTTTCTTTGCCTTTCTTCACAACCGCCAATAGCTTCACATCAAAGTAAAGGTCTGACTTCGATGGAATGTCTCCTGCCGACTGCTCGCCATAGGCTAATTTGTACGGAATGCTTAGTTTGCGCTTCCCGCCAACTTTCATCCCAACAACGCCAAGATCCCAACCTTTAATGACCTCACCAGCACCGAGGTTGAATGCGAATGGCCCCCGGCCTTCTTTTTCTGATGTATCGAAAACCTTCCCGCTCTTTAGCTTGCCGGTGTAGTGCACCCAAACGGTGTCACCAGCAGCAGCCTTGGTTCCTTTTCCAACGATAACATCCTGAGTTCCCAACTTAGTAAGTCCGGGACCACCCACAAGAAGAAATGCGACTAACGGTGCGACAAAAGCCATACCGTAATGTTACAGTCTATCAAGGCTCGTTACACTAGAGATCGTGGCGGAATCACACAGAACTCGGTCTAGTTCGAACATGGATGGCGAAATGTTCGCTGGATGCATGTCATTCATGATCATCGCACTGGTCATGTTTGGGTTTTGTGTTGCGCCTTGGTTTCTGTTTTCTGCAAACAGCCTCATGCAACTTGCAAAATCCGTAGGCGCAAGTATTCCGTTTGTTTTGGTAGTGGGAGTCGTCCTGCCTCGTTACTCAATCCCCGCGAGTTTCGGTTTCCTTGGCGGCATTCTGGCGGCAGGGGTCTTTATGTTTCTAAGGATCGATCAGATGTTCTCGCTGGCTCAAGCCAACCAAACTAATCCGCCGGACTATCCCCACGCGTTTCAATTCCTCGTTCCGACAGCAGTGTTCTCTTTAGCCCTACTTCTTGTGGTTATTTCTTGGCCAAAAAACCGTTGAGACTCTCCGCTCAACTTCCGACAATTCAATTGTAAGTTCGCAGGACGCGGACCGAATGGAGTCACCCACATTGGCCTACGGCAACTACGTCGACGAGTATCGAAAAGGCGCGGTAAATGGCGCATCGCCTGTGCAGTTAATCATCATGCTTTATGATGGTGCTCTTCGTTTTATGGAACAAGGAAAGGCGGCCATAAATGAGAAGAACCTGAAGAAGCAAGATGAAAGTTTGCGACGCGCGCAACGAATCGTGATGGAGCTCATGTCTGCTCTTGACATGCATAAGGGTGGCGATATCGCCAAAAATCTTTTGGCACTTTACACTTTTGTAGTCGAACAACTGGTGCTAGCTAACATGGAAGATCGAGTTGAGCCAGTCGATCACGCGATAAAGACGATGAGCGAACTCCGCGAAAGCTGGGCAGAACTTGAGCGTCAATCGCGCCCCTCCATGAAAGAAGTCACTTATGCAGCCTGATATCGAACGCATCTACATTATCACTCTTATCGCCGCGGAAGAGGCGAACCAAGGTAACTGGACCGAGGTGTCAAACCTTATGCGGCAACGCGGGGTGATGATCAATGAACTGACTAAGAAAGATCTACGCGACGAGGATGCCAAAACCCTTCTTGTCGCCGATCAATCGCTTATGTTCACAATCCTAAAAGGCAAAGCGGAGCTTGTCCAAGATATCAATAATCTGAAAACCCAGTCGAGAGCCAAGGCAGCCTATCAAAACGCTAACCTTGTCCACGGTTTGATTTCAGCAATCTAGATTTGTACAAGAACTCGACCGCTAAGATAGCGACTAGACTCAAGACTTAACGCGAACCTAACTTCAACGAAGTCAGGTTCCGAGTTCTTGATATGTTGCTCAACGGTCTTTGGCTGGTCCTTTCCTGGCCACGCCGAAAGGATCGTTTCCGCGACGACTTCGGGATCAGGGTTAATTCCGGTCCATTGGGCGGTCGCATCGAAGATCTGCCCCAGTCGTTCGGTCCGCCTCACCTTGTTGACCACGATCAACCCCGTTGATTCCAGCAGGGATGTGATCTCTTGCTTGAACTTTTCAAAATCAATGTGGGAAGCAGGTTTTGCACTTGTTTCAAGTTCGTGACGGAACTGCATGAACGAAGCGCGGTGAACGAGAGACATACCTTAAGCTACCGCAATGGATCATTGGAAGTGTTAATGGGTTCAAGCTTAATAGCTCGAACCCATTCTTGATTTGAAACAATCAGGCCCTTATGCTGGGCTTAACGTTTTCGCTTCTTCAGCCTTTTTTTTTGAGTACTCGACGGCTGCGCCGACAATTCCGGTGAAGAGCGGATGCGGTCGGTTGGGTCGTGACTTGAACTCTGGGTGAGCCTGAGTCGCAATAAAGAACGGATGAATCGGGATTTCGATCATCTCACTGAGTCGGTAGTCAGGCGAGACTCCAGATACGATCATGCCCGCTTCCTGAAGTTGCTCACGATAATCGTTATTAACTTCGTAGCGATGACGATGGCGCTCTTCAATTCGCGTTGCGTCGTAAAGCTTTTCAGCTAGTGTTCCATGAACGACGTTGCAAGGATAAGATCCCAAACGCATGGTCGCACCCTTTTCCGTGACGTGCTTTTGCTCAGGCAGAAGGTGAATAACCGGATACGGAGCGTCTTCAGTCATCTCTTCGCTGTTCGCACCCACCAGACCGCAAGCATTTCGCGCAAACTCGATAACTGCCATCTGGAGTCCTAAACAGATACCAAGGAACGGCAATCCTTTCTCGCGAGCGTATCGAATAGCCTCGATCTTGCCTTCAATGCCTCTTCCACCGAACCCAGGGGCAACGACCAATGCATCGGCACCATCCAGGATCACTTCGGGTGGAATATTGTTTTCCATGCTGTCGCTTTCAATCCATTGAATCTCGACCCGGCTGTCATTCGGGATACCCGCATGAATAAGCGCTTCGGCAATCGACTTATACGCGTCGCCGTTTGACGTGTATTTGCCGACGACTGCGATCCGACAACTGTTTGTCGGGCTCTTCAGGGTATGGACGAGCTTCTCCCACTCTGCCCAACCCGCGGGTCGCTCCTCCATTTGGAGTCTCTTCAACAAGAAATCAGCAAGGCCTGCCTCTTCGTACGTCAGTGGCACTTCATAAATCGTTGGAACGGTCTTCGACTCGACAACGGCATGAGGTGGAACACCGCAGAAGAGTGAAATCTTCTCGACGACATCTCTTGGAAGCGGAACATCAGTGCGGCAAACAAGCACATCAGGAGCAATACCGATGGCGCGAAGTCGCTCGACGCTATGCTGGGTCGGCTTTGTCTTAACCTCACCCCAAGGACCAACCGTTGGAATCAAAGTGACATGAACGTAAAGCGTATTCTCAGGTCCAAGATCCGTTCGCATCTGTCGGATCGCTTCTAGAAACGGCAACGATTCGATGTCACCGACAGTACCACCGATTTCTGCGATGACCACATCGGCCTCTTGCTCTTTTTGAACCGAGAGAATTCGGTTCTTGATCTCATTTGTGACATGAGGAATAACTTGGACCGTGCCACCGAGGTAGTCGCCATGGCGCTCCGCTGCGATAACGGCGCTATAAACTTTCCCTGTCGTCACGCTTGAGTTTGCCGAGCAACTGACATCCATGAACCGCTCGTAGTGACCAAGATCCAGGTCCGTTTCAGCACCGTCATCAGTCACAAAAACCTCGCCGTGCTGATACGGGTTCATCGTTCCAGCGTCGACGTTGATGTACGGGTCAAGCTTCATCGGAGCGACCGTATATCCGCGATTTCTTAGGAGTCGCCCTAGGCTAGCGGTTGTAATTCCTTTTCCAATCGAACTAACAACGCCGCCTGTTACAAAGATGAATTTTGCCACTCTTACTCCTCAGATATCGTCACACACAGTCGTCCATCAGCCTGGCACCATGTGACCAGACATTGAGCGATTGGGGTTTTAGGAAGTATACAGCCTAATTACCCACCAATCGTAAGGATTGGCGAGCGATTCATCGCCACAGTCATAGCAATATTGATGCTATCGGGCACCAACGGCTCGCTGTAACGAAGCTTTCGCTCCTTGCACAGCCGCCTTCGCGTTAACCTCGGCAGTCTTTGCAGCAACATAAGCCGCTTGCGCAGTAGTAACTTCTAAGAACGTAGTCACGCCCGCAGCAAATCGGCCTTCGGCAAGGCGAACTGCCTCTTGTGCGTTTGAAACCTGACTTGTCGCAATTTCAACTCGTTGCTCAGCCGCTTTCAGGTTGATATAGGAAGCGGTGATGTCTCGTACCGCCGACAACGTAGCAGATCTGAACGCTGCATTTGCAGACTCAATAGACGCTTCGGCTTGTTTGCGCTGTCCGGCAGAAACGCCGCCGTCTACCATCGGGAAACTAAGAGTTAAGCTGAGGTTCGTGCCTTCGGAGTCCCAAATACTGCTAGAGCCCCTTCCACCCACGCCGGCACCGAGTACAAGCGAGGGAGAATTCAATCTTCGCGCGGCATCTTTTCCGGCTCCTGCGGCTTCAACAACAGCTTGAGCCTGTATCACTTCGGGCCGATTCTGCAGTCCAGTCGTAACGAACAGATTCAGATCGCGGGTTTCGACTGGAAGAGGAGGGTCATCCTGAACCGTAATTGGCGTCCTAGCATCGATTCCCATTGCCAAGGCGAGGTCAGTCCTTGCGACGAGCGCGGTGGCGCGTGCTTGCGCCAACACCTGTGAAGCATCCCCAACGGCCGTCTGCGCCGTCACGACATCAGCAGGTTGACCTAAGCCGCTCTTGAGTCGAGCTTCGGCGAGTTGGAGCTGACCTTGCCGGCTTGCTAGATTGGATTCCTGAACCGCAACCAAATGATCGGCGGCATTGTAGGTGTAGAAGGCTTGTTTCGCCTGGAGAATGATATCCAGTTGCGCGCGAGTGACTGCCGTCTTCGCCGCCTTTTCTTGCGCTTTCAACTGCCGAACGAGGCTTCTTGTATAGCCAAAATCGAACAGCAACTGTCGAACATTCGCGGATGCCGTATAGCCCGAGACAGTGGCACCGATGCCCGTTGATGTCGCGGTTGATCCGACACTTTGAGTGTATGAAGTGTATGTGCTGTTCAGCGCGATTGTCGGACGCATCGCCGCCGAAGCAACAAGCACTTGGCCCTGGATCGCGAGAAGAGCAGCCCGGGCAATACGCAACGACGGTTGAAGCTTCAACGCAATGTCAGCGACCTCGTCTGCCGTGAGAGGCTTAGCGCCTAGATCACTTTGCGAACCGGTGATTTCCACCACTTTTGGAAGCGGAACGGTTGTCAGCTTTGGCTCAATCGGCGGAGTCTGCTGAGCAACTGAGAGGACAGGCATCGCCATCAGTAGTAGAGAGAATTTCTTCATAATTTGTCTTGGCCACATCTCTCGTGCGCGATCATTTGAAGCTCCTCAGCGGTCCTTTCTGTCTCTGAAACAGTCAGTTGGCTGTGATCGACAAGCGCCTGAATTGCCTGAATTGTCGCGATCTGAGACTGCTCTGGGATCTCCTTCAAAATTCGCGCAGCCTGCTCGATTCTCATCTTTTTGCGTTCCGCCATCAGAGACCTTCCACTCTCAGTTAGTCGGAGTACGCGAATACGTCGATCTTGTTTTGACTCGACTCGCTCTACCAAACCCTGTGCTTCAAGCCGGTTAGCCATCTGCGTCACCGCACTCACTGACATTCCTAACTCTTCGCCCAAGTCGGTCATCGGAGCTTCAGATCGAAACAGAACCCTCATCAGTCGCAACTGTGCGATCGGCAAATCTGTCAGAGGTTCGTTGGGCTTGCTCGCAAACAGAATCCTCATCAGGGTAGGGATCAGGTTTTCGAGCTGCTCTGCTCTATTCCAAGTCGGATCACACATTGTGTTTCGTCTCCTCGGTCTCTAAGGCACCAACGCCAGGACCAACTCCTGCCGATGCTAGATCTCTGGGATCTTTTCGGAATCTGCGAGCGATGTCATCGAACATTGTGTAAACGATAGGCACGATAAACAATGTCAGCAATGTCGATGTAGTCAATCCGCCAACGACAGCCGTTGCAAGGGGAGCCTGAGTTTCAGACCCCTTGCCAATTCCCATCGCGAGAGGCAACATTCCAAGAATGGCTGCCGAGCTAGTCATTAAGATAGGTCGAAGACGAGTCGGCGATGCAGTCAGGATCGCTTCGTCTCGAGCCATGCCTCTTCCGCGCAGTTGGTTGGTGTAGTCCACCAACAGAATTCCGTTCTTGACGACAATTCCTATGAGCATGAGCAACCCGATGAAAGCGGTTAACCCGAACGATTTTCCAGTGAGGAACAAAGCGAGAATGACTCCAATAGCGCACAACGGCACCGAAGTCAAAACGATCAGCGGGTAGATGAATGACTCGAACTGAGAAGCCAACAGCATGTAGATCAGGACAATTGCAAGGAAGATAGCCAGTCCAAGACCAGAGAACTCCTCACCTCGTCGCTTCTGGTTAATGCCGAAGTCCCAATAAGTGCCTTGGGGCATCTCAATCTTGCTCATCGCTTTAGAGATGGCTTCTTGCACTTCGCTCTCAGGTCTATCCTGAACTCGCCCGGTCACCGAAACATACCTTTGGCGATCCAAGCGGGTGATTTCATTCGGCCCCATCACGATGGTGGGCTTAGCGATTTGGCCCAGAAGCACTGGTTTCGAAGTGGAAGCAGAGTCAACCTTGATCGACGGTGTGATGGGCAGTTGAGCCATCGACTCAGCCGATTTGCGCAGAGACTCGGGAACTTGAACGTAGATCGGATATTGGAACCCGTTCTCTTGATAGTAACTCGCCAAGTCTCCGGAGGG
>APMI01004513.1_pt1 | contig 12112 bp, 3 predicted proteins | sample 667938 | NCBI WGS metagenome assembly APMI01 (sample SAMN01084076, study PRJNA167559) | wastewater metagenome | biome: Wastewater | place: Denmark: Ejby Moelle, Odense | collected 2011-11-28 | reverse complement strand
TCGAATGAGCCGCCGTTGAGATCGAGAACGAACCGGCGATCGAGGAATCTATTTGCCTTCTCGCACGAGGTCTCTGACAGGAAAACACAGAAGTGGCAGGCCGCTCCGTGAAGGAAGTCCTCTTGATCCTTTGGCACACGGTTCGCGCAGATCGGGTCGGAGGAACACCGCCGTGCCCGATGGAGCCCTTCTTGCACTACCTCCTCAAGGCGCGCTGTGCGAGATAGATCGACGAGGCCGCCAAGTGTGCCCTCGCTGTCAGGGGAGGTGGTGGTGATAAGGATGCCGGCCGCGGGCCCGCGGTCCTCGCTGCCGCCCCAAGCGTAGATGCGCTCGGAAAGTGATGCCGAGCCGTATCCGCTCGACATGGCCATCTCTCGGATAAGCAGGTGAGAGAGCGTGTGTAGCGCCCAGTATCGAGGTGGTGGCATCCGCTCCGCCGCGCTCAGCTCGATTGCGGTCTTGCTCTGTCGGCGGGCGAGGTTGCGCTCGTGGGCGGCGACGTGATCGGCCCACACACCCGAATCTTCAACCCCCTTTTCCCAGGCGGCGACGGCGGTCTCGTCGAATCGAAGGAACACACCTTCGCCCCGGTCTTCAGTGGCGGGAACCCAGGTCGGTTTGCCGGATTGCGTCAACGGGGCGATCCGGGCAGGCTCGTCACCCACGCGATCGAGTGCATCGATGCGGGTGAAGCCGGTGAAGGCATTTGCCTTGCGAATGCGGTCCACCGCGACGACGCCGCTCAGGGTTGAGTCGAGGGAGCTAGCAACTGCAACAGGCCGAACCTTGAAGCCTGCCTTGCGGTCCTCCGACTGGAACTCCTCGGGATGAGTCAGGGTCTCCCACTCGGGCGCCAGCAGGTAGTTGGGGTCGTAGCCGACTGGCCCGGTCAGAACCTTCGGGAGTGCCGGCAGGTCGCCTCGCGCGATCTGGATCGCCTGCCACAGAAGCTCATCCGGCACCCCGTCGAACTTCTCCTTGATTGCCGGCGGAGTGAACTTGCGCCAGAATCCCAGCGCGGTGAGGTCATCAACATCTGCAAACGTCTGGGGAGGCATCCCCTCGACTTCACTCACGACATCCGACGGGGTGAGCGTCTTGCGAGAGGGCAGAACCAGCACGCTCACATTGGACGAGAACCACTGGTTTGCTGCACCAAGGAGCATCAGCTTTACCTCGCCCTGGCAGGGCTTGTCCACGGGAGCATAGGTCGGGAGATGTGGGTGCCGGCCGCGGCAGTTTGGCAGCGCGTCTTCGCCTCCCGCCCGTGTTAGCTCGGCGATGTCGCGAAACGTGCCGCATTGCCGACATTCGATTCGTACCGATGGCCCGAGGTTCGATGTCCACTCGACCATACGTAGCTGCGGGTTCAGGGCTTTGCACTCATGTGGGTTTCCGTCAGCGCGATGCACCCATTCGCGGTAAGGAAACTCATCGAGATGCCCATTGGTGCAAGCAATGAGGTAGCGGGCCGGCACCGCGACGCGGTCGCGTCCCTTGAACGAGCCTTCCTTCATGCCCTTCTTCGGCTTACCCTTGCACCCCTTGTGCACGAACTTGGCCTGGTCGGGGCGGTGCTTGCTGCGATTCTCGAACTCGAATTTGTTAGCCGAAATCGGAGCAAGCAACTCGCAGCCGGTACAACGAAGCCACTGGGGGAAGACGCGTGTCGGAATCCCGACGGGCGACCCTGAGTCCTCGGGCACCCACGGCGGTTGGCGCAGCTCCCCAACTTGGTGGCCGAGCTGCCCGCGCACAGCCTCCAACAAGCGTGGCACGAGCACGAGGCGCGCCCCACCCTGCTTGTCATACGCCTTCTCCCACGAGTCGAGGCCCTGCGGCATCACGGAGATGTGCGGCAGATCGACAGTCGCCCCGACGCCGGCGGTATAGAGCATCCCGTTCGGGCGGATCGAACCGACCTTGCTGCGATTCTTCGACTTTTCATCGGCATCGACGAACGGGTCGGCGAGCTCACCAGGAATCCCGGGAACAAGATCTGCGGTCTCAAGGTTGACGTCGGTCACTTGTCGCCCTTCCTAGAGGTGAACGTCCACTGCGGGGTTGCCCCGGATGCCGGCTCGGCGAGTTTGCCGGCGAACGGCGAGACCAACAGATCGATCTCGGGCTGCACCTCGCGCATCGAGTTGGCAACCTGGAAGAGCCGCGACGAGGCATCGCCCGAGGAGTCCTCCGGGCTGACCAGCAGCGGTGTCACGAACTGCCCCGGCAACGTGGTCTTGTGATAGGTGAGGGCTCCGTGCACGGCATCTGCCTGCTCGGTCCACTCATCAAGCCTCAGCACGAGCTTGCTCACGGCGGATGCCGCGACCGCCGGGTCGTCGGCCGCGATGGCCATACGGTCGGTAAGTCGCTGAACGAGCGCGTCAACGGCTTTGCGGCGTGCGACGTTTGAGATCTTGCCAGCCCCGAGGTGCGCCTCCGAGGAGAGGGAGTCATCGGGGGGCAGCGGCGCCTCGATCACCCGAGCCGCCGAGACCAGCAGCCCAGTGAGGCCCCGCTCGAGCGCGGCGTCCGAGAACGGGGTCACCGAGAGGGCTTCGACGTGGGCGTAGAAGGTGTCGTGGTAGTGCTCGAACTGCTCGTAGTGCGCCATGTCACGCGGGCGTGCCCGGTTGGACAGCGTCACGACAAGGCCCGGCTTCTCGGATTCGCGGCCGACACGCGAGGACGCCTGAATGTATTCGGCTGTGTTCTTCGGTTGGCCAACGATGAGCATGAGTCCGAGGCGGCCGACGTCGACGCCGACCTGTAGCATCGAGGTCGCGAGCACCACGTCATAGGCGAACTCGCGATAGGGCAACTTCTTGCCCTGCTTGTCAGCCGCCTCGTCGTCGTGTCGCGTAGCGCGTCGAACGGCACAGCGAGCCGGGTCAGCGTATTCGCAATATCACTCGACGAGATACGCGATGTCAGCTCGCCGATCCTCAGTCCGCTCGTCGCCCGACGGGGATAACCGCTGTCCTTCTGAGGGTTGGTGATACGCGTGGTCACGTCGTCTTCGAGATAGCGTCGCATGCCGGCGAGCTCGCGCGTGGAAGAGAAATAGTCGACCAGCGTCATATAAGGCTCGGCTGCTGCGCCGTGCTCGTCGAAGAGCTTCTGGCCCGCGAGAAGAAGAATCTCACTGACGCGGATCTCCGCCAGTGTCAGCCGTGCGCCGTGCGCGCAGACGCCCACGTATCGTCGGCCGGGGGTCTTCGGTGAAATCGGCACTTCTTCTGAGAAGAAGGTGTCACTCACACTAAGCACCTGAGGTGGGAAGACCTCAACGTCACGGGCGTAGAGACGACGCACCTGCTCGGAAGCTTTGCGCACTGTCGCGGTTGACGCGATAACCAATGGGCGCACGGTTTTCGAGGCCCCTGTTGGCCCGCTTTCCCAGGTGGACAGCACGTCGACCGCGCCCTCGAACAGCCCGACAGCGGTACCGAGTGCGCCGGTGATGAGGTGGAGCTCGTCCTGGATGATGAGGTCCGGCGGACGTAGGCGTCCTACGGTCGAGGACTGTGTCGGGCCGAACTTTCGCCCAAGCTTCGTCGCGGATTGGTGGGTGCCACCCTTGCACACGTCGTCTGAGGTGTCGGCGTGCACATATCCGTGCCTCGGGCACTTCTTCGACACATACCCAAACAGACTCGCCGCTTCGCCCTCACGCGCAAGACGTGCGAATTTGTCAACGGTTGCCAGCAGGAAGGTTGGCGGATGCCGGTAGATCTCATCGTCGACGGTCAGAACGGGGAGGCCTTCGACGGCGGTACCGCCCGCCGAGAACGGGCACCCATCCCGCTGGTCGCCACAGTAGACGTGGATGCGCTTCTCCACGTCATTCGTCTCAACGTTCGCCTTGGGGTTGATGGTAGTTCCGCACCAGGGGCAGTGGCTGAACTGCAGCACGGTGAGTCCCCACGCCGTGTTGCTGTCGTCGGCGCGTACCGATTTCACTTGGGCGGCCGCTTCGGAGTATCGCTTTGGGCTGACGCTTGAGCCCACCCAGAGGCCGATGCGGAAAGGAGTTTCTCCCCATGTCCCCGGATCCTCGCGCCGTATCATTTCTGCGGCGCACATGAGTGTGGTCGCGCGCAAGAACTGTTGGGAGGTAAGCAGGCGCAGCGTGTAGCGCATGAGCACGGCAACACCGTCCCCGCCATCGAGCAGCCCGTCCGGCGTCTCGACTTTGCCCTGCAAACGGCGGATGCCGAATGTGAACGCCGCGAGCCCGAGATACGCCTCTGTCTTTCCACCGCCGGTGGGGAAGAACAAGAGTTCAGCCCGAGCGAAGTCGTTGGACCGACGCAGATTGGTGGGGTCGACGACCGAGTGCAGCTGCATAAGGATGAACGCGAGCTGGAACGCACGCCACGAGGCGGCCTTGTCTCCGCGCTCTTCGACTGTCGTGGTGGCATCCTTGAGTGAGATCGATTTGTCTGCAATGCGAATGGCAGCGATCTGCGAGCGGAGACGCTGCTCGCGCATCGAACGGTTCATGAACTTGAACGCCCGAAGTGCCTGGTCGCTGGACTCAAGTAGGTCGAGACCGGTGCGAAGCCGCTTCAGTGCCCCCGCCCCGTCCTCCAGTCCGATGTGAGCTTCTTTCTCAAGGTGGTCGGGCAGTTGGGCTGCTGCCTTTGCCTGCGTCTTCAGCCAGGCTGCGTACCCGTCGACGAGCGGCTCAAGAAATCCGCGGATCTCTGTCCTATTCGTGTCCATGAGCCGGCGCATGCTGAGCACGGCACCGGGAACGTCAGGAGCCAGCGTCTGTGGAACTTCGGCCGTGGGCAGCCAAGTCGTACGCACGGATTGTGCGCGTCGGTTGTTCTCCTCCGAGATAGTCCACGTGGCCGAAGCCGTGCGCCCCACCGCGAACTCCAACCTGTCACGGTAGAGCAGGTCGAGGCGGCGCACTTCAGCGTCGCGGGACCCGCGATCGGCGTCGAGAACATCACGGGTGGGCAGGAACACGGCGGCGCCATCTGACGACACGACTTCAAGCTCCGCCTGGAACAGCCAGAGCCGTGGCGGAAGCTCGCGCCCGGTTACTTTGGTGTTCAGTAGAGCAGCCTCGACAACTCGGCGCCCCTCTTGCTCGAAGACCTCAATCGAGATCGCAACATGGTCCTCGGCCAGCTCGATGAGCTTCGCTTCGCCCGAAGCGACGGTCGTCAGATCGACGTGAGCGGACTCTTCGTGCTGAGTGCGGTCGTAGTACGTACGAGGGCGACCAGCATCGTCATCTTCGCGACGTGATTCGTAGTGTCCCCAGCGAGCGATGAAGGTTAGCGCTGCGGTCTCGTGACTGACCTGAAACCGCAGGCCCATCGACGAAGGGGCGATGATCTTCGATTCGGGGCCACGATCCTCGTCGTTCTCGGAAGCCGTGGCTTCGACGATCGACTCGATCTCGTCGGAAGGTACGCCTTGCACATCATGGGAGTTGCTGAATTCAGAGACTGCCAGCGATGCATCATTCCGTACGTCGTCCAGCGAGGAGCCGGATGCGGCGGCCGACGCCTTTGTGGAGGGTTCGCTTTCGAGTAGCGAGATTGGCGCGAGTGTCCCTACTAAGTACCGGGCACGTGGTGTGCCGTCGATTGTCTCGTCGGCGCCATCCCATGGGCCCACGAGGTCGCGGTTGAGCAGGCCGAGCAGCTCGTCGCGTACCTGCGCCGAGGTGGGAGTTGTCTCGTCGCTCACTAGAACATCGCTCCTTCGGGCTTCTCGGACTCTTCGAGGCTCTTGCCGCGCTTCGCCTTCTTCGGGTTCTGCTGAGCCTCGATCGCCGCGCGTCGGTGATTCTCCTCAAGCAGCCTGTCGAGGATCTCGACGCGGGCCGCCGGACTCACAGTCCACCGCTCCATCTGGCGATAAGTGTGGAATCCGTGGTCGAGAGGAATGTCGGTCCAGCCATACGCCTCCATCACCGCCTCGTCTATTTGCACGTGGATCGACCGGATGAGATCGACATCGGCGTCGCCCTGCACATCGGGAGAGTTCACTAGGTTGTACAGCGCCGTGAGGCCGAGCTGACGCCGCAGCATGATCTCGCGGCGGTCGCCGTCGAGCTTTTCTCCGAGTTCGCGCATGCGCTCGGTGCTCTTAGGGCGCGCCAAAGTCTCGAAGACATCGGAGGGCGTGTACCGCACTCGCGTTTCGAGGGTCGAACCGTATGTAATCGCCCACATCTGATGCGGCATTGACGAGAGGAATGCCAGGTCAGCGAAGTCATCACTGGCGAAAACGACCGTGGCGTCGCTAAATACCTGATTGGTCGGACACAACAGCGGCATCACTGTCTTGCTGACTCGAGCGATCGCGAAGACATGCCGAAGTTCGCGAATCGCGCCGTAGAGCCCGGGCCGTGGGTTCCAGTACTTCCACCACTCGTTCACCATACGGGGGTATGCGGTTGCATTCTTTGTTGAACGTTCGGGGTACACCGTGTTCACTAGGTGCTGCCATGGGACGGAGAACACTTGGGCCTGGGGAGCGGTGCGTTCGCCGAAATCGATCACCCACCTTGAGGCGTCGCTTCCTGCCCTGCTGTTTAGGTCTTCACCATTCAGGTACGGGAAGATTACTGATGCATTGCGATCGTCGGCCCCCCTCATCCGGGTTGCCTCATGTCTATCGAGGATGAAACCCTTGCCAAGGACGATCGATCCTTGAAATGCCGTTCTCTTATTAGGCTCCAGCTTGCTGGGGAGACCTGAGACCCGACCTTGTGGCTCCAAGAGAGTGGAGATCTTCCCCACTCGGTTCCCGCCCCAGGTTGGGCGGACATTTGCGGCTCGGCGTCCCGTGGCCACCCAGACTGCCGCGTACTCAAGCGCTGCACTCTTCGCGGGCCAGGGGGCACTCTGAATGGCGCGATAAATGATCGCACCGCCATCGACCAGCTGGTCGAGACCGACTTGTCGAGTGTCGCCTTGAGCCAGTGTGTTCGTGGCGATCAGCCCAAGCTGTCCATCCATTTGATTTACCAGTGCCGCCGCGCGCAACAGGAAATAGGCAACAAGGTCTGCGTTGCCAGTGGCGCTACCGGCGATACAGTTCACCATCCATTCGCGGAGGTTCCCGCCCATCGCAGGAGAAAGCTTCTTGGCGCCGAGGAATGGTGGATTCCCGATGACGGCATCGAAACCGCCGTGGTCGTGGATGACGTCGGGGGCTTCGAGAATCCAGTGCAACGGCTTCCCGCGGGCGTCGCCGGTGTCAGCCGTAGGGGTCAGCCCGGCGTTGATGATCGTGTCAAGCCGGCGACGGTCGCCGGTCGATCCATCGGCAGGATACGCATCGCGAAGGGCCTCTGATAACTCGTCGTAGCGTTCCTCAAGCTTGCGGCCAGGTTTCCCGCCCTCCAGCACACCCGCAGCGATGATGCCGTCGGCGACGTCGCGGAGCTTGGCCGTAACCTCCTTCGACTGGGTGAGCAAGGCGCGCTTCGCGCGGGTCGAGCGCATGCGGTCGGCGTCATCGACCTGACCCGAGGCGAGCTCGCGGCGGAGGAGTGCGGCATCCTCAAGGTCCTTGTCGACATCGAACGCAGCTAGCTGCCGCTTCATCGACTGTTTGGGATAGATGTGCTGTGCCTTGAGCTGATCCTCAGTCGTGACGCCGAGGAGCGAGTTGCCGTGGAACACACGGTCGTCGACGAACGAGAAAGGTTTGCCGGGATCCATCGAGATGAGCCAGAGCGAGAGCTTGCACATCTCGACAGCCATGCCGTTGATGTCAGCGCCGTAAAGGCACCGTGCGACAACCTCGCGGATCGCCCAGCGCTTGAGGTCGGGCTCGCCCTCGACATCGAGTCCCTCGCGAGCTCGGGCTTCGATGAGGCGGTCAGCCAGGTAGCGTGCCGCTGCGACGAGGAAGGCGCCGGAACCCACTGCGATATCGGCTACTTTGAGATCGAGAATCTCAGCCGACGACTTGAGGACCCAGGAGTCCTCATCTTCGGTGTCAAGGGGGCCAGGGAAGTATACGAGCGGCTGGAGGGCATGCAACACAACCTCCTCCGCCAGCGAGCGGGGCGTGTAATGTGTTCCGGTGTTCGCGCGCTGAGGCGATTCCGTCATCACCAGGCCGCCCGCAGGTACGACGTAGGGGAAGCCGCGTAGGTCACGTCGCACCAAGCCGTGAAAGGGAAGCAGCCTCTCGACGGCTTCCTGATCGCCCAGGAGCACATACCCGAGAGCGGTCTTCGCGTCGGCTTCCTTCTCGGCGTCTTTCAGAGTGTAGGCTTTCGTAAGCTGATTGGCCGTGCGCGGCTTGCTGTTTTCCTGCGTCTTCTTGAGGTGAGCGATAAGGCCCTTGGCGAAGTCCGCAGGGGCGCTTGCTGTCTCGGCAATGGACTCAAGCTCGCTCAACGAGATTTCCGGCTCAAATCCGGCCTTTGAACCTTCAAGGCCGACCACTAGTTCGTCCACGTAGGCAGCGGAGTAGCCCAACAGCCCTTCGTAGACGTAGCCGATCTGCTCCACATCAAGGTCGCGGAACGAGAGATGGCGGGCTTCGCCACCGACGTTCGCGACTTGCACGGCGTTGAGGACTTCCAGCATCGCCCGATCAGACACACGAACCATGAGCTGTCCTTGGCCATCGACAGCTGTCAGCCAGGGGAAACGATCGGGGTCGAAGAGGGAACCGCCATAGGCAGGCATCCGAACGTCTTCGAAGGATGCACCGTTGTAGACGGCGCCGCTGACAGCGAGCAACCGGTGCCAGGTCTCCCAGGTGTGGTCGAGTGCCTCGGGGGAGTTGTCGGTGGCTTCTTTCTCAAGCTCACGGCGCACGCCGGCGATGGCGTATCCCGCGCGGTAGAGATCGTGGGTGGGCAGGAGCCCGCGTTCCTCTGCAAAGAGAAGGAACACGACCCGCATCATGACGGTGACGGCCGCCTCATAGACGAGTTTCGCGTCTGTCGGCAGTGGCGAGACATCGTTGTTCAAGAGGGAGCGCAGGTGCACGTCGGACATGGACTGGAGGATGAGCTCCACGGCCCGGCGCACTTGGTCGCCCAGAGCCTCTGTGATCTGCTCGGCGCTTGCGATGCTCAGTTCGAAGAGGGCCGGGAGCCGCTTCTCGACTTCTCCGCTCGCGAGCGACGCGAAGCCTGCGAGTGCGAAGAAGGCGTTCCGGCTCGGGCGTTCTTGCATCCACAGCGACGCATCGAACACGCCGCTTGCCGTCGTGACGTCTGTGCGCGCGGAAACGATCGCCCACCATTGGCCGTCGGTGACCAGGCCGACGGGCACGCCTGTCTCTCGGAGCAAGGCAGCCATGCGGTCGATCGAGTCGGCAGCCCACCCGTCATTCGGAAGTGCGCGCAGATTCTCGGTTCGGTCGACGACGGTGACCAGGGCGACAGGGCCGTCCCCGCGATCGAGAGTGGCCCATGGCCGCACGCTGACGCGCCCGTCGGGCGAGTGCACGACCAGTGACGCATCCGGGTTGGTGTTCAGATCACCGTTCCATAGCAGCAGGTCGCGAAGCACCGCCGTTACCCAGCGGTCGCGCGCCACGCTGTAGCTATCGGCGCTGGTGGAACGCCACGCGGCTTCCCACACCTTGAACTCATGGGAGAACGTGGCATTGACGTCGTCCACCGAGGCATCCGGCTGGGGAAGCCCGGAAGGATAGATCGATTTCAGGGCCGCCTTCGAGAGGAATGGACCGTCGATCTCCAAGATGGTGAGCCATTCCCAGACGTCTTTCTCAGGCACCGATGCGCTCCATTTCTGCCGCATCCTGCGGGGTGAGTGCGAAGACCAGCGCGGCAACAAAGGTGTGTGCACGCACGTTTTGGTAGCGGTGCTCAACCGCGGCACGCTCCGCGCGCTGCTCCTCGTCGAGGGTGGCCAGTCGCGTGCGCACCCGGGCAAGGTCGCGCTCGCGCTGTTCGCGTTCTTCGGGCATCTGGAAGAGTGTCTCTTCACTCGCCCGACGCTGCTCGTCCGCGGCGGCTAGTGTGCTTGAGAGGGTGGCGCGGAAGCGGTTGAAGATCTCGTCTACTCGTGCAAGGTCGGCAGTCCGCCGCTGTGCGAGATTCTCTTCAACTTCACTCTGCTGGCGTACGGTTCGTCGCGCGATTGCTGTGTTCACACGGCTGCGGATACCGTCACGGTCGCTAGCGTCGGCGTTCCATCGTGAAGCGAGCGCTTCGAGAGTTCGAGCCGGCGCTGCCGACAGGCGTTCTCCATCAAGAGCGCTTGAGAGGAGCTCTTCCGAGCGTTCGACACCCAGTTCCTGCCGGCGAGACAGACGTGTTCCAGCGAGGAAGACCTCCTCGTGTAAACGGGCGCCGGACTCACCAACGAGCACCAAACGTGCGACGCCCGCCGCGAATGACTGGTCAAGGCCGTCGACCACGACGGCGCTGACGCCACGCACCTGGTCGGTGCGGGTCCAGACCTGTCCGCGCAGCTCTCGAGAAGCCCGCTGGATGAGTGGGTGGCCGAGATGGGCGAAGACGAGGTCGGTGCGTCCATCCGCTCGCGCACGGTCGAACGTGATCGGGCGGATCACGTTGGGTCGCAGCCGTGTCGCCATGCCGTCGAGGGCAGGCACCCAGGTGCGAGAGAGACCCGAAGGGATGCGGTAAACGACACCGTCGTCGCGGTCGTCCTGTTCAACGAGGCTCGGCTGCCCGGAGACGCGCAGGCCTTCCTCGAACACGCGCAGGAGGTTGCGCTCGTGCAGGTGCATGCGGTCTCGAGATTCCTCGAGTCGCTCAGCCAGCCGGGTAAGGCTGCGGCCCATGGTCTGCTCAGCGTGAAGCACCTTGTTGATCATCTGGCCGCCGGTATCCGCCTTGGCAGGCCGTGCGCCTAGGGCGCCGAAGCCCAGCTCGCGCTGGATGTCGGGAGCGATGATCTCTTCGGTGTGGATGCCGTCGGCCTCGACCTGGGCGATCTTGCGGGCGAGGCGCGCCAGCATATCGGTGTCCTTGGCGTAGTTGCTCGGTGTGCCGGTCAGCGACGTCGCTTCGGGGTGCCACACCTGAGGCTGTCGCGTTTGACCGTATCGGTCGATGCGACCGATACGCTGTTCGATCCGATTGGGGTTGAACGGCACGTCGAAGTTCACCAGGCGGTAACAGTGCGTCTGCAGGTCGATGCCCTCACCCGCGGCGTCGGTGGCGAGCAGAATGCGCACGGGCTCCTTCGATGGATGCTCCGTGAAACGGGAACGAATCTCCTCCCGTGTCTCGGTGTCGACCGATCCGTCGATGTAGGCAAGCCGGTCGCCGCCGAGACCATGGGCCTCAAGCACATCGCGCATCCACTCAAGGGTGGCGACGTACTCGGTGAAGATGACGATCCGCTCGTTGAGCCAGGTGCCATCGGGGGTGAGGAGTGCGCCCTGAATAAGTCGCACCAACTGGTCGAGTTTGCTGTCTGCCCGGCCCTCATAGCGGTAGCCCCAGTCGATGAGCCATTCGAGGTCTTCGCGGTCGGAGTCGGTCAGCTCCACCTGTGCCCGGCGTGAGGTGCGTAGCGCGTCGAGCTCGGGCTGTTCCTCGCGCCCCTCTTCTTCGTCGGATGCGTCCTCGCCCAGCACGTCATCGTAGTTGGGAAGGTCCAGATCGTCCACTCCGCGGGTGGAGAGATAGGCGGCGGCCGTCGTGGCGAACGCGACGGGTGAGGAGAAGAACCGCTTCTTGAGGATGATCGTCGCGAGGTCGGATGCGCGCTTGCCGCGCTCCTGCTTCACGGCGTCGTTACGGCGCTTTGTGAAGGTGATGAGCCGGTCGTAGGCCTCGGCCTCATCAGCGTTCGGCTCGAAATGAAGTGCCCGCACTTTGCGAGGCTTGAACCCCTTCTCGGGGATGTCGCGCTTGAGCCGTCGTACGGAAATCTCCCGCAGGGCCTTCTCGTCGAGGTCAGCGCCGCGCGCGAACCGTTGCGGGTCGATCATCTCAAGCAGTGCAGTGAACGACTCGGTATAGCCGTTATGTGGGGTCGCGCTCAGGAACAAGCGGTGCTCGCAGCGTTCCGAGAGAGTGCGCACCGCGACCGTGCGTTGGCTGTCCACGGCGTAGCGCTTACTTGAGTTGTCGCCTCCGCGGCTCGGCGTCGCTGGGGCGACG
>APMI01021386.1_pt1 | contig 12114 bp, 11 predicted proteins | sample 667938 | NCBI WGS metagenome assembly APMI01 (sample SAMN01084076, study PRJNA167559) | wastewater metagenome | biome: Wastewater | place: Denmark: Ejby Moelle, Odense | collected 2011-11-28 | reverse complement strand
TTTCAGGCTGTGCTGCTCGCGTTGATCGTTTTTCTGGTTTATGGCGCCATCACCAACATGGTGACGAACCTCCAGCAGAGAAATATCTCTCAGGGGTTTGATTTCTGGAATAACGCCGCCGGCTTCGACATCAATCAGACGCTTATTCCTTACTCGGCGATGTCGACTTACGGTCAGGCGTTCTGGGTCGGCTTGCTCAATACGCTGCTTGTGGCGGTGATCGGCTGTGTGCTTGCGACGCTTCTTGGCTTCACGATGGGCGTTTTGCGCCTGTCGTCGAACGTCATCGTGGCCAAGCTCGCCATGATCTATGTCGAGATCGTGCGTAACCTGCCTTTGCTGTTGCAGCTTCTGTTCTGGTACAACGCGGTCTTGAAGCCGCTGCCCAATCCGCGCAACTCGTTGCATCTGCCGGGCGGTGCGGTCATCAACAATCGCGGCCTGATCCTGCCTCGCCCCGAATATGGCGAGGGGGCGGGGTTGATCGGCATCGCGTTGATCGCCGCGATCGTCATCGCAATCGGCTACCGCTTCTGGGCGAAGGCGCGGCAAAAGCAGACGGGCCAGCAGGCTCCGATCCTCGCGGTCTCGCTCGCGTTGATCATCGGCTTGCCGTTGCTTGCGTATTTCGTCACGGGCCGCCCGGTCGCTTTCACCTATCCTGAGTTGAAAGGCTTCAATTATCAGGGCGGCGTGCAGGTGTTCCCTGAGTTCGTGGCGCTGTTGCTGGGCCTGGTTTTCTATACAGGGGCGTTCATCGCCGAGATCGTGCGCGCTGGAATCATGGCGGTTTCGAAGGGGCAGACCGAGGCGGCCTACGCCGTCGGCTTGCAGCCGAGCCAAACTCTCAAGCTCGTCGTCATTCCGCAGGCGATGCGCGTGATCATTCCGCCACTGACCAGCCAGTATCTCAATCTGACTAAAAACTCCTCTCTCGCGGTGTTCATCGGCTATCCCGATCTTGTGCAGATCTTCACGGGGACTGTGCTGAACCAGACGGGCCAGGCGGTCGAGGTGGTCGCGATCACGATGCTCGTTTATCTGACGATATCGTTGGCCACGGCGAGCTTCATGAATTGGTACAACGCGCGCAAGGCGCTGGTGGAGCGCTGAGCCATGACCGATCAAAGCATCGCCTTCATTCGCACCACGCCGTCCGAAACCCTTCCCGCGCCGATCGGCACGCGCGGGGCGGCGGCCTGGATCCGTGCGCACTTCTTCGGGTCGTGGACCTCCACGATCCTGACAGTCCTTTCGGTCCTGTTCCTGGTCTGGATCGTACCGGACACCATCTCCTTCACCATCACCAATGCGGTGTGGAGCGGGACCGGCGAGGATTGCCGTAAGCCAGGCGCGGGCGCGTGTTGGGCGTTCGTCGGCAAGAACATACCGTTTTTCGTCTATGGGTCCTATCCGATCCCGCATCGCTGGCGGGTGGACGTGTGGTTCGTGCTGCTGGCGTTCCTTGTGATCTGGACGCTTTGGCCGAACGCGCCGAAACGCAACTGGGGCGCGGCGCTGCTGATCGTCGTGTTTCCGATGGTGACCTATGTGTTGCTGTCGGGCGTCAGCGCGACGCCCGGCGCGCTGCTCGAAAAAGTGCCGACCAATCTGTGGGGCGGCGTTTTCGTCAGTCTGCTCGTCGCCGTCGTCGGTATCGTGTTTTCGCTTCCTGCCGGCGTGTTGCTGGCGCTCGGGCGGCGGTCTTCGATGCCGATCGTCAAGCTGTTCAGCGTGGTGTTCATCGAGTTCGTGCGCGGCGTGCCGTTGATCACGGTGCTGTTCATGGCCAACACGATGCTGCCGCTCTTCGTGCCGGAGCAATATTCGCCCGATCGTCTGTTGCGGCCTTTGATCGGCGTCGCGCTGTTCTCGGCCGCTTATATGGCGGAGGTGGTGCGCGGCGGTCTGCAAGCGATGCCGAAAGGCCAATTCGAGGGCGCGATGGCTCTCGGGTTGAACTATAACCGCATGATGCGCCTCATTATTCTACCTCAGGCGCTGACCATGGTCATTCCGGGCATCGTCAACACGTTCATCGGCCTGTTCAAGGACACGACGCTGGTCGCGATCGTGGGCATCTACGACTTCCTGAAAGCCGTCGAAACCCGCCGCCTCGATCCGGACTGGGCCGGGCCGACCATCTCGACAAGCGGCTATCTGTTCGCCGCTATCTTCTACTTCCTCTTCTGCTGGGGCATGTCGCGCTACTCCTTGATGATGGAGCGCAAACTCGCCGCCGGGAAACGCCGCTGACAGCCACTCCGACGCCCGGTCATGCCGGATCGGGCGTCGTCTTTACTCCTTGTCTCCACTCTTCGTCACCGGCCGGCGCGCATGCGATCCGCCAGGATGGCGATCTGAATATCGAGGGCCGCGCATGACTGCGACTTCCGCTTTGCTCAAGCCTACGCCCGTCCTCAACGAGACGGCGATCAAGATCATCGGCATGCATAAATGGTATGGCGATTTCCACGTCCTGCGCGACATTCACCTCAACGTGAAGCGCGGCGAAAAAATCGTGGTGTGCGGGCCTTCCGGGTCGGGCAAATCGACCATGATCCGCTGCATCAACCGACTGGAGGAACACCAGAAGGGACAGATCATCGTCGATGGCGTCGAATTGACCAACGACCTGAAAAAGATCGACGAGATCCGCCGCGACGTCGGAATGGTCTTTCAGCACTTCAATCTGTTCCCTCACCTGACGATTCTCGAAAATTGCACGCTGGCGCCGATCTGGGTGAAGAAAATGCCCAAGAAGGACGCCGAAGACCTCGCGATGCATTATCTCAAGCGAGTCAAAATTCCCGAGCAGGCGAATAAATTTCCTGGCCAGCTCTCCGGCGGCCAGCAGCAGCGCGTGGCGATCGCGCGCGCCTTGTGCATGAGCCCGAAAATCATGTTGTTTGATGAGCCGACGTCGGCGCTTGATCCGGAAATGGTCAAAGAGGTGCTGGATACCATGGTCGGACTCGCGCAAGAGGGAATGACCATGATCTGCGTGACGCATGAAATGGGCTTCGCCCGGCAGGTCGCTGACCGCGTCATTTTCATGGACCGCGGCGAGATCGTGGAGATGAATACGCCGGACGAGTTTTTCGCGCATCCCAAACACGAGCGCACGCAGCTCTTCCTCAGCCAGATTCTTCATTAGACTCAGACCAGCCGGCCAATTTTCACATGGGGCGGGGCCTTAGTTCCGCCCCATGTTCTTTTATTATTGGCCATAATATACTTGTGTGATTCGAGAATCATTGAGCCGTTCTGCGTTGGGAGGGGCGAGTGAGCGATCAGACATTCAAGTCCAGCCAGGCGCGTCGTGGCGCCTTCGTGCGGCGGCGGCGGGAGTCGGTCGCGTTCCTCATCCTTCTTGCTTTTGTGATCGTGGCGCTGTTCTGGTCCACCGGGCGGCTCACGTTCTAATCCGATCTGCGACGGTGGAAAGGACGCGTTTTCCCGTTGCCTGTGCGGAAGCACGTCGATAGTGTCCCGCAATGCGGCGTAGGCGCTGCACTTTTCAGCATTCGTTTTTCTTCTTTTCCCGAAAGGGCGTTTCCCATGAAGAAGTATTTGGCCGAGTTTCTCGGAACTGCGGTGCTTGTCCTTATCGGCTGCGGGTCCGCGACGGTTGGCGAACTCGGGGCTGCGCTGGGCGTCCCGAATATCGGCGTCGTCGCGCTGCTGCCCATCGCTTTCGCCTTTGGCCTCGCCGTCACCGGCATGGCCTATGGCATCGGCCCGGTGTCGGGGTGCCACATCAATCCTGCGGTCACGCTGGGTGTGTGGTCGGCGGGCCGGATGCCGACCTCTGAGGTGCCGGGCTACATCATCTCGCAGATCCTGGGCGCCATCGTCGGCGCTGCGATCCTTGTCGCGATTCTTTCCGGCAAGGGCGCGGGTTGGGATGGGGGGCTTGGCGCCAATGGCTGGGGCGAAGGCTATGGCGGGGGCTATTCGCTCGGCGCCGCCTTCCTCACAGAGTTCGTCGGCACCTTCATCTTCCTCGTCGTGATTCTCGGCGCGACCTCGAAGGCGGGTTCGACGCCGGCGGCCGGCCTTGCGATCGGCCTGACGCTCGTCATCATCCACATCACCTTCATTCGGGTGACGGGCGTGTCGGTGAATCCGGCGCGTTCGCTCGGACCTGCGATCTTCGTCGGCGGCAAGGCGCTCGCTCAGGTGTGGCTCTTCTTCGTCGCCCCAATCGCGGGCGCGCTGGCGGCCGGCGCGCTGTTCAAGGCGCGCATTCTGGAGGCGTGATCACGCAGGCATGACGGCGACGTCTTGCCGTTTTCATCCGGGCGCGGCTATAAGGCCGCGCCCTTTTCTATTCGACCAAGGAACGAACCGATGGCGCTCGAGCGCACTTTCTCCATTCTGAAGCCCGACGCGACGCGCCGCAACCTGACCGGCGCCATCAACGCCAAGATCGAGGGCGCGGGCCTTCGCATCGTCGCGCAGAAGCGCGTCCACATGACCAAGGGCCAGGCCGAGACGTTCTACGCCGTCCACAAGGAGCGCCCCTTCTTCGGCGAGCTGGTGCAGCAGATGTCGGCGGCGCCGGTGGTCGTGCAGGTTCTCGAAGGCGACAACGCCATCAAGCGCTATCGCGACGTGATGGGCGCGACCAATCCTGAGAAGGCCGACGCCGGCACGATCCGCAAGGAATTCGCCCTGAACATGGGCGAGAACTCGGTGCATGGCTCGGATTCGCCCGAGAACGCGGCGATCGAGATCGCGCAGTGGTTCGCCGGCAACGAGATCGTCGGCTGAAGCAACCGCCGAGGCGATGAAAGAGGGCTCCCTTTGCGGGAGCCCTTTTCATTTACGCGGCGATACGTCGCGGGCAATATGGTTTGCATGACCGCTTCTCCCTCGATCGTCCGCCGTCCGTCGGTCTGCCCGCATGATTGTCCTTCGGCCTGCGCCTTGTCAGTCGAGGTGATCGACGGCGCGCGGATCGGGCGCGTGCGCGGCGCTGAGGACCAGACCTATACGGCGGGCGTGGTCTGCGCGAAGGTCGCGCGCTACGCTGAGCGCGCGCATCACCCCGAGCGCCTGACGCATCCGCTGCGGCGCGTGGGGCCGAAGGGGGCCGGCCGTTTCGAGCGGATTGGCTGGGACGAGGCGCTGGACGAAATCGCGACGCGGTTTCTGGAGGCTGAGCGCGACTTCGGCGCTGAAGCGATCTGGCCTTATTATTATGCTGGCACGATGGGCCGCGTCATGCGAGACGGGATCAACCGACTCACGCATGTGAAGGGCTATTCCCGCTTCCTGTCCACGATCTGCGTGAATCTCGCCTGGCCGGGCTTCGTCGTCGGCACGGGGAAGCTGGCGGGGCCGGACCCGCGCGAGATGGCGAAGTCCGATTGCGTGGTGATCTGGGGCACCAATCCTGTCTCGACCCAGGTCAACGTGATGACGCACGCCATGCGCGCGCGAAAGGAGCGGGGCGCCAAGATCGTCGTCATCGACGTTTATCGCACCGAAACGATGAAGCAGGCCGATCTCGGCCTGATCCTGCGGCCGGGCACGGATGGCGCGCTCGCCTGCGCGGTGATGCATGTGCTTTTCGCCGAAGGGTTCGCCGATCGCGACTATCTCGCGAGATACACGGACGCGCCGGATGAGTTGGAGGCGCATCTCGTCGCGCGCGGGCCAGACTGGGCGTCGGGGATCACGGGCCTTCCGCGCGAGGAAATCGTCGCCTTCGCGAAGCTCGTGGGAGAGCGCAAACGCAGTTATTTTCGGCTCGGCTACGGTTTCTCGCGCCAACGCAACGGCGCCGCCAACATGCATGCGGCGAGTTGCATCGCGGCGGTGACGGGCGCGTGGTTGGTGGAAGGCGGCGGCGCGTTCCACAACAGCGGCGCCATCTACCACTGGCATGACGGATTGGTGCAGGGCCTCGATGCGCGCTGCGCCAAGGTGCGCGCGCTCGACCAATCGCAGATCGGGCGTGTCCTCACCGGCGACGCGGCGGCGTTGAAGAATGGACCGCCGGTCAAAGCGATGCTGATCCAGAACTCCAATCCGGCGAATATCGCGCCCGAGCAGAACCTCGTGCGAGAGGGGTTCGCCCGGGATGATCTGTTCGTCGCCGTCCACGAACAGTTCATGACCGAAACCGCGCTGGTCGCCGATATCGTTCTTCCTGCGACGATGTTCGTTGAACATGACGACATTTATTCGGGCGGCGGGCATCAATCGATCGAATTCGCGGCCAAGCTGATTGAGCCGCCGGGCGAATGCCGCACAAATCATGACGTAATTTGCGCGCTCGCCGGCCGCGTCGGCGCGCAACATCGCGGCTTCGACATGACGGCGCGTGAAATCGTGAACGAGACTTTAACGAGGTCGGGGTGGGGCGCTCTGACGGAGCTTGAGGCGACGAGCTGGCGCGATTGCCAACCGTCCTTTGACGCCTCGCACTATACGCGCGGGTTCAACTGGCCCGACGGCAAGTTCCGGTTCAAACCGAATTGGCGCAAGGCGCCGTTTGGGAATGAAGGCGCTCTTGGCCCGATCGACGCGATGCCGAGATTGCCGGACCATTGGGGTGTGATCGAAGAGGCGGATTCGGAGCATCCCTTCCGTCTCGCCACCAGTCCGGCGCGGCAGTTTCTCAATTCCACTTTCGCGGAAACGGCGACATCGACGCGGCTCGAAGGGCGCCCTCATGTGAAAATGCACCCTGCCGACGCCGCGGCGCTGGGATTGCAGGAGGGCGATGTGGCCCGATTGGGCAACACGCGCGGGCAGGTGCGGCTGCATGTCGCGCTTTTCGAAGGGGTGCGTCGCGGCGTGGTCATAGCTGAGGGGATTTGGCCCAATAAGTCGCACATCGACGGGCAGGGGATCAACGTTTTGACCGGCGCGGACCAGCCGGCGCCATTTGGCGGCGCCGCTTTCCACGACAACCGGGTCTGGGTGGTAAGTAACTGAACCAAATTCAATTGCAACTGAACGTTGTTTATTCAAATACCATGGTAGTTGGCCGCGCATAGACCTTGAAGTTTTTTAGTCATTGATCTAGTTGGGGTTATGTGAAAGAAAAATTCTGGGCGACGCCATGCCTATTTTCGGCAACCGCGATTATACCGCAACGGAAGAATTCAATTCTTCTCATCAAACCAGATTTGAACATAGAGGCGGGCGTTCGGCCGGTTCGGCGCCCTGGACTCTTTCTTTCGTCGCGCTGATAGGCGTCGGCTTTTCGCTCGCGATCGGGTCCGCCCTGATCCTGCTGCGGTCGGGGATAAGAGCGATGGCCAGCGAAGAGCCGCCGGCGCCTGTCGCGCTTATTTATGTCCGCGACGGCGCTCCGGCGAGGGCGACCACGTCCGTTCAATACGCAAGCCGTTCCATGAACAGCCGCTGCGCCGAACAGGCCGAGCGCGTGCATTTCGAGCCGCGTGGAAGCGACGCCAGGCTGGGCTCTGTTCCCGAAATCGAAAAGGCTGTCATTGACTGCTATCTGTCCATCAAGTCCGTCGATCTGTGCGAGCCGCTTCACCGCTGGCGTCTCGGTCGGCAGACGGCGGCGTATCTCGACGAGTATTTTGACGAGCAGTTTCTCGCACGGCTGAATGTCGTTCATCTGCCTTCGCCGAAAACGACGGCGCAAAATATTCCGCCGGACGTGCGCGCGAGGTTGCGCGAATTATACGGCTTCGGGCTTTTGAACGCCGATGATCTGAAGGCGAGCGGTCGTCCCGACGGGGTGCGCGAAGCGTTCAGACTGATTGTGGACGGCGCCAAAGTTCAACCGATGAAGTGTCCCAACACGTGACCCAGTCGCGTCAGATCGCGAACAGCGCCTCGCGCGCGGGCAGCCTTGCAGGGTCGTCGGCTCCCTGCGCCACCTGCGCCAGCGCGGCGGGGTAGAGCTGATGCTCCAGATCGAGGACGCGCGCGCCGAGCGAGTCGGACGTGTCGTCGCGGCGCACGGCGCAGGCGGCCTGCGCGATGATGGGGCCCTCGTCCATGCCGGGCGTCACCCAATGCACCGTGCAGCCGTGGATCTTCACGCCGGCTTCGAGAGCGCGCTCATGGGTGTGCAGGCCCTTGAAGGCGGGCAGGAGAGCGGGGTGAATATTGATCATCCGGCCCCGCCATTCGCCGACGAACCACGGAGTCAAAAGGCGCATGAAGCCGGCGAGGGCGATGAGTTCGATGCGGTGGGCGACAAGCGCCTCCTGCATCGCGCGCTCGAACGCTTCGCGCCCCGCGAAGTCCTTGTGATCAAGCGCGAGCGTGGCGACGCCTTCGGCCCCGGCTGTCTCCAGCCCCTTGGCGTCCGGACGGTTCGACAGCACAAGGGCGATCTCAGCGGGGTAGTCGGGCGCCTTGGCCGCCTTGATCAGCGAGGTCATGTTCGAACCCCGCCCGGAGATGAGGACGGCGACGCGCTTTCTGGCGGTCACAGCTTCAGCGCCCCGACGTAGCGCACGCGCGGACCGTCCGTGATCTTGGCGACCTTGCCGATACGAACCGGCTCTTCGCCGGCCGCGCGCAACGCGGCATGCGCGTCATCGGCCCTGGCGGCGTCGACGTAGCAGACCATGCCGATCCCGCAGTTGAAGGCGCGCAGCATTTCCTCCGACGCGACGCCGCCAGTTCTCGCCAGCCAGGAAAACACCGGAAGAACCGGGATCGCGCCGAGGTCGAGATCGACGCCGAGGCCCTTGGGCAGCACGCGCGGCAGGTTCTCGGGGAAGCCGCCGCCCGTGACGTGCGCGAGCGCCTTGATGGCGTCGGTCGTCTTCAGCGCCGCAAGAAGTGGCTTCACGTAAATGCGCGTCGGCGTCAGCAACGCCTCGCCGAGCTGCGCGTCGGCGAAGGGCGCCTTGTCGGACCATTGCAGGCCCGACAGCTCGACGATCTTGCGCACCAGCGAAAAGCCGTTGGAATGGACGCCGGAGGAGGGCAGACCGAGCAGCACGTCGCCCTCGCGCACGTCCTCGCGCGGCAGAAGGCGCCCGCGCTCGGCGGCGCCGACGGAAAAGCCCGCGAGATCGTAATCGCCGCCCGCGTAGAGACCCGGCATTTCGGCGGTTTCGCCGCCGATCAGCGCGCAGCCCGCCATGCGGCAGCCTTCCGCGATGCCGGAGACGATGTCGGCGCCGACCTTGGGGTCGAGCTTGCCTGTGGCGTAATAATCGAGAAACAGCAGCGGCTCGGCGCCCTGCACGACGAGATCGTTGACGCACATCGCCACGAGGTCGATCCCGACCGTCGTGTGGACGCCGCTCTGAATCGCGATCAGCACCTTGGTGCCGACGCCGTCATTCGCCGCGACGAGGATGGGATCGGAGAAACCGGCGGCCTTGAGGTCGAACAGGCCGCCAAAGCCGCCGATTTCGGCGTCTGCGCCGGGGCGGCGGGTCGCCCTCACCAGCGGCTTGATGCGCTCGACCATCTGTGCGCCCGCGTCGATGTCGACGCCGGCCTGCGCGTAGGTCAGTCCGGTCTGGGTGTTCGGCTCGGCCATTGAGTTCCGTCCTGCGTGTGGGCGCGGGGTCGGGGTAAAGCCTCGCCCCGCGCAGCGCAAGTCTTGACCACAGGAGGTTGGAGCGCGGGCGGCGTTCGGCGTGGCGAAATCAGCTCCGACATGCGATGATCGCGCCTGCGCCTTGAAGGAGGCGCCGGCGCGGAGCGCCGCTGGCCGCACGAGAGGTGTCGCGCGCCGTGTTGCGTTTCTCCAACCTGCCGAACGTCATCACGATCGCCCGCGTCGCGCTTGCGCCGCTGGTGGCGATGCTCATCATGTCAGCCCAATGGGGCGAAGCGCTGGCCTGTTTTCTCGCGGCGGGGATCTCGGACGGGCTCGACGGGCGGATCGCGCGCAAATACGGGCTGGAGACCGCTTTCGGCGCGATGCTCGATCCGATCGCGGACAAGACCTTGATGATCCTCGTGACGTGGACGCTCACGATGATGGGCGTGCTGCCGTTGTGGTTCGCGCTGCTGGTGACCGCTCGCGACGTCGCGATCCTGCTCGGGGCTGCGCTGACGCAACGGCGGGCGGCCGACGGGTCAGCGTCGCGCATTCGCCCTCTCTTGATCTCAAAAGCCAATACGGCGGCGCAGATCGTGCTGTTTTGCGGCATTCTAGCGGCGAAGGCGTTCAACTGGCCGCTACAGCCCTGGCTTGTCCCGGCGCTGATCGCGGCGGCGGCATTGTCTGCGGCGTCTTTCGCGGCATATGTCCAGCGCGCGCTGCGCGGCGAGGATGTCGGGGCATGAATTTCAGACAGAGATTTCTGGCGGGCGTCGCTTTCGTGTTCGCGATCGGCGTGGCGTTCTATTACCTGTCGAGCGTATTGCTGCCGTTTCTGGCGGCGATCGCGATCGGCTATCTGCTCGATCCTGTGGCCGATCGGCTAGAGCGGGCCGGAATGAGCCGACTTATGGCGACATTGCTCATCCTGCTTGTGTTCGCAGCCATTCTCGTCGTGTTCGTCGGGGTCGCCGTCCCGGTTCTGGCGCGTCAGTTCACGGGCTTCGTCTCCGCATTTCCCGATCTCGCCGCCAAGGCGCAGGCGGCGCTGTCCGAGCATGGAAGCGCCTGGGTTCAGTGGGCGCAGAGCAAGCTGACGGGCGCGCTCGGCGACAGCGCGATCGCCGACGGCATCGACCTGCAATCGGTCGTGCCCAATCTGATGCGAACCGCCACGCAATGGCTGTTGCAACTGCTCAAGACGATCTTTTCCGGCGGCGCGGCGATCATCAGCCTGGCCTCCCTTATGATCGTCACCCCGGTCGTGGCGTTCTACGTGCTTCTGGACTGGGATATGATGATCGAGCGGATCCGGGCCAACATTCCGCCCCGCGACCGGCCGAAGGTGCGCCAGATCGCTTCGGAAATCGACGACGCGATGGCTGGATTCCTGCGCGGGCAATCGCTGTTGTGCCTGTTTCTCGGAGTCTGGTATGCGGTCGGGCTTTCGCTGGTGGGGGTCAATTACGGGTTTCTAATCGGCGTCGTCGGCGGCGTGCTGAGTTTCATTCCCTATGTGGGCTCGCTGACGGTGCTTGTGCTGGCTCTGACGGTGGCGATCGCGGAAAGCTGGCCGAGCCTCGCCTTGCCGGGGATGGCTGTGGCGGTGTTCGCGGTGGGGCAGTTTCTTGAAGGCAATGTTCTGTCGCCGCGTCTCGTCGGCGAGTCCGTCGGGCTGCATCCGGTGTGGGTGATGTTCGCCCTGATGGCGTTCGGCGCTCTTTTCGGCTTCGTTGGGCTATTGATCGCAGTTCCGGTCGCTGCAGCGATCGGGGTGCTGGCCCGGCACGGGCTGGCCGCTTATCGCGAGAGCGACTTCTTCAACGCTCCCGTAGCGCCCGGAGGCGAGGGGCCGGCGGCATGAGTTCGGGCGCGCCGCCGCGGCAGATGGCGTTCGATCTCGCCGCCGCGCCGCGCTACGGGATTGAAGATTTCATGGTTTCGGAGTCGAACGAGGCGGCCTACGCCGCGATCGAGGCGTGGCCGGATTGGGCCGCGCCTTGGTTGATGCTTATCGGGCCGCGCGGCTCGGGGAAGTCGCATATCGCCGCGATCTGGGCGCAGCGCGCGCAAGCGCGCGTCGTTCAGGCGGCGCGCCTCACGGTTGCGGACGCGCCGGCGCTTGCAGGCGGACCGCTCGCGATCGATGACGCGGATCAAATCGGCGGCCATGAGGCGGCGCTGTTTCACCTTCTCAATCTTGCGCGGGAAAGCGGCGCGCCGATTCTGTTCACCGCAGTCTCCGAACCCACCGCATGGGGCCTGACGACGCCTGATCTGCTGTCGCGGCTCCGGCTTGCGCCGCAGGTGACGCTCGCCACGCCCGACGACGCATTGATGCGCGCGGCGCTCGTCAAACTGTTCGTCGATCGTCAGCTCACGGTGGATGTCGGCGTGATCGAGACGCTGGCGCTGCATCTCGATCGTTCGCTCGATGCGGCGCGGCGCGTCGTCGAGGCGCTCGACGGGCAATCGCTGGCGCTGCGCCGACGCATCACCCGCGCAATGGCGCGCGACGCGTTGGCTGAACTGGGGGCGGGCGCCCAGCGCACCTTGTTTGACGAGGGCTGAGCGGCGCTCAGGTCGCGGCGCGCTGCATCCGGGGA
>APMI01065153.1_pt1 | contig 12116 bp, 7 predicted proteins | sample 667938 | NCBI WGS metagenome assembly APMI01 (sample SAMN01084076, study PRJNA167559) | wastewater metagenome | biome: Wastewater | place: Denmark: Ejby Moelle, Odense | collected 2011-11-28 | reverse complement strand
GCTGGCTCACGTCCAGCTTGAAGGCGTGGAAGCCCGTCGTGACCTCGCCAGTCGGCACCACCGCGATGCGCGGGATATCGATGGTCTGCTGCACCACAATCTCGGTGGTCTTCGCCACCACAGCGGACAAGTCGAGTGCGGGGACTGATTCGTCGACGCCAGCCAGCAAATCGCCTTGCAGCGGCCTCAAGCGCTCCGCCACTTCCGCCAGGATCTCCTTTTGCACCTCTGGCTTTAGCAGCGCGCTGCTGGTGGGCACTAGATCGCGCTTGACCTCGTACTTGCCGATGACATCCATGACCACGCGTGCGGCCTGCTTCTCCGCCTCCGTGGTGAACACCGGTTTGGGCGCGGGGACTTCCGCTCCATTGTCAGTGGCTGAAGCCCCTGTGATCACGACCGGTGCTTCCGTCAAACCGAGACGCGCCGCCGCCCCGGACTCGACCTGCACGCTGACCTTCTTGTCGTCGGCGCTCGGCGCATCGAGGATGACCTGCTTCAGGCGAATCGGCGAGTCACCGCGGTTGGCCTCGTCGATGATCTCCTGGAACTTGTCGTGCGCGACGATGTTCAAGCGATCCACCGACGCGACGCCCGTGCGCTTGCCGTAAGGCAGACGCAGGCCGCGCCCGATGGACTGCTCGATCAGCGTGCGGGCATTGGCGGCGCGCAGCGGCACGATGGTGTAGAGGTTGGTCACGTCCCAGCCTTCCTTCAGCATGTTGACGTGAATCACGATCTCGGTCGGCTCGTCCACGCTCTCCACGGCCAGCAGGCGCGTGATCATCTCCTCTTCTTCCGCGCCGGTGCGGCTGGAGTCGACCTGAATCACCTTGCCCTGGTAGCGCCCCTCTTAGAAGGCTTCCGACTCCAGAAGCGCCAAGAGCTGCCCCGCGTGTGTGGTATCGCGGGCAATGACGAGCATGAAGGGCTTGACCGGCCGCATGTTGGGTATATGGCCGTTCTCGCGGGCGTAGGTGAGCAGCTCGACCTTGGTCGTCTCGTGCAGGCGCACGCCGTCTTCCAGCTTGGTCTTCTCGATCTCCTCGGGCGTGTGGGCCTTGGCGTCGAAGTTGCGCTGGGTGACCACGGCAGGCTCCTTGACGAAGCCATCCTCCATCGCCCGCGCCAGCGGGTAGTCCATCACCACGTTCTTGAACGGCACCGGCCCACGGCTTGACTCTACGAACGGCGTTGCCGTCACTTCCAGACCGAATAGCGGCTTGAGCTCGTTGATAGAGCGCACCCCGGCGCTGGCCCGGTAACGGTGCGATTCGTCCATCAGCAGCACGAGGTCAGGCAGGTTCGCCAGATGGTTGAAGTAGCTGTCGCCCAGCACTTCCTTCATGCGCTTGATTCGCGGCTCCTTGCCGCCGCGCACCTCGGAGTTGATCTTGGAGATGTTGAAGATGTTGATGCGCACCTCGCCGAACATCTCACCTCCGGTGATGTTCTGCTGGTCGTAGTCGTCACCGGTAATGACCCGCGGCGCGTTGATGGCAAATTCGCCGATGCCCTTGAACACATACTTGGGTTTGTTCGGCGTAAAGTCCGTGATGAGCTTGTTGTAGATCGTCAGGTTGGGCGCGAGCACGAAGAAGTTGTTGATGCCGTGCGCCAGATGCAGGTAGGCGATGAAGGCCCCCATCAGGCGGGTCTTGCCCACGCCTGTAGCCAGCGCAAAGCACAGCGACGGGAATTCGCGCTCGAAGTCTTCCAGCGTGCTGAACTCGGCCTTCAGCGTGGAGAGAATGGCCGAGACATCGCGCTCATGGCCCAAGAGTTCGGGCGCGGCATCCAGGGATTGTTTCAGCTTGGCAAGCGACTCGGCCTGCGGCGGGCGTAGCGACAGGCGGCCCGTGATGTGGTTCTGTACGCGGGCGTTCATGCTTGTTCCCCCTTTTTCTTGTTCGGTAATGCCTTCCTGCTTTTCTGAAGCTGCTTGACCGGTTGCGCGATGGCGTCCTCAAAATCTTTGTCCACCGGTGACGGCAGATCGCGAACCCGAGCCCGGTATTCGGCATACGCCGCCTGTGCCTTCGCCAGCGCCGTATCGGGAGACACCTTGCCCGCGTGGGTCAGAATGTCCTTGCGCGTCAGACGCAGGAAGTTATCCAGTTCTTGCGCCCAATCGCGCATGGTCATCGGTTGGCGTGCCTGGGCCTGTAGCTCCGCCACTTCGATGTAAGCGGTGACGATACGGTTGAGCGTGTCCAGTTCATCGGCATTGAGGTAGTTTTTCGCAATGCCGACATCCGCTTTGCGTACCGGCGCGCCTCGATTGGCCCCCGTCCAGTTCGTCAAACCCATGTTCGGCGCTTGTGCGTCTACCCGCTGCACGATCAGCTCCGCCGCGGTATGGCCGTGCGCGGCCCAGTGCATCTTGTTCTGGACGGTGGCGAAGAACTGCTTCGAGGTTTCCGTGTTCGGGTCGTAATCCATGCTGGTGGCGTAGATGTCCAGCACCTTGCGCCAGAACACCTTTTCCGAAGAGCGGATGTCACGGATGCGTGCCAGCAGCTCTTCAAAATACTCAGCGTCATCACCCCGCTTGAAGCGCTCGTCGTCCAGCAAAACCCCCTTGGACAAGTAGGTCTTGAGCTGCTCCGTGGCCCAGCGGCGGAACTGCGTGCCTCGATGCGACTTCGCCCGGTAGCCCACTGCCAGCACCATTTCCAGGCTGTAGTGCTTGAGGCTGCGGCTGACCTGCCGTCCGCGCTCCTGGCGAACTTGTAAGTACGGCTTACAGGTTGCCTGTTCCACCAACTCCCCGGACTCGTAGATGGCGCGGATATGCTGAGTGATGTTCTGCGATGAACATTGGTACAACTCGGCCAGTTGCGCCTGCGTAAGCCAGATACCGTTATCCTGAAAACGCACCTGCACTCGGGTCTGCGCATCTTCCGTCTGGTAAAGCAGGAACTCGCCTTGCCCGATCATTTGTGCAGCAGATGGCTGCGCCATTCCGCCGACGGGAAAGGGCTCTGAAGCCGTGGATTTCTTCGCCATCACGCCTCCTCGCGGGCATCGCCAAACAGATCGGGCACGCGTGCAGCTTCTCTTCCTCTCCCGCGTGCGGAAGAGGGTCGGGCAGAGGGCGCTTTCAGTGCAGGCTCCGGTTCAGGCTCCGCCATCGGCAGATTGGCCACATTCAAGCTGTAGTCGTCATGGCCCCACTCGCAGCGGGCCAGCACCATCTTCGGAATCTTCTTCAACGTCAGGTTGGGCCAGCGCTCCGCAGCTTTGGCCGCCGTGACGCCGTGGAAAGCGGCGCAACACACCAACAGGCTCCGCTCCGGTCCGACTTCATCGGACAGCGCCTGCAGTTGCTCAGAGGACAGGTTCTGCGTGGTGACGTAGATGAAATCGCGCTCGCTGGAGTGGCCGTGCTGCCACCAGCGCGTCTCCGAGGGCGCGTAGGTAAAGCCTTCCAGCTTCGCCAGAGCCTCAGCCAGCATTGCCGCGTTGTACTCTGGATTGATGACCGGATTGCCCCAGCGATCGTTGACGATCAGGCTGGGGGCGACGCGGTAGTAGCGGAACCCGCCGCCACCTTCCCAGCTGACGCTTTCGGAAATGCCACCAGAGTCCTCGCCGTCGATGACCTTCTTCAGGCGCGGAATGATGTGAGTGTGACAGTGCTCGCCCAGCTCGACCATGATCCAGCGGCGTCCCATTTTGTGCGCGACTGCCCCGGTGGTGCCGGAACCAGCAAAGGAATCGAGAACGAGGTCGCCCGGATCGGTGGCGAGAGAAATGACCTTGGAAATCAGCTTCTCGGGCTTAGGGGTAGGAAAGTCGCCAATTTCCAATGCCCTCAACTCTCGAATACCGTCTTGGTTGTGCCCGAACTCCGTTCCATCTGCCCACAGCGTCGTTGGGATAACTCCTTCTGCCGCTTCGCTGAGGTACATCTTCAATCTTGGCGCACTCTCTCCGGATGCCCCCCAGTAAATCCGTCCTTCGGTATCTAGCTTCCTAAATCCGCTCGGGTTGCGACTCCAGCACCGGTTAGGGGGTGGCAAGAAAGGCTTTCCACTTGGTGAAGTGACCTCGAAAATGTTCTCGGAGACACCTGTCTTCGCATACTGCCTACCACGCGCTCCGCCAACAAGACTGATTGTCATAGTCACGGACTGCCATGGCCCCCTCGGATCATTGTCAGGGTTGTTGTACCGCACGTTCTGCTTTTCCGAGCGACCGAACTGATTTATGCGGAGATGCGTCTTGTTCTTCGCATACACCAAGATATGCTCATGAGCCGATGAAAAGAACTGCGCATTGCTTCGAACCGCGTAGGACTTGTTCCATATGATATTTGCGATGAAATTCTCGCGACCAAAGATTTCATCTGCCAGCGCCTTGCAGTAGTGCGCTTCATTGTCGTCGAGTTGAATCCAGCAGCTTCCTTCGTCGCTCAATAGGTTCCGCAGAAGCACCAGACGCTCACGGATAAGACCTAGCCATATCGAATGCTCCAACCCGTCTTCGTATTGCGCGAAGGCTGATCCAGTGTTATACGGCGGGTCGATATAGATGCATTTGACTCTCCCGGAGAATTCCTGCTCCAGCGCCTTGAGCGCGAGTAAGTTGTCTCCGAAGATCAGCCGGTTGTCGAAGATGTCTTCGTCCGACACGCGATGCTTGGCGTGATATGACTTCTCTGGATCTTCGAGCAGGATGCGTGGCTCCAGCTTGGGCCGCTTCTCCTTTCCGATCCAGGTAAGTTCTAGTTTTTGTTTGCTCATGACATCGCTCTCATAGTTGTGGCGCGCGGCTCGACAAGTAGTCGATCAGGCGCTTGCGGGGATACGCGTCCGCTGCATTCTGAATATTGCGTAGTGGCGCTATGGCCGGATCGCCGGCTAGCACGAAGTGCGTTTCCATCAGGTCGGCCAGAAAGGCTGCGACGTTGCCCTGGTTGCGGAAGTAAGCCAGTGGCCCCTCAAGAATGAGTCGTTGCCGCCCGAGATCGAAGGCCTGCTGCCGAAGTTGATCGAGCGGCTGGCTGATCAGCGCGGGAATCGTCGCCGGATCGATGACAGACGCCGTGCCAATCTTGTTGCGCAGGCGCTTCAACATGACCGCCGTGATGACGTGAATGCCGTGCCGATAAATCAGGCGCTCCTGACTGCGCGCCGGGGCGTTTTGCTCGTAGCCCACCACGAGGGTGCGGATTGCACGGTGGCACAAGACAGCGTTGATTACCGCCACTCCCGACAGGGCAGTGGTGAACAGCGCTTGGTATTCGGCGGAGTCGGGATTAGCGAGCCGCGCCGGCTCACTCTTGAGCCACACGGCGTAGCGTGGGTCTTTCTGTTGCGCGGCCAGTGCCCGCAGAGCTTCATCGTGCGTGATGGCATTGGGGCCGTTTGCGAGGGCCTCGGGGCGATAGTGGTAATCGAAGCCGAGGTGAGCGATCTCCTGCCGCAGCCGCTCCTGGTTTTCGTCGAGCGAAGCGAAATTCGCCGTCTGCACCGGGTTCTGATGGTTGCGGGCCTTGGTCACGCGCTTGCCGAACGGGCCGTCTGCAGGGGCTTTGATCAAGGTGAGCATCACCCTGGCGTCATCGATGCTCTTACCCGGATGCTGGCGCACGAACTCGGCAGCCGACGCCACCGTCTGCGCGCCGTTGATGATGGACAGGCCGCGCACCTTGAACTTCTTGACGCCATTCTTGTTGGCCTTCGGCTCGATCAGGTCGCAGACGGCTGTGACGCCGTTGTTCAGGTAGAAGAAGTCCACCGGGGCGTCATGCAAGGTCGCTTTGATGGCCTTGTTGACATCGGACTTGCTGCTGCCGAGGAAGTAGCGGATGTTGCGTTCGTACAGGGCCTTGCCGTGCGTCTGATGCAGGGCCACCAAGTCCGCCAGCCGCGCGACACCGTAGTACGTGGCTCGCGGGCTTTCGACTTTCGCGTGCTTCTGCAACGCGACATCCGTGTGCACGGGTTGGTAGGCTTGTTCCGCGAGCAGATCGCGGGCGATCTCGGTTGCCGTGTAGTACTCCACCTGCTTGGCCAGCCGCTCTTCGTCGAGGTCTTCGTCATCGAGCAGCGCCTGCAAGGCGTCGCGGGCCGTTTGCGATACACCATCGCCGGTGTAGGGTACGACCAGCTTGATGTGGCTGCATGCATCGAGTGCGCCCTCGATATCAGCCTTCCGATTCAGGACGTTCCCGTTGAACGCGGCGAAGTCCTGTTTGAGCAACAGGCGAACGCCCTCGCAGAACGGCAGCGCATCCTCCTGCTTGAACTGCTCGGATTCCTTCAGCTTGGTTTGCAGCAGGTACAGCGTCTCTGACGGCGCGTGATAGTGGATCGCGTCGATGCCCTTGTCGTTGAAGTCGTCCACGACCGAGGCGGCCGCCGCTTGCGGCGTGATGTCGAGCAGCTTGTGCAGGTACGCTGAAGGCCCGCGAAAGCTGTTTCGCCGCCTGATCGGCGGGATTGGTATTACCGAGCAACGGCGGTAGGAACGGCACGAAGCAGGCGGCGAGCACCTGCTTCAGGATGGCCAAGTACTGAGGTTCGAGCGCGGCCACGGTGATCAGCTCGGCTTTTTCAACGGATGCAGCCGGCGTGTCTCGCCAGCAGTAGCCCAATAGCTTCCGGACTTGCCGTTGCGGGGCCAGCCGACTTCGTGGTCAATCAAGGCATCCGCCAAGGCTAACACCTCCGCGCCGAAGGCCAGGGCATCGCTGTCCAGCAGGTCAAAGGACAAGGCGTTGAAGTGGCACCCCATAACGTTTCGGACCTGCGCGATTCGTGCCAGCTCGACAAGATGAGGCTCAAGCGCGCGAGGGTTATAGGTGATTGCGCCTGTTGGATCCTCATTCTTATGTTCGACCCGCAGATTCTTGCGCAGCTTGCTGTCGATGGCGGGCAAGAGCTCGCCCAGCGTGTAAGCTCCGGAGGTTTTCCTGGGAACACTGCATTCGTAGAGCAGGGTCAGGAAGTCCAGTATGGCTTCCAGAATGACACCCGCTTTGGCGCAGATCGCCTGATGGTCTGGTGCAGCGTCGCCAAGCATCGCGCGCAGTCGTTCGGCTTCGGGGATGCTTCTGCTGTGAGAAATGCCATTGTGGAGCGACCAGCGCGAAAGCTCCACGAACTGGCACTGTCCGTTCTTCAGCCATCCCCAGCGATACTTGTGCCGCCAAGGTCCGTAGTGCGTCGTTACGATGCAGTGACGAAATCTCGATACCGCGTCGTAAATCATATCGATTATGCGTTCGACGTGCGGCTCATCCACGCTGCCGAGCACGTCGTCCAGCACGAGTAGCTTGTTCTCAGGCGCGTCGCGTTCGGCCAATGCTAAAAAGACGCACAGACCAAGCGTGTCGAGGTGCGAGTCGCTGAAGTACGCCTGCGGCGGGGAATCCGGGTTGCCACCGAAGTCTGTTGCGATCTCCAGTGACGCTCGCTTTCCCTCCTCCAGCGCCAAGACGATCTTATTCAGCCCTTCTCCTGGATGAATGGCCTCGTAGAGTTCGCCCACCCGGATGGAGATGGCTCTGAGGATCGTGTCAGTGAAACTCTTGCGCTCGCGTTCGATCAGTTCAAGTACCTGCTTCAGGCGAGGAACGAGCACTTCCAGCTCTTTGGCTCGTTGCTCGTTTTCTTCTAGGATCTTGAGAGAGGTACGCAAGGCGCCGACAAACTTCTTGTCGGCGACGCAGGCTTCAGCGGTGCGCGCCCACTGGTCTCGCTTGTCCTGGTGCGCAACGATCCAGCTGTCCCATTGTGCAATGTCCGCGACCATCGGAAACGCCGGTACCGGGATGTCCGCCGGGACTTCTCCGCCCGTGCAGTACGCCTTGAACGCAGCAGCGTCAGTGGCTGCTGCCGTCCGCGCATCTTCGAGTCGTTGTTGGGCAAGCTCCACAGCCCTCGCTTTTCCGGCGACGGCTCGCTTTGCTGACTCCAGCTTGTTGTGCTGGCCTTGGGATTCGATACGCCTAGTAACCTCGGCCACCAGGCTGTCGGCGTTTTCGCTGCTCTCACACAGAGGGCAGACAGACGGATCTGGGTGGATCCTGAAGTGCGCCTGTGCCGCTTTCAAGATGTCCAGCACTTCCAGATAGTCACTGGCCATTGCGCCTTCGAGCGCCGCTAGTTCCTGTTGTGCCGCGTTACGCGCAGCTTCGGCACCCTTGAGGTCGCTGTCCAGGTCAATCACCTTCTGCGGGTGTGAAACGACCATATCCCACAGCGCAATCAACCGATCGACGGCGGCCTTGCGCCGATCGACTTGAGTCTGGTCACTTTGAACTTCCTGCACTGCCCAAGCAATGGCGTTGGCGCCCGGGCTCGCCGCTTCCGCCCAGAACCCCTCAATCGCTGCCCTATTCTCCGACACGCGGGTGCTGGCGGTGTTGTACTCGTTCTGCTTGTCGAGGATTAGCTTGCGAAGTGTGCCTTCGGACGCCTCCACTCCGGCGACGTCAATGAATCGGCCAATCTCCTTGTAGCGATCGGCTGGCTTGGCCTCAATAAGCCGGAGAATCTGAGTTCGCCGCAAGACGGCGACTTGGGGTCGAAGTCCCTCATTGCTCACCACCACGTCGCTCTTGCCTAGGGAAACGCTGCAGTTTCCGGAAGCCGTTTCCAAAGTTACCTTGACGTCGGCCGCCTTCTTTCCGATCGACGGCCAATACCTGCGCGTGGCGCCTAAGCCGCGAGTATCCAGCGAGCCTACTTCGCCGTTTCCAAGCAGGTCGAAAGCATCCGACACCGTGGACTTCCCCGTGCCATTCTCGCCATAGATGATGACGAGCTTTTTGCCCTTCTCGAATGACAAGGTGAAGGGCGTGACTGATCCTCGGAGATTCTCGATAGACAAACTGATGAGCGATGGGAAAGTCATTGCGCTTCCTCCTTCGCCAACGCATTTTCCACCGCCATGAGCCAGTCTTCCGCCTTCATCGTGCCAGCCGCAAGTTTCGCTTTGTACGTCTCGACATCTCCGGCAAGAAACAATCCGCCCTCTATCAACAAAGGAGCAACTACTTCAACCAATTCTTCGGAAAGACACTTCATCGGAACCTCACCACTTGCGTACGTATCGATCTCTTACGACCGAAGAAATGTAGGAATTCAAACCGCAGCCCTGCGCTGCCAAGGCTTTCATTCTCTCCACAACGATTTGGCCGGGGCGAACGGAGTTGTAAAGGTAGTTGCGATACCTTCCACTTTTGAAAACCACATGGATTGAATCCTCGGTCGCTTCATAAGAAGCGACGTTGGAATTTCCACTGAGATTGCGATAGGGCGTCATTTCAGCTCCCATTCCACGGTAAACAGCGTGCGCTCGTCGACCTGTTGCTTGAGCTGCACTTCCAACTGACTGATGAGGTCATTGCGCTGGGCTTCGACTTCGTCCTGCCGGGCAAAAAGCTCGCGGCGCAGCTTGCTGCGCTTGCCTTCCAGTTCACGCTGCTTCTTCTGCCATGACAGCTTTTCTTCCAGGGTTGGTGAGGTCGCGGCTGTTCGGCGCACCTCCTTGATCTCGCGGTCGATCTCCTTGATCTCCTGCTCCAGCCCCAGCTTCAGGTCGTCCGCCCAGGCATCTAGCTTCTGGACTTCCTGCTCGAAGTAGCCAAGGTTGCGCTGGTTGACGTCGCACAGGAGTGCGGTTTTGCGGGCTTCCGCGTCGGCCAGCAGGGTGGCGTCAGGGGCGTTGAACAGGCTCGCTGCCTGCATGGTCGCGGGCAGGCGCAGCAGTTTTTCCGGGTCTTCTTCCGCGAATACGACGCCGTCGGTTGTGCCCGCGGCAACCAGCAGGTGTTGCTCCTGGTTGCCGAGTGTCTCGACCGTGACCAGCTTCACGGTGAGCCATCCGGCCTTGCCGCGATAAGCTTCAAGCGTGCTGACCTTTGAACCGTGGGCGTTGTAGTCGAAGACGAGACGCGCCCCGTCGAGTGCGCGAGTCTTGGCCTGCTCGATGCCCCATCGCGCCAGCGGATGATTGATGCGGTATAGGTGCGCGTCGCCGGAGCGGCGGGGCAATTCGTGGCGCCCCAGCTCGATGCCCGCGAGGCCGTTATGCTCGATTCCAATCGGTATGTGGCGAAGATCGAAGCCATCGTCATCGAACGCGGCGCAATGGACCAGTTCGGCGCGGGTCAAGTCCATCAGCATGCGCTCGAAGCGGTTGCGCGCGTTGCGGCTGTCGTCGGCCCGCATGCGCAGCTTCTCCTGCACCTCCTCATCAAAGTTCTCAAGCAATACCTGGCGCGTCCTGACCATCGCCTCGTTGATCTCGCCGGAGAGGTCGAGCTGGAGTTGCTCGAAGCTGGACTTGATTTCTTCGGGCTCTCGGCAGTTCTGGTAGATCTCGGCGATACGCCGCTCGAAATCGACACCGGAGCCGATGGCGCCGAGAACTTCGTCGCTGGCCCCAAATACACCTTCGAAGAGCTGGAACTTCTGCGACAGCAGCTCGTACACCCGTGCATCGGCCTCATTGCTGCGGTCGACGAAGTTGACCACCACCACGTCGAATTTCTGCCCGTAGCGATGGCAGCGTCCGATACGTTGTTCGATGCGCTGCGGGTTCCACGGCAGGTCGTAGTTGATGACGAGCGAGCAGAACTGGAGGTTGATGCCTTCGGCTCCAGCCTCGGTGGCGATCATGACCTTGCCCCGCTCCTTGAAGTGCTCGACCAGGGCCGCACGCGTGTCGGCGGTCTTGGAGCCGGTGATGCGGTCGGTTCCTTCGTGGCGCTTCAGCCAGTCCTTGTAGATCGCCTGCGCACGCTGGTCGCTATTGGTGCCGTTGAAGAGCACGATGCCGTCGCCGTATGGCGTGTCGGCTAGCAAGTCGAGGAGGTATTCCTGCGTGCGCTTGGACTCGGTGAAGATGATGGCCTTTCTGGGCGCGCCTAGCCGATCCAGTTCGGCGAAGGCGCGATCCAGAGCGGTGAGCAGCGCCTTGCCCTTGGCGTTGTCACGGATGTTGGTTGCCAGCGTTTTGAAGTGGCGCAGTTCCTCGATCTCCTGCGCGATGACATCACGCTCGGCGCGGCTCGCCGTCTTTGTGCCCGGCTCCTGGTCTTCCCATTCATCGGCGGTCTCGTCGAGCGACTCATAGTCCTCGTCCAGTTCTTCGGCGAGATCGGGAACCACGGGAGCTTCATTCAGCACACCCTGGAGACGCTTGGCCATTGTCTCCAGCGCTCCCGCAATCGCGTGCGTGCTGGAGGCAAGCAGCTTCCACAGCACGAGTGAAATCAGTTGGCGCTGCCCGTCGGGCAGGGCCTTGAGGTTGGGGCGGCGCAGATAATCGGCGACGAGCCTGGAAAGTTTCTGCTCTTCGCTCGATGGCGTGAACTCCTCGACGATGGCCCTGCGTGCTGTGTACGAAACGTAGGGCTGAACCTGTTTGCGCAGGGTGCGCTTGCAGATGGGGGCCAGCCGGTCACGCAGGCTGCTGAAGGATTGCTCTCGGCCAGTGAACTGCGAGCGGAAGCTATCAAGGTCTCCGAACACGCGGTCATCGATGAAGCTGACCAGTCCATAGAGTTCGAGCAATGAGTTCTGCAACGGCGTCGCGGTCAGGAGCACCTTGGAGTGAACGCGCGACAGCGCCTCCTTGAGGGTCTTGGCGATGACGTTGCTGGTTTTGTAGACGTTGCGCAGGCGATGCGCTTCGTCGAGCACGACCAAGTCCCAGTCAATGCCCTTGACGTCGTCGGCCTTGGCCTTTGCGAACTGATAGGAACAGATGATCGGGCCGGACGCGAACAGGAATGGGTTCTGTCGATCCTGCTTGCGGATTGCTTTATAGTTTTTGGCTTCGAGGATCAGCCCTTGTAGACCGAACTTGTCCTGCAACTCCTGATGCCATTGCTTGCGCAGGTTCGCCGGGACGATGATGAGCATCTTGCGGCGCCGTTCGGCCCAGCGCTGCGAGATGACCAGTCCAGCTTCGATGGTCTTGCCCAGACCGACCTCGTCGGCGAGGATCACGCCGCGTGAGAGAGGATTACGACATGCGAAGAGCGCGGCCTCGACTTGATGAGGATTCAGATCGACCTGCGAATCGACCAGGGTCGAAGCCAGCGACTCCACGGAGTCGCCTGCTGCACGCCTGGTCAGCAGCCAAGCAAAGTA
>APMI01011679.1_pt1 | contig 12118 bp, 8 predicted proteins | sample 667938 | NCBI WGS metagenome assembly APMI01 (sample SAMN01084076, study PRJNA167559) | wastewater metagenome | biome: Wastewater | place: Denmark: Ejby Moelle, Odense | collected 2011-11-28 | reverse complement strand
TTTGTAATTAAATTTTCCGCAATCATATAACCTGCAAGTACATCGTATGTAAAGCTTATATATTCAGTTTCACTCCTAATATCACGATTTATCACAAGCCCTTCATCAAGAAGTATATCTGCCTTTGATTTATCTTTCTCATAATTATCATTTTCGTCAATTAATACATAAAAATCTCCTACCGGCAGCTCCCTGAGATTATTTACCCAAAGATAATTTGACAATTTTTTTAGGGATACAGAAATGAAATTCTCATTGCTTCTAAGGATCGGATTATTCCTAGTCACTTTTTTGTTGATCTGGGACAAATACTCATTAAAAATATCGTAAGATGACTCCTCTTCTATGTTTACCACAATTTCACCAGAATGCTTCCAATTAGGATTCTTTATTTCACAAAATATTTTAAGATAGATGGGGTCGCCAAATTTATCAATCGAAGCAAAAAATAAGTCCGACTTCAGTTTATATTTGGTAAAATATTTATGAACCGCTTCTTGAATAGTTTCGAAATCGCTAAATCCATCTATTTGATGAAATTCCGGTTTATAAATGTCGTCCCATATCCTTTGCGCATATGAACCTCGACAAGTTGTTATTATAGCAACGTTTTTTGTCTGTAGTATTTTTGCAATAAATCCTTGTAGGTGATTCCTCCAGATAGGTGAAAAAAGTCTATTTGACACCGTTTCATTCAGACCATCTATAACAATAGGAATCCGTACATTATGGATTGATCCATAAACTTCCAAGGCATTTAAAAGGTCATCAAATGAATATTCTTGCGCTATATCAAGAATTTTCCGCACTGCATCGCTGATACTAGTCTCATCAGTAAATTTATCACCTGTCAAAAATATAACTGGTTTCGATTCTTTAATTCTGTTATATGCAATATCAGTGGATATATGTGTTTTACCTTTCGCTGCATCCCCTATAAAATGCAGCTGCCTCTGGTTTCCATGAAAATAATTTCTAAAAAATCGACCGAAGGTTTGTGAGAAATTTGACATTAAGGATGTTATATTCTGCGACTCTCTAGAAGCCCTTGATTTTTCATCAAAATCAAACTTATCAAGTTTAGTATGGAAAGCGATCCACTTTGATCGTAAATCCTCGGTAGTAAACAGCGCTAGTTTATCAGGCTCACAATTTTCAAAGCATTCATCAACAAAGTCAATTTTATTAACAGTCTGTTTTACAAGATCTTCAAATTCATGACAAGCTGAAAAAAAATCTTTTCTGAGTGCTTCCTCTGTGGGACTACTGATCATGGTTGTGTTATGAAAGTCGTGTAGTTCCTCTTCGACCTGACTGACTACCTGCAGGAGATCACTTTTAAGTTTTCCAGTCAAGTTAGTATAGTTTGGATCAAGCACCACGCAATCTATGATGGATTTTGTAAACTGATCAATAGTATGCAAATCCGGATCGTATTTATCCTTTACCTTCTCAAAATTTTCATTAAACTTTGCAATAAACCACGCCTGATTTAATTCAAGTTCCCCAAAAAAGAAACTACGTACGCCTACATTTTTAGGTTCTTTTATGAATGCAATAATTTTTGATTCTCCCCAAAATTCCATCGAGATTGTCCGACCAACAGGAATTTTTTTCGGTAGTTCATCATCGAACCAATTCTTCTCACCTTTACTGAATTTTCCTGTTTTCGAAGTACTTTCCGTTGTAAGATCAGTTTTAAGGCAAACAAAATATTTGGTTAAATTTCCATGATTCCGAATTGCTGTCTCAAAGGAATTTGCAATAGCTGAGTCTCTATTAGCAATACTTAACCTCCCTGTATCACCAAAAAATTTACATTGCCATCCCCATCTTTCGCCAGATTTAAGATCCAGATAGAACTCGACCCCACCGTCTCCCCCGCTACCGTCAATGGCCGTAAATGTACCTAAATGTCCATATTCTTTGACTGCCAGTTGGTAACATAGGTGCTCGAAACACTGGGTAAACTTCCCATTATAGGGCTTAAGCCTGTTGAAGTCAACTTTATCAATTGTACTCATAAATTTAATAATATTGTTTTGTCAGCAACGCTCGAAAAGTCCCATTCTTTTTCTTCGACCTAACTCATCAAAAGCTATTTATCAGCTCAAAATGAAATTTATCACCTTAATTGGCGCACCTGCACCATAATTCAATATTATATTTTGAATTACATTATGATGATATCAAAAGTTAGAAAATGGTATACTTTTCCTTATCACTAGGCTAAAATTGCATGATGCAGAAATTTACATCTATTTTCTTAATATTTCAATAATCAATGCTCATTTAAGATCACAATTTTAGTTCTTAAGACAACAAATGTTCGACGGGCACAACATAGTAACACTATTGATCATGAATGAGCACAACTTGAATGCTTACTCACTACTAAAACTATTCATCTCGCCGGTCGAAGTCGAATATACCTCTATCCTTTTTTTGCATGGGTCTTTGATAAAATAATAATTAGAAGTTTTATAAAGAATATATCTACACCTTTCACCCTCTCGCATAATTGGTATATCAGAATAACTCTTTAACACAATGTCCATTGTGGGTTTTGTAGCCATTGCATTTTTTGCATCAATGTTGGCTCTCACTTCTGCATAAAAAACGCAAACAGTACAGCTAACCCGAAGCCGAGGTCTCGGCTTTCAAAAATAAATATAACTCGCCACGGCACCAAGTATCAAAAAAACAAGAATTATCTTTAAATCAAAGTGATATACCCTTAGTAGAACAAACAATCCACATAGAACAGTTATAACAGTAACATATACTGTAAACTTTGAAATAGGTCTTTTTCCCTTATGTCTATTTAGTGTTCTTCTTCTTGGCGTGGTCTCGGACGTCGTCGCTCCTTCACTTTGTTTGGGCATATTTTGCAAAATAATAGGAACCATCATAGCGAGCATCAGAGAAAGCACAGTTGATATATATAATTGGCATAAGATTCTCGTATAAGACAGCCAATGAATCTTTAATTTCAAAATAGATGTAATAGGGCATATTACATCTATTAAAGTATTCCCAAATATAAAAAAACCTAATGCGGGTAGGATCACAACCAATTTGGCAATTTTAATAATGGGTTTGTCTTGAGGCGCCTGGTACGCCCCGTCCAAGTGCTTAAACCATTTTTGTATGTAATTCTTTAAAACTCTTGTATATATTGGGTTGAGTATCGTTTCTTATGTTATTTTTACAAAATGTTGTCAATAAATATGTGCTAACAAATAAAAGCCTTCGCTAATTATATTATTTAGATAAAGCATTTCTACCTATGATGTCTTTCCCAATAAATTCAACGTTTATTGGTATATGTTGCATCCCAAAATTTTTGCATCTCAAATTCGTTTCCGTTGTACTTTACCAAATATTTTCTAACCTTCTGATAATTCGGAACCTCTTTTAAAGTTTTGTTTGAGTAGTTAGTATGTTGAAGAAACTCAGCAAACCAAATCATCTCTAATCCTTCCATGGCCAGACTGGCCAGCAGCCTCTCTTTATCAATAACCAATAATTCCTGGTAGTTTCCTTTATTATCTTTTATTTCCTGCTGTATACCAATAACTTTTCCATCACGATCCGTAAACATTCCATCGGCCAGGTGGACTATCCCGACTAACTTACGTATGGCTTTAGAAGGAATTTGCACCGATTGCTCCCCTTCACTTGAATCGTCTGTTGTAACTTTAGTGATAGATTTAAAAACAACTTCCTCAACTCCATCGATATTTATGAAATAATCTTCACTTTCAATTTCTCCTATCCAATCCATCCAGACAAGATCCGTTGGATTACTGTATGTATGAGTTTCAGGATGTGCTTCAAGACCGTCCAAATTTTCAACGAAATAAAGTTCGTCTTTGGATTGGCTTAATCCATCCATGCTACCTTTTTTAACAAAAGTTGCACGCACAGTCAACAGCCCCATATATAAATCCTGTAAATCGTGAACTTTTGTTCTGTTATACAGAGCAAGCATCTTCTTGTCTCCTTTTAATGAAAAGTCATTTTCATTAAAATCGATCCAGTCACAAAAATTTAAATCTGGCTCAGACTCAATAGACTCCTTAATAAAATCATCTATTTGCTCATGATCTTTCTTCTCATTTACAATAGGACCATTAATAATCCACCTTGGTGGATTTCTTTGCACTCCAGCTCTTAGACGAAAATATTTTGATTCAGCTGGATTTGGAATGGGTGTCAATAACGAATAATCGCTAATCACAACATTTTCTGCTAAATCTGCCGGAGGTAGGTTATCAGATAGGTAGCCCTGCAAATAATGAACAGCAAGCCTTGTATATTTTTCTTCATAAGTATAGACCTTACTTTTGCTTCCGTGCGTATCATCAGTAAATGAATTTCCCGTTATCCTATTAAAACCGAGATTTTTAATGTAAGCAATTGCAGCAGCCATGCCCCAGACATGCGGATACAACTCCACACTATCATTCTCCAAACTGAACCTATTAAGGAATTCAACAGCCTCATCTGTGTCTTTATGGTCCAGAAATTTATTGTACGCCTTCTTAATAACATACCAAGCCAGATCACTTTCAATGGGATAAAGCTGTTCACTGCCATCTTCCAATGCATCGCTGTCCAGAGGGATCAAAACATCATTTACAATTTGTCCTGGCCTAGAGGCTTCAACTTCGGAGCTGTTGAGCAGACCTAAGCCATATGCCCTTTCTACAATTCCTCGCATCCCCTGTCTCACAATGACATTTCTATGCTCAGCAATATTATCAAACACATTGTTGAGGGACCATCTCGCTAATCGTTCTATTGAAATGGTCTCCTTTAAGTTACCAGCTAGAGCTAACATTATGGATGCCAAGTCCTCCTGTATCTGTGGATCATTTTCTGGAAACAGTATGTCGAGTAATTTTTCAAATTCCTCAGGTTGCTTCAATGCCCACACCGTCAAAGAGACACGTAATCGGCTGCGTAAATCCTGGTCTATATTTGAAAGCGCCCAACCAAAAATCAGAGGTGTTTCATCATGCAAGGAATATGGAGAAAGATCTAAATGTTCTCCAGCAAAACCAATTAGAGCCTGCTTTACAGAAAATAGCTGCCAATCTTTATTTTTTGATATAAATTCTTCATGGTGATCTAATCCAGACCATTTCTTATCTCGTTCAAAGGTGCTTCTCTGTTCCCCTAAAACTTTATGAAGAAAGAGTCCACCGAATGGATTCCCATTAAAACGACTCGCGGGCAGAATTAAATTTGTAAGAACATTAAACTGATTTTCTCCAGGACTTAATAGCAATTCTTCGACCTCCGCCTTATATTTTTCCACCTGTTCGCCCTTAGCATTGACAAGTGCTTTTAAACGCAAGGAACTAATTTTATCCTGTTCGACCCCATCAGTCAAAAATCCATCATCACCAATAAGCTTTTTCTGTGATATAAAAAGTCGGTCGACTGTGGACTGTATAATTAATTGGGCAGAAATTGTTTCTTCACCCTCCAATTCCTGACATATATTTTTAAATTCGGTTGGAATATTAGCTATTTTCCCATTTGAAATGTCGTTAGCAAGTCTCCCTGCAATAATCATTTCAATTACAGAATTACTAAGCATCCGGTAGACCGATCTTTTCTTTTTCAGCCCAAGTCCCTGATCAAATACCTCCGAACGAATCAACATTCCATTATTAACTAGAAAATCAATTAGAAACTCAAAGGAAAGCAGATATTCACCCACATTCGGTTTCAAGGCATTACTCAATTCAGTATGATCCAGCTCACTTTTTGTACAAAAGGCATCTGAGACCGCCTCAAGGGAATCCCTGACGGGAGTACGGCCCTGACTGAATTGTTGTTCACTCATCGATTTAAAAGTCTCCTCTATGCGGTCGATCTTTTTTTCAAGGAGATCCATTGTTGCAGTAAGGATATCTTCCTCCTTTTCAATAGTCTGACCTTGATACTCTTCACAAAAGAGCCTCAAAGCAAATAATGAATCAATCCCCCGTACTTTTGTAAATGAGTCGATACGGATATTAAAATGCTCTTCACTAAAATATTCTTCGGCAACACTCCATACAGGTACATCACCCTCTCTAGGCAGAAAAACAGTTGCAAAACCTTTCCCTTTTGGAATTTTCGTTTTCTGATAAAAGTAACTTCTAGCAGAAAACACAAACTTAAGCCTTGGATAAGTGCGTATAAAAACCTCTGCCTCTCGCATACGGGCATACCATATACCCTCCTTTCCAAAATCTTCTTCAAGTCCGTCAATACAGATCAGGATCTTTGTGTGTTCAAAGTCTGGGTCTGATTTATTTGTTGCCCGCTTATGATCAGATTGTATTGCGAGTGCCTGAAACGCAGACAACATCTGATCCTTCGTCCATCCCGGCAGGGAAAGGGATGAACTTAACAGACTTGTCCAGTCATTGGACTTTGCTCCTTTGGCTTGGATAATAATAGCTGGAAAACCTTTCTTAATATGAATGTCAACAGCATTTGTCAATCCGTGTGTTTTCCCTGTTCCCGGGTCACCTAGGATAAGACGCATTGTTGCAGAAAAGAAAGATTCTATTTCTTGCTTCTTAAAATCGGTATATTTCACAATTACGTCTATCAAATCAGAAACAACTCCATTTTGTCCGTTTAAAGGGACGATACGCTTTAGTTTGCTCAATATTCCAGCTACATCATAACTATTTTGACCTTCTACTTCATATAGATCATTCCCCATGTCAAGGGCATCAATCATTGCATTTAAATCCTCGATTTCCTTTTCAAGATGTAAAATAAAATTTGTTAATAGGTCTTGCTCTATTGATACACTTGCTTTATTTTTTATAAATGTTTGTATTCTTTTTATGATCTGGTTAAGTAAGTCCTTAAATTCAGCGAGATCAGCTTTAAAACCATTTCGAAATTCCTGTGAAAAAGACAATTCCTGAATGCTCTTATGGATTACACCCTGCGCATGTAATTCTGGTATATAGCGTTCTTCCAGCCAGCCTACCTTGCTTAATTCAAAAAGCTCTTTTAGATATTCTAGTGAAACGACTTCCTTTTCAAACCAGAACTTATACATTCCCTCGTTTCCAGATTGCGCAATCTCAAAATCCAGATCATGGTCAAACCACCATGTAATCTTTAATTTAGGATGCTTTTCTAGCATTTCTTTAGTAAATGCATCAACTAATTTATCTTCATGTTCTTTTGCCGGTTGCTTAGGTTCACCTTTTTTACCTCTTACAAATTTTAATGAAGAAAGATCCCTAGGGATACATATAATATATTCAGCTATTTCAGGACGAAGTGCCAAGGCTGTATTAATGGACTCTTCAATTTGTTTAAACTGAGTTCTAGTAAGTGTCGCTCTAAACCACTTTGCCTGAACTGCCAAAATACTCCCCTCTTTCAAAATTCCATAAGCCTCAATACCTCCATCCCCTGCCGCACCATTTACAGCTCTAAATTTAACAAGTTCATCTCCGTAAGTACGCTTTAGATAGCTTTCAAATAGTTGATTACAGAGCATTTCGAACGCCACATCATTATTGTTGCCATACGTCAGAAAGTTATTCCAATTCATATTTTAGTTAATAGTTCCGATTTCAATCTTTGGACTTGGGTATTCCTTGATCTATTCAATTAATAGTTTTCCTTAAATATATAAAAAATCAAGATATTTAATTGCCATTTTTCATTCAATTTAATATCACCAATATCAATTATACAGCAGAACTAGCCCTATCAATTATAAATATTTTCAGAAAACAGTCTTAAGAGGTAATCCCTTTTTTATTGACTTATTAAAACTTTACCTTGTCATTTCTTAAAAACCCTTATTCTTAAGTTTAGTATAAGTATTTATTGAATTTAATAAGGTGTAGAACACCCACTCCAATTGTTCAGCATATATAAGAACTTTTGTTGTTTCCTTGTTATGTCTGATATCAAAATTATTGACAATCTGGAAGAAATCGGATACATCCCGTGCAGCAAGAAAGGTTGTTAGCTCCTTTCTTAAGGGCTCTAAAACATAACTTAGTGTTTCACAAGCTGAACGCATCTTATCCATTGATAGCGGTTCATCAAAAAATAATTGTCGGGCATGGTTTATTTTTTAATCCATTTCAATATCTCCAGTCGTTATTTCTTGACTCACAAGCCCAAACAATGGCATTTTGGGTAGTCTTTTTCTTACTTTTTCTTTTCCATCGTTTGTAAGCTTAACTCTCCGATACAAATTCCTTCTTTGAGAAAGGTTATTCGTTGCTCTTATTTTTAGAAAATTATCTTGCACCAGCTGATCCATAATTCTTTTGAATTCCTCAGGATCTGCAAAGGCTAGAGTAAAATCCTTACTGGAATAAAACTCAAATTCTTTGTTTTCCATACCACCAGCCTGATATAAATACATAAGGAAGGAAGCGCATTTTTCCTCAAACGCTGTCAGTGGATTTAATTTTTTATAACCCTCCCTAATAAAGTTGCTGTCAATTAAGATTGGATCTTCATCTTTCAGTGTCCTATCCTTACATATTCCAGCAATTAGGTAACGTTCGAAATCTCCATTAATAAGTTCATCATAGGCCGGCAACGTTATTTTTACCCGCCCAACTATCTCTGTTTCATATTCCACAAAAGATCCAGTTACAGGCTTCAAATTTTCTTGTGTCAAAGCATACCCTGTAAGTGCACATCGGTCAAATGTCATGTTCATATTTAATTGTACTTTTTGTTAATATATCAGCTGTACTCACTCCAATAAAAATTATTTAAGAGCATTTATCTTTCTACATAGCAAAGCTATAGAACTTCTACGCGGTCTTTTTGCGCAATAATTAGGTCAATACGAAATAGAGTTTTTTTTCATGTTAGATTAGAAGAGATGTGAGCTGTATAAATTTAATGAAATATTTTCGCCAACTACATCCCTTTACTTTTTTCTGCTTTCATTTTAAAAGAAGCATTGCTTAGCGCCTTGCGCACCTCTTCATTTCCATCGAGGACACTGATGGGTCGCGCTATCCAATATCTTTTGCCCTACAATAGAATAGCGTTTCTATCACTCCCGCAAAACGATATCTTCAATTTTTTTAATGCTTTTCCTTTCCCCCTACAACAGGCAAAACACATTTCCCGCCTTACTTTTACCTTCCGCTGTAAAAGAGCTTTGCGCTCCTAGAAAATAGGATATTGGAAAATGAAAATCCACTGCTTGTACCCTACTCCATTTGCCAATACCCTATCGAAATTACTTCACTCCAGTGTCTATGTCTTCTTTTGCATCGTTGCGATTTCTCAAATCTAAATGTTTTTCTAATGGAAATGATGCTAATCATTTTCCCAAAGAAAAGGATAAAAAGTGAAGTAAAAATACTTCGGACCGCTCAACGCCCAGCGCAAAAGACTACGGCATAAACACAGGCAGCCACCCAAAATCGTTTCGATTTTAGTGGAAAATGACAGTTGTGGGGACAAGGCGAAAAACCTGATTCCCCCCTTTAACCTAAAAGGACGAGGGATTCTTCGCGCATATCAAACAACCTGTACGCACAGCTACAGGACTACTGTCCAATTTGGAAAACTTTATGAAACAGGTATAACTCGCTCAGGCTAATTCTGCCATGGAAAAAGAGAAATCCACTAAAGAACAAAAGGACAAAGAATCGAAAAATAGGAAATACAGTGAAGCCATGCTAAATTGTTACTTATATAAAGTTTTGTAATCATCTTTTTCCAGATCATATCTTGTAATAAATGGTAATGGCAAATTCATTTTTCTTAAATGAGGAGTAAGCATGTCTTCATCGGTCACAAAAAATGATCTTACCTCATAATCTGAGACATCAATTCCATATTTTTTTGTCAATTGTTGCTTATTTTTAACTAACATTCATGCTTTTCCATATGTTTGTCAATCCATCCTTTTTCACTTTTACTTCCAAAAAGTTTATTTACTTCAGACACCATTTCCGTTATATTTCTACTTGGGGACATACTTTTGCGTTCCAGGCTAAGTATAGTTTCTAAATAAAAATGTCTTACAACTATATTGTTGTATGACAGCAAACTATCACATCATTTTTAACCTCCACTATCCGAAAGATTTATCAAAACATGGTGCATATTTACCTTTTTTTCATTTCGATTATAGACAATGGTAAATTTTCTAATTTCAGTGTATTGCAATACACTGTCTTGCCTTAGATCAACCAGCGGATATTCGAAATCATGAGCTTCGACAAAATCAAGATAGTTTTTATAAAACACGCCAAATTTTTTCACGTTTGCATAAACTAAAATATAATTATCTGATAATCCATTTGCATCATAGGTGAAAATTTTATTGATATGAGTTATGATATAACTTCTATTGACTGACTCTAAGTTTAATGCTTCAATAATCGAAATTGGGTAATATTCGCTGTCTTGTATTAGGATGTCTATTTCTCCCGCCGATTTTCCAGTTTCGGTCCTACTACGTCGGGTCTGATCCTTTACTAAATATCCTGCGCTTTCCAACATACTTGCTATAAAAGTATTTCGATCATCCTCAGAATAATTTCCATAATAGTTTCGGTTACTTTGCATTAACAAACAACTTCTCAAAATATGATCATCTACTTGTGTTAAAGATGGTTTAGATAGATCTTTATAAATTTTAAACAGCTTCGTTTCTATATTCTCATCAGAATATCGCTCTTCCAATTCCTCCAAAGTAGGATCAGAAACCAATGGAAATAATAATTTCAGTTGTTTTATTAAGGTCTCAACAGTAATTTTTTTTTAGAATCGGTGTCTATTAAAGCTAGTAGATCTTGTAAAAAAGTAGTTTCTGGGGAGTCCAAAGGCAGTTCGCCAAGCCTAGCGGTTATTCTAGATTTTTCGGCTGAAAAATTCAACGCAAAGAAGGGTTGAAAAAAATCGGATTTTAATTTTTCAGAAAAACTGTTTGATAAATGACTTAGAGAAAGTCTATCTTTAATTTCTTGATCTTTAATTGATGCATATTCCTTGAACAAAGAAGATAAACCAGTTCTGAAATCCAACCAAGTAAGAGGTTTTTGTTCTGCTATATTAACTAAACTATTTAAAACTCTGTAAAAGCCAATATAGTACGGACCATTCTTAAAATTAAATGAATAAGATTCAATAGTAAATAGAATTTCACAAATCTCTTTAAGGCTCTCTCTCAACCTTGATGTTATAGAATTAAAAACATTTATGGTTAAGCCTATGATTTTGCTCATAAGAATTGCATCTGATCTATTTTCGATAGCCAAGCTGGCCCTTGTAAATTCTAATTTGCTTTTTTCAAGAGCATTTAGGGAAATATTTTTATCTTTTGATGCCATGCCAAGTTGCATATTTACTAATCCTAAATGGAAAAAAGCTTCAGCAACTAATTCTGATTCTTCGGAACTGAGATACTGTTCATAAATTTTTATTACCTCTTCTTCTTCATAATCATAAAGGTAATATAATGACTTTATTCTGAGAGTATTCAAGGAAAGTTCTATTGAATCCCAATTATCTATTAAAATAGATAAAGCATGACGCGGTTTAAGTTTATCCAAAAATATTAAATCCATTAATCGTTCAAGTGCCAGCTTTTAAACATACGTATTCTCAGAGGAATCTAATACAATTTTCTGCAATAGAGTATTTAACTCCTTTTCACTTGATTTCTCCACAACATTAAAAAATGATGGCTGAAGGAAATCAATCTTTTCCGGAGTATTTTTTTTTGCGAAATGATCCTTTAGACTTTCCATTAGAATACGTACGTGTTTGCAGGAAATACGTTTTGATGAGAAACTGTATTCTCCAAACTTCTTTCAGCTGTTCCTATCAATATTTGAAGTTGATCTCCAAAACGTTCCTCAATTTCCTTAATCAATGAGGTTAAGCCCTCAAGGTAACTTTTATCACCTTCCTCTTTACCAGGGCTATCAATAATTAAAAATCGAGAATGGCGCCCATAATTATGAATAATATCCAATTGTATAAGACTTAAATAAAACGCAAGCTTCGCCCTTAATTGCTCACCTTCAGCAATTTGAGAAAACGAGAGATAATCTCCATCTTGTTTATATTTAATATCAAATTTATCATT
>APMI01058361.1_pt1 | contig 12122 bp, 6 predicted proteins | sample 667938 | NCBI WGS metagenome assembly APMI01 (sample SAMN01084076, study PRJNA167559) | wastewater metagenome | biome: Wastewater | place: Denmark: Ejby Moelle, Odense | collected 2011-11-28 | reverse complement strand
GGCTGATCGGCCGACCGGCGGTAGCCCACGGCGCCACCACTGCCGTTGACGAGCTGGTGCGCCGGGCCGTGGCCCCATACTGGGTCGAGGCGGAGGATCCCGATAGTGAGCGTTTAACGGCCGCCGTCGACCGGGCGTTGTCCGCGACGATGCGCGACGTGCTCCATCATCCGGATTTCCAGGCGCTGGAGGCGGCCTGGCGTGCGCTCGATCTTCTGGTGCGCCGCGTCGAGACCGGCACGCGGCTGCAGATCGTGCTCTATGACATAAGCGCCGAAGAGCTCGCGGCCGATCTGAGCGCAACCGACGCGATGGAAGATACCGGCTTGTATCGGCTGCTCGTCGAACAGCCGGCGCTGGATGCGCTGCAAAGTCCGCTGTCGGCTCTGATCGGAAACTTCACCTTTGAAATGACGCCGCCGCACGCCGAACTGCTGGGGCGTATGGCACGCATCGCCGCCGCGGCGCGAGCACCGTTCATCGCCGCCATCGGGCCGGACTGCATGAGCACCCGCATCGAGGATCTGCATCCGCTGGTGACCCGCGCCTGGGACGCGCTGCGGGCGCTTCCCGAGGCCAGCTTCGTCGCCCTGACAGTGCCGCGCTTCCTGCTGCGCACGCCCTATGGGAGCAGGACCGAACCGATCGAGTCGTTCGCGTTCGAGGAATTCGATGCGCATGTCGGCTTGAAGGCGTTGCTCTGGGGCAACTCGGCCATCCTCGCTGCAGTGCTGCTCGCCGAGGAGTTCCAGCGGCAGGGCCATCGGTTGCAGTTGGGTCGCATCCTGAGCGTGGACGAGTTGCCCTGCTTTTTCTATGTCGACAGCGACGGCGACCAGATTGCCCTACCCTGCACCGAGCGGCTGCTGACCGAACGAAAGTCCACTCACGTGAGCCAGCAGAATCTCATCCCGGTGCTCGCGATCAAGAATCGGCCGGAAGTGCGGCTCGCCGGTTTCCGATCACTCGCAGGAAATGATCTGGCCGGACCTTGGACACCGTTCGAGAAGCCGAAGGCGAATCCAGCGGCCCCGATCGCGCCGATCAGCGACGAGGAGGACACGACCGATATGGCCGCGGGCGAGCCGAACGAATCGACCAACGAGGCTGCTTTTGGCCCGCAGAGCGAGAACTGCCTGGCACAGAAGTCAACGCTGATGGCTCTGGGCGAGTCTGCGCCAGTGGCTGCTTCCGAAGACGGCGCGGTCCAATCCGGCGATACCGATCTCGATGCCTTGTTGGCCGAACTGGAATCGGCCGGCACAGCCGCTACTTCGCCGGAGGAGACAATGGATCCCGAACTCGCGGCGCTATTGAAGGATTTGTAGCTCAAACCGACCTGCGGAACCGAGGTACCCCACCGGCGAAGACAAACCGTTGGGCAGCCGAACCAAACCAACAGCCGGTTACTCGGTCAGGCCGATCGCCCGGCCGCTCGGTTGCCACAACCGCCCAACGCTGCCTCGTGCCGTTGTGCGCCGGCGCTGGTTCGTTCAGTGGCAAGTCGAGACGCACGCCGCAGCCTCATCCCGCGTGTAGAAGCGTCCGTCGCGAACGAAGCCAGCGATGACAGACGGCTTGACGGCCACGATCCGCCCGTTGCGATCGCGCTCGAGCACCAGCGCTTCGGGCAGCCCGTCGATGCAGTGGAAGGGCGCCGGCCGACCATCGGCAAAACGTGACAGGTGGATGCTGTCGGTCAGGGTGTCGAGAAATGCCGGGCGGAAACCATAGCCACCATTCTCCTGGCTGATCCCACCGCTGCCGCGAAATACGCGCGTCTCGCCCTGCAGGATCTGTTGAGTCAAAGGCTGTGCCATCGTTTTTCTCCATTCGCTGTTGTACTGTCTAACAGACGAGCAAGACCGATGCCTGGGTACTCGGACGAGATAACATGTTGATAGATAGCCAATGGCTACCGAAAAGCGGCGAGCCGAAGGGTGCAACTTCTGTCGCCGAGCGGCGCTCAAGATTCGCATGAATGGGCCACCGGACGCACTGGCTGGCGGCTTTAGGCGCTCAAGGACAGCGGATGATTCTGTCTCGATAAGGGGCCGAGACACCACACAGCCGACCCGTGGCCCGCTGACCTTGAGGAAAGCACGTTGGCGCGCATGCAATGATGAGCACTTCCTGCCGCCAGCTACAGCGCCGACCCATTGCGACAGGATTGCCTTACAAAAACTTGGTCCGATCCTCGCGGATATCTGCCGGCGTGTAAGGCTGCGCCATCAGATTGTTGTATGCCTCTAAAAGGTCGCTGCCGCGCTGATCGGACGGAAGCTCACGAACCAAGTCCGTGATGCTCTCCACTTGATCGCGGGCCGTCTTGAGTGACGCCTCGATGGTCGCGACGCACTTGCCTATCGCTTCACAGGCTTTCTTGCGAGCCTTGCCGTCACTGCTGACCGGGCGGGGGTGTTCAAGAAGATAATGCTCGGCTTGGGAGCGAAGTTCCTGAAGCGCCGCGTTGAACACCGCGTACTTGGTGGGCGCAGTTCGCAATTCGGCGTGCAGGTTTTGAACCCGGCTCATCGTATCGATTGCGCCTTGCAGACTGGAGCCGCGAGCCTTGCCGGTTTCCTGGAGTTGTGCACTGGAAGTGCCGCCGAGAAGGCTCGCGTCTCGATCGTATGCGGTCCTTACCGTTGAAAGCGCAAACTCGATCGCAGTCTTTGCCCGATGCTGTCGGGGTGAAGATGCGGGCGCAGAGGGTGGCGAGTCCGGGGCCGATTCGCGAATACCCGCTGAAGCAACACTACGCACAACGAATACGTTGGCACCATGTTGGTTCGTAGCGAACTCCGCGGGCGTCGATACCGTGGTCTTCCCGGTGTTGGGGTCGTAGACGAGGTAGTTGCCGTCGGGCTGGACGGTGGCGGCCCATGTGTGAGCATCGGTGCCAAACCACAATACGGTACCGGGCCCGTAGCACTTCAGCCGGACGTCGTCGAGAACAGTTGCGCTAGGAGTATTCCGACCGGCAATCCGGCGTGCAGCGTAACTCGCCTGAGCAGCGAGTCCGCCCCGGCCGGCCCATTGCCTGACGGTGTCGACAGCGTCTTGACGACTGGCCAAGCCGTCGAAACGCAGCCCTTGAGCGGGGCAGCCGTTGTTTATCCACTCTGCCGCCAGGTAGGCGCAGAATTGCTCTACTCGAGCCCAAGGAGACCCAGGGTCTCTCGAATCGACGCGATAATTGAATCCGCTTTGACTGTTCAACTGGAAATAGAGCGTCGGATTTGGAGGCAGTGGATCCGCATACGCAGTCGGAGCCGGTTCCGCCTCTTGCCGCAAGAAAGCACGCGGGGGCTTTAGCATCTTCGCGAGTTGGGATTCCTCTATCAGGCGTTCCGTCATGAACGGGTGTTTGAGCGCCTCGATCGGGCTCAAGCGTTGAGCCGGATCGGAATGGGTCAAACCGTTCATGAAGTCGACATACGCCGTCATGACTCCATAAAGACCGGGCGCGGCCGTCCCGGGCGCAGAAGCGGGACTGAGCGCTTGCCATGCAGGTTTTCCGTCAAGGGTCCTTTTCGCCCTCACTTGTCCCGTAGCGGGGTCCCGCTCCATGGCAGACGCGGCCAGCCTCACGACATCAATATTGCTTGTATTGTCATTGACATAGATTCCCTTGAACAAATGCGCCTTTCCGGGTTCCGGATTGCCCGTCAGAAATTGATAGATCTCGGCTGGTTCGGGCTTCGCCTCGTGCGGCGATTCCTGCTCCAGAAGCGGGAACAACACTTTGCTGACACTGAAGGCGTCCCACACCGGCGTGACCGTGGGATTGGGGTCCTCTTTCCTATCTTTAGGTAGGAGATTCTCCGGAGGAGTGATACGGATTGCATGCGGTTTGTCGTCCTGGGGCCCCACTTGTTGAGCCAACCCCATATCGACGAGCTTCGGTTGAAGGGTCTGGGGATCCAGACGGATGTTGTCGCCCTTCACGTCCTTGTGCACTATGCCCAGGGACTGAAAATGGGCCAATCCTTGAAGTATGCCCTTGACGATATGCTGGATACTGCCGAGATACTCGGCGCGACTGATCGGGTCTTTTCGTACAGGGTTAACGATGCGCCTTTTGCGTTCCGGATCGTTGGGATCGACTACCTCACGTTCGCGTGCGACGTCCCGGAAGCGCTTGCGAAGCCCTTCGAGCACTTCGGCGATGTCGCCGCCCCCCACGTTTTCCATCACGAGCATATCCTTGCCGCCGACCGCGTGAATGCCGTAGCACTTCGCGATGTTGGGGTGTTCACCCAGTTGGGCATAGACGGCTTCCTCGTGCTTTATCTCGCTGACCTCTTTCGACCGTTTGCCCACTAACGGGGGATAGTCCGATCCTAGCAGCGTGATGACTTCGCCGAAGTTGCCACTCCCAAGGGGCCCGCCTTCCCTCAACTGGCTTGGATGAACCGGCAGGCGCACCTTCTGGTCACCTAGCATTCGGTCTTTGGAACGGGTCTTGATGATCTTGGTGGCCAGAGCCGTGAGTTGTTCGAGCCTTTGATCGCGTTCTTCCGCCGTCACCTCTTTGCTTGCGATATTGGCCCACGCCGAGGCTAGTTCGTCCTTCGCGCCTTGATCGCGATCGTAATTCGCGATCGACATTGCTCTATCGAACAGAGGCTTCAGTACGTCCATTCTTTCCATCTGGGAGCTGAGGAAATGCCGGCGCCTTGCTAGCGCTTCGTCGTAGTCTTTCTGCAGCTTCCTTATGGCTTCCAGAGGCGGAGCGGCATTTGGCCGAACTTCGTTTCTGATAGCGTCGTAGCGGTCCCTGAACGACTTGGCTGCTTCCTCGTCGAGCATCCAGACGTCGCTGCCTTTCTCGTTTGGAAGTGGCGTCTTTGGATTCATGGGAGTGAGCGGGGGCGCGGGAAAGAGGGCAGCTTCAAGGCTGCTTAGCCGCACGTTTGCCTCTTCAGCCTTGTGTGCTTCATCCGCGTCTGACAGTTTTCGATCAAGTTCCGTGAGCGTTTGGATGGCCTGACGAATCAGTACGTCGTCGCTTTTCGTCACTCCTTTGACGGCGGACGCATAGATTTCATCCCACTCGCCTACCGACCAGAAAGTGCGCAGGTGGGCGAGCCGCCGGTCGACACGGTGTCGCAGCGCGACGAAATCATCGTAGATTGAAGGCGTGTCGGAGAGATCAGGTACATTGGCCCGGCCGGAATGCCAAGAATGCAGCGGTGCTGCTGGGTCGACGGTATCTGTGTGTATCGGGTTCTCTTCCAGGTTGTGGTAGTTGTCACCCGGGCTCGGGCTGGCGACGGCCGCCGTAGGCGCCGTCGTCACAACGTCGGCGTTGCTGACAGCCGGTTGGACGTGCGACCGCAACTCACTAGAGTAAGCATTGTTCTGAATCGCCGGATTCACTGTCGGTGCGTTAGGACGGTTGAAGTAGGCGACTTCGCGGTCCCCTGTCGCGATCGGGACTGCGGTTCGAGGGGCTGCATTCGCCGTGGTTGAACCTATGCCCGGTAGCGCGCGCTGTATGTCCACGGCCTCTGCATTGGATCTCTCCGGTTGCGCGTGCGATCGCAGATCCGCCGGGTTGGCATTGTTCTGAATCGGTTGATTTACTATCGGCGCGTCCTCTGGCCGAGCGCCGAGTACAGGGGTCAATTTGCGGTAGTCGACCTCGGTGCCGGATGTAGCGTCGGATGCCGTCGGTCGCATTCCATGCTCTGCTGCGCCCAGGGGTGTCCTCACGACGGAACCCCGGACGCCGTTCGGCGGAAGGCCCCCGTCGAGCGGCGTTCTCGCAACCATGCGGCGCTTCGGTTTGCGCAAGATGTGCGTCTTCAAGAACTCTCTGGCCTTCGCCGGCAATCCTGGCATGTGTGTCTCCTTTGTTCGTAATCATGGTTGTGCGAGGAAGCCCTCGGGCGCCGCGTCTGGCTGCGCAATGCCACTCGATTCTTGGCAGCCGGATCAATTTGGCCTCTTGCCGCTTGCCGCCAATACGTGTTTCTTCCTTGCGCCGCTCGACGTCACGTGGTGGCTGCGTCCGAATTTGCGAGCGGAGATTCTTCGTTCGGTAGTGACTCTTCGGGCGGGGAAGGCGGCTTCCGAGCCGGCGGCTCATCCAGTGGAATGGGTGGCAGCGGCGGCAGTACCCACCTTCGCTGCTGGCGTTCGATCGCCTGCGCAAGTCGGGATTCGATTTTCGGCAGATTCCCGAGCCATTTCTCGACGTAGGCTTGGGTGACGAACTCGCCGTTGCTCCTCTGGAAGTTCGGGCCGAGATTGCGCCACATCGAATCGAGGTATCCCTGCGGGTCGCGGGCGTCTCCAAGTTCGTCGCGGGTGCCTCTAAGTTCGTACATGGCTTTGGGACGCGTAGCGTTCAGGACCGTGATCCGCTTGTTCAGCCCCAGCATGACGCGCTCTGGGTCGCCGTTCTCCTTTAGGAACCAGCGGAGTACCCTCCCGGCCTCTTCTGCCTTTCGTAGATCGGACGCGCACTCCGCCTGCTTCGCCTCCAGGACCTGCAGCGCATCCTCCTCGGAGACATCGAGGGGGGGCAAAGGCAGTTCTCCTATCTCGTTGATCTGTCTGGTGACCGTCTCATCGATGCCCTCGAGCGTAGCCAGCGCCGCTCTTGCCATAGGTCCGTAAGGCCGCAAGAGATTTCCGAAGTCATAGATGCGCTTGCTGATCGGTATATCGTCCCGCTCGCCCTTGCTGAACGCGTCTGCCGCCTCCCTTACTCCTTTCTTGATGCGCTCGAGGCGCTGATAGGCTTCTTTGTACTTGGCCGGGAGGCCGGCTTCTGCGGCCTCCTGCTCTTTCAGCATCTCCGCACGATCTGCTTCATACTTCGTTCGCTCAGCAAGCTTCATGGGCTTTGCCAGCATGCTGTCCAAGTCGTCAACCTTCTCCTTGACAGCCGCGATCGCAGCTTCAGCGTCGTTGGTGAACTTCTTGATCTCAGCGATTTCGGTCTCCCATTTCATCTGGGCTTTGTCGTCCATCGGAAGCCGGCTGAGCTGAAACTTGGTCTTGGCGAGACGCCTTTCGTAGTCATCCTTGGTACAGCGCTTTAGGAACCGTATGACGAACGAGCGCTTTGCTGCCTTGAGCGGTTTGATATTGTCAAGTGACATGATGTCTGCTCCTATGGATTGACGCTTGTCGGGCGCACGGCCGTAGAGTCGGCTGCGTACAAGAACCCCACTGCCCGCGCCGGGATCAAGCGAGCGCCTTACCGATGGCCGTCAGCGCAGCGCCCATCGTCTGGCGTACCTTCACCGGCACGAACGCGTTGTCATCGATTTCGTTGAGCAACTCGTCTCTGTCCACATAGGCACGATATTCGTCTAGCGTGTTCCTGGCCTGAGCGTGCAGGTGCTGGCGCTCGCCTTCGCTAACGGCATTGAGTGCGGCATCCAACTCGTCGGCAAGACGTTGATCCAGTTCTCCGAGAATGTCATACAGGTTCTCGCAGCCGGCTTCGATCTCGGCGAAGTCGGGCTCGCCACGGCAGTCCTTGAGAATCTTCTTGGCGAGGCGATCGATCTCATTGCGGGCAACGGTTCGCGCTTGCAGCCAGGCGAGCCGCGCCTTGCCATAGGCCACAGCGCCCTGCGGATTGCCGCGTGCTTGCGGCTGGGCGGCCGAAGCAAAGGCAGGCTTCAGGAGCGCCCGGAGCGCTTCGAGCGTGACGCCGGCATCATCGAGCCGGGACTCTTTGTGCTGCGCCTTGAACCGTTCGACCAGATCGAGTATCTCGTCCCTGGCCTGCGGCTCGGCGGTGAGCGCCTTGTTGAGCGCGCCGGTGAGGCCCTTGAACTTCGCCATCATCTCGGCAGCAATCAGGTCTTCGACAGGCGGCGCTTGCGGAACTTCTGATCCACTCGAGTCCTGCGGCTGCGCGCCGGCAGCGCCCTGCTCGATGCCTTCGATCTCCTCAGGTTCGGTGTCCTCAGGATCGGGGACATCGGCCACCGCGTTACCCTCCATGGTCACCAGCACGCGATTGAAGGGAAGGGGCTTGAAGCGCTTGAGCAGCAGACGGAACTTTTTGGACAGGCCGGGAAGCGGCTTGGTGTAAAGCTCCAGCACGAGCGTCGTATTGTCTTCCGGATGCGCGCCGGCCATGCCGAAGGTGCCCTTCTTCAGCTTGGTTTCGGTCTTGAGTTTGGTGAGCAGCGCATTGGGGTCTTTGCTCCGGTGCAGCATGATGCGGTGCTCAAGAGAGGTTGCGCCGGCGACGAAGGCGAAGGTGAGCGGCGCGCTCCTGGCCTTCTTCAGCCATTTCTTCAGGTAGAGCTGGTACTTCTCTGCGTTGCCGAACAACCCGTCGTCCTCCTCCTTGAGATCGTCGACTTCCTCACGCGCCTCGTCGAGCATGGCGGACAGCTTCTTAAGCGCCGAGACCGTGTTCTCGAAGTCTTGCGAGTCGAACTTGGCGTCCTTCGGCGGCGACTTGAGTATCTTCTCGGCATCGTCCTGCGCCTTCTTCGCCGCCTGGCCAAGCGCACCGATAGTCTTCATGCACGCCAGGTGATGATCGGCGCTGCCTGATTTCTCCAATTGCTTTAACGCAGTTTCGTAGGCTTTGAGAGCGTCCTCCAGTGCCTTGGCGCTCGAAAGCCCGTGCGGCTGATTCGTTCGCCACCACGCGGCGATCAGCTCAGGTTTCGCGTTCTTCTTCATTCGTCGACTCCTTGGTATGTGAATCGGGATTTGCCGAGGCCGCACCAACCGACGCGTGGCCCTCATCTGCTTCAAGGCGCGGGCGCCTCTGCCCGAGGGTGTCTAGCAAACGCCGAGCCACATGAGAAAGCCGTTGTCCGATTGATTCCCGATCAATCGCTTAGCTCGATCCGGGCGTGCGCTACGAATGGAATAGCCCTGCGACAAAAGCCGACAGGCTGCGACGATCCGCTGACGTTCGAGATCAGGACGCTCGCATGCCGTTTCCAGCGCTATATCCGAGAGGCCTTCCGTGTCGCCATTGGTTGCGGGTGCTGTCAGCCTTTGTCGCAGGGGAGCGGTCGCCTCCAAGGCGCCGGGGATGGGGACTAATGCGTTGATGAATCACGCGAATTTGCGTCGCAACGCCGCTGGCATGGCGGTTGCTGAGCATAGCCGCGTGAGTCTTCCCAACGCATTACACAACTTGGATCGGGACATGAATATCGATATCGCCGCGCTGCTGGAACCTGTCGCACCGGACTCCCCGTGTGGCGACAACCTCGAATACGACAGCGAGTTTCTGGAGATGGAGAGTGCTGCCGCCGGAAAGCCGGAGCAGCAGGTCGGCGACACCATCGTTCCGGCGGAGGAGCCTGACTGGCGCAACGTTGCGGCGCGCGCTCTGGCGCTGCTTGCGCGAACTCGCGATCTGCGCGTGGCATGCCGACTTGCGCAAGCAATGCTGCATACGCAGGGCATCGCCGGGTTGCGAGACGGTCTTTCGGTCGTGCGGAGCTACCTCGATAACTATTGGGATGCACTGTATCCGCGGCTTGACCCCGAAGACAGCAACGACCCGGCGATTCGCGTCAATACCGTGGCCTCGCTGTGCCATGCCGGACGTGTGATCAATCCGCTGCGCGATTCGCGGCTCGTTGCCGCGCGCGGCCAAGAGGCCGTCAGCGCGCGAACCATTGCGATCGTCCGTGGCAACGAAGCGCTGCCGCCAAGTGGCGAGCGAAACCTGCCCACCCCGGGGGAGATCGAGGCGATCTTCATGGAGTGCGACTTTGCCGAGCTTCGGCACACAGCGGAAGCCGCGGACCAGGCATGCGCACTTGTCGGCGAGATCGAAGCTGGCCTGACGCGGCGCGTGGGTTCGGCAAAGTCGGTAGACATGAGCGCGCTCGCCAATGCGCTGGGTGAAGCACGGGGAATCCTTGCCCACTGGATCGAGCGGCGATTGCCTGCGCAGACGGAAAGGTCGGCAGTCGAGACGGCACAGGAGGAGGCGACCGGCTTGGAACCGCAAGCCGCCGCGCAAGACCGGGCGGTGCAGGCACGAGGCCCGATCCGTGGCCGCGACGACGTAGTGCGCAGTATCGACGAGATCTGCCGCTACTTCGAGCAGCACGAGCCTTCGAGCGCCGTGCCGATCCTGCTTACGCGAGCGCGGCGCTGGGTCACGATGGATTTCATCGCGGTGCTGCATGACATGGCACCGGACGCCGCGAAGGAAGCCGAGAGGCTGCGCGGAACGTTCGACTCTGCATGACGGGGAACACCTTTATCAACCAGCAAACAGGAGTAGCGACAACATGGCAAAGCAAAGCAGTCAAAAGTTCATCGCGCGCAACCGCGCCCCGCGTGTGCAGATCGAGTACGACGTCGAGACCTACGGCTCGGCGAAGAAGGTCGAACTTCCGTTCGTCATGGGCGTGCTGGCGGATCTTTCGGGCAATCCGGCGCAGCCGCTGCCTTCGATAGACGAGCGCAAGGCGCTGGAGATCGACGTCGACAACTTCAATGACCGGCTCAAGTCGATGAAGCCGCGGGTCGCGTTCCGGGTGGCGAACACGCTGACCGGCGAGGGCAACCTGAGTGTGGATCTGACTTTCGAGAGTATGGATGACTTCTCTCCGGCGGCTATCGCGCGCAACGTCGAGCCCCTGCGCAGCCTGCTCGAAGCCCGCACGCAGCTCGCCAACCTGCTTACCTATATGGACGGCAAGAGCGGCGCCGAGGAACTGTTGGGGAGGGTGCTCAAGGACCCGGCGTTGCTGCAGTCTCTGGCAAGCGCCCCCAAGGCGGACGTCACCTGCGCGCAGGCACCCGCCGAACAGCCTGCATGAGGCTGTTACCAACTCCCATTCCAAAGTCAACAACCAACCAAGTAACGAGGCATATCCCATGAGCGAATCGTTAGCTGTATTGCAGGAAGCACCCGCGCTGGACGCGCTTGGAGCCGGCACGTTCTCGGAACTGCTGCAAAAAGAGTTCAAGCCGACATCCGAAGGGGCGCGTTCCGCTGTCGAGAACGCGGTGCACACTCTGGCGACACAGGCACTCGAGGCAAGTGCATTGATCCGGGACGACACGATCCAGTCCATCGAGGCATTCATCTCGGCGCTGGATCAGAAGTTGACCGAGCAGATCAACCTGGTCCTCCATCACAAGGAATTTCAGACCCTCGAAGGTGCATGGCGCGGCCTGCACCACCTCGTTAACAACACCGAGACTGACGAGATGCTGAAGATCCGGGTCTTGAATGTCTCCAAAAAGGAGGTGCACCGGACGCTGAGAAAGTTCAAGGGCACGGCCTGGGACCAGAGCCCGATCTTCAAGAAGGTGTACGAGGAGGAGTACGGTCAGTTCGGCGGCCAGCCGTTCGGTTGCCTGATAGGCGACTACTTCTTCGACCACAGTCCGCAGGACGTGGAACTGCTGGGCGAGATGGCGCAGGTCGCCGCGGCCGCCCATGCGCCCTTCATCGCGGCTGGCGCGCCGTCGCTGATGCAGATGCAGTCATGGCAGGAGCTGGCGAATCCGCGCGACCTGACCAAGATCTTCCAGACCCCCGAGTACGCCGGGTGGCGCTCGCTACGTGCCTCGGAGGACTCGCGCTATGTCGGACTTGCGATGCCGCGCTTCCTGGCAAGGCTTCCCTATGGCGCCAAGACCGACCCGGTGCCGGAGTTCGACTTCGAGGAAGATGTCGAGGGCGCCGACCACCAGAACTACGTCTGGGCGAACTCGGCGTACGCAATGGCAGTGAACATCAACCGTTCGTTCAAGCATTACGGCTGGTGCACACGGATCCGCGGTGTCGAGTCAGGCGGGTCGGTCGAAGGTCTGCCCACGCACACCTTTCCCACCGACGAAGGCGGGGTCGACATGAAGTGCCCGACCGAGATCGCCATCAGCGACCGCCGCGAGGCGGAACTGGGGAAGAACGGCTTCATGCCGCTCATCCACCGCAAGAACTCGGACATGGCGGCGTTCATCGGCGCACAGTCTCTGCACAAGCCCGCCGAGTATGAAGACGCCGATGCCACCGCCAACGCCAACCTGGCGGCGCGCCTGCCCTATCTGTTCGCGACCTGTCGCTTTGCGCACTATCTGAAATGCATCGTACGTGATCGCATCGGCTCGTTCGCCGGGCGCGCCGCCCAGGAGGCGGGGCGCAACCA
>APMI01050075.1_pt1 | contig 12127 bp, 14 predicted proteins | sample 667938 | NCBI WGS metagenome assembly APMI01 (sample SAMN01084076, study PRJNA167559) | wastewater metagenome | biome: Wastewater | place: Denmark: Ejby Moelle, Odense | collected 2011-11-28 | reverse complement strand
GGGGGGCACGCCCGCCGCGCGCGCGCGCCCCCCCCCGGCGCCCCCGCCGCAGCGGCGCGCGGCTTTGGAATCTTCAGCCCGGCGAACAGGAACACCCCCACCGCATTCAACGCGATAACCGCCAGATAGCTGCCAAGGAACGGCACCACGAATGCCTCGGCCGTGGCCTTCACCAGTTGCGGGCCGAAGACGGCAGACAACAGGCCCCCCGCCATCACCCAGGAAATCGCCTTGGGCCGGAAGGCGTCCGACGCGGTATCGGTGGCGGCAAAGCGGTAAAAGCCCTGCGCGCTCATATAGACGCCGGTAAACAGCCCGCCCAATACGAACAGCCAGAAACTGCCCCACAAAAGGCCCAACGCGCCAAGGGCCGCCCCCAAGGCACCGCCCGCAGCCCCGACGACGAACCCCGCCCGCCGCCCATGCCGCGCCATGAAGGCGGAAATCGGCGTCGCGGTCAGCATCGAGCCCAGCACGGCGGCAGTAATCGGTAGCGTTGCCCAGCATTTGTTGGGCGCCAGCCCTTGCCCTGCGAGGCCCGCAATGGTGAAGATGACGGGCATCTGCGCCCCCAGCACCGCCTGGGCGGCGACAAGAACCAGAACGTTGCGGCGGGCAAGGCTGTCATTGGTATCGTGCATGATGGCCAAGGCGTAGGCTGGCGCGCGGGCCGGGGCAAGGGAGAAACCGTTGGTTGGACGCATCATCACCACTGACGCCTGCGTGGCCGAGGGCGCGGAATGGCTGGCCATGGCCGAGCCGCGCTTTGCCCATGCGTTAACTCTGACCGGCCCGCTGCCCCTGCGGCGGCGCGAGGACGGTTTTGCGGCGTTGCTTTCTGCCATCGTCAGCCAGCAGGTTTCGGTTGCTTCGGCCAATGCGATCTGGGCACGGCTGGGCGCGGCGGGCCTGACTGATCGTGCGGCAATGGCGGCAGCAACCGATGACGATCTGCGCGCGGCAGGCCTGTCGCGGCAAAAGGCGCGTTATGGCCGGGCGCTTGCGCAATCGGGTGTCGATTTCGACGCGCTGCGCCATATGCTGACCGATGAAGTTGTCGCCCAACTGACGGCGATTCCCGGCATCGGTATCTGGACGGCGGAAATCTACGCCATGTTCGCGCTTGGCCATGCCGATGTCTTCGCCCCCGGCGATCTGGCCCTGCAAGAAGGCGCGCGCCTGTTGTTCGGCCTGCCCGAACGCCCCAAGGACCGCGCATTGCGCCAGATGGCTGCGGCCTGGTCGCCTTGGCGCTCGGTTGCGGCGCGGGTGCTTTGGGCCTACTACCACGTTGAAAAGAACCGAGAGGGCATCCGATGACACGCGAGCTGCAATTCCAGCGCAAACCCGCCCGCTCGGGCAAGGCGAAAAGCTTGCTGGTGTTCCTGCATGGCTATGGCGCGGATGGCGCAGACCTTTTGGGGCTGGCAAACCCGCTGGCGCCATATCTGCCGAACACCGCCTTTGTTGCGCCCAATGCGCCAGAGCCGTGCCAGGGCAACCCCTTCGGCTATCAGTGGTTCGGGATTCCGCGCTTTGACGGCAGTTCCGAGGCCGATGCCAAGGCGGGCGTGTTGCGGTCGATGGAAGACATCAACGCCTTCCTCGATGCCCGTCTGGCCGAGGAGGGCCTGGGGACAGAGGCACTGGCGCTGTTCGGCTTTTCGCAAGGCGCGATGATGAGCCTTGCAGTCGCGCCGTTCCGCGATGTGGCGATTGCGGGTGTGGTGGCCTGTTCCGGCCGCCTGCTCGCGCCTGAAATGGCCAGCAAGGCCAAGGTAAAGCCGCCGATCCTGTTGATGCACGGCGATCAGGACCCTGTGGTGCCCTATCACGAGATGGAAGCGGCCGCAGAGGCGCTGGCCCCGGCCGGGTTCGATTTGTACACCCATACAATGAAGGGCACGCCGCATGGCATCGCGCCCGATGGGCTGAGCGTGGCGATGCAGTTCCTGCGCGAACGCCTGCCCGCCTGATCAGCCGGCCAGCGCCCGCAGCGCGCGGGCGCGGGCGGGTGGTACACGGGCGACCTCGACCGCCGTAAAGACATGCAGCGTATCCAGATTGCGGTCGATCACCGCATGGTCGCTGACCCAGCCGCCCATACCCAGATAGGTGCGCAAAATCGGGGGCAACCCGGCCAGCGCCGCCCGCCGATCCTGCGGGGGCGGCAGGCCTGCAAGGGCCACGGTCTGTGGTGCCAGACGACCCGGCCCCAGGCCCACTGGTGCGACATGGGGCAGCAACGTGGCCAGAGCCTCGGCATGGCGCGCGGGGTCCGCCCCGGAAAACGACGTGCAGCCGATCATCACGCCATACCCCCCGCCATCAACAATGCGTGTCATGGCGGCCCAAGCCAGCCGCAGGATGTCGGGGTCAGCACAATGCGTGTCATGGCGGCCCAAGCCAGCCGCAGGATGTCGGGGTCAACCTGCCCCGGGGCGATGCAGAATCGTCCGATCTCTATTGCGGGAAAAGACAGCGCCAGCCCGGTCAGATCGTAGAATTGCGCGGCGTAACACCTTGCCATCGCGGCAACGTCAGGCAGCGCAAGCACCCGGAAACACGACAGGATTTCGCCGCTCTCGCGATCCTCGACCAGAACATGGCGGCAGTGCGGGTCATAAGTGTCGGCATCCAGACCCGCCCGCCCGCGAAAGCACAGATGCCGCAGGGCCTGCGCGCGGGCGACATCTTCCGGCCCTTCGGCCAGACGCGCCCTTAACCGCCCCTTTTCCAGCGCCTGCATCACCCCTCCGCCACCTTGGCCAAGGCCGGTTTACACCCTATTTGTGTCGGGAACCTGCAAGGCGCGCAAGGCGTCACAGGAACCGGAGGCCCCATGGACAAGATCAAGAAGACCGACGCCGAATGGAAGGACCAGCTTTCCGACCTTGCCTATCACGTCATGCGCGAACATGGCACGGAGCGCGCTTTTACCCATGACGACTTTCCCGACGCGCCCGGCACCTATCGCTGTGCCGGTTGCGGGGCGGTGCTGTTCGATGCCGCCGAGAAATTCGATGCAGGCTGCGGCTGGCCCTCGTTCACGGCACCGGCCAACGGCCAGATCATCGGCGAAAGCCAGGATACCCGTTATGGGATGCGTCGGACCGAGGTGCATTGCAATGCCTGCGAGGCGCATCTGGGCCATGTTTTCCCAGATGGCCCGGCCCCGACGGGACTGCGCTATTGCATCAATGGCGTGGCGCTGGATTTCAAGCCCAAGGCCTGATGACGGGAAAGGGGCGGACCTGCCGCCCCTTTTCACTGGGCTGCCTCAGTTGTTCAGCAATTGGCCGGCGGAAACCCGGCCAAGGCTGCTGAAAAGCTGACGCAGGAAGCTGACGCCCTTGATGTTCGATTCCGTCACCCGGCGAGAGATCGGAACGATACGGCCGTGATCCAGCCCGAAGCGTTCGACGTTTTCGACAACGCCCTTGTCGTCGAAGGTGATCGAAACGACCTGCCGGTCCACCTCTTTCGGCGCATAGGCACCGACTCGGCGGTAGGTGCTTTGCACATAGAACCAGCCGACATCGTTCAGCAGACCCGAGGTGGAAGGCTTGCCCACCGTCGCGGCCACCACCTCACGGGTGTCCTTGCCAACCTCGACCAGCGCCAGTTCTTCGTCCGATGGAACGAAGCCGTGGTTTTCATAGACTGGCGTACAGGCCACCAGCCCCAGCGATGCTATCGCCACCAGCACAGCCCTCCGCGAGCGGAGCCGAGAATCGCTGTTTCTTGCCATGCCTGTCCCCGTACACCCCTAAGACAACCAGTCGCCCTTGCCATGGCCGTTTTGCGGCACTATCGCAAAAAAGGCAGGCCGACCGGCCCGGTCTTTCCCCAAGGGCTTACAGAAGGTCGCCGTCCTGTTCAAGAATGCTGTGCTGTGGCCGGGCCTGATGTGCCGATCGGCCACAGAATAGGAGGTCAGGATGACAGATACCCCCGCCCTTCCCCGGATGCCCTTTCGTGTGGCCAGCCTGCCGACGCGCAAGCCGACACGCTTTGCCTTTCGCCCCAATGCGGATGAGCGCGCGGCGATTGCCGATACGCTGGGGCTGATCGGGTTGCCAGACTTCAGTTTTGTCGGCCAGCTTCAACCCGAGGGTCGCCATGATTTTCACCTGACGGCAACCCTGGTGGCCGAGGTCGTGCAGCCTTGCGTCGTTACCCTTGCCCCGGTTCCCGCCAGCCTGCGCGACGAATCGAGCCGTCACTATCTGGCCAATTATGCCGACCCCGAGGAAGCCGAGGCCGAGATTCCCGAGGAAGACACCGAACCGCTGCCAGAAGAGATTGACGTTGTTCAGGTTGCGATCGAGGCGCTTGCGCTGGCTTTGCCGCCCTTTCCCCGTGCGGCGGGTGCCGAACTGGGCGAGGCAGTCTTTGGCCCGCCCGGCATCGAGCCCCTGCGCCAGGCCGATCTGAACCCCTTTGCCGGGCTTGCCAGCCTTGCCGGAAAGCTGAAAGAAAAGGGCGAATAAGATGCGGCCACAAAAGGGCTTGCACCCGCGCGGATTATGAGTATGTTCCGCGCCTCATCCGGGGCCTTCCGCCGCGTTCTTGCGCTTGGACGAAGGGCTTGGAAACAAACGAAAATCAGGGGCCTGCCCCTCAAAACCCCGAGGTCGAGACATGGCTGTCCCTCAGAACCGAGTCACCCGTTCGCGCCGCAACATGCGTCGTGCGCATGACGCCCTGACCGCTGGCAACCCGCAAGATTGCTCCAACTGCGGCGAGCTGAAGCGCCCGCACCACGTTTGCCCGTCCTGCGGCCATTACGATGCGCGCGAAGTCGTGGCCACCAAGGCGGTCGAAACGGACGAGGACGCGGCGTAAGCCGCCCCTGACGCTTTCGCGCCCCGATGACGACCGGACAGGATACTGAACGGGCTGAAAACGGCGGGCGCACCGTCATTTCCGTTGATGCGATGGGTGGAGATCGCGGGCCGGCGGCTGTTGTCGCCGGTTTGGTGATTTCTGCCGAACGCCTGCCCGACGCGCAGTTTCTGCTGCATGGCAACGAATCCGAACTAAAGCGGCTTTTGGCCCGGCAGCCCACATTGGCTGGCCGGGTTGAGTTGCGTCATGCCGAGCGCGTCGTGACCATGCACGACAAGCCCAGCCAGATCATGCGGTCGGGCAATGGCACCTCGATGTGGTCCGCCATCGACAGCGTGAAGGCGGGCGAAGCCGGGGCTGCGGTGTCCTGCGGCAATACCGGTGCGTTGATGGCGGTTTCCATGCTGCGGCTGCGCAAGCTGCCCGGGGTGAACCGCCCGGCGATTGCCTGCTATTGGCCCTCGCGCAACCCCTCGGGCTTTAACGTCATGCTGGACGTGGGCGCCGACATCAAGGCCGAGGCGGCGGACCTTTTGCAATATGCCGCCATGGGCGCGTCGTACGCCAAGAATGGAATGCAGCTTGCCCGCCCGCGTGTTGGCCTGCTGAACGTCGGGACCGAGGAACACAAGGGCCGCGCCGAGCTGCATGAGGCGCATCACCTGCTGGGCGCCGCCGCCGAAGTGTCGGGATACGATTTCGTCGGATTTGTCGAGGGTGGCGACATTCCCTCTGACCGAGTGGATGTGATCGTGACCGATGGCTTCACCGGCAATATCGCGCTGAAAACCGGCGAAGGCACCGCCAAGCTGATTTCCGACTTCATGAAAGAGGCGTTCAACGCGGGCCTCTTGTCGCGCTTTGCCGCCTTGCTGGCGCTGGGGTCGCTGAAACGCCTTGCGCGGCGGATCGACCCGCGACTGGCCAATGGCGGGGTGTTTCTGGGGTTGAACGGCACGGTGGTGAAATCGCACGGCTCTTCCGATGCCACGGGGGTTGCTGCGGCGGTGGAACTGGCGCATCGGCTGGCAAAAGCGGGCTTTACTCAATCGCTTGCGGCGCGGGTTGCATCCGCCGAACGCGCGGGGCAGGATGCGCCGGCGAGTGCCGGGGAGGCTGGGTCCGAAGAATGACGATACGCGCCGTGGTAAAGGGCGTCGGGCATTACCTGCCCGAGCGTGTGGTGCCCAACAGCGAATTCGAGGCGATTATCGAAACCTCGGACGAATGGATTCGCAGCCGCTCCGGTATCGAACGCCGCCATTTCGCCGCCGAGGGCCAGACGACATCCGATCTGGGAACCCGTGCTGCGCAGGCCGCCCTTGCCGACGCCGGTCTGACAGCGCAGGACATTGACGCGATCATCGTCGCCACCTCGACAGCCGATCTGACCTTCCCCTCTGCCGCCACCATGATTCAGGCCCAACTGGGCATGACGGGCGGCTTTGCCTTTGACGTTCAGGCGGTTTGCGCCGGGTTCGTCTTTGCCCTGACCAATGCCAATGCGCTGATCATTTCGGGTTCGGCGCGCCGCGTGCTGGTAATCGGGGCTGAAACCTTCAGCCGCCTGATGGACTGGACTGACCGCGGCACCTGTGTGCTGTTCGGTGACGGGGCCGGTGCGCTGGTGCTGGAGGTCGCTGAAGGCCAGGGCACAACCGCCGACCGCGGCATTCTGGCGACCGACCTGCACAGCGACGGGCGGCATAAAGACATTCTTTACGTCGATGGCGGCGTTTCCACCGGCACCACCGGCCATCTGCGGATGGAGGGCAAGGAAGTGTTCCGCCATGCGGTGGAAAAGCTGGCCGAAACCGCCCATGCCGCCTTGGACAAGATCGGCCTGTCGGGCGAGGATGTGGACTGGATCGTTCCGCATCAAGCCAACATCCGCATCATCGAGGCCACGGCCAAGCGGATGCAGGTGCCGATGGACCGTGTGGTCGTGACTGTACAGGATCACGGCAACACCTCTGCCGCCTCGATTCCCCTGGCGCTGTCGGTTGGCAAGGCGCGCGGGCAGATCAAACCCGGCGATCTGGTGGTGACCGAGGCGATCGGCGGTGGTCTCGCCTGGGGATCAGTCGTTCTTCGCTGGTAAGGCGCGTGAACGCCCTGCCCCAAGTGATTGATATTGACTCGCAATTCCTAAGCGCCCATCCTGCCCGAATAACCCGGGGGGGATATGATGAGCGAAAAGACTCTGACACGGATGGACCTTTCCGAAGCCGTGTTCCACGAAGTTGGACTAAGCCGCAATGAATCGGCGCAACTGGTCGAGGCGGTTCTTGGACATATGTCCGACGCGCTGGCCAGCGGCGAGACGGTTAAAATCTCGTCCTTCGGCACGTTTTCGGTGCGTGACAAGACGGCCCGCGTCGGCCGCAACCCGAAAACCGGGGACGAGGTTCCGATCAGCCCGCGCCGCGTGCTAACCTTCCGGCCCTCGCATCTGATGAAAGACCGCGTGGCTGCGGGCAAGAAGAAGTAACGGGACTGCACGGGCATGGACAAGTCGCCAGAAGCCTTCCGCACCATCAGCGAGGTAGCGGATCTTTTGGAAACCCCGGCTCATGTGCTGCGGTTCTGGGAAAGCCGCTTTCCCCAGATCAGGCCGGTCAAGCGCGCGGGCGGGCGGCGATATTATCGCCCGGCGGATGTGGCACTGCTTTCGGGCATCAAACGGCTGCTGCATGAAGAAGGCATGACGATTCGCGGCGTGCAGAAGATGCTGCGCGAACAGGGCGTGCGCCATGTGGCGGGCATAGGTGGCGATGCCCATGTGGTCGAGGAAGATGCCGAGGCGGCCCTGGAAGCGGCGCTGACCGCGAACTTCCCCACGGAAACCGCTGTCCCAACGCCAGCCGAGCCGGAAACCGCGCAGATCGTGGCACTGGAAACCGCCCTGAAAAAAGACCCTGTGCGGCCACGCAAGCCCGAACAGCCAAATCTGTTCCGCGGTTTGTTCGACGATCTGGTTCCACCCCAGGCCGCACCGTCAGAGCTACCGCCCGAACCGCTGTTCGAACAGGTAAGCGAAGCCTTGGCCGCCCTGCCTACAGAGCCGCCGGTCGCCGAACCCGCCCCCGAAGCGCCGATGATGATCGATGCCGATGACGATGGTCTGCAAGACCGTATCATCGCGCTGACCGTTTCTGCCTCTGGCGACATGCCCGCCGATTCGGCCCCATCGGGCCCTGCCCCCCACGATCCGGCTGCGCCCTTGTTGCCCGTTGCCAATGCCAGCCTCGCGGCCCGAATCTCTGCCGCGCCACGTATCCGTCTGGCGGCCCACCGCGAAACCCTGCGCCGACTGCGCGACAGGCTGATCGTGCTGGAAGACCGCATGATCGGCCCGCGCTATTAAGCGGAAAAATCATGCACTTTCCTGCTTGCCCCCGCCACGAAACTCGTTATGTAACCCCCACATCGTCGGGCCGTAGCGCAGCCTGGTTTAGCGCGTCCGTCTGGGGGGCGGGAGGTCGTGAGTTCGAATCTCACCGGCCCGACCATGTGAAAACGCCCGCTTGCCAACCGGCAGGCGGGCGTTCTCATTTCAGGAAATAGCCCCCAATTAGCCCCAGCCGCGAAAGGCTTCGCAGATGATCCAGCCCGGCGTTTTGCCTGCCCAGACCCTGCGTGCCCTGATCGCTCAGGGGGCTATCGCCGCCGATCCGGCGATCATTCCGGCGCAGGTGCAGCCCGCCAGCCTTGATCTGCGCCTTGGCACCGTGGCCTACCGCGTCCGCGCCTCTTTTCTTGCTGGTCACGGCGCGAAGGTGGCCGACAGGATCGCCGAATTCGAGATGCACCGCGTCGATCTGACCAACGGCGCAGTGCTGGAAAAGGGCTGCGTCTATGTGATTCCCCTGATGGAACGGCTGGCCCTGCCGCCCGGAATCACGGCGGTGGCCAATGCCAAAAGTTCAACCGGCAGGCTGGACCTGCTGACCCGCGCGATCACCGATGGCGGGGCAGAGTTCGACCGCATTCCCGAAGGATACACCGGCCCCCTTTATGCCGAGGTGTGCCCGCGCAGCTTTTCGGTGCTGGTGCGCGCCGGGCAACGGCTGAACCAGATCCGGTTTCGCGCCGGTCAGGCGGTGCTGACGGATGAGGCGCTGAAGGCCCTGCACCGCGCCGAGCCGCTGGTTTCGGGCGAGGCCGTCATTTCCGAAGGCCTGGGCTTTTCGGTCGATCTGTCACCCGGAAAGGACGATCTGGTGGGCTACCGCGCCAAACCGCATACCGGCGTGGTCGATCTGGACCGGATCGGCCATTACGCCGCCCGCGACTTTTGGGAAGAGCTGCGCACCACCGAAGGCCGCATCATCCTTGATCCGGGCGCGTTCTATATCCTTGTGTCCCGCGAGGCGGTGACGATCCCGCCCGATTACGCCGCAGAAATGGCCCCCTATCTGGCGATGGTGGGGGAGTTCAGGGTGCATTACGCGGGCTTTTTTGACCCCGGCTTTGGCCATGCCAGCGCGGGCGGCATCGGCAGCCGCGGCGTGCTCGAGGTGCGCTGTCACGAAGCCCCCTTTGTGCTGGAGCATGGGCAGGTGGTGGGCCGTCTGGTCTATGAACGCATGTCGGAACGGCCCGAAACGCTGTATGGGGCCGGGTTGCAATCCAACTATCAGGGCCAGGGGCTGAAACTGGCGAAACAGTTCCGCGCCGGGGGATGAAACCCGGCAAGGGAACGCGCCGTTTCGTCAAAGCGCATAGCGCCGCAACCTGTGCGAAAGACGCCGCTTTCAGGGCTTGTCGCTGCGTCTCTGTCGCCTAGAAAGAAGGGGCGAACAGGAAAGGACGACCGTGACGCGACCGACCTCTGTGGATGCAGCCTGCCTTCCTGACGAACGCTGGGACGATCCGGCGCGCGGCACGATCCGTTTTCGAACGCTGATCTCTGCCCCCGCCACACCGACCGACAGTATGGTCTGCGGCATCGCCCTGATGGCGCCGGGCGAGACATTTGCCCTGCATTCGCATCCGCAGGCCGAGGTTTATTTCGGGCTGGAGGGCGAAGGCATGGTCATGATCGATGGCAAGCCGCATCGCCTTGCCCCCGGCGTGGCGCTGTTCATTCCGGGCGGTGTGGTGCATGGGGTGCCGGAAGTCTCAGCGCCGCTGAAATGGTTCTACACCTTTGCCACCGCCTCTTTTGACGACATCCAATACCGCTTCCTGCATGAAGCCGGAGAACGCCATGACTGACGACGCCCTTGTGATCTTTACCCCCTCTGGCAAGCGCGGGCGCTTTGCCCTTGGCACCCCGGTTCTGACCGCCGCCCGCCAGTTGGGCGTTGACCTTGATTCCGTCTGCGGCGGGCGTGGCATCTGTTCCAAATGCCAGATCAGCCCCGGCTATGGCGAGTTTCCCAAGCATGGCGTGCATGTCGATGACGATGCGCTAAGCCCATGGAATGCGGTGGAAGAACGCTACAAATCCAAGCGTGGCATGGCCCCCGGCCGCCGCCTTGGCTGTCAGGCGCAGGTGATGGGCGATGTGGTCATCGACGTGCCGCCCGAAAGCCAGGTGCACAAGCAGGTCATCCGCAAATCGGCGACCCAGCGTGACATCGTGATGGATCCGGCCACCCGGTCGCTGTTCGTCGAGGTGGCAGAGCCTGACATGCACAACCCCTCGGGCGATTTTGAGCGGTTGAAAGAGGCGCTGGCGGCGCAATGGGGCGTGACCGATGTCATCGCCGATCTGGGGTTGCTGTCGCGCCTGCAACCCGTGCTGCGCAAGGGCGAATGGAAGGTGACGGTGGTGCTGCACAAGGGCAACCACGACACCCGCACCCGGATGCTGGAGGTTTATCCCGGTTTTCACGACGGCGCCCTTTACGGGCTGGCCATCGACCTTGGCTCGACCACCATCGCGGCGCATCTGTGCAATCTGGCCGACGGCACGGTTCTGGCCTCGAACGGCCTGATGAACCCGCAGATCCGTTTTGGCGAAGACCTGATGAGCCGGGTGTCCTATGCCATGATGAACCCCGGCGGCGATGCCGAGATGACCAAGGCTGTGCGCGAGGCGATCAACGCGCTGGCCAAGACGATTGCCGAAGAGGCAAAGATCGACCCGAAGGCGATTTTCGAGGTGGTCTTTGTGATGAACCCGGTCATGCACCATCTGCTGATGGGGATTGACCCGGTGGAGCTGGGACAGGCCCCCTTTGCGCTGGCGACTTCTGGCAGCCTGTCGCTGGACGGGCGCGATCTGGACCTGACGAATATCCACCGCGCCGCGCGGGTCTATGTGCTGCCCTGCATCGCCGGCCATGTCGGCGCCGATTGCGCCGCCGTTGCCCTGTCGGAAGAACCCGGCAAGTCGGACGAAATGGTGCTGATCGTCGATGTCGGCACCAATGCCGAGATTCTGTTGGGCAACAAGAACCGGGTTCTCGCCTGTTCCAGCCCGACCGGCCCGGCCTTTGAAGGCGCGCAGATTTCCAGCGGGCAACGCGCGGCCCCCGGCGCGATCGAGCGGGTCGAGATTGATCCGGTGACGAAAGAGCCGCGTTTCCGCGTCATTGGGTCGGACCTGTGGTCTGACGATCCGGGCTTTGCGGCGGCGGTCAAGGGCAGCGGCATCACCGGCATCTGTGGATCGGGCATCATCGAGGCGGTGGCCGAGATGCGGCTGGCGGGGATTCTGGACCAGACCGGGCTGATCGGCAGCGCCGAACAGGTGGGCACCGAACGCTGCGTGACCTTCGGGCGCACGCAATCCTATCTGTTGCACGATGCCAGCGCCGAAGGCGGGCCGAAGATCTGGGTGACACAGGGCGACATTCGCGCGATCCAGCTTGCCAAATCGGCGCTATATGCCGGGGCACGGCTGTTGATGGATGAGATGGGCGTCGAGAAGGTGGAAAAGGTCACGCTGGCCGGGGCCTTTGGCGCGCATATCAGCCCCAAACACGCGATGGTGCTGGGCATGATCCCCGATGTGCCGCTGGACAAGGTGGTCTCTGCCGGAAACGCCGCCGGCACCGGCGCGCGGATTGCACTGTGCAACGTCGGCTCTCGCAATGCGATCGAGGCGACGGTGCATGATATTCACAAGGTGGAAACCGCGATCGAGCCGAAGTTTCAGGAGCATTTCGTCAATGCCTCGGCCATTCCGAATGCGGTGGAACCGTTCCCGGAACTGCTGAAGATCGTGACGTTGCCGGATGTCAGTTATAACCCGGCCTCGGGCGGGGGCGAAGGCGGGCGGCGTCGGCGGCGTTGAGGCCGCGGAAGCGGGGGGGGGTCGCCC
>APMI01007442.1_pt1 | contig 12127 bp, 15 predicted proteins | sample 667938 | NCBI WGS metagenome assembly APMI01 (sample SAMN01084076, study PRJNA167559) | wastewater metagenome | biome: Wastewater | place: Denmark: Ejby Moelle, Odense | collected 2011-11-28 | reverse complement strand
AGTTTTCCTGCGGTAGCGTTTTTAATATCTTGTACAGAAACACCTGGCGCTCTTTCTATACAATGAAATGCACCGTTTTTCACATCATAAACGCCCAATTCTGTTACTATTTTTTTGATGCATTTTACACCAGTTAAAGGTAAGGAACATTTTGGTAATAATTTACTTTCTCCATGTTTATTAACTTGTTGCATTGCCACAATAATATTTTTGGCAGAAGCTACCAAATCCATAGCACCGCCCATTCCTTTCACCATTTTTCCGGGGATTTTCCAGTTGGCAATATCACCATTTTCAGAGACTTCCATAGCACCAAGAATCGTTAAATCTACTTTTTGGGCTCTAATCATACCAAAACTTATAGCTCCATCAAAAATAGAAGCACCTTTTAGCAATGTTACGGTTTGTTTACCAGCATTAATGAGGTCTGCGTCTTCTTCGCCTTCATAAGGGAAAGGTCCCATTCCTAGAATTCCGTTTTCTGATTGTAAGACCACGTTGAAACCTTCTGGAATATAGTTGGCTACCAAAGTAGGAATCCCAATTCCTAAATTTACGTAGGTGTTATTTCTTATTTCTTTTGCGATTCTCATCGCAATTTGTTCTTTTGATAAAGCCATAGTGATTAATTTTTGGGTCTTACAGTTCTCTGCTCAATTCGTTTTTCGTAATTTTCGCCTTGGAAAATTCTGTGTACGTAAATTCCAGGGGTGTGAATTTGGTCTGGATCTAGTTCGCCAGCTTCTACCAATTCTTCTACTTCGGCAATCGTGATTTTACCAGCCATTGCCATCATTGGATTAAAATTTCTGGCGGTAGATTTATAAATAAGATTTCCTGCGGTATCACCTTTCCAAGCTTTTACGATGGCAAAATCTGCATCAAAAGCATATTCTAAAAGATAATCTTTCCCGTTAAAATTTCTAATTTCTTTACCTTCTGCTACTTCGGTTCCTACACCAGCTGGTGTAAAAATGGCAGGCATACCATAACCAGCAGCCATACATCGGGTTGCCAAAGTACCTTGCGGAATCAATTCTACGTCTAATTCACCAGAGAGTAGTTGGCGTTCGAACTCTGCATTTTCTCCTACGTAAGAAGAAATCATTTTTTTGATTTGTTTTTGATGGAGAAGTAATCCTAATCCGAAGTTATCTACACCAGCATTATTAGAAATACAAGTGAGATTTTTTACATTCATTTTTACCAATTCAGCAATACAATTTTCGGGAATTCCGCATAAACCAAAACCTCCGAGCATAATGGTTGCGCCGTCTTTTATATCAGCACACGCCTCTGAAACGTTTTTTACTGTTTTGTTAATCATTAGATTTTCATTTTGCCTAAAATACAAATTTTTTGAATTAGCAAAATGATTTATTATAAATTATCAGACTATACGCATTAAACTTTAAATATTAAAATTTTCATTAAGGTATTAATACTCATTAAGTTCTAATACGTCTAGTTTGGGAAATTATAAACAAAAAGAAAATTAAACATACTGTTTAAACGAGGCTAATTTTTTATAAATTTTTGTGTATTACTTTCCAATTATTTTTTTTCTGTGGTTTTGTCCCCAATCACGCAACGCTTTCATCACCTCAAATAAGGTTTTTGCGTGTTCTGTGATTTCATATTCAACTGTCGGTGGAAAAGTGTCGTAAACTGTCCGTTTAACAAGTTCATTGATTTCCAAATCTTTCAATTCTTTGCTCAGCATTTTGTCGCTGATGCCTTCAATTTCTCTTGTAATTTGTTTGAAACGTTTTGCACCACCCGACAACGAAAACAATATAGGAAGTTTCCAATTTCCACTTAATGTTTCCATTGCATCTTTTATGGCACGAATGCCCGAAGCGTCGCATTTAATAGTGTTTTCCATTATTCAAAATTACATTACTAACTTAAAGGTAAGTGCTTACTATTGGGTAAGTGCTTACTTTTTGATAGTAAATATAAATAAATTTGTATCGTCAAACAAATAAACTAAAAAAGATGAACAAAGAGAAAAAAATCTATTGAGCTGTAACCATTATAGCAATGGCATTAATTGTTTTACCATCATATTTTGCACCTCGTGAATATTTAGTTGAAACTCTTCGCAGAATGCAATTTCCAAGTTATTTTGGATTAGAATTAGATATTCTAAAAATTGTTGGTGCAATAGTGATTCTTATTCCTGCAATTCCAACAATGTTTAAAGAATGGTCGTATGTAGGATTTGGAATACTTTTGCTTTCAGCAAGTCTGGGGCATTGGCTTATTGATGGTTGGGCAAAAGGTGTTGCACCTCTTGTGCCTTTTGCTATCCTTGCAGTGTCTTACTATTATTTCAGGAAGCTGAATTATGCGAAATAAAATTTTAATTACAATTTTTGTGATGAATTGTTTTTCGGCTTGCGATTAGCAAGTCGAAAAACAAACAATTGTAGAAACAAGCATTATAACAATAGAAAATAAAATATTATAAGGTATTGTAAAAATTAAATTAGTGTCAATATTTCATCAAAAGAAAGTCTTGATTTTGGGGTTTTCTTAGGGTAGTTAAAGTCACTTTCTGCTCTATAATCTAATGATACAGTGGCAATTGAGGTCAGTCCTTTTTCTGTTAAGCCAAATTCTTCATCCAAAATTTTAACATCAATACCTTCCACAGGGCAAGCATCTATACCAAGCAGTGCAACACCTAGCAGAAATTGCCCAATATTAAGATATACTTGTTTCTCTAGCCAATGTTGCTCATCTTTCAATAATTCTTTGTGAATATTACTAAATAAAGTTCTACCATCTTTGGTCATTTGTTTTATTTTATCATTAGGAAAGCGTCCTGCTTTGGCTTCGGATTCTGCAATTTTATTTTAAAATTATTATGTACCAAAAAACGCTCCCAAAATTAATTTTGAGAGCGTTTAGCTTTGTTCAAAAGTATTTTTAAAAATATTTAAGATTCATTTCTGGTTTTATCTTAAGAAGAGTCTCGTAGATAAGTTTAATAACATTGGCTACATCTTCCTTAGCTACCATTTCTACGGTGGTGTGCATGTATCTTAGCGGTAAAGAAATTAATGCAGAAGGAACGCCTCCATTAGAAAACGCAAAAGAATCAGTATCCGTACCTGTAGCTCTGCTCAGTGCATTTCTTTGGAAAGGAATTTTCTTTTTCTTGGCAGTTTCTGTAATTAAATCTCTGATAATGTGGTGTACAGATGGTGCATAAGCAATTACAGGGCCATCACCGCATTTCATGTGACCTTCCTTTTTTTTCTCAATCATTGGGGTAGTGGTGTCGTGCGTAACGTCTGTTACAATAGCAATGTTGGGTTTTATGGTTTGTGCAATCATTGTAGCGCCATACAGACCCACTTCTTCTTGTACAGAATTGGTAATATACAATCCGAAAGGTAATTTTTTCTTGTTTTCTTTCAGAAGTCTTGCAACTTCGGCAATCATAAATCCGCCCATTCTGTTATCTAGCGCTCTACAGACGAAATAGCGGTCATTCATTTCGAAAAATTCATCAGGATAGGTAATCATGCAACCCACATAAATTCCTAGATTTTCTACTTCTTCTTTAGTAGTACAGCCACAATCTATGAAAATATTTTCTATTTTAGGAGTAGGTTCGTTTTGATTGGCTCTCGTATGAATGGCTGGCCAACCAAATACCCCTTTTATGATGCCTTTTTTGCCGTGAATATGTACAATTTTTGATGGAGCTATCAATTGGTCTGAACCTCCGTTTCTAATCACGTAGATTAAACCATCATCTGTAATGTAATTTACATACCAAGAAATCTCATCAGCATGAGCTTCTATAACCACTTTAAATTCGGCTTCTGGATTAATGATTCCGTAAGCAGTACCATAATGGTCAACTTTTATTTCATCTACAAAAGGTTTAATGTATTCCGTCCAAACTTTTTGTCCGTTCTGCTCATAACCAGTTGGTGAAGCCGTATTAAGGTATTTTTCTAAAAATTTTAAGGATTTACTTTCAAATTTCATATAAAGGAACGATTTTTGTGGTAAAATTAATCAATTTAATTTTCTTTTCAATAATGAAATTTAGAAACGCACTCATAATTGTCCTTCTGCTACTTGGATTTACTCTAAATGCTCAGGTGGACACCATACAAGTAGAGCTAAAAGCATTAAAAGATATCCCGAAAGATAAACTCAAAAAAGATGAGTTTGGCAATATCTACTATTATGACGAGAGACAGAAAGCCAGAATCTACGAAATAAACGGAGAAAAAGTAGTGGTGATGGATGAACTTATCTTAATGAATAAGCCACATTTTAACAATCAACTCGATAGAAATTTCTATTATTTCCTCAATAAAAAACTCAATAGAGTATATCCTTATTTTATTACTGCTCTAGAACAGTATAGAGATATAGAAGACGAATTAGAGAAAATAGATAGTGAAAAAAGGCGTGTTTACATCAGAAAAAGACAAGAAGAATTGGCGAATCAATACGAAAAACAATTAAGAGATCTTACCACTACAGAAGGTAGAATTTTTGCTAAGTTAATGAACAGAGCTACCGGAAAAACAGTATATGAAATTATACGAGAATTACGTGGTGGCTGGAGTGCTTTTTGGTGGAATGTAAAAGGAAATTTGGCAGATGTAGATATTAAACAACCCTATGATCCCTATGCCGTGAGAGAGGACGCTTTTGTAGAATCTCTGTTGCTATCTAATTGGAATTTAGGCTATTTACAGCCGTATGAAGGTTACAGAGATTTTAAAATTAAAAAATAAAAATGAAATTATTATTCAGAATTCTGATTTTTGCTTTTGTGCTGCAATCTGCGGAAGCATACTCTTGGGGAACTACAGGTCATAGAACCATTGCAGAAATTGCAGAACACCATCTTACCAATAAATCTAAAAGAAAACTTAGAAAAATTTTAGGAGACCAAAAATTAGCTTATTACGCTAATTGGCCAGATTTTGTAAAGTCTGATTCTCTTAAAAGATACAAGGAAACAGAAATTTGGCATTATGTAAATGTAACTCCCAAACTTGGTTTTTCTGATTTTGAGAAAGAACTGAAACAAATGACTGTTCCTAATCTTTATTCTGCTATTCAGAAGCAAGAAGCTATTATTAAAGACAAAAATTCTTCTAAAGCCGATAAAGAAGTCGCAGTGATATTCTTGATTCATTTGTTAGGAGATTTGCATCAGCCATTTCACATAGGTAGAGCAGAAGACCAAGGCGGAAACTTAATACCTCTTACGTTTTTTAAAGAACCTACCAATCTGCACAGTCTTTGGGATACCAAATTGGTAGATTTTCAAAAGTATTCTTACACAGAGTACGCTACCGTTTTAGACAATAAATCTAAAGATGAGGTAAATAAAATTCAGTCAGGAACATTAGAAGATTGGCTTTTTGAAAGCTATAATAGGGCTGCAAAAATCTACAACCAAACCCCTATTAACGGAAATTACAGTTATGATTATAACTACAAATTTTCAGGAATTATGGAAGATCAACTTCTAAAAGGAGGTCTTAGATTAGCTAAAGTATTGAACGAAATATTACAATAATTTTTCTTTCAGTTTTTGAAATACAATTTTATCAATGGGTAAAGGCAATGGATTTTCTTCGTGTAGGGAAATCCATTTTACATTTTCTATGCTATCATCTAGTATTTTTAAATCTTCTAAATTGAGGATATTTACCGTATAATAAATAGTGAGCAATTGCTCATTTTCTCTAAATCTAGAAACCAAAAAATCTTCTTGAGTATAAAAATGTTCTACAACTTCTATTTTTAGGTTGAGTTCTTCAGCAAACTCACGGTGGAGACATTCTATAGTTCCTTCCCCGAATTCTAAACCTCCACCAGGTAATTTGATTAGTTTTTCGCCAGCATATCCTTCGTCTAGCGCCATTAATTCATTTTTTTTGTTCAAATAAATGGCATACACTCTTATATTTATTTTATCAATCATATTATTATATTTTTTAAAAATTTAAAACTTTAACCAACATCCATTACTCATCATCTAACATCCATCAAAACCGCATTTATCATTTCTCTTTTTCCTTTTGGTCCTTCTAATTTACTAACATCAAAGTTTAATTCTTGCAAAATTCTCCTTACGCTACCTTTAGAAGAGTAGGTAGTAAGCAAACCGCCAGTACTCATTTTGTTTCTTACCATTTCAAAAAGAGATTTTTCCCAAAGGTCGGGTTGTACTTTCGCCCCAAAACAATCATAGTAAACCAAATTTATAAGAGGTAAATCTAGATTTTCTAGGTCAAAGAAATCACATTGAAATTTAGTGAAAGTAAAATTAGGTAAAATTTTGTGAGATTTATTCCATTCTAAGGCGTGAAGCTGGTGGTAGATTTTTTCGAAGTTTTCAAAATTGAAATGCTCAGGATAATTAAGTTCTTTTATTTCGTGTTCGGTAACAGGATATTTTTCTAGGGTAAAGTAATTGATAACGTGATTTTTATCTTTTTTCAAAAATTCATTAATTGTAACTAAAGCATTTAGACCAGTGCCAAAACCAAGTTCTAGAATATTGATTTCATAATTTTTAACCTTATTTATTCCGTTTTTTATAAATACATGTTCTGCTTCCTGAAGTGCACCATTGTGAGAATGATAACCTTCTTGCAGTTCATCAATAAATAACGTTTTACTACCATCTGCTGTGGTTTTTATTTCTCTTTTCAAAGCAATTTTTTTTCAAAAATAATTTAAAATTTTGATATTAAAAAAATTATATTAAATTTGTAGAAAATCATATAAAATTTTAAAAATGATAATTCAAAAAACTTCAAACCCAAGAATTTCGAGCTTTGATCCAAATAATTTCTCTTTTGGAACTACTTTTGGAGATCATATGCTTATTTGTGAATATGAAAATGGAGCTTGGGGAGAACCGAAAATTATGCCTTATGGTCCGCTTCCGATTACACCAGCTAATATGACTTTCAATTACGGACAAGCTTGTTTTGAAGGAATGAAGGCTTACAAAGATGAAAATGATGAGGTTTTTCTTTTTAGACCTGAGAAAAATTTTGCTAGAATAAACAAGTCTGCTAAAAGATTAGCAATGCCAGAAATTCCTGAACATGTTTTTATGGATGGGCTTAAAGCTTTGATTGATATTGATAGAAATTGGGTACCAAAAGGTGAGGGGAAATCTCTATACATTCGTCCTTTAATTTTTGCGACCGAAGAAACGCTTAAAGCTAGAATTTCTACTAAATATATGTTTGCAATTGTAACTTCTCCTGCTCAGATGTATTATGCAGAACCTGTTGCTGTAAAGGTTTCTGAGCATTATTCTCGTTCTGCGGAAGGTGGGGTAGGCTTTGCTAAAGCTGCTGGTAATTATGCTGGTAGTTTTTATCCTACACAATTAGCAAATGACGAAGGTTATGACCAGTTAATCTGGACAGATGATGCTACACATACTAAGTTTGAAGAAAGTGGTACAATGAATGTTTTTGTAAGAATAGGAAATACCATTAAAACGCCTAATACCTCAGAAAAAATTCTAGACGGTGTTACCAGAGATTCTTTCTTAAAATTAGCAGAAAGCAAAGGATATGAAGTAAAAGTAGGTGATGTTTTGGTAGAAGAGGTAAAAGAAGCAGCTAAAAATGGAACTTTAAAAGAAGCTTGGGGAGTTGGTACAGCTGTGGTAACTACTATTTTTAAACAAATTGCTTTTGGTACAGAACAATTTAATTTACCTGTTCTTTCTGAAGAAGAAAGTTATGCATTATTGCTTAAAAAAGCATTGGTAGATATTCAAACCAATAAGTCAGAAGACCCATTTGGTTGGAGAGTTAAAGTAGAAAAAGAAATTCTAGAAACCGTATAGTTTCTAGTTGATTAAAAATATAAACCGAGGAAAACTTTTTCTCGGTTTTTTCGTTTTATTTTCTAAGATATTATTATTTTCGCAGCAGATTATGAAAAAAGCAATTGTTTTTTCTCTCTTTTTGATTATTTCTTGTGCTAAAAACACACAAGTTCATCCGCCTGTTGGTGGTGTTCTTACTGAAAAAGATTTGGAAATTTCTAAAAATAGAGCTAAAAATCTAAATCTGATGGAAAGAAATCAAATAAAAGATTGGATAAGTCATCAGAAAGAAAAATTTTATTCTACAGGTCTTAATTATTGGATTGATATAGAGAATTTGGAACAAAGAGAAAAGAAAAGAGATGGTGATTTTGTTTCTTATCAGTATGATTTGTATGATTTTAACCAAGAGAAATTATATACAAAACCTACTAAAAATACAGAAGTAGAACTAGGTAAATATGAAGAATTAAAAGCAGTGGATGATGCAGTAAGATTTATGAAAAAGGGAGAAGAGGCTACGCTTCTTGTGCCTTCTGTTTTGGCTTTCGGTACTTATGGCGATGATGAAAAAATTCCAAATGATATGCCTGTGATTATTAAACTAAAAATTTTATAAAACGATATGAAGAAATTAATTTTATTAGTATTAGCAATAATTTCAATAACGAGTTGTACTCCAATATATAAAAAAATGAATATAGACAAAGATTTTTACAACGGTCTTCAAGACGGTGTATATGCAAAAATGGAAACTTCTAAAGGTGAATTAATTATCAAATTTTTTGATAAAGATGCACCTGTGACTGTAGCTAATTTTGTAGGCCTTGCACAAGGAACTATAGAAAACAAGGCAAAAGGAAAAGGAGTTCCTTACTACGATGGGATAGTTTTTCACAGAGTGATTAAGAATTTTATGATTCAAGGCGGTGATCCTCAAGGAACCGGAATGGGAGATCCTGGTTATAAATTTGATGATGAAAAAAACAACCTAAAACACGAAGGTAAAGGTTATCTTTCTATGGCGAATTCTGGACCTAATACCAATGGTTCTCAGTTTTTTATTACTGAGGTTCCTACACCTTGGCTAGACGGAAAGCATACTGTTTTTGGTAAAGTAATTAAAGGAGAAGATGTAATAGATGCCATCGCAAATTCTGAAATGGGTGCTCAAGACAGACCAAAAGAAGAAATTAAAATTGTTAAGGTTTCTGTTTTCACAAAAGGTGATGCTTACGAAAAGTATGATGCGGCGAAAATTTTTAATGAGGGAAAAGGCAAAATTCAAGAAAATAACAAGGTTTATATCGCTAAACAAGAAGCCGAAGCTGCTAAAAAATTAGAAGAATTAAAAGCAGGAATGTCCAAAACTGCTTCTGGTCTTTTGTATAAAATCTCAAAATCTAATCCAGAAGGTAAAGCTCCTAAAGCTGGTGATGTGGTTGCTGTGCATTATGCTGGTAAATTAACTAACGGAAAGGAATTTGATAATTCTTTTAAAAGAGGTGAGCCTATAGAGTTTGCGGTAGGAGTTGGTCAGGTTATCAAAGGTTGGGACGAAGGTATTTTACTTTTAAAAGAAGGCGAAACTGCTACTTTCTTAATTCCTTCTGAATTAGGATATGGGGCTAGAGGAGCTGGTGGTGTTATTCCGCCAAATGCTTGGTTGATCTTTGATGTAGAATTGGTTAAGGTTAAGTAATTTTACATAAATATATGATATTTAGGAACGTACCAAAAAGTACGTTCTTTTTTTATAAAATATTTATAAAATAAAACAGACAAAAGTCTTTTTTATTTAGACAAAAGTCTTATATTTGTAAAAAATTACAAGATGAAAAAGAGCAAAGTGTTTCCAGAAAGAGAAGTAGTTCTTCATAAAGTAGAAGAACCTATGGCGGTTTATTACACTTCTGCGGTGTATTCTTCTGTAGATGATAGGGGTGTTTTTTCTATTATAGACTCTATTAATAAGGGGATTTCTTTTTCTGCTTTTGAAAAAATTATCAAAAAATATAGTTTTTCTCTTCAGAATTGGGCAGATTTTCTTCATATTTCTAATAAGACCTTATCACGCTATCAAAAAGAATCTAAAACCTTTGATGCCTTACAATCTGAGCGTATTCTACAGATTGAGATTCTTTACAGCAAAGGTGAGGAGGTTTTCGGGGATAGAGATAATTTTACAAAATGGCTAGAAACTAAAAATTTGGCTTTAGGAGATATTTTTCCTTTGGATTTGCTGAGAACTTCTTTTGGTATTCAATTATTATTGGATGAACTTACCAGAATAGAGCACGGTGTTTTAGCATAAATATTTGGTTTATGATTGTTTATAGGCTTTCTAAAACGCAGTTTGCTAATGATTTATCGGGTAAAGGAGCTGAGTTGGTTGGCGGAAGATGGAATAGTAAAGGAAACGCTTTATTATACACTTCTCAGAGTATTGCGCTTTGCGTAACCGAAATTGCAGTACACGTTCCTTTAGGGATTTTACCGAAAGATTATCAATTAATTCACATTGAAATTCCTGAAAATGACTTTTTAGAAATTAAGCGACTTCCGAAAGATTGGCAAAGTTTTCCGCACAGTAATTCTACGCAATTAATTGGAGATAAATTTTTGAGAGAGCATAAGTTTTTGGTCTTTAAAGTTCCTTCTGCTGCGGTACAAGGTGAATTTAATTATTTGGTAAATCCGAGGCATAAAAATTTTAACCAAATTAAGATTGTTAAAATAGAAAACTTTAACTTTGATGAAAGGTTGTTTAAGAGATGAATTTATTTGATATTATTTTTGCTAAAATGAATGATATTTATAAAAAAAACAAATTTTATAAAAATAAAATATTTGTTTATATAAATGTTTTGTATTTTTTTGTTGGTGTTTTTTTTCTTATTCCAATTACATCTGTTTTAGAGATTTTCTATCCTGATTTTAGAATTATTTTTAAAAAATATGGATTAATAAGCATAATTGTATTTTTTGGATTAATTGCTTTAGTTGTTAATAGAAATTATCTAAACGAAGAAAAACTTAATCATTTAAGTAGAAAATATTCACATATTAGGGTTAATAAGATACTTCTTTATATAGTTGTAATAATTTTTCCAATATTATTACTTTTAAGTTCAGGTATTATTACTGTTATTTTGAAAGGAGGAACAATACTTAATTGGGAATTCAATGGTTTATTAAAAAATTAATAATTTTATGACTTTAAAACAATTCACCACAGAATTAGACAAAATATTTACCATAAAACAAGCCGAAGATTTCGATAATGTAGGTCTTCTGTGTGGGAATCTGGAGCGTGATGTTTCGGGAGTTTTGGTGTGTCACGATGCTTTGGAAAATGTGGTAAATGAAGCCATTGCCAAAAATTGCAACGTGATTGTAACTTTTCATCCGATTATTTTTTCGGGGTTGAAATCTATTACAGGCAAAAATTATGTAGAACGTGCTGTTCTGATAGCCATCGAAAATAAAATCGCGATTTATGCCATCCATACAGCATTTGATAATGATTATTTCGGAGTGAATTATAGAGTTTGCAATGAATTAGGCTTGAAAAATCAAAAAATATTAATGCCAAAATCAGAAAATTTGTTGCAATTGGTGGTTTATGTTCCTACAGAGTTTTCAGAAAAGGTAAAAAACGCTTTATTTGAAGCGGGCGCAGGAAATATTGGTTTCTATGATGAATGCAGTTTTTCAATAAAAGGAAACGGAACTTTCAGACCAATTGAAGGCTCTAATCCATTTTCTGGAACGCAAAATGTGAGAGAAAATGCTGACGAAGAAATGATTAATGTAATTTTTGAAAAATTCAAGAAAAATAAAATTCTTTCAGCAATGAAATTGACTCATCCTTATGAAGAAGTAGCTTATCAAATTTATGCTTTAGAAAATGATAATCAATATGTTGGCTTGGGAAGATATGGTGAATTGGAAAATGAAATGGAGGAAAAAGATTTCTTGAAACTGGTGAAAGAGAAATTTGATTTAGAAGTAATTCGTCATTCTGAATTTTTAAATAAAAAAATAAAAAAAGTAGGTGTTTTAGGAGGAAGCGGAGCAAGTGGGATTTCTGCTGCAAAAGTTTCAGGATGTGATGCTTACCTTACTGGTGATGTAAAATATCACGATTTTTTCTCGGCAGAAAACCAGATTTTAATCTGTGATATTGGGCATTTTGAATCAGAACAGTTTGTTACTGAGCAAATAGTTGAGATTTTATCGGAAAAATTTCCTACCTTTGCATTCTTAAAATCCACA
>APMI01046798.1_pt1 | contig 12129 bp, 19 predicted proteins | sample 667938 | NCBI WGS metagenome assembly APMI01 (sample SAMN01084076, study PRJNA167559) | wastewater metagenome | biome: Wastewater | place: Denmark: Ejby Moelle, Odense | collected 2011-11-28 | reverse complement strand
ATCTGTGGTGTTTGGTAGCGTACATTCCAAATGACTATATTGTACGAGAGCGGAGAATTTGAAAGGGGGCCGAAAGGCCCCCTCTTTTTATGGTTGATATAGAAACGTGCCGTTTGTCTTGATGCAGACAAAACGTGTTCCGTCTATTGTCTGGTCGACATCGACATGATGATGCCCGCCGACCCACAATTTCGGGCGATGAATCCGAAGCATTTCGTCAAGCAACAGGTTCGTGGTGTTCTGATGCACTTGTTTGTAACCAAACATCTGTGCTGTTACTGACGACGGAAAATCGTGTGTGACAACAATCTCCGCCTTCAATTTTGGATACTTCCGCAGAATCACATTCGCCTGGCGCTGCGTTACTTGTTCATTGTCCCACCAATCGACTCCCGGTGTCCGCAATTCTTTATCGACAGAGTAAGCACCACCTACAAAGAACGCCTTGATTCTCTTGTCGTATTCGCCGTCGACGATCCAAGATGGATGGCCAAAGCAATATTCGGGACAGTCATGATTGCCACGAATGAATCGTGATCCGTTGATGATTGGAACATGCGGGATGAATCCAGCTCCCATGTCACCGACCTGAATCGTTTCGGTCGCTCCCTGAGCAAGCAAAGAGCCAATAGCAGCCTTGTATGCTACCATGTCGCCATGGACATCGCCAATAAAGCCGATCGTATTTTTTGTCATATTTTCACTCCTAGATAGTGCATTTTAAGTAGTAAAATGGCAGGAATCAACAAAGACGATCCAGAAATCCTTTTCAATTTCACTGGCAATCGTCGGAGACCAAAAAAGGAACCAGAGCCGAATTCGCTCGGTATCAAAAACCACAGCGAAATCTGGGCGAAGTTTGCTGCTGGTCTTTCGTCTGACGACATCAAAGCAGGAACAAAAGCTTCTGCCGAATGGTACCGACAGAAACTGAAGGAATTGAAAACCGTTAATACAAACCAGTTGATGACTGCGAGAGACCGCCTCCGTCAGACTGGAATTCCTGGTCAAATGTACATATTTTTCTACGATGCCAAATTCAAAAACGATGCCAAGAAGCTGCCATATTGGGACCGTGTTCCGTGCGTGTTGATCTTAGAAAAAGACAAAGATTCGTTCCTGTCTCTCAATCTCCATTACCTTCGTGTTCGTGACCGTCTGGCGCTGTTGCAGAAGCTATATTCACTCGCAACAGGCCCTCTAGATAATGAACAGACGAAACTGAGATTGTCGTATCAAACAATCAAAGGAGTCGCAAGATATGCGACTGCTCGCCGTTGCATCAAGCGACATCTATTCAGTCACATCAAGTCGCGTCTGTTGTGGGTTCCTGCACAACAGTATGATCTTGCTGCCCTGCTGCCAATTGCCCGTTGGGAACGGAAAACTGCTGAGTATGTGTATCAGGACGGCGCAAAGAATTACGCGACTTGGTCAACAACGAAGAAATAAGAAATGCAACATCGTCATTCAGCAGTCCCTCAAAGTGATTTGAGGGCAGCGTCACAATGTTGAGATCTTGGCGGGGCTGTTGCGATCTAACGGTGACGACGCCGTCATTTGGTTCATGAAACATCGGTGTTCGGAATGGCGATTCCGTGACGACAACAAAGTTGTCTTTCGTGCATTTGATTGATGCGACTTGGCGGGCGAGATATCCACCTGGCGACAACTGACCATATTCCGCATGGATCCATTTCAGAATCGCCGCCGCCTCGCTTCCTCCAAGCGGCGAACTGATCGTGACAAATCCATCGATCAAGTCGCTTTTGTGTGCCGCAACATATGCTAGCATTCCACCCAGCGAATGCCCAACAATAATTCCCCTGCCATTTTTGGCGATTAGCTTCATTAACCGCTCTTCGACTTCCTCCATGTGGTCGCTGATTTTGTATTCGAGGTAGTGAAAAGCCGTCAATTCGTTATCAAGAGCAAAGTCAAGTTTTGCTGTGATATAGTTGAATGAATCGCGGGTCGCATTCGCGCCGTGAACAAAGTAGACGTTTTGCATTGGTGTAGTTACCTCATCTCGTCATCGTATAATGTGTACGATGCGCCGCACGTCTCGCATGACCACGTTTCCGACTCGTGTCCCTCGTACGTACACTTGATATTGCGGCAGGTCGTTGAGTGTTCGCCGCAATCGCCGCCTGGTTGCTTCTCTTTGTCACCTTCGCGGTCAGCCATTTTGCACCTTCTTCAAACCAAGTTGATATTCTGTCAGCACTTGAAACTCGATCCCTCGTTCCGTTGCGTATTCCTTCGCTGCATCCCACTTCGCTTCGTTGATCATGTAAGTGACGAGAGCATTCTTGTAACCGCGGGTGATCTTCTTTGGTTGTGCAGGTTTCTTTGTTTGGGCAAACGGCTTAATCTCGATCAGCTTCTTTCCAATCGATCCATCCTTTTTGCGCAGCTCGACATAGAAATCGACAAAGTATCGATGGAATCGATTATCGAACGGATTCTTGTACGGAACCACGACCTCTTCTGAACCATATCTAAGCACGTTTGGATTCGTATCGCAAAATTCAAGAAACATTCGTTCCCACGAACTGCGAAAAACAATGTTTGCGACGTTGCCGAGATACTTCTCGGGGTGTTTCGGGCGGAACTTGCCCTGTAGAGGTTTCGACATTGCATGTTAATTAGCAGTTTTGTGTCCGTAAATAACCAGATGGAGTACAAAGCATTCGTCGATTCGAGAACAGCGGATCTTCAAAAGAAACTGGAGGGAACAGGGACAAAACAGCTACTGGCGTTCCCTGCCGACATCGGCCAAACGGGACAGGAACACTTTGTATTCTTTCGAATCAAAGTCCCGAAAGCGAGTCGATATTTCGGACAGAACAACGGCGCTTCGCCAATTGACAAAGGTGCCAGCTCGCAAACAGCAGCAGGAAAAACTGCTGCTGGCAAAACAGATGCACAACTTGGAATGACAAGCAAAAGCTGGCAAGGTGGATACAGCGAATCGTTTATTGATCAGTCAATTGCTCTGTACATGCCAAACGACGGCATCAAAAACGTCGATAGCCAACAATGGGAAACGATGTCGTTTGGCCAATTTCAGACGAATGCAGACAATATCATGACGGCGGCCGCCGGCCGGATGAATACGACTGAATACGGCCAAGCGTTGAAAGAACTTGCCCTCAACAGCACCAACTCCGTTGCGTCTGCGTTGGGCGTTCCTCTGAAAGAATTCATGGAGAAACGCGGCAACTATGTGCTAAATCCGCACATTGAAGTCTTGTACAAGGGTGTTCATCACCGAGAGCATCAATTCACTTTTGTCATGATGGCAAAATCTCGCGCTGATACACTTGCAATCAGAGAAATTGTACGGACATTTCGATACCATCAAGCGTCAGAATTCACAGGCGTTGGCAATGGATTCTTCATTTATCCGTCTGTATTTGACATTGGATTCTTCACAGGGAATACAATCAATCCGCATCTGCCTAAGTTCGGAACTTGTGCGTTGAGACAGACCAGTGTTAGGTGGCATGGCGGCGATTCGTACAGAACATTCACGAATGGCGCTCCTCTGATTGTCCATCTGGACCTACAATTTCAAGAGCTTGAAATCGTCACAAAAGAAAAGATCGCACAAGGGTTCTAATGTCACATCTTGCATATCTTCCGTCGGTCATTTACGACTTCCAAAACGGAACAGTCGTCACGATTGCACACATTCTAAAGAGAATCTTCGTGCCAGATGCAGCAATTGCTGACAAGGCACTATTCTTCGAATACACCGTTCGTGACAGCGACACTGCACAAATCATTGCTGATAGACTGTATGGAGGAACAAAGAACGACTGGGTGATATACCTCGTCAACAGAATTGTCGATCCATATTATCAGTGGCCAATGACGTCATCTGTTCTCTACCAGATGGCTGTCGAAAAATACGGGATTGCTCGCCTGTATGATACACATCACTTTATTGATGGTGACGGCGACAGATGCGACCAGTGGACATTTGGGGCACAGGCAATATCCAATCTCGTCTTCGAAGAACAAGAGAATGAAGCTCGTCGGAAGATCAAGCTGTTAGACCCGATCTATCTCGACAAGTTTAAGAGTCAAGCGCAAACGATTCTCTCAACAACGACTGAGAGTTCTTATGCTCCTGTTGCAATTGTGCTTTAGTTAATTCCGCACATTCGAACCCGCCGTGTGTATAGATTACGGATTTAAATCCTAGGTCCGCAATTGCTGCTCCGCATCCAGCACACGGCTTTGCAAGTCCATACTGATGATGTTTGCTGTTCAGTTTCGGAGGCAGGATCGCTCTTGCAACAAATATCTTGCTTCGTTTGAAGTCTTCAATAGAAACAGTCTTTGTCGCTCTGACTATTGCATCAATCTCGGCGTGGCAGTAGATACTGTGCTTGTTTCTCCTGTATTTCTTCTGCATAGGATGTGTCTTTTTCGAATTGAATCCAAATGCAACGATGTCACGTTTCAATGTCACTGCTGAAACGACACGTGTTCTCAGATCAGGACACGGCTCTATTTTCTGTGCTATTGTGAACAGATGATCGACAACAGACAATTCAAATTTTGTCACTAGTCTCCTTCGGCATCGCCTTCGTCCTTGTTGAGGAAATTCGCATAGTCTGCATTCATACAGAGATCAATCGCAGATATCAGCTGATCTTGTGCAGCCGCCCTGCTGTTGCTCAGCGTCGGAATCACATATTTTGACGAGCAAGTGTTGGCGAGCACCTTGCCTGCTTCGGTTGTCGTTGTCGTGCATACAACAGGCGATTTCTTCGGGTGATCAGAAAACGTATAGGGAGCAGCAGTGCTCGAATTCCTGCCGGGGCGCGATCCCATGTTCGAAAGGAAGTACGTTGAGGTTGACACGCCAATTCCGGGTGCAGAATCAACAACCGTGATTTTGCACGGAGACGCATCGACAGTCACGATCTTGCTGTACACTCGAAATTTGTATCCCGGACTGCTCTTCGGACCATCGACTTTCGCAGACGGAACGCCATACAGCGCCTTCGCGAATCTGACCGCAAAGATGTCGCGGCTCTCCATCGCCGCATACCCAGTAGCAGGCATCAGGACCAACAGTCCAAGAGTACAAAGGATCCGTTTCATTGCTTTTCTCCTTCTCGTGAAGGATATAAGATATCAGAAAGAGAAAGAACGGGGAAGATCCCCGTTCTTTCGACGCATGTACAATTCGCGGTGCTGTCTTACTTGCTGTACTGTGCTTGGAGATTTGCAAAGTACGCTTCGTCAAACTCTGCACCAGGCTCTGTTGTGGAAGGCTGAGCCTTCCCTGTATCAAAAGGGATGCTATCGTCCACTGCCTCCACATGAGTAGGCGCGGGTGCAGGTCGATTGGACTGCTGAACAGGAGGAGATGGATCGTTTGCTTCTGCGGTCGATGCAGTCTTTCCGTTCAATGCAATCGGGCGGCCCTCTGCCTTCTCAAGGCGAGCATGTAGCTCTTCAAACGACTTGAACTTGTCTGGCATGACAAGTGGTGCAAGTGGATAACATCCCTTCCACACTTCTTCATATCGGGGATCTTCTTCTGTCTCGAACAGCGAACTCTTTCCCTGAAATGCGCTTCTGTCATATTTTGGCATCACGCGATCTTGAGTCAGTTCTCCATATGCACGAAGGAGGAAATTCGCCCCGCCCCACATATCAAAAACATTAACTTTGCCCATGATTTCAGTCAGCATGTCTTCGATTTTGCCGAAGATTTGCTTGCCAAACTTGAACTTGAACACCTTTCCTTCTGCGGCGCGATTCTCAGGATCTGAGATCACGTAGATATTTGCAATGTAGGTTGTTCGTTGGGCCTGTGCCTTCACTTTAACGCGGTCAGCTTCGCGGTTCGTTTTCCATAGCGCCCCGTTGTAGATTGCGACAGGATCGCTTTCTCCAATCGTGCGACGACTGTTTTCGATGTAGTATTCGCCCGACGACCCCCGGAATCCATGATGGATCATTTTAACGTAGGGAAAGTCTTCACCTACAGGAGCAGGAAGAAATCGGATCAGCGCATGGCCAGCTCCGCTCTTGTCAAGTGTCAATTTCCAATACGAGGTGTCGTCCTTCGGGCCGGACTGATTGTTGTCGTCCTTCAACTTATCAGCAAGATCTTGTGCTGTTTGAGTACGAGTGCGACGGAGTTCCGCAAAACTTTTAGCCATTTGCCATTTAATCCTTTGTATCTTTATTGCTTTGTAGTTGTTCGTATGCTGTTATGATCTGTTCGATCCTGTCAATCACTTCGTCAAATGACGGAGGATTGGCTGTATATTTAGCCGGATCCAGTATGTACATTGTTGCTTCTCTCGATATTGCAAAGAATGCACTTACTGCGTCAAATCCATAGCATTCATAAAAACATGGACATTCTTCTTCGGCATCGAATCGGTAGCCTTCTGGCTTAAACGCACGACATGCCATTGTCGCTGGATCCATCCCGCCCGACTCAGGATCAAACCAATCGTCCAATATCAGTGGCACATTCTCGTTCTGGTACTGTTTGATCGACGCTATCCACTTGCGCATCCGGTTCTTTTGCAACTTTTAGCATCCTCCTTGAGACAAGATTGTTGGCGATTTCTTCTTTCAGTCGTGGCGATATCACACGTCCAATTTTGTCTGAATCGATTGAGTGTTCTGCCAACACACTATTCAGTGCCTCCCATGCGGTTTCATCATACCGAGCAACACGAGCAAAAACGAGATCGTCAAGAGATGCCTGGCTGAGAAAGATCACCTCTCCGTCGATCGTCGACGCCTTGTGGCGACGTTCACTCTTCGACATACCACTCGCCCTCAACAATACGAAGACGCTTGAATGTGCTGGTGTTCGACTCTTCGCCTATAGGTCCGCCACTGACGTATTCTCCTCGATTGTTTTCGCGCCACGCATTGTAGTGATTACTGATCATGTATTGTTTTCGATTGTCGTCGTAGACCGCCCTCCACACAATGTCATCGATTCCCAGTGCAGGATGTGGGGAAAATCGAAACTGTTCGTTCTGCGAAGGAACCGCATAAAAATATCGGATCGGAGCATTGATATCGGGGCGGCCATCGTAGAACACAGGAACAGGACGATTCGACCACTCTTCCGACGGCAGTCTAACTGACAGACATCCCACATATCTTGTGGGTTTCAGCCAATTAAAGACACTTTGTACGAAATCAGGACTTGCCCATGTTGGGGAAGGCAAGCTCAGTTGTTCGAGAGATACTTTTTTCATCAGTCGTTCACCGTGGCGGCGATGGGGATCATCGTTATCTTGCCGATTGCAACTTCATCGAAGTGATACAACAGCTTTCTCTTCAGAGCAGCACGTGCTCCCCGTTCTGTCGAGGCGAGGATGTGTGCTGTTTGCTGCGTCGTTTCCGGCGAACCATTCCTGTCCATCTTCGTACTGTCGTATTCGATCCTAAAGATCTTTGTCGTCATATTTTCTCTCCGACTTCTGTTCCCCTCAATCTAACAAAAGAGGGGAATCTTAGCGAATACTCGTTTGATTTAGCTTCTCTTGTTTCAACCGAAGCGGTTATCTCCTGATAACGAACTTCAATTATCATGCCCAAAAGCTTGCCGTTTGCATACAGGTCAGCGAAAAGTTTTCTTGTTTCATCATCGAAGCCTGTTCCGACATCAGAAACAATCAGTCGCCCCTCACCATCAAATCCCTTGCATGTGACGGCTCCAAGAACATCGCTGTTCTTTCCTGTCCCATATGCAAACGATGCAATTGTCATATCAATCGTTGAGTGTGGCTTCAGCTTCTGCCAGTTCTTGTCGCGGCGAAATGTGTAAATGCCATCTGGCTCTTTGATAATCAGCCCCTCTTTTCCCTCAGAGACCATCTTGTCGTAATATGCCATCAATTCCGACAAATTAGTACACAATTTCGTCGGACACATTACAATTGATGGCTCTCTGTTGTAACGAGCGGAAACGCCATCAAGCACATCACCATATTTCGAATCCATCTCTGCAAACGACTGCTCAAGATGAACGAGACGAACTCTCTGCGGGTCATCACATTGAACCTTCGACCAATCATCGATCGAAATCTGGTCAAATACATGATACACTAGCGAGGGTGCATAAGATGTATTCTTTCCGGGGGCCGCTTTCGCGCGCCGAAGCAATTCTTGGAACGACGCAGAAGCATCAACAACTTCGCCGTCCCATACTGTTCCTGCTGGCATTAGGTCAGTGAGCGCATATGACAGCTCTTCAAAGTTGTCGAATCTTGAACCTGTTCGGCTGAACAGCGTGACGGCGCCCGAATGCATTTTCATCGCAATTGTGCGGACGCCATCATATTTTGGCTGTGCATATTTCGGAAATTTCAGCGACTCTAGTGCTGGCTGCTCACTATGCGCCAACTGCACAGCAAATACCGATACGAGATCGGGGAGAACAGCGTTGACCAGCTTAGCTTGAATGCCGCACCGAAGATCTTTATTGATGATTCGTCGGAGTGTTTCATGCGGCGAGATCGCGATCGTCGACGGCCACGATAGTGCCGCCTGTTCCGCATGCAACATCAGACTATTGCGTGCCGCATTTCCCGTCAAGGTTCTTGAAATAAGTGCATGCAACAAGTCAACTGTGTCGTCGAATGTTTTGGCATCAGCAGTGCTGTTTGCAGATGCAAAAGTCGTGGCACCAAACATATAGAAAGGGCTCAGCGCAAATTGAATCAATCTTTGCAGTTCGTATTTGCCCCACAAATGTTGCTTGACGACCTTCTTTTTCGCATTCGTCCCTTGTGTGCGTTCTGCGTCAGAAATAAACGCGGCAAAGTCTGAAAGAGTTGTCATTTATGACACCGTAAAAGCAAGCTGGGTTGACCCAGCTTGCTTGGTTGAAGTTATTGGATGGTGGTGTTCACTTCGTCACGAGTTCGAGAACGTCCGAACTCATCGTATTCAGTGTCGACAGGATCCGATTGTACCGATCAGGATTCTGGTCGATCCACTTCGACGAGATGATCAGCACAGCGGAAACCGCAATCGTCTTCACATCACGTTTCCCCCAGAGCATTCCAGACGGCATGATCTTGCCGTACGTCGCCGACGGAATCGTTTCATACGAATAGACGGGGCGGCCCTTGCTGTCACGAATCCCCTCCATGTCCGAATCAATCGGAACGATCACGACCTTGTCGGCGACGCGCCCATTGATTTCCGATGTCAGCAGAGGAGGAGACAGTCCCGAGACGAAGATCATGCACTGGACTTCGCTTCCGTCGGCGACGGCAGAGAGCGCTCGGACACCCATCCGACTGTCAGTGAGAGCCGCGAACTTATTTTTGTCGGATGAAGCAATCGACATCCATGTGATTGCACTGCCACTCCGTTCGGATCCGATTGCAACGCGAATTCCCCGAGGAAGATTCGAAACGGACGTGACATTCGCCTGGCGGTTACAAACGAACTGCACATACTCTTTGTACAGGGCGGCGGCACGCTCGACCGACGAAATCAACTGGGGGCGCGTTTGACTGTACACGCGAAGTGCATCGTCTTGCACGAGCGCGGCGTCGCACCGCCCCGCTTCGATTCCCTCGAGATTTTCGAGAGACCCCTCTGTCGAGATCACATTGACGTTGGTCGACGTCAACCGCTTTTTCAGTAGATGACCGACAGCGAAGTATTTTCCTGTGTTCATACCGGTGCACATATTGAGCACTGGCGGAGGCGGCGCAACATTGGGAGCCACCTGCGAATACCCAGGGGATCCCATCGAGAGGGTAGCGACAAAAACTGCCGCCAAAAGCGTCTTCATCATTCCGATCACTCCGTCGGAGAGAGGGCAACTTTGTAGTGGTTCGACTTTCTCACGACATCCTTCACGGTGCCGTCCTTCATCGTCCGTTTCTGCGTGAACGGAGCAAGCTCGCGCGTCAGAATATTCGCACGAGTCATCGCAGTCAGAATCGGACGAAGTCGAACGATGCTGATCCCTGAAAGAGTCGCAATCGCATTCGCATCAGGCGGAGAGCCGCCGGCGGCGAGCTGCGCCACCGAAGTCTTGACCTTTTCCTGCAGTTCAGTTTCTTTTGACACTTAAAATCTCCTGTGATTGACCTATTTCAAACACGAGCCTAAATTCGTCGATCCTTGCTAGGCGAGCAACGGGATCATTGATCGAAAGATATCTCGTGCCGCTTGTAGTCCGCGGTGGCCGCCACCAAATAGTCGATAAATTGCTTCGGCAACCGAACATTTGGCGGTGCATTGGCAAACATTGGCGCAATTTGGGCTACTGTATAACCAGCAAGCCCTGTTCCAATTGCTGTCACATCAAATGTCTTCGTTTTGTGCACACATGCATCGGATAGAAATTCGCCGACATGCTTTCGAATTAGATCCAACGACAACGTGCGAATTCGATCGTCCTTTGTAGGAATCGCATAGGAGGTTGGCGACGCGAACCCCTTGCCAATTCCTCTTTTCGCTCCATAGTGTTTCATAGCATATTCAGCTGCTCCAGCACCATGAATCCCAGCAAGATTCGACCCAAATTCAAAGACATTCGTCATGTCGTGACCTCTTCTAAAAGTTCGTGGGCGGCGATGGCAGAATCGGCATTTGTTTCACTGGCCACTCTTGACCGGCGAGATCCGCGACTGCCTTTGCCTTCGATACAGGAACAAATTGTCCGGCACTCGTCATGTACCCAGCAATATACGGTTGTGTCAGACTTGCTCCGTTCAGTGTGACAAGTGCTCGCACATCATCAAACGTATTCGGCAACGGCATAGCAAATATCGCTCCTGTCTGCTTGAAGAGGAGTGCGACGCCGACAATTCTCGGGATGTCTTTGTTGGCGATCTTCGGCGCCCGACCGCGCCGTTCCTTTTCAGCAATTATCAACGCTGCTGCGTCTGTCAAACACTGCTGTTCATCAACGACTTTTGCCATTTCTTTCCATGGCCACAGACCATCCATAGCGCTTTCAGTCGCTTTTTGTTCGTAGAGCGTATTACATTTTCGTATGTCATCTACCATCCCCTTGGCCACAATTCGAATCAAACACGAGGCAGCATCGAGCAGTTCGCCTTTTGTGTGAAGGTCATCATGTTCAGCAGTGAATCCGCTACGGCGTTGATGCGCCCGCTCTACAACAACCGTTAATTCAGCGTCTGTCATCGGAATTGTCGATCCAGACGATGTAATGATTTTTGTCATTCGCTATTCCTCGAAAGCCTCGTTGCATACAGCTGTATTTTGCTGCAGTATTCAGCACTCGAACATAGATATGAGCGATCGGTAAATAAACAGGAAACGAGGTTTTTATGAAGAAGCTATCAGACATTATCAATCCGTGCGACATCATTGTTGAAGGTGACGATGGTGCATACTCGTTCGTCTTCCACGGCAAAAGCAACCGGAAGCTCGGCGTGACCGGGGCGAAAGTGTCTCGTTTTGGCAAGGGCCACGACGTATCCTTTGCGAAAGACGGATATCATATGTACGCACATTTTCCGCACGGATCAGATATCCCCACCATCACTCATGTGTCCAAGGGAAACAGATTCAATAATACACAGGTGATTCACACCCATGGAAGTTCAATCAAAAAGACTGCGCATGATCCAACATTCACATCAAGTACAAATAATACAATGGTAGATATCGGCAAGGGACTTCGTTCAGCAGCCGACCTTGAATTTGCCAAACGATCTTTGAAGGAAGCTGTCATTGTCGAAGATAAAATTGTGACAGTCGACAAAAACACTCGTGCAGTGTCAAACAATTTCCTCAAATTGGAATTTACAAAGACAGAGGCCGATCCGAATGATATCGCTGATAAATGCGACGATCTGATCGATCAAGACGTCATCGTCGATTACGACATCATCCATCGAAATGACCGATTCACTGTTCTCGTCAATTTTCGAACAAATGATCGGAACGACGAAGCTGTCATTTACGCTCTTAAAGGCGACAAGCACGGCTAACATATCGTGCAGTTGTTACAGGAAAGGCGGCCACGTGGCCGCCTTTCTGTTTATTTAAGGATCGTCTTGTATGCGAACGATCCATCGAGTAGCTGCCGTCTATCAACCCACGTCAACCACACCCACCACTCCGTGCCGA
>APMI01061487.1_pt1 | contig 12134 bp, 8 predicted proteins | sample 667938 | NCBI WGS metagenome assembly APMI01 (sample SAMN01084076, study PRJNA167559) | wastewater metagenome | biome: Wastewater | place: Denmark: Ejby Moelle, Odense | collected 2011-11-28 | reverse complement strand
AGCCGAGTCATTCGCTCACGGCGCTGTCAGTCAGGCGAAAATGATGTTGTTAGAGGTGCCCTTCAGTGGCGGTGGTTCTGGCTGGATCTGTGTTGCCGATTGCAAGAAGGCCTACAACCTGCGGACGTATCAGTTCACCGGGCTGGGTGCATTTGGGCGCATGCCATGGACATTTGATTGGGGTGCCAGCGTGACGTGGACAATGCCGGTGCCGGACGTGGATCTGAAAGTACGGTTCTCGGTGTACAACCTGCTGAATAAGCAAACCACCGTGCGTGTACGCACTCGTTATGAAGTCACCCCGGGCGTTTATCGCGAAACCTTTGGTGAAGGGTCTAACTGGACAGCACCGCGCTCAGCGCAGTTGGTACTGACCTACAACTTCTAATCGCTCATTTCATTTTTCCGCAAGCTTTGCCGCAAACCATGACGTTACCTCTGGGGGCGGTCCTTCGTCGGGCCGCCATTTTTTTTGAGGTCTGAACCATGCAGGATATGACAACGTATTGCGGTACCGGCCTGTTTGCAGGGGTCGACCTAGAGCAGTTGGTCGAGCACGAGGGCACGCCCTTGTACGTGTACTCGGCAGCAATGATCCGTAGCCGGGTACGCGCCCTGCAACAGGCATTGCAGGGACTGGATGCGGGCATTCGTTACGCGGTCAAAGCCAATGGCAACTTGGCGGTATTGCAGCTGTTGGCGCAGGCCGGAGCGGGTGCCGACATCGTGTCTGCGGGCGAGCTGCAACGTGCATTGCGGGCTGGTTTTGCGGCCGCCGACATCGTGTTTTCTGGTGTGGGCAAAACAGATGCTGAAATCGACATGGCGCTGACGGCAGGGATTGGCCGCTTCAATGTGGAGTCGCGCGCGGAGCTCGATGCTATCCAACGAATTGCCGTTAGCCGTGGGCTGATTGCGGTTGCCTCGGTGCGCATCAATCCCGATGTAGACGCGCACACGCACGCCAAAATTTCCACCGGCAAGGCGGAGAATAAATTCGGTGTTGCCCTTGATGAGGCGCGTACTTGGTTTGATCACAAGGCCAATTGGCCAAATGTGCAGCTGGATGGCCTGCACATGCACATCGGTTCGCAGTTGCTCGATCTTGCTCCGGTTGCCGAAGCCGCGCAGCGGATGGCGGAGTTTTGCAAGCAGCTGATCATGGCGGGCCATCCGATCCACAGTCTCGATGTGGGGGGCGGGCTAGGGGTACGCTACCGCGATGGTGAAGTGGCCCCCTTGGCTGCGGCCTACGCCGCGATCTTGCGCACAGCGTTTGCTGGTTTCGACGGTCGCTTACTGGTCGAGCCTGGGCGCTGGCTGGTGGCCGAAGCGGGCGTGCTGGTATCGCGCGTGGTGCTGGTAAAACAGGGCGAATCACGTCACTTTCTGGTACTGGATGCGGCGATGAACGACTTGCTGCGGCCCAGTCTGTACGAGGCCTGGCACGACATCGTGCGGGTGGGTGGCGAAGCCGGCCGTGAAATCGTGCACTACGACGTGGTTGGTCCGGTCTGTGAAACCGGCGACACCTTCGCTGTGGGCCGGCCGATGCCACGTTGCGAAGCCGGCGATGTGGTCGCAATTCTAGGTGCGGGCGCGTATGCCGCATCGATGGGATCCACCTATAACTCGCGGCCATTGCCTGCTGAAGTGCTGATCGATGACAGTCGCTATGCGGTGGTGCGCAAGCGGCAGACATTCGATGCGATGATCGCGGGCGAACAACCCGCCACCGATTGGAAACAACCATGAAACCACGCATGCTGGGTCTTGTAGTCGGGGTGTTGTTGGTTGCCAATGCGCAAGCGCAAGCGCAAACGCAAACGACAGCCACCGCACCCACCGCCGAGCAAATCGACGCCAACGTGCGCGCCGTGATCGCCCGCTACCAGCTTCCCGGCATCGCGGTTGGGGTGATTGAAAACGGCAAGGTGGTGTATGCGCGTGGTTATGGCGAAACCGTGTATACCAGCGGTGATCCCATCACCCATCAAACTTTGTTCAAAATCGCCAGCAATAGCAAGGCGATGACGGCGGCATTGCTGGCGCGGTTGGTGCAACAAGGCAAGCTGCGCTGGGATGATCCGGTGGTGCGCTATGTGCCGGAATTTGCCATGCACGATGCATGGGTCACCGCGCATATGACCATCAATGATTTGTTGATCCACAACAGCGGCCTGCCCGAAGGGGGCGGGGATTTAATGCTGTGGCCAGAACCCAACCAGTTCAGTCGCGATGACATTGTGCGCGGCCTGCGTTACATCAAGCCGGCGTATGGGTTCCGCGCCGGCTATGCCTACGACAATTTGTTGTATGTGGTGGCTGGCAAAGTGGCCGAAGCAGTCGGTGGCGCGGCTTACGAAACCTTGTTGCAACGTGAGGTATTGCAGCCGCTGGGGTTGCGCGGCTGCAAGGTGGGCGCATTCGCATTGGCCGAGGCCGGCAGCGTGGCGCAGCCACATGGTCGCGATGGCAACAAGATCGTGCTCACCCGTCCTGACGCCGCGCAGGTGCCCACCATTGCTTCGGCCCCCGCTGGTGGCATTCGTTGCACCCTGGATGACATGTTGATCTGGGTAAATAACTTTTTGCAGCCCACCGCCGAGCAATTGCAGTGGCTCGGGCCTGCGCAGCGTACCGAATTGTGGAAGCCGCGCACGCCAATGCCAATTTCCAAACAGCGCCGCGATTGGGACAACACGCATTTTTACGCCTATGCCTATGGTTTTCGTCTGGCCGATGTGGATGGTGCGTGGACGGTCTCGCACACCGGCACATTGGGCGGCATGTATTCGATGATGATGCTGTTGCCGGATCGCAATTCTGGCTTTGTGTTCATGATCAATGGCGAGGCTGGCAATGCCCGCACCGTGCTGGGTGAGGTGTTGCTCAAACTGTTCACCGCACCAGAAAAATCGTTGGGCGTAGATGGCTATGCCGATGCGCTGACCAAACCGGCAACCTCTGCATCGCACTCGCCAGCCTTACCCACCATCGCACAACGTAGCGCAGTGCAACCTGCGCAAATGCAAGCATGGCTAGGCGTCTGGCGCGACCCGTGGTTTGGTGATGTGCGCATCTGCGCAGTCGATGGCGGGGTGGAATGGCGATCACTGAAATCCCCCAAGATGCATGGGCGCATCAGTCGCCTGGATGGGCGCGATCTGTTGATTTGGGGAGATGAAGCGGTAGATGAAAATGCATGGCTGCAGTTCAGCGGCAGCGGTGACAAGCGGCGCCTGCAGATGGCCAAATTCGACCCCAAAGGGGATTTCAGCTCGGATTATGAAGACCTCGACTTCAAACATATTGGCGACTGCAAGTAAGCATTGGCGCAACCTGCATACGCGGTTGCTGGCAGGTATGTTGGCCTGCTCCGGCCTTGCCATGGCTGCCGATGGTTCTACAGCTTCGTCTATCGATTCGCCTATCGATTCGCCTGCCAACACCATGCAGCAAGCCGGCATGGTGGATGTGGCATTGTTGGTACCCGAGTTATCCCTAGAAATTCGCTATTTCGGAAATCACAATTTCCTGGGTGTCCCCGTTACCGGTTACGATGCGCCGCGTTGTTGGCTCAAGCGTGAGGCGGCCGACGCTTTGGCGCGCGTGCAGACGGATCTGCGCAGCCACCATCAACGTCTGCGTGTATATGACTGCTACCGGCCCACGCGGGCGGTGGCGCATTTTGTGCGTTGGATGAACGACCCCGCCGATCTTGTAGCCAAAGCCGAGTTCTATCCCGACTTGGATAAGTCACAGTTGCAGGGTGTGTATATTTCGCCACGTTCCGGCCATAGTCGCGGCGCTACCGTGGATCTTGGTCTGCTGCAATGTGATGCGCAGGACGCGGCATGCGTGCCTTTGGATATGGGCACCGGGTTCGATTTTTTTGGGGCGCGCGCGCATACCGAAAGTGACCAAGTCACCCCGCAACAGCGGCGTAACCGCTACCGGTTGCGTGATGCGATGGCTGCGCAGGGGTTTGTCAATTTGCCGGAGGAGTGGTGGCATTTTCGGCTAAACCCGGAACCTACGCCGACGACTTTTTACGATGTCCCAGTTACCGCGCCGGATACACCCATGCCAATTGCCGCAATCGATCACTTGATGCAGGCTTACCAAGGCGAAGTCCCTGGCGCATCCTTGCTGGTGTTGAAAAACGGACTGCCTTTGCTGACGCGTAGCTACGGTCGCGCGGATTTGAGTGTTGGTGAAGATGTTAGCGCTCGCAGCAATTTCCGCCTGGCATCGGTCAGCAAGCAATTTACAGCGGCCGCTGTGTTGTTACTGGCACAAGCAGGCAAATTGACGATCGACGACCCGGTGCGCAAATGGTTGCCTGCATTGCCGCAAGAGGCAAACGCGATCACCTTGCGCCATTTGTTGACGCACACATCGGGGCTGATTGATTACGAAGATGTGATGGGGGCGAATTGGCAAGGGCAAATTCGTGATGCGGGCGTTTTGCAGTTACTGACTCGCGAACACCGGCTGTATTTCCAACCCGGTCACGGGTATCGCTACAGCAATAGTGGTTACGCATTACTGGCATTGATCGTGGAGCGCGCTTCAGGCAAGACCTACCCGGATTTTCTGCGGGAACGCATTTTCCAGCCACTAGGGATGCATGACACGCTGGCATTCGTTGCGGGTGGCCCTGCTGTGCCGCATCGGGCTTGGGGATACAGCAATATCGATGGGCATTGGCAGCGTACCGATCAAAGTACGACCAGTGCGGTGCTGGGCGATGGTGGGATTTATTCCAATATCGAAGACATGGCAAAGTGGGATGCCGCGCTGTATGACGATCGCCTGCTGACCAACGCATCGCGTGCATTGGCGTTTAGCCCGCAAGTTGAAGTGACCGGCGAAGGCTATGTGGCCCAGTACGGGTTTGGTTGGCGCATCACCGGCGACACGCTTTGGCATTCGGGTGAAACCATTGGGTTTCGCAATGTCATCGTGCGCTGGCCCGCACAACATCTCAGCGTGGTCTTGCTGACCAATCGCAATGAGCCGGAGCCATATCAAACGGCACTGGCCATCGGTCGTTTATTCCAGTAGCAGTTGTGTGATGGTGGGGCGTACCGCGCCAGTCTCGATATTTGCGACGCACGCAGGCTACAGTGAGTGCCCACGTTCGTAATGCACACATCGATGGTCAAGTTACCCAGCAAATCTGCCAGCAAGTCCGCCAATAAGCCCCGCACCGCCTATGTCTGCAATCAATGCGGGGCTGATTACGTCAAATGGCAGGGCCAATGCGAGGCCTGCGGGGCGTGGGATGCGCTGTCTGAAATCGTGCTGGAGTCGGCAGCGCAGGCCAAATCGCCGGCTTCGCGGCGCAGCGGTTGGGCCGGCAAATTGGATGCGCCCCAGATCACCTCGCTGGCCGATGTGCGCACCGATGCACAGGCGCGCACCTCCACCGGCATCGGCGAGTTTGACCGCGTTTTGGGTGGCGGCCTGGCCGAAGGCGCGGTGGTGTTGGTGGGCGGTGATCCGGGCATCGGTAAATCCACACTGTTGCTGCAAGCCTTGGCGAAAATGGCTGACAGCCTGCCGGGCTTGTATGTGACGGGTGAAGAATCCTTGGCGCAAGTGGCGGGCGTGGCGGGCCGTGCGCAGCGTTTGGGCCTGCCGCTGGCGGGCTTGCAGGCACTGGCCGAAACCTGCGTGGAGCGCATCCTGGAACAGGCCATCCAAGCCAAACCGCGGCTGCTGATTGCCGACTCCATCCAAACCTTGTGGACCGAAACACTGACCGCCGCGCCGGGCTCGGTGTCGCAGGTGCGCGAGAGTGCAGCGCGGTTGGTGCGCTACGCCAAAGAAACCGGCACCGCCGTGTTTTTGGTTGGCCATGTGACCAAAGAAGGCGGCATCGCCGGCCCGCGTGTGCTGGAGCACATGGTGGATGCGGTGCTGTATTTCGAAGGCGATTCTGGCAGCCGCTTCCGCATGTTGCGGGTGTTCAAAAATCGCTTTGGCGCGGTCAATGAGTTGGGTGTGTTTGCGATGTCCGATGGTGGCCTGCGTGAGGTCGCCAACCCGTCGGCGATTTTCCTGTCCGGCAGTGGCAGCCCACAACCCGGCAGTTGCGTGATGGTGACCCGCGAAGGCACGCGTCCATTGCTGGTGGAGGTGCAGGCGCTGGTGGATGCCTCGCCGCTATCCAACCCACGGCGCGTGGTGGTGGGGTTGGAAGGCAATCGTTTGGCGATGTTGCTGGCGGTACTGCACCGCCACGGCGGGGTGATGGTGGGCGATCAAGACGTGTTCGAATGTGGTGGGCGGCATCCGCGTGCAAGAAACCGCCGCCGATTTGCCGGTACTGCTGGCAGTGCTGTCATCGCTGCGCAACTCACCGCTGCCCGACAAAACCATCGCATTTGGCGAAGTAGGTTTGAGTGGCGAAATTCGCCCGGTACCCAATGGCGAAGAGCGCCTGAAAGAGGCCGCCAGTCACGGTTTTAAATGCGCCATCGTGCCCAAGGCCAACGCGCCAAAATCGGGCAGCTACAAAGGCATGCAGGTCATCGGCGTGGAGCGTCTTGCCGATGGGCTGGAGCAGGCGTGAGTCAGACGGCCCAGTCACCCACATGGCACCGCATGGGGCCGGGTGCGTGGCTGCGCGCGCTGGATGCGTGGCTGCTCTCAGCCACAGGCGTCAGAGATGCAACGTGGTTGTCGCGTGGCTGGCGTGAATTTTTGTGGTTTGGCCTGAAAGAAGCACGCGCCTGTTTGTTTGCCGGGCTCTTTTTTGTGGCGGTATTTGCCATGCCACGCGCGGGTTTGTTTGGCATCCCACGCTACGACGTGTTGTTGGTGTACGCGCTGGCAGTGCAAGTGTGGATGCTGCACGCGCAATTGGAAACATGGGACGAGTTTCGCGCGATTTGTCTGTTTCATGCGGTGGGGTTTTGCTTGGAAGTGTTCAAGACCGCGATGGGCTCGTGGAGTTATCCCGATTTTGCCTACACCAAAGTATTGGGTGTGCCGCTGTTTTCCGGCTTCATGTATGCCTCGGTGGGCAGTTACATCATCCAAGCGTGGCGCTTGTTCGATTTGCGCATTCGCCACCATCCACCGTATTGGCTGGCGGTGCTGGCCGCAGTCGCCATCTACCTCAATTTTTTCACCCATCACTGGTTGGGCGATTACCGTTGGTACATCACCGCCTTCGTGCTGGGCTTGTATGCGCGCACCAGCGTGCTGTTTCGGCCCATGGGCCACGACCGTCGGATGCCGTTGTTGCTGGCGTTCGTGCTGATTGGTTTCTTTTTGTGGCTGGCCGAAAACATCAGCACCTTCTACGGCATCTGGAGCTACCCAAACCAAATGGGCGCGTGGTCGCGTGTGCACTGGGGCAAGTGGAGTTCGTGGTCACTGCTGGTGATCATGACCTTCACCATTGTCGCCGGCTTGAAACACATCAAAGCCAGCATCCATGTGCCGGCGGAGTGAGCAGGTCATCCGTAAGCGCGGGAAATGAGTTCATCCACTGCCGCGATGATCTTGTCGCCTTGCGCGGCCAGTGACGCAATCGGATCGCCTAGTCGCTCAGCGGGAACGGAGACGATTTCCAACGGATGCAACACGACTTGCATACCGGTGATGGTGAAACTGGGATTGAAGCCAGCATGGTGAATCGTGCTGATATGCGATTTTCGAACCAGCGGAATGACCACGCGCCGTTGATAGCTGTCAAAAACGGATGACTGTAGGACGACAGCAAAGGGAATGCTGTCGTGTTACGTCCGGGATTGCGATGGACATCAAACTGAGCCATCACAACAGCCACTCAGAGCGTAGAAAATTCGTCGGCAAAAGCACCGTGCTGCGCGGAAAAGTTATTCCAGGCAGCGGCTGTGCGTTTCAGCCGATTGGCTTTGCTGGCGTTGTGCTCGGTTTGCCGTTGCACGAAATCTGCCAGCAGGATTTCAACTTCTGCAGACAGGTTGTCGGTCAATAGGCGTGCCTGCGCCACCAGATCCGCATTGATCGACAGGTTGAGTGCGCGCTTGACAGCAGACACATCGTAGGCGATTCGCATGGTGGCTCCTATGGCTTGTGCGTAATTTATACGCACTGTATGCGCATAAAATAGGCTAATCGGGCTGAGGCGCGCAACTCAATGCCCACCGCCCGCCGCACCGCCAATTTTGGCGGCAAACGGCGGTTTGGCCAGCCAGACAAAGGCGATGACCACCAAGAAGATGATGCCAAGCAGGTGGAAAATTTCGTTGAAGCCAAGTTGTGCCGCTTGATTGGACATCATCAATTCCAGCACCGCCGCGCCGCGTTGCGGGTCACCGCCGCCGTAGTGAGCCACTTGTTGCATGGCCACCGGATCCAGTGCGGAAATTTTTTCGGTCAGATGCGCGTGGTGAATCGCGCCGCGCTCGCTCCAGGCATATGTTGTGAGTGAGGCCGCAAAACTGCCGCCCAGGGTGCGCAAAAACGTCATCAAGCCAGAGCCTGCGGCAATTTCATGCGGTGCCAAATCCGACAGCAGAATTTGCAGCACCGGCATAAAGAACAACGCCACGCCAATGCCTTGGAACAACTGCACCCACGCGACATGGTTGAAATCCACATCCAGATTGAATCCGGCGCGCATAAAGCTGGTCAGTGACATCGCCACAAAGGCGAAGCTGGCCAAGATGCGCAGGTCAAACCGGTTGGCGTATTTGCCCACAAAGGGGGTCAGCAAAATTGGCAAAATGCCAATCGGTGCAGTGGCAAACCCGGACCACACCGCAGTGAAGCCCAAATTGCGTTGCAGCCACAGCGGCACCAAAATGCCAACGCTGAAAAACGCGCCATAGGCCACCACCATCGCTGCAGTGCCGGCGGCAAAATTGCGGTGCCTGAATAACCGCAGATTGACGATGGGGTCTTTGTCGGTCAGCTCCCAAATCACAAACACCGCCAACGAGATCACCGCCACGATGGCAAGGATCACGATGGTGTGCGAGGCAAACCAGTCCTCGTCATTGCCCAAGTCCAACAGGATTTGCAATGCGCCCACGCCCAGCACCAAGGTGGCCAGACCGATGTAGTCCATCTTGGGTTTTTCAAGTTTTTCGGGGCGGCCTTTCAGTTGTTTGCCCACCACCACGCTGGAAAAAATACCGATGGGGATATTGATGAAAAAAATCCATTCCCAACTGTAATTGTCGGTTACCCAGCCGCCCAAAATGGGGCCGGCGATGGGGGCTACCACAGTCACCATGGCCAGCAAGGCAATGGCGTGGCCGCGTTTTGCGGGCGGATAGATGGACAGCAGCAGGGCTTGGGTGATGGGGTACATCGGCCCGGCCAGTAGGCCTTGCAATGCGCGGGCGGTGACCAGCAAGCCCATGCTGTGCGCCATGCCGCATAGGAAGGATGCAAACACAAACCCCAGCGTGGACCACATAAACAGCTTGCGCTCACCAAACTTGCGCGCCAGCCAACCGGTCAGCGGCAAGGCAATCGCGGTGCTGACCGCAAACGAGGTGATCACCCAGGTCGCTTGGTTGGCACTGCCACCCAAGTTGCCGGAAATCGTGGGCAAGGACACGTTGGCAATCGTGGTGTCCAACACCTGCATAAAGCTGGCCAAGGCCAGACCCAGCGTGGTCAGCGGCACATTGGGCGGGCGGAAATCGGCAAGGCTGGTAGGGGCGGCCTCGCGACCGGGGGGCAAGCCGGCGCTTTCTTCCTGTTCGGCAAGGGTGGTCATGTGGCCGCCGCGATCAGCGCTGGTGGGCCGGCAGGTTTTTTTCGATGATCGCTGCGATCAGCGCATCGGCATCATGCAATTGCTTGGCATAGGCATCGGTGGCCAGCACCGGTTGTGCGGTGGATGCCGCCGGCAACACCGGCAGATTTTGATCGCGCACATTGACCTTGACTGCCATGCTCATGCCCAAGCGCAGTGGATGCGCACGCAATTGCGCGGGCTCCAGCGCGATGCGCACCGGCACGCGCTGCACGATTTTGATCCAGTTACCGCTGGCGTTTTGCGCCGGTAGCAGCGCAAACGCGCTACCTGTTCCCAGCCCCAGGCTGCTGACTTTGCCGGCGAAGGTGACATCGTCGCCATACATATCAGCGGTCAGTTTGACCGGCTGGCCCAAGCGCAAATTGTGCAGCTGAGTTTCTTTGAAGTTGGCATCCACCCACACTTGTTGCAGCGGGATGATGGCCATCAAGGCTACCCCCGGTTGCACCCGCTGGCCCAATTGCACGCTGCGCTTGGCGATATAGCCATCAATGGGGGCCACGATGGCCGTGCGCTGTGCGTTGAGATACGCCTGCCGCAGTTGCGCGGCCGCCGCTTGCACCTGCGGCTGGTTGGCCACGGTGGTGGCATCGACCAAGGCATGACTGCGCGCCAGTTGCCCGCGTGAGCCCGACAGCGCGGCTTCCATCGCCTTCAACTGGGTTTGTGCATGTGCCAATTCTTCAGCGGACACCGCACCACTGGCCACCAGGCCACTGCGGCGGGCCACGTCGGCACGGGCTTGGCTCAGTGCTACTTCGCGCGCGGCGATGTCGGCCTGCGCCGACTCCACACTGCTATACAGCCCACGCACTTGCCGCACGGTGCTGGCCAAGTTGGCCTGCGCTTGTTCCTGCGTCACCTTGGCGTCATTGGGGTCCAGCTGCACCAGCACTTGGCCGGCGTGTACACGCATGCCGTCATCGGTATGGATGGCCACCACCGTGCCGATGGTTTGCGGGGTGATGCTGACCACATTGCCCTGCACATAAGCATCGTCGGTGTCTTGCTGCCAACGTGCCACCAGCAGGTAATAGGCGGCCCATGCGACCGCCAACACAACGATGATCGTCAACAGGATCAGCAATGCGCGGCGGCGCTTGCCGTTGCCAGCTGGCAGCGATGATTGCGATGCAGGCAGTGTGGCGGCCTTGCCGGCAGAGGTGTTGGGGGTGGTTTCAGTGGTCATGGTGTATCACTTGGATGCAGTGGTCTGTGCGGCGGCGTCAGGGCTGATGCTGGCTTCGATGGCGATGCCACCACCGAGGGCTTGATCAAGATCGACGCTGGCGCTGCGGCGGGCGGCGACGAGGGTGGCCAGTTGTTGTTCCAGTTGCAGCACGGGCTTTTGTGCGTTCAAGCTGTCCAGCCGCGATGCAAGCCCGGCGCGTTGGCGTTGTTGCACGTTGCTGAACGCCGTTGCCGCTGCCGTGCGGGCTTGGGTTGTGGTGGCGATTTGTGCATCCAGGGTGCGTGCGGTTTGCACCGCATCGGCCACGTCGTGGATCGCGCTCAACAAAGTTTGGTTGTAATTGGCCACGGCGAGGTCAGCATCGGCCTGGCTGGCACGCAATTGGTTGCGTAACTGGCCGCCTTCAAAAATGGGCAGGCTCAGCGCCGGGCCACCGTTGAGTAGCAGCGCTTTGTTGCCAAACAAGTCGCCCAGATTGCCTGCGGCCAGTCCGGCCAAGGCACTGAGGTTGAGGCTGGGATAAAACGCCGCTTTGCTGGCATCGATACCGTGTTGCGCGGCTTCTACCCGCCAGCGTGCGGCCACAAGATCGGCACGCTGCGCCAGCAAGTCACTGGTCAGGCTGGCCGGGATCGCCAGCGCGGATTGCGCCAATTGCGGGCGGGTGATGGCAAGGCCACGGTCTGGGCCGGCTGCAACCAGCATGGCCAATGCGGTGCGCAGTTGGTCGATGTGCTGCTGCGCCGCCTGCACTTGCTGCTGGGCACCTGCTGCCATGCTTTGGTGTTGCGCCAAGGCGATGCCATTATCCACGCCGGCTTTGACCCGCTGCTGATCCAACAGCACCAGAGCCTCGGCACGGGTGTGCTCGGCTTGCGCAACCGACTGCAGATCAAAGGCTTGTGCCAATGCGATATAGGTGCGCGCGATATTGGCGGTCAGGCTCAATCGCGCAGCCTGCGCATCCACTTCGGCCGCATGTGCATTGCCTACTGCGGCCTGCCATTTAGCGTTGTCCTTGCCCCACAGATCCGGGCTGTACTTGAAGCTCAGCATCAGTAAATCGGCGACTTGAAACTTGCCGCCCAATTCGTTGCCAGCCAGGGTTTGTGGAAGTTGCATGCCCAGCACCTGCGCACTACCGCCCAGCGTAGGTTTGCGTGCAGC
>APMI01026872.1_pt1 | contig 12136 bp, 11 predicted proteins | sample 667938 | NCBI WGS metagenome assembly APMI01 (sample SAMN01084076, study PRJNA167559) | wastewater metagenome | biome: Wastewater | place: Denmark: Ejby Moelle, Odense | collected 2011-11-28 | reverse complement strand
CTTGGACGCGGTAGCTTAAACCGTCATTCGGCACCTTTGACCGCGGAGGTGACATTTTCTGCCAGTTGGGCAAGAAAGGCGCGTGTCGTGGCAACGCCATCATAGATTGCTTCCTCGGCGCTGCGGGCGATCGTGCAGTCGCCGATGGTGACGAACGGCACGTCCGCGCCTTTGAGTTCATGCTCAAGTGCGGTGTCGGGCGCATTGCCGGAAGCGAGCACCACCGTATCGGTTCCTTCCAGAACGATCGGCTGGCCGCTGGCTCCATGCAGGAAATAGGCGGTATCGCCGTCAGCGCCAAAAAACCGGGCATACGGGATGACCTCGATCTCCGCCTCATGCAGCTTTCCGGCCCAGTGATCGCGTACATATTGCTGCAGGTTCTGGCCTGCACAGATGCCGTTCACCGCTAGGCGCACATGGTGCCCCTTGCGGCTTAACTGGATAGCGACGCCGATACCGATCCAGTCGCAGCGCCAGTCGGCCACCACCGCGCGCGCGCCTGGTTCCGCCCTCCCCGCCAGCAGGTCTGCCGCCTCGATGACGTGACCAGCTTCTCGCCCCTCGGTCTCGCTTCCAACCGGCGCCGAGCCCGTCGCGAGGATGACGCCATCAGGGGCGATCGCCTCGACGACAGCCCGGTCGACGCGGCTGTTCAAACGCACATCGACCTGCCGCAGAGCCAATTCCGTCGCTAGGTTGGTGACCAAGCCTCCGAATTCGAAACGATCGGGTAAAAGCTGCGCAAGCAACGCCTGTCCTCCTAACCGCGGCGTCGCTTCCGAGAGGATCACCCTGTGTCCCATCTCGGCAGCGGTTACCGCTGCCTTCATTCCCGCGGGACCGCCACCCGCCACCAGCACCTTCAATGAACGGCGTACGACAGGAACGGATGGCGGAAGACGCAGTTCCCGGCCGGTAGAGGGATTCTGGATGCAGGAAATCGAGTGGCCGGCGTGGAAGTGACCTATGCAGGCCTGATTGCAACCGATGCAGGCCCGGATTTCGTCGGGACGCCCTTCACGCGCCTTGCGCGGCATGTCGGGATCGACGATCAGCGCCCGCGTCATACCACACATGTCGGCCTCGCCGGCCGCCAGGACACCTTCTGCAACTTGCGGCTGGTTGATGCGGCCGGCAACGAAAACCGGAACCGAAACCACCGCACGGATGGCCGCCGCCTTGTCCGCGACATAGGCCGGTGGGATCTCCATTGGCGGCACCACATGTATGGAACCACCCAGGCTCGACATCGTGCCCAGCGTCGTGTTGACGTAGTCGACCAGACCTTCCTCGGAAAGCTGGCGACAGATGCCGAGGACGGTTTCCTGATCCAACCCGCCTTCATCGGCTTCGTCGGCCGAAATGCGCAGGCCAACCACGATGTCGGCCCCGACGGCGCGGCGCACACCGATCAGACTTTCGCGCAACGGGCGAAGCCGGTTCTCCGGCGAACCGCCATAGATATCCTGCCGGCGGTTCACGCTGGGATTCAGAAACTGCGCAAAGAGCAAGCCATGGCTTGCCATGAGTTCGACGCCGTCATAGCCGGCCTCGGCATAGCGTCGCCCACCTTCCGAGGCGGAGGCGATGATCTCGGCCACCATTTCGGTGGGCATTTCGCGCGGGACGACGTGGAACCGGTTCTCCGGCGTCGGCGAAGGCGCGAAGACCACGCCGCGCATCCCGTTCATCATGCGCCTCGTGACCCTGCCTGAATGCGACAATTGCCCGAACAGCTTGGCGCCATGCCGGTGCACCGCAGTCGCCAGCCTCGCATAGTGTGGGATCGCGTCGTCGCTCAGAAGCGCAAGATCCGGCGCCTCGCCGAGCGTCGAGGCATGGAAGCGCGCCGCTTCGTTGATAATAAGCCCGACACCGCCCTTCGCACGCGTTTCGTGATAGGCGATCAGGTCATCACTGGGCAGATTTCCTCGAGCCAGATAGGTTTGGTGACCGGTCGAAAGGATGCGATTGCGGATGTCGTGACCGCGGATGTCGAGCGGCGAGAAGAGATGGGGATAGGTGCGAGACATAAAATACCTCAAGGTGGTCCGGGGTTCACCTGCCCAAGTCAGACTACCATTCGGGCAAGCAGCAAAACCTGGCAGTCAGGATCTTCCGTCAGCCGCGCGGCCAGAACGCATCCGGCCGATCCGGCGCCGACGATGATGTAATCGAATTCCCGCTCTGTCACAGCCATGCCGGCAGCCTCCCCATGTTTTCCGACGCTTTCCATACCTGCGCCTGGTAAGGGTCCGTGAACCTTAGATGCCAGCCGCAATCTGCAAAGGGAGAAAGACGGGGACGGCGTCCTTACTTCAAGTATGATCAGGACCACGCAGACACGGAGCGGAAGACGCCAGTTCGCCTGTGCTCAGGCCGCCCGCTCGGCGACAACCCCGTCCAGCCAGCCGACCGCCATGTTGGGTACCGACTCGAGCAACTTGCGCGTATAGGCGGCATGGGGCTGGGCCAGAACCTGATCCTTGGCCCCCCATTCGACGATCTGGCCGTTTTGCATGACGACGACGCGCTCGGCGATGGCGCGCACCACCTCGATATCGTGGGTGATGAAGAGGTACGAGACGCCAAGGCGGTACTGCAGTCTCATCAGCATCCGCAACACTTCCGCTTGAACCACCTTGTCCAGAGCCGAGGTGATTTCGTCACAGACGATCAGTCGCGGATCGGCCGCAAGGGCGCGTGCTATGGCGATGCGCTGTTTCTGTCCGCCCGACAATTGGCCCGGCGTACGATCGATATGTGTTTCGTTCAGTTCCACGAGGTTGAGCAATTCCCGCACCCGCTCCTCGCGACGCGCCCCGCGCAGCCCCTGATAGAGCGTCAGCGGACGACCGATTATCTTGCGAACCGTCTGGCGCGGATTGAGTGCAGTATCGGCGGACTGATAGATGATCTGAATCTGTTTCAGCGTCTCCAGCGACCGGCGGCGTAAGGTGCCCGGCAACGGCTTGCCGTCATAGATCACCTGCCCGGAAGACAACTCCTTCAGCCCGACGATGACACGACCCAGCGTCGATTTCCCCGAACCGGATTCCCCGACCAGCGCAACCGTCTCGCCTCGCCCGACCTCGAGATCTATCGAGGTCAGAACCTGGAAATCGCCATAGTGCGCATCAAGGCCGGCTATCATCAGAAGCGGCGTGCCCTTGCCTGCGCTCCGGTCGCCGTGGCCGAGCGGCATTTCATGCACCGCCCACAGGCTTTTCGTATAGGGATGTACCGGACGCTCCATGATCTGAGCGATAGGTGCCTCTTCTACCACCTCGCCGTAACGAAGTACCGCGACACGGTGCGCAACCTGGGCGACAACCGCAAGGTCATGCGTGATGTAGATCGCTGCGACACCGTAATCCTCGATGAGCTTGCGGATCGAGATCAAGACTTCGACCTGGGTGGTCACGTCGAGCGCGGTGGTCGGCTCATCGAAGATGATCAGGGTCGGGTTGCAGATCATCGCCATGGCGACCATGGCGCGCTGCAACTGGCCGCCTGAAACCTGATGTGGATAGCGCCGGCCGAAGTTCTGAGGATCGGGAAGCTGAAGCGCATGGAACAGGTTGAGCGCGCGTTTCTGCGCCGTTTCGCGTGTCAATCCTCCGCGATCGACAGCGACCATGATAATTTGGTCCATCAGGCGATAGGCCGGATTGAAGGCCGCCTGAGCGCTCTGCGCGACATAGGCGACCTTGGTGCCGCGAAACTTGCGTCGCTCCTCTTCCGAGACAGCGAAGATATTTTGCCCCAGCAGCCGAACCTCGCCCCCGGTGACCTTCGCGCCTGGGCGAAGGTAGCCCATGGCGGCCAGTCCGACGGTCGATTTTCCAGCGCCAGATTCGCCAACCAGGCCCAGCACTTCGCCGGGACGGATTGACAGGCTGACGCCGTCGACGATCTTCGACCACTGATCGTTCGATCTCGCTTCTATCTTCAGATCGACAATGTCGATGACGGGTGCTGTCGGCGTCGCGGTCATGGTTTGCTGCCCATCGTCTTAAGCATCGTCGTTCAGGCCGCTTGCCCGGTTCAGGAACCAGTCGACCACGAGGTTCACCGCAATGGCCAGGAAGGCGATGGCCGCCGCGGGAATGAGGGGGGTGATATCGCCCATGTTGATCAGCGCGGCGTTGTCGCGGACCATCGATCCCCATTCCGCCGTCGGCGGTTGAATGCCGACCCCGAGAAACGATAGGGCCGCAATATTCAGGAAGATGAAGCAGAATCTCATACCCAGTTCGGACAGGATCAAGGGCAGGATGTTTGGAAAGATCTCGTTGACCGCAATCCACAGCATGCCTTCTCCGCGCACCTTGGCGTGCTCTACGAAATCCAGGCTGGCGACATTCAGCGCCGCTGCGCGCGCGATGCGATAGAAGCGCGTCGCGGTGAGCACGGCGATGATCAGGATGAGGTTCAAGACCGAGGAACCGAAGATCGAGAGGATCATCAGCGTGAAGATAAGGTCCGGAATCGACATCAGCGCATCGACGAGGCGCGAGATCACCTGGTCCACGAATCCTCCGACGAGCGCGGCAAAGATACCCACCAGGCAGCCTATGACGAACGATATAGCTGTGGTGACCAGTGCGACCGAAATGGAATTCCGGGCGCCGAATATCAGACGCGACAGGAAATCGCGGCCGAGCTGGTCGGTCCCGAGCAGATGGTTGGCACTCCACGGCTCGAAAGGAATGCGCGACGCGACTTCGACTTCGCCATAAGGCGCTAGCAACGGAGCGAAAAGGGCGACGAAGGCGTAGATGGCGACGACTACCATGCCGAACTTGGCGCTCGGCGGCGCCGAGAGAACAAGCTTCAACGCGTACAAGAAGCGGTTGGGAGCTACGGAGCGGACTTCAAGAATTTGCTGCATGGTTCCTCTCTTCAACGCGGATGCAGCAGCCGCGGATTGCTGACGATCGAGACGATGTCGGCGATCAGGTTGAAGCCGATATAGGCAGCAGCGAAAATGAGCGCGCAGGCTTGGATGACTGGCACGTCGCGATTTCGCACGGCATCGATCATCGCCTGACCGACGCCTGGGTAGACGAACACGACCTCGATCACGACGACGCCCGAGATGAGATAGGCGAGATTCAGCGCGACCACGCTGGCGATAGGACCGATCGCGTTGGGCAACGCCTGGCGCAAGACGACGCGGTTTTCCGGCTCGCCCTTGAGACGCGCCATTTCAACATAGGGGCTGGCCATGACCGACAGGATCGCCGCGCGCGTATTGCGCACCATGTGAGCCAGAATGACCAACAGAAGGGTGAGGATCGGTAGCACCATACGGTAGATCTGCTCGCCCAGCCCCATGCCGTTGCGGATGCCAGCCATTGAAGGAAACAGCTGCAGCTTCACCGCCAGTACCATCATGACGATATAGGCTACAAAGAATTCGGGGATCGAAATAGAGGCAAGCGTCGAAGTCGACAGAAACTTGTCGAGGAGCCGGCCTCGATAGCGGGCGCACACTATGCCCAGCGCGATCGACAGCGGCACGGCGATGGCGGCGGTGATCGAGGCCAGAACGAGAGTGTTCTTCAGCCGCGGCCCGATCAGCGCCATCACCGGACGCCCCGAGAATGATAGTCCCATGTCTCCCATCGCCGCCGCCCCCAGCCATACGATATAACGTGGGAGCCAGGGGCGGTTCAGTCCGAGCTTTGCCTCCATCGCTGCGATTGCCTCCGGCGTGGCGTTCTGGCCGAGAATGGCAGAGGCATAGCTGCCGGGCAAAAAGCTGACGGCCGAGAAGATGATCAGGGAGACGATCAGCAGGCTGAGGAGTCCCAGGCCGACCCGGCTCGCCACCATGGACAGGATCGGGTGGGATTTGGTCGTCATGCGTCGCACTCTCCGCTCGCTTCCGGGATGCTTCTCCGCTGTCGGCAGACGCATACTCACGCGTCTGTCCGCCACCAACGCTCGGCCCCACGATGGTTGTCGGCCGGCAGAATGCCGCCCAATGTCTCATGACCGATTGCCGACGTCATGGCGAGACGCCAGGAAACGTACGCCACGGTGATCAGCCCGCCCTCGTCATGCAGCATCTGCTGCGCTTCGGCATACATCTTGGTACGTTTTGCCTGATCCATCTCGGCACGCGCAGATTTGACGAGCGCATCGAAGGCCGGCTCTTTGAAGCCGGTGTTGTTCCATGGCGCGTCCGAGGTATAGGACGTGCTAAACAGCAAATCGAGCGTGACGCGGCCATACCAGTCCGAGGCGTTGAACGGCTTTTTCAACCAGACGTTGTCCCAATATCCGTCGTCGGCCTCCTGGATGATGTTTACGGTGATCCCGGCCTTTGCCGCATGTTCCTTGAACAGGACCGCAGCATCGACTGCGCCGGGGAAAGCCGTTTCGGCCACCGACAGGTTGACCGTCACGTTGTCCAATCCCGCCTCCTTTAGGATGGCCTTCGCGGCCTCCGGATCATACTCGTGCTGAGGCGGCGTTTCGGCATAGAAGGGCATGATCGAGGCGGCCGGATTGTCGTTGCCTTTCTTGGCCTCTCCCAGGAAGACCTTGGCGAGAATGTCCTCGCGGTCGATGGCGAGCTTCAGTGCCTTGCGCACGGCTGGATTGTCGTAGGGCGCGACGGAGCAGTTCATGTCGAACGTCAGATGCCGCAGGCTGGGCGTGCGAACGATCTTCAGGCCAGGGTTCCGCTCAACCATCGCCACGTTACGGATATCCACATCCTCGATGACGTCAACTTCGCCCGTCATCAAAGCATTGAGCCGGGCGGTGCTATCGGAAATGTTTACCACCTCCACCTCATCGAAATGAGGCAAGCCAGGCTTGTGGTAATCAGCGTTGCGCTTCAGACGGATCGCAATTCCTGGCTCGAAGCTTTCTAGCTTGAACGGGCCCGTCGCGATGCCGCTTTGCCAGTCAATACCGCCACCCTGTTGTGCCGGAAAGATCGACAGGTGAAAGTCCGACATAAGGTACGGAAGATCGGCGTTGCCATCGACAAGAGTGAATACGACCTTGTCGTCGCCGTCGATATCGATCTGCTTAATCTGCTTCACGATAGCTAGGGCACCGGACGTGCTTCCCTCACCCATATGATGCAGAAATGATTGACGCACATCCTCTGGCGTTAACGGGCGACCGTCATGGAATTTCACCCCCTTGCGCAGAATGAATGTCCAGCGTGTTGCCCCCCCCTCGCTCGTCCAGCTGTCTGCAAGGTCGCCCGCGAGTGAGCCGTCCGGGAGCAATTCCACGAGGTTATTGCAAAGCGACCCATTGAAGGCAAAACCCGTCATCACCGATGCCCAGCTTGCCGGGTCGAGCGTCTCCTGCTGCGAACCGTCGTTCATGCCGTAACGCAGCTTCCCCCCTTGCTTGGGGTTGTTCTGAGCCCAAGGCAGACCGGGCAGAGCAACCATGCCGACAGCCGCGCCTGCCCCTACTAGAAAGCGCCGCCGCGTTGGCGCAATGCCCACGGACTCTATGGAATTCTCGCAGTTTTCGATATTCTGTCGCTCCATAAGTTCCTCCAACTTGCCGATACGGCAACACTCTTCACGCGGACATCCGGCCGGTCGCCCGGCCATCCATGCGCATAAGGGCGCGGTGGCCACGACAAGCAAAGTCCGCTCCTGGTCAGTCATTAAGAATAGCGGGCCAATGCGCCCCGCCCAGGTAGCGCCGAGCAGCCCCAGGCTCTGAGCCACCAACGCTCGCCCATGCGCAAATTGTCGAGCGGCATCAGGCCGCCTACCTTGTCGTAGCCCGATTCATTCATGTTTCACCCTCTTGGATTGTAGGTCGATAGTTTGGTCGCTTCGTGCCGGGGCCTTCGCGATTTTACAGTAGTTGGAAACGCAAATCTGTCAACAAACTGATTGACCGATCAATCACACAATGGTCAAAAAAACGCGTCATTGCACCACCGGGGAGCAGTGGAGGCCATGCCGGACCGCGACCTTGCCTATATCGGCGCGTCGGAAGCGCTGCGCATGTTCCGGCCGGGTCGATTGTCTCCCGTGGAACTGCTCGAGGCACAACCGACGCGGCATAGCCGCAAGTGCATCGAGCCTCAATGCCGTCTGCTTCACCTATGCCGACGAAGCCATGGAGCAGGCGCGGTGCGCGGAATCCCGCAATGCCGCGCGCGCCGGACCTACGCCCCCTGGAAGGCATTGTGACCGCCCTCAAGGACGAAAACATGATGGCCGGCAAGATTACGATCTACGGATCGGTTCTCTACGCCGATTTCACCCCCCAGCGGTTCGTCGGGCGGCTCGGGAGCGGCCCTAGTAGCCGGGTTGACCACTCTGGCGACGGGCTCCGACATCGGCGGCTCCATTCGCATTCCGCTTCGGCCTGCAGCGTTGTCGGCTTCAAGCCGCCTTGCGGGCGGTACCGGCGACACCGGGGCTGGAGGATCGCCTATTCGCTCGACTTCGGTTTCATCGAGATCGACCGCGACGTCCGCGCCAACATCCTGCGAGCGGTCAACATCTTCCGCTCGCTGGGAGCCGAGGTGGTCGAAGTCGACCTGCCGTGGCCGTGGAGAGTCTACAGCGCGGCCGCAATCCATTGCACGACACTATTCGGCGCCTGGTTCGCGGAATACCTGGACGAGCGCCAGCCGAGCCTGTTGACCTCCGCCACCGATTTCGCCCGTAAGTCACTTGCGATGACGACGCGCGACTATCTTTCTAGCCTCGACGTAGAGGGGTGGATCTATGCGCATTTCGGCACGCTGATGGAAGAGCGCGATCTCTTCCGTTGCCCGACCCTGAGCCGTGCCGGCGGTCGAGGCCGATTTCGAGCTGCACGAGCCGCTGCTGATCGACGACACGCCGATCGACCCCTATCTCTGCTGGGCCATGGCATGGCCCTTCAGAAGTCTTCGGGGAAGTGCCAGCGCATGAAGGCTAGGCAAGCCTCGCGAGCAATCTTCTGGCCTTCGGCCATAGGCATCATCGACACCAGATTCTCGACCCAGAGTCCCGAGATTAGGGCATTTAGCGACATCGCCAACTGCGCGGCATCGATCGATACGCCACGCAACTGCGCAAGCTCGGTCATGTCGGCGCAGACGGCCCGGTTATAGTGTTGGCGCAGATCTGCGCATCTTTTGTGGTAGGCGGGAACCCGGATCGCTTCGGCCCAGAAAGCCAACCACAAGGCAATCGTATGACGGCCGGCCGCATTGCGGCTGAAATCGGTATCGATCATGCGGCGGATGCGGTCCGCCGGGCCGAGCGCCGAAGCGTCGAGCCGGGTGAGATTGGCCTCGTACTCCGCAGCCGTATGGTCCAGCGCCGCGAAGATGATGCCCTCCTTCGACTGGAAATGAAAGGAGACGACGCCGTAGGAACATTTCGCCTCGGCTGTCGATTTATGTTTGAAACGGGGACTCACGCTGTGAGTGATTTCAGTGTATTGCGTGAGATTGAAGTGTAACATCTTACGCTTCAAATGAGACTTCCAGGGGCATACGTTACACTCAAAATGAGATTGATCGACCGGTCGATCGACCGTAATATCGCGCATGATCTCATCCTCAGATGACCCCGATCACGATGATTTCCCGGAGGAATTCCTTCGATACCTGCTCCGCCGTTCGGGTGGGCAAGTAACCGCCGAGATTGTTGCGGCTGCTCGCACAAAATTTGGCATCCCGAGATCAACACTGTTTCGGCTGGCTGCACGGTTCAGAAAGACGCAACGTACATCCAGTCTCTGCCCCAGAAAACGCGGCACACAAGCTGGTGCGGTAAGACTTGATCCAAAAACCGAGCAGGTCATTGCCGAACAGATAGACAGCTTCTGGCTTAAAAAAGAAAAGCCAAGCTTTGCCGCACTCTTGCGGCGTATCCAGGAAGTCTGCCTCACCGAAGGCCTGTCCCCTCCTCATAGAAGCACTGTGCAACGAAGGGTATCAGAACTGATCCCCATGGCAGCTGCCCGCAAGCGCGGTGAGCGAGAGATCGAAGCCGCCTCAACGCCGAGTCCTGGTCAGTTCACTGTTGCCAAACCGAACGCGCTTTGGCAGATCGATCACACCATCGTTGATGTCGTCATTGTCGATGAACAATTCCGTCAACCCATCGGTCGACCAGTTCTGACGATTGCCATCGACGTGTGCACGAGGATGGTCGCGGGCTTCCATTTATCATTGGAAGCGCCATCGAGTACTTCTGTCGGCCTATGCCTCCTACACGCGGTGTATGACAAGACAGCCTGGCTGGATGAGCGGGGCATTGACATCCCCTGGCCGGTTGCCGGATTGCCGGAAGCTCTTCATTGCGACAACGGTGCCGATTTTAGGTCACGGGCGCTGGCCGATGCCTGCAAAGAGTACGGCATAAAACTCCAGTTCAGGCCACCGGCCACACCCCGCTTCGGGGGCCACATCGAACGACTGATCGGAACAATGATGGGAGCAGTTCACCTGCTGCCCGGCACAACGTTCAGCAATGTGAAGATCCGAGGCGGCTACGACTCTGAGGGCCGCGCGAATCTTACATTACGCGAGTTGGAAAAATGGATCGCGCTGGAGATCGTTGGCAAATACCATCAGCGCATCCACTCTTCGCTGTTGCGCCCGCCCCTGGCGGTTTGGCGCGAGCGGCAAGGTGAAGTCGACTTCAACTTGCCATCTGATCGAATGGCATTCTGGACCAGCTTCCTGCCTGGCGAACGGCGACGCCTGCTGAAAGATGGCATTCATCTGGAAAAGATCCGGTACTGGTCTGATGCATTATCACGCGATGTAGGTCGTGGCGCCGAACTTGAAATCAAATATGACCCACGGGACCTATCCCGAATATTCGTTCGCCAATCAGATGGCCGGTTTATTGAAGCACGGTACCGTAATCTCGCATTCCCGCCTGTTTCCTGGTGGGAGTGGAAGCACGCCAAGAAAGCACTTCGAGACAAGGGACGGTATGAATTGCATGAGGACGTTATCTTTGCGGCTATCGCGCAACAGAGGCAGATCGAGGATATCGCAGCATCCTCAAGCGCAAAAGCACGCCGGAGTGTTACAAGAAGACCAACTAAACCGAGCCGTGAAGGACACAGTACCGTTCAATCGATCGATTTGACAAAACATAATCATTCTGACGACGACACGGAATATTGGGACCAATGATTGAATTCCCTCACCTGGCACCCGGCGCTGCCGCACTGGCAAATGGACCAAACCATACAAGGATACGCGCCATTCGGTCCGATCGATGGGTCGGCTTTGATCGCGCTCGTAGAGTATTACGGCATCTTGATGCGTTATGCGACCATCCGCCAACTACACGCCCACCCGGCCTCGCTATTTATGGTCATAGCGGTATGGGCAAGACCATGCTCGTGGAAAAGTTCAAGCGCGATCATCCGCCCACCATGAACTACAGCACCGGCGTGGAAAGCATGCCGGTGCTGGCAATTACATTGACGTCGCGCCCAACAGAGCGCCGGATATATGGGCAGTTGCTGATGGCAATGGGAGCCAGCATCAACGAACGTCTGACCCTCATGGAACTTGAGATCAGAACCGTCCTCTTGCTAAAGAGCAACAATGTGCGCGTTCTGGTGTTTGACGAGGTCCATAACCTTCTCGCTGGAACCCCGAGGGAACAGCGCGTGATCCTGCAGCTTCTGCGATATCTCAGTAACGAGATCAAAGCTTCACTCGTCTGCCTTGGCGTGTCGGAAGCGCGCGACGCGATTGCCGGCGACACCCAACTGGCCCGGCGACTGGATCAGTTCGTACTGCCCAGGTGGAAGGCAGATGAAGAGTTCCAGGAATTGGTAACCGCGATCCTGCGCAGCCTACCGCTCAGACTTCCATCGGGTTTATCGAGCCAAAGCCTACGCCATCTTTCTCGCCTCGGTGATGGCATCACAGCTCGGGTGTTCGGGATACTAAACGAGCTCGCAATCGAGGGGATCAAGGACGGTATTGAGCGTATTACCGATGATAGCATCGGATCCTGGAGACCAGCCCTGGAAAAGGAAGCGGCGTTCGCATAACCGTCGATACGTTACACTCCAATTGAGACTCCCCTGCACTGAGTCTCAATTGGAGTGTAACGTTCTCGCGCAAAATGCCAGAGTCCTAGATTGAAGTGTAAATCGACAC
>APMI01004450.1_pt1 | contig 12139 bp, 14 predicted proteins | sample 667938 | NCBI WGS metagenome assembly APMI01 (sample SAMN01084076, study PRJNA167559) | wastewater metagenome | biome: Wastewater | place: Denmark: Ejby Moelle, Odense | collected 2011-11-28 | reverse complement strand
TCTGGGCCCCGCGTGGGGTTTGGCCCCGGTGGTGGACGTACAAGAAGGCGCGGGACTGCGCGCGGCGTTTCTGTTGCGTGCGCACAAGCGCCGAGTGCCGGCCACCCCCCGGCGCGCGCCAAGTGTGCTCGGCTGGCAGCCGGGGGCTACCGCATGACTGTGGCACGCAAGCAGGTGGATATTCATACCGATGGTGCATGTCTGGGCAACCCTGGCCCGGGGGGGTGGGGGGTGTTGCTGCACTGGCGTGGGGTTGAGCGCGAGCTCTCCGGTGGCGAAGCCGATACCACCAATAACCGCATGGAGTTGATGGCGGCCATCGCCGCGTTGGAATCTTTGCGCGAGCCGTGCACGGTGGTGCTGCACACCGATTCGCAATATGTGCGGCAAGGTATCTTGGAGTGGATGGCAGCGTGGATACGCCGCGGTTGGAAAACCGCAGGCGGTGCCCCGGTCAAAAATCGTGACTTGTGGGAGCGCCTGCACGCCGCCGCCGCCAGGCATCACGTGGATTGGCGTTGGGTCAAAGGCCATAGTGGCGACCCGGGCAATGAGCGTGTGGATCAGTTGGCGCGCGCGCAGGCATTGAAATTCAAGGAGTACGCGGGCTGATGCGGCAAATTATTTTGGATACCGAAACCACTGGTCTGGAGTGGCGCAAAGGCAATCGCGTGGTCGAAATTGGCTGCGTGGAGCTTTGGGAGCGGCGGCCGACCGGGCGCACCTTCCACTACTACCTCAACCCCGATCGTGAGTTTGAAGCCGGGGCGCAGGAAGTCACTGGCTTGAGTCTGGATTTCTTGGCCGACAAACCACGCTTTGCCGAAATCGCCGAGGAATTTTTGGCGTTTATTGACGGTGCCGAGTTAGTCATTCACAACGCGGCGTTTGACCTTGGGTTTTTGGATGCCGAACTTGCGCGTCTGGATGGGCTGGGTAAAGTGCTGGATCGCTGCACGGTGGAGGACACCTTGTTGCTGGCCCGCAAGCGTTATCCCGGGCAGCGCAACTCGCTGGATGCACTGTGCAAGCGGTTGGGGGTGGATAACTCACAGCGGCAATTGCACGGCGCATTGCTGGATGCGCAAATTCTGCTGGATGTGTATCTGGCGTTGACTTCGGGCCAAGGCGAAATTGGCTTTGCAAGCCAGCCTATTGCCGCGCCGGCGGAACGCATCGACGTCAGCTTGTCGGTGACCGCGAGTGCAGTGCGACCAAGCGTGCGGATATTGCCGGATGAAGCGCAGTTGCATGCTGAACGATTGGCCGGGTTGCAGAAAAAATCCGGGCGTTGCCTTTGGCTGGCCCTTGAGGCAGCAGTCGAAAGTGGCGATTGAGCCCACGCGTCAAACCGCGCAGACCGGCCTCAGTGGCGGCGCACCAGCACCACGGTGACATTGTCGGAGCCGCCGCCGTCCAACGCCGCCGCCACCAAGCCATCCACGCATTCTTGCGCACTGCACTCGCTATGCGCCAGTACGCGCGCAATATGACGGTCGTCCACTTCTTCGGTCAGGCCATCGCTGCACAGCAATAGCTGCATGCCGGCGCGCAACTCGCCGCTGAGGGTTTCCACATTCAATTGCTCGGGAGCGGTCACCCCCAAGGCTTGGGTGACCACATTGCGGTGTGGGTGACTGCGTGCTTGCGCGGCGCTGATCGCGCCTTGGGCGATAAGTTCTTGCACATAGCTGTGGTCGTGTGAAATCTGGGTCAGCGCCCCATCGCGCCACAGGTACACCCGGCTATCACCAACCCAAGCCACTTCAAACCGATTGCCATACACACGTGCCGCCACCACCGTGGTGCCCATCGGCAGGCTGTCGCCACGGCGTTTGGAGCAGCGGATGATTTCTTCATCGGCCACCTTGATGGCGTGACTTAAATCACTGCCGGCGCGGACTTGATTGACGATGATCTCGCGCGCCATGGCGGCCGCAACTTCGCCGTATTCGTGGCCACCCATGCCATCGGCCACCAGCCACAGGCCCAGCTCGCTATCGCCGTAGTAGGTGTCCTCGTTCAGCTCACGACGCAGGCCGACATGGGTCAAGTGTCCGAATTCGATCATGCAGGCGGCATTCGTCCGGGGTTTATGGGAGTAACGCAAGGGTGCGATGAAACCGGACGAGGAAGCGCGGTAGCGACGCATCATGCGTGGCAGCTTACCGTGCGACCCCTGCCGGAAGTGGGGGCAACGCGGATGCAGTTCACGAAATAGATAGACGAATAAGCATGAAAAAACCCCCTTGCGGGGGTATTTTCATAACTGGCGGAGAGGGAGGGATTCGAACCCTCGGTAGGCTATAAACCTACGCCTGATTTCGAGTCAGGTACATTCAACCGCTCTGCCACCTCTCCGGAAGTGGGCCGTAGATGATACCGGGCCTGCTGGCGGGCGGCAAGCCGGCTACACTGGCAGCCCCATTTTGGCTTGGTGTTCCGATGTCTGAAATTCTTGTTCCCGTGTCGTTTGGCGAATTGCTGGACAAGCTTGCCATCCTGCAAATCAAGTCCGAACGCATGTCTGACCCGGCCAAATTGGCCAATGTGCGCAATGAATTACAGGCATTGGAGAGCACGTGGCTGGCGCATCCGGCCTCGGCGCAGGACATCACCGCCTTGCGCGCGGCGCTGAAAGCCGTCAACGAGCGCTTGTGGGTGATCGAGGACGATATCCGCTTAAAAGAAAAAGCGCAGGCGTTTGATGCCGAATTCGTCAAATTGGCACGCAGTGTCTATTTCGAGAATGACGTGCGCGCACGGGTGAAAAAGGACATCAACCTTGCGTTGGGGTCGGCCTATGTCGAAGAAAAATCGTATCAAGACTATGGGAACGGGCAGGGTGCCTGATCAGGCGGCATCGCTGCGGTAGCGCTCAAACGCAGCGATGGCCGCATCCACGGTGACCAGATCCATCACGCCGTCGGCTTCGATCTTGGTGCCCCACCGGAGTGCCGACGCGGGCTTGCCGTGATATTTCTGCGCGGCCTCGTCATAGCGGTTCACGCAATAGCGGCGGTCGGAATACGGGCCGCTGCGGTCGGGGTTGGTGGCGGCGTGCAGGCCCAGCACTTTGGTGCCCATCGCATTGGCGATGTGCATCGGGCCGGAGTCTGGCGTCACCAACAAGTCGGCGCGGGCCAGCAGCGCTGGCAGTTGTTTCAACGTGTCTTTGCCAATCAAGTCCAGAACGCCATGGCGGGCCTGCGTCGCGGCCAGAATTGCGTCGCCGGTGCTGCGCTCCAATGCGCTGCGGCCACCGCACAGCACCACCCGCCAGCCTTGGGTGATAGCGTGGTCGGCCAGTGCCGCGTAGCGTTCCGCGCGCCAGTTGCGTAGCACATGACTTGAGCAGGGCGAGATCATCAGTGTGTTGCGGCCGTCGTCGTCCCATTGCGCATGTGCCCAAGCATGCGCCTCACTGGGTACCGGCAGTTGCCACACCACGCGCTGGCGCTGCAGGCCCAGGGGTTCGCAAAAGCTGCCGATGGCATCCAATACATGCTGGCCGGGACGGCTGGCGATGCGCTCGCCAATCACAAGGCCGTGACCCTCCTTGCTGCGGGCAGTGTCATAGCCGATGCGGCGGCGCGCCGGGATAAATGCGGACAGCAGGTTGGCGCGTGCGGATACCTGGAGTTGCAGCAGGGCATCGAAGTGTTGACCCAATTCCCGGCGCAGGGCGAGCATGCCACGGACACCGCTACGCTTGTCATATTCAACAAAGCGCACGCCTTGCAGGCCGTAGAGCAGGCGCTGCTCGGCCTTGCCGATCACCCAGCTGATGGTCGCGTCAGGCCAGGCTTCGCGCAGGGTGTGCAGCAGCGGCAGCACATGGGTGACATCGCCCAATGCCGATAGGCGCAGCAGGCATAGGGAACGTGGGGCTTCGATTGTTTGCACGTATTGCTACACTCATAGGGATGACAGGATTTGACGCCAACGAACATTTACTACCGTTCCGCGATGGGCCCGGCTACGGTGCGATTTTGTTCGACCGCACCCAGGTACGGCAACCCGACCCGCAATGGTTTGACCCTGCGTATTGGGGAGATGCGGCGCAAGTGGTGGGCGAGGGCGGGCGTGGCGGCGCGTGGTTTATTGATTTTGGCGAAGGTGATGCGTTCTTGCGGCACTATTTACGCGGTGGTCTGGTTGCCAAGCTTAGCCACGATGCGCATTTGTGGCGCGGTATCCAGCATGTGCGCAGTTTTGCCGAATTTCGCCTATTACGCGTCTTGCGCAACAAAAAATTACCGGTGCCGATGCCGTTTGCGGCGTGGTATCGGCGTGAAGGCTTGCATTATCGGGCTGCCATTTTGATGCAGCGCTTACCCGATGTGCACTCGTTGGGTGCGCTGGCCGCTGACGAGCAGGCGCCGTGGGCGGCAGCCGGCGAGTTGGTGGCGCGTTTTCACCGCACGGGGCTGGATCATGCCGACCTCAATGCGCACAACATTTTGTTTGATGTGGCGGGACAGGGCTGGATGATCGACTTCGATCGCTCGCGCTTGCGGATTCCCGCAACGGCTTGGCGTGAGGCGAATCTACTGCGCTTGCAGCGCTCGTTGCGCAAGCTGGCAGGGCGGCACAGCATTGCCCGTGTGGATGCGGAGTTTGGGTTGTTGCGCGCGGCGTATCAGCAGGCGTGGGATCGCGGGTATTGAATTGCGGATATTGAAAAGGCGGCCCGCATAAGGCGATGGCCCCGCCGGCTGACCTCGGCGCCCGCATCAGTCGATACCGTTGCTGCCTTCCGGCCCTGGCGGGGTTTTCGACCTAGCGTCGCGAGGGGCCGACGGGGCCACCATAGACGTTGCGTCTGTCGCGACGCATCACTTGCTGGAACTGGACTGCGAAAACTGGCGGATAGAGGGACTGCTGCGGCGCTACCCAATGGGGTGCAGTCAAGCCCAACGCCAAAAAATTTTAGCACGGGGCTCAGTGGCTTAGCCACTCCTGGTCGCCAACTCGACGTCCCCCCGCTTTCAGTAGCGGGGCTGTTTGGAGTCCGGGGTTAGGTTAGCCGAGTTGCCAGTTGCCTTGCATGGCCGGCAGGCATCAGCCCGCCGAGGGCCTTCTTCGGCCTCTCCTCGTTGTACTCGCGGCGCCAGGTTTCGATGGTGGCGCGGGCCTGCAGCAGGCCGGTGAACCAGTGCTCATTGAGGCATTCGTCGCGCAGGCGACCGTTGAACGATTCGACATAGGCGTTCTGGTTCGGCTTGCCCGGCTCGATCTGGCGCAGCTCGATGCCGCGTTCGTGGGCCCATGTCGCCATGGCCTTTCCGCAGAACTCCTTGCCGTTGTCGGTCCGGATGATCCTCGGCAAGCCGCGAGTGAGCGCCACGCGATCAAGCACGCGCGTCAGCATCAGGCCGGAGATGGCACGTTCGACCTCGATGGCCACCGCTTCGTGGGTGGCGTCGTCGACGATCGTCAGGCACTTCAGCACCCGGCCGTCGGCGGTCCGATCGAACACGAAGTCCATCGACCACACCTGGTTGGCCGCCGTCGGGCGCAGCAGCGGCTGCCGCTCGCCGACCGGCACCTGCTTGCGCTTGCGCCGTCGCACCTGCAGCTTCGCTTCCCGGTACAGCCGTTCCACGCGCTTGTAGTTCACGGTCATCCCTGCCTGTCGCAGCTTGAGGTGGATCATCCCGACGCCGTAGCGCTTGTGGCGCTGCGCGAGCGCCCGGATGCGCTCGCGCAGCTCGCCGTTGCCGTCCGGACGTGGCACATAACGGAACGCGCTGGCGCTCATCTGCACGAGCCCGAGCGAGCGCCGCTCGCTCAGGCCCCGATCGATCAACTCCCGCACAAGCTCGCGTCGCGCCGGTGCGGTCAGGGCTTTTTTCGGAGGACGTCCTTGATGACATCGTTCTCGAAGATCTGCTCGGCCAGCAGCTTCTTCAGCCGGGCGTTCTCGGCTTCGAGGTCCTTCAGGCGCCTGGCATCGGGTACGGTCATGCCGCCGAACTTGCTGCGCCACAGGTAGTAAGAGGCTTCGCTGAAGCCGTGCCGTCGGCACAGGTCCTTGACCGGCATGCCGGCGTCGGCCTCACGCAGGAAGCCGATGATCTGCTCTTCGGAAAAGCGCTTCTTCACGTCCAATCTCCTGGTCTGGGGGGATTGGACTCCAAATCGCCGTGCTACTCAAAAGTGGGGGGCGTCGGATGGTGTGAAGCTTCTTCTTGGAGCCCAGGAAGGCGACCAGCGCTTCGATGGCGGTCTTCTTGATGGTCCAGGCTTTCGGCAGGGTGCTGCCCTTGAGAGTCGCCAGCCAGGCATCCCGGGCATCGTCCAGCGTGATGAGCGCGACGGTCGGGCGTTTGGGGCGAGCGCGCGGCGGCGGGTCGGGCGCGTTGAGCGCGTCCATCAGCGGGTCGCCGGACGGGCGCTGCATCGACTGGAACATCCGCAGGTCGAGCTCGTTGTCGATCTGCCAGCGCTCGCTGACGGTGCCGTCCGGCGAGCGGGTGCGGTGGAGGGTCAGGTCGCGGAGGTCGTTGGCCCCTGTGAGCTTGGCGATGAGCGCATCCGCGTCCTTCTTGCTCAAGCTTGTCCACGCGTTGCTCCCTCAACACGGTGAAGGCTTGAGCATAGCGGGAGGCCAGCATGAGTGCGCGCAGTCGTGCCTCCGACAGTTCCGCGGTGCGGAGCGTCTTCTTGAATATCCGACGGCCGAGCGTCGTCTGAAGGTCGGTGGGCACACGCTGCCGGAACGACCAGACGCCGGTGGGGGAACGCACGAGATGATGGGGGATGCGCATCGGGAGATGTGTCCCGATTTGTGTCCTGCATCCAGATCTTCCTGACTAGAAAAAACCCTGACGAATCAGGGGCTTGGAAGATCTGGCGGAGAGAGGAACTGCCGTGACGCTACCCAATGGGATGCAGTCAAACCCAACGCCAGAAAATTTTAGCACGGGACTTAGTGGCTTAGCCACTGCTGGCTATCAACTGACCTCAACGGACCCCAAGGGCAGCAAACGTTAAATGGCATACTGGATGGCATACCAGAAGAGTAGAGTGCGAGGTGATGGATGCCCCTGATCACTGACGCTAAAGCCCGTAGTTTGGGGCCCGGTGGGCAGGCGGTGGCTCATGGCGGAGTGACGGGCCTCACTCTAATCCCATCGGCCACACGGAAGGGGCACGGCAAATGGGTCCTGCGCTTCGTCAGTCCAGTGACTGGCAGGCGCCGGAACGCGGGCCTGGGCAGCTACCCCCAGGTGGGCATTGCTGTGGCAGGGAAGCTGGCTCGTGAGATGCGGGAGCAGATTGCGGCGGGTAGCGACCCGCTGGAAATCAAGGCCGCGGAGGATTCTAAGCCCAAGATGCCGACGTTCAGGGAAGCTGCGGCGCAGCTCCATCGCGAGCTAACACCCGGTTGGAAGAACCCCAAGCACGTTCAGCAGTGGCTGAATACACTGACCGAGTACGCATTCCCGACTGTTGGCTCCCTTCCTATCGATCAAATCCAGCCTCGGCACATTGCGGATGTCCTGCGCCCCATTTGGCTGGCGAAGGCGGAAACGGCGACTCGCGTGAAGCAGCGCCTCCACGCCGTGATGGCGTGGGGATGGGCTCACGGCTTCAATGGGGCGAACCCTGTCGACGTGGTCACCCATCTACTTCCACTGCAGCCCGGCAAAGCCATGCGCCAGGAACACCAGCCGGCGATGCCATGGGCCACGATTCCATCCTTCGTAAAGACTGAACTCGCCGGTGCCGGCGAACTTGAGGTGACGCGCAATGCTCTGCTGTTTCTGATCCTGAACGGCAGTCGGTCCGGCGAGGTGCGCGGGATGACCTGGGGTGAGGTGAACCTCCGTGCCAAGCTGTGGACAATTCCGGCCGCACGAATGAAAGCCAAGGTAGCTCATCGCGTGCCCTTGTCACTGCAAGCCATCGCGCTTCTTAAACGCCAGGCAGGTCAACACGACGAGCTCGTCTTTCCATCAGTGCAGGCCCGGGCTGTTATGTCTGATATGACTCTGACCGCTCTGCTACGCAGGGCAAAGGCACCTAGCGAAACACCTGGGCGCGTAGCGACGGTCCACGGCTTCCGCTCGAGCTTCCGAGACTGGTGCAGCGAACGGGGGTACGCACGCGACCTTGCAGAGCGCGCCTTGGCACACACGGTCAAGGACAAGGTCGAAGCTGCGTACCACCGCACAGATCTTTTCGAGCAGCGTCGCCCAATGATGCAGGCATGGGCGGACTTCGTTCATCCGCCAGTGAATAGGCGCCATAAGGATCCATCACATGACGTCTGAGTCGCCGGTCGTTCGTGTTAAGCCTTTGATTAGCGTTGTCGACGGACAAGACCCCGTTGAGTTCGTGCATCTGCTCTTCCGGTGGGGGTACGACAGGTTCTTCGTGAAGGTTCCGGAGGGTTTCCGAACGAGCATTTTCGCATTCGATCCGTTCTTTCCTGGATACGGGCTTGTGCCGCGCGGGCGGACGGACATGGCCGCGATTCTGTCCAATGCTGGACAGTTCGAGGCCCGATATTTGCAGCTGGATACAGCGCAGTTGCGAGATCTACTTGAGTATCCGCCTATTGCGTTGCACCGGCTGGGTGCCGGACGTCTTGTGTCAGCCGGGCCGCGTGACGGTCTTTATCCGATCGACCTCGAATACCGAGATGGCCTGGTGGGGGCTCTCTTGCCGAACGACGAGTCCACGGCGAAGAGTACGCCAACCAAGTTCGATGCTAGGTCAGATGCCCCAGTCGTCGTAAAAATCTTGGATCGGCGCCGAAATCAGTACTCGTACGTTCTCCATGGAGTCAGGCTGAAGGATGTCTTTGTTGAGGAAAGTAGTATTCGCAGAATCCTGGAGGGAGGTCAGACTGCTGACGTCGGCCAAGTGACGATCTGTGAAGACGTTCCCGGTGATCCTTACGAACTAAGAAATTCCTCGCCACTCGTAATGGAAATCTTTCGCCGCGCTTACGAAAACCGAGACAAGCCGCGCGGAGAGATTGATGGTCCGTCGCTTGAGGCAGATTTTCGACAGCTGAACGCGCGATACAAAAGTGCCGCTAAGCCTTTCAGAAACAGAAGAGACCAATTTGCCGCGACGCTTGCGAACCCGTGCTTCGTCTACACGCCGGGCGGGCAAACTGTTGTTCAACTGCCCACGCAGACCGTAGAAGTTCCAGCCGACCAATTCCTTGATCAATGCTTCATCAATGAGAGACTTAGAAAAGTTCTCTACGCCGCCTGCTGTTGGAATGGGGTCATGGAGCCTGCGCTCGGAGGCGACCGGGAAAAGTTGGTTGATCTCTTGGTTGGGCTAGGATTTTTCGACCGGGAGGACAATGATCAGGTGCAGGCTTCGGTATTCTTCATCACGGACAAGCAGTACAAGCGCAACAAGCACAAGAGTGAGTTCAGACACATTGGGGGCGATCGTGGGTGACGCCACGCTGCGGAGAGCATCTGCCGAAGCAGCGTTCCAGATTAGTGCGCAAGAGAGCATCGCGTTTGAAACGTGTGGGCATCCGGATGACCAAGCATGAATACGCTGGCTGGTCAGCTGAAGACGCTGGGCTTGGAGCCGACTGAGCGTACGTGCTCTAGCAAGGCAACGATAAATTCTAATGCCAGCGGCCGACCGCCTCCATCGAACTGAGGTAATTCCGAGGCGAGCTGGAGCGGAGTTGGGGCAGGAAGGATCCCGTGCCTTACGAGTGTCAGCAGACGGACGGACAGGTGTTGGTCGGCGCGATGGAGGATGTTTCGTTAGGCTGGGCTATGCAGCGCAGCGACTTCAACCCGAACCGGGACGCATGCCAGCGATATATCAAAAGTCGGGTCGCGATTGGTGACCCGATCATTCTGGATGGACGCGGCGGCGGTGCGTTCAAGTCGTTCATGCACAGAGGGGAATCTGAGCAGTTGACCCAGGTCGGCCTCCTCGCAAAGCAGCATGTCGTGGGCTGACCGAACGCGTCGTTGACGGTGAGCGTGGTGATCCGATTCCGCCCGGATGCGACTGACGGCACGCTTGCCGACTGTGTACGGGAACGCGGCTGGGGGTACGTCATACTCGTTTCTGGGCGTCTTCGCTGAGATAAGGTAGGCCGGCTTGGCGGCCCTACTAGCATCTCTCTCGGCTTTGTATCACCGTTTCAAAAGCTCCCGGGCGATGAGCGAAGTGTCCAGTCCGCTGCTCCGAGGCGCGCCGCGGCCGCTGTGGCCCTTCGGCATGATGCCCTTCCGCAGGTTGCGGATCCCCTTCCGGCTCGAAATGCCGGCGTCCTGCTCCCCCTCCTGAGACTTCGGCGGGCTAGGCTTGAGCTGCGTCGTCTCCTTGCACAGGTATTCCACCGCCAGGCGCAAGCCGCGTAGTTTGTCCACATCCGTCGGATGGACCAGACCGAGGCAGTTGAAACGGTATTGGTCCTTCAATGTGTAGCAATTGAAATAGCTCGCCTTCGGTTTCTTGCCTGTGCCACCGGCATCCACACCATCATCGTACTCTCCATGGCCGCAGCGGCGGACCCAGTCTTCTCCGATTAAGCGGGTCAGATTTGCCGCATCTCGGTGCTTGTGCCCGTCCAGTACAATGAGGACATGGAAGTGGATGCCACGATCAATCCCGTCCTCGCGCTTGCTGATGTAGCCGAGGACGTCAGGGACGATCCGGTTCTCACGTAGTGCTCGCAGAAGCCTTGCGTAGTGGCCGTCTGCCTCGCGGGTGTAGCCCCAGCCCTTAAAGGCGGGGCGGAAGTAGAGGTCCACGCGTAGCACCAACAGTTGCGAACGACGCTGGAACTGCGCTGCCAGATACGTGCAGCAGCTAATGACGTTCTTTTCCTCGTTACGCTTGTAATTGTCGACTTCGTCCAGGTACTCCTGGCTCCGCCCTGAGGCGCGAATGGAGGCAACCGCGGCTTCGAGGATTTCCCGGGCCCTTGGATCACTCGGTACCGGCTCTCCGTTACGCGCATGAGTCCAGAGTTCCGAAGAACACTCGCTGACCACCTTCAGTATCAGGGTCAGGGCGGGATTGAATCGGTGGTGTGTGTAGTACTCGGCAATGGCTCGGTTGTAGCTCTTGCACAAGTTGAAGACTGCCATGCCGAGCCTGGTTAGCTGAAAGCGCGAACCCCGTCGGCGGTCGGGTATGACTGCCACGGGCGGTTCGTCGCTACTGACGATTTCATCGACAAGCTTCTCTGCGCGGCCTAGCCAGTAGATGAAGTTATGTTCTTGGCCCACATAGGTGCGGCCGTAGCGTTGGCTGGTCTTGCGAACGAAGATGTGATGGTCACGCTCTGCAGTGGGCAATGGCGTGGCCTCGGACTTGGTTGCCACCAGCGCGGCAGGCGCTTGCCCCACGAGAAGATCGGAGACGAAGGTGTTTTCACGGGTGTACGATGGAGAGTGATGCGTCTCATTCATCTGAATGTGTCTCTTATGTCTGCGTGTTGATTTTTTGAATGGCTGGAAATAAATAACCAATTAGATAACCAATAGGATACATACCGGAATTCTCCTGGTGAGCAATGCCCAAGTTATCCCGGTTATGAAAACAAAAACCCCAGTGTTCTTGGGGTTTTCGTGTGTTCGTTGGCAGTGTCGACTTAGTGATTACGTTAGATGCGACGTGCGTCCTCCATGCGGCTTTCCAGCCACTCGTCTATGACGTATTCGATCCAGCCCTTGGCTGAACTTCGCGAGCCCCCAGCCCCGAGAGGAACGGGGTGCGGAAAGGTTTCGTCATGCCACGGACTTGACGGGTTTAGACGGTTATCGATGGTGCTCTCGGAGCAAGAGAGCTTCTTCGCCAGGTCCTTCTTGCGTAGAACGCGCATGGAGCGCGTCGACGGAAGGGCGAGTCGCCTGTTACCGGTGTCCGGCAAATAGGTCGTGAGGATTGAGTAGTTGCATTGATGGTTCATGACGCGATCTCGGTGAATCGACAGGCCCCATGCCTGTCCACCGCGACGATGCCTGCTTCTCGACGCGACGTATAAGGAGCGGAAAATCCGACTCCGCAGAAAAGCCGCAGCGGAAATTCGCTAGGAACCAGAACGATTGGGCGGCACGTGGCGCCTGGTGTAATGACCCAGCAGATCCTGCACAGGTCAGGCCGCTAACGCATACGCCTCAGCGGGTGT
>APMI01038413.1_pt1 | contig 12142 bp, 9 predicted proteins | sample 667938 | NCBI WGS metagenome assembly APMI01 (sample SAMN01084076, study PRJNA167559) | wastewater metagenome | biome: Wastewater | place: Denmark: Ejby Moelle, Odense | collected 2011-11-28 | reverse complement strand
GCTGGTTCGACCGCCGTGACGACGCAGCCGAGCGCCTCGTGGTTCAGAAGGTCCTTCCGCTGCGCGTCCGGAATGGCGTCCGGTGGCAGCGCGGCGAGCGGCACGAGCCGGTCGCGCCTGCTGCCGGCCAGTGCCAGCCAGGGCAGGAAGAGCAGGAGGAGATCGGTGCCGATCGTGCGGAAGCCGAAGCGGGCATTGACGTCGGCCGCGGCCTTGGTAGGGGTGAAGTCGGTATAGATCGTGTTCCGGTCGGCGAGCGCGGCGATCATCAGGCGGGCGGCGGACCAGCGATGGCTTTCCCGCACATACCAGCTCGACAGGTTGACGACCCGGCGGCCCGTCCAGGCGTCCTGCTTGGGGATCGTCAGCAGGATACCGACGGGTGTCTCCCCGGCCATGAGGAAGGTGCCGAACGAAGGCTCGCCGATCGACCGGGTGTGGTCTGCGAGCCGCCGCAGCCCGCGACGCCAGAAGGCGAGCGAGCGCAATGGAAACCCTTCCGCGAGAAGCTGGGCCGCTGTTTCCAGCTGGCTCTCGTCTATCGTGTGAAGCTTCAGCATGCCCGTGGAAAGACCCCCTTTATGTCCAAGGTTCTATCGGTGACACGTTCTGAAAGCGTAAACGGAGGATGTTCTACCCCTGGTTCGGGCGGCTGATGACAAACTTGTGAACGCAATGCCGCCGGGAAAGACGCCGACGGCATCGGGCTGCCTCAGGGGGCGAATTCGCGCGAAGCCACATTTCGTACTAGCGGCTTTCCGCTTTTCTTCGCATGCCGGACGCAGGACCACTATGCACTTTTGCTGGAAAGATCCCCGTAGCAATGGCGCATTCGCGCCGGCTGGCGTAGGAAAGGCGGCGAAATACGGGATGGACGAATGACGACGATCACCATGGACGAGGCTCTGGCGCAGGCCGGCACGGGACCGTTCCAGCGCCGGTTGCTGGGCATATTCGGCCTCGTCTGGACTGCCGATGCGATGCAGGTGCTGGCCGTCGGCTTCACGGCCGCCTCGATTGCCGCGACCTTCGGCCTGACGGTGCCCGAGGCGCTGCAGACGGGCACGCTCTTCTTCCTCGGCATGCTGATCGGCGCCGTCGCCTTCGGCAGGCTGGCCGACCGGATCGGACGCCGCCGGGTTCTCCTGATCACCGTCGCCTGCGATGCGGTCTTCGGCACGCTGTCGATCTTCGCACCGGATTTCATCGTGTTGCTCGCGCTGCGCTTCCTCACGGGCGCGGCGGTCGGCGGCACCCTGCCCGTCGATTATGCGATGATGGCGGAGTTTCTGCCGGCCCGCAATCGCGGGCGTTGGCTGGTCATGCTCGAAGGATTCTGGGCGCTCGGCACGTTGATCGTGGCGCTTGCGGCCTGGGGGTTTGCCACGGCGGGCGTTGCCGACGCATGGCGCTACATCTTCGCCCTCACGGCCGTTCCGGCGGTGTTGGGCATCGGGCTTCGTTTCCTCGTGCCGGAATCGCCGCTCTACCTGCTGCGCTCGGGCAAGGCAGACGAGGCGCGGGCCATCGTCGAGCGGATACTGGTGACGAACGGACGTCCGCCGCTGGCGCGCGACGCCACACTGGCCCTGCCTGCGCCCGCGCCGCGCACCGGCATCTTTTCCAAAGGCCTGCGCGGACGCAGCATCCTTATCCTTGCGATCTGGCTGCTCGTGTCCGTCTCCTACTACGGCGTGTTCACCTGGATGCCGCCGAAACTGGCCGGCGACGGCTTCGGCTTCGTGCGCGGCTACGGTTTCCTCGTTCTGGTCGCGCTTGCGCAAATCCCCGGCTATGCGCTTGCGGCCTATGGCGTCGAGGCCTGGGGGCGCAGGCCGACGCTGGTCGCTTTCTGCCTGCTGTCGGCCGTGGGATGCCTCGCCTTCGTGGTGGCGGGCACCACGGCGATGATCGGCGCATCGCTGCTCGTCATGAGCTTCGCGCTGCTCGGCACCTGGGGCGCGCTCTACGCCTATACGCCGGAGCTTTATCCCACCGAAGCCCGGGCGACCGGGATGGGCGCCGCGGGCGGCGTGGCAAGGTTCGGCGGGTTGCTCGCGCCTTCGCTGATCGGGCTTCTGGTCGCGCAGAGCTTCAATCTCGCCGTCGGCGTCTTCGCCGGCCTGCTCGTGATTGCGGCGATAGCGGCGTTCCTGATCGATGCGGAGACGCGGCAGGCCGCGCTGGATTGAGGCCGGCGGGCGATGCGAAGATGCAACGCGCCGGCGAGATGCGCGGATAAAATCGTGTCGGGGACAGAATACTTGCGGCGGATTGATGCGAGAGGGGCTAATCGATCGTCATAGTGACAAAATCGATATCGAAAGTCTTTTGCCCGATGCCTGACTTGCTGAAGCGCTTTGCCTCCTACTATCGTCCGCATCGCGGCCTGTTCGCGCTGGATTTCTCCTCCGCGATCGTCGCTGGCCTGCTGGAACTCGCCTTTCCCGTCGCCGTGACATTGTTCATCGACCGCCTGCTGCCGACCGGCCGGCTCGATCTCATCGCGCTCGCCGCCGTCGGTCTCTTCCTCATCTATGTCGTCAATGCCGGCCTGCAGGTCGTCGTCACCTATTGGGGCCACATGCTGGGCATCCGCATTGAGGCCGAGATGCGGCGCAAGGCCTTCGACCATCTGCAGAAGCTCTCCTTCGGCTATTTCGACAACCAGAAGACCGGCCATCTCGTCGCGCGGCTGACCAAGGATCTCGAAGAGATCGGCGAGGTCGCCCACCACGGCCCGGAAGACCTCTTCATCGCCATCATGACGCTGATCGGCGCCTTCCTCCTCATGCTCTGGGTGCATGTGCCGCTGGCGCTCATCACCGCCGTCATCGTGCCGCTGACGGCCTTCGTCACCACCCATTACGGCGCGCGCATGACGTCCAACTGGCACGCGCTCTATGGACGGGTCGCCGATTTCAATGCGCGCATCGAGGAAAATGTCGGCGGCATCCGCGTCGTGCAGGCCTTCGCCAACGAGGATCATGAGCGCAAGCTCTTCGCCGAGAGCAACCGCAACTATCTCGTCACCAAACTGCAGGCCTACCGGATCATGGCCGCCTCCATGTCGCTCTCCTATCTCTCCATGCGCTTCGTGCAGGTGGTGGTGATGCTGGCGGGGGCCTGGTTCGTCACGCGCGGCGAGCTATCGGCGGGCGGCTTCGTCGGCTTCCTGCTGCTGGTCGGGGTCTTCTTCCGGCCGATCGACAAGATCAACTCGATCATCGAGACCTATCCGAAGGGTATCGCCGGCTTCACGCGCTATACCCAGTTCCTCGATACGGAGCCGGATATCCGGGATCGCGAGGCAGCAGGGGATGCCGGCCGCCTCAAGGGCGATATCGAATACCGCGCGGTCGCCTTCGGCTACAGGGACGGCCGGCCGATCTTCGACGGGCTCGACCTTTCGGTCAAGGCGGGCGAGACGATCGCCTTCGTCGGCCCTTCGGGCGCGGGCAAGACGACCATCTGCTCGCTTCTGCCCCGCTTCTACGAGGTGACGGGCGGGACGATCGCCATCGACGGCACCGATATTCGCGACATGACGCTGAAGTCGCTGCGCTCCAATATCGGCATCGTGCAGCAGGACGTATTCCTCTTCGCCGGCACGATCCGCGAGAACATCGCCTATGGACGGCTGGAGGCGAGCGAGGCGGAGATCGTCGAGGCCGCTCGCCGGGCGCGGCTCGACGATGTGATCGCCAGCCTGCCGGACGGGTTCGATACGATCATCGGTGAGCGTGGCGTCAAGCTTTCGGGCGGGCAGAAGCAGCGTCTGGCTATTGCCCGCATCTTCCTGAAGAACCCGCCGATCCTCATTCTCGACGAGGCGACCTCGGCGCTCGACACGGAGACGGAGCGGGCGATCCAGCAATCGCTGGCCGAGCTTTCCGCCGGCCGCACCACGCTGGTCATCGCCCATCGCCTCGCCACCATCGCCAATGCCGACCGCATCCTCGTCGTGGACGAAGGCCGGATCGTCGAGAGCGGCAGCCATGCCGAACTCATCGCCCGCAAGAACGGCCGTTATAGAAACCTGCAGGCAGCGCAGGCGGAAAGCGGTTCGGTTCACCATCTGCAGGGCAAGCGATAGACGAACCGGGCCGATTACCGTGGCCGGTCGTGGAAGACCGCGAGCTGGGCATCGAAGGCGCGCCTGTAGGCGGGGCGCGCCTTGCCGCGGGCCATATAGGCCTCGAGGTTTGCGTCCAGCAGGCCGGATCCCTCCAGCCGGCGCAGTACCGTGACCATGAGGAGGTCTCCCGCGCTGAAGGCGCCGTCGAGCCATTCGCCGTCGCCGAGCCTTCGCGAAAGCGCGTCCAGCCGGGCGCGGATGCGGCCCTCGATGATCGGCAGGCGTTCAGCGTGCCAGGGCTTGTCGCCCTCGATATAACCGGCCGCCTCGTGTTCGAGGATCGGCGGCTCCACGGTGTTGAGCGCGGCGAACATCCAGGCGATGGCCCGCGCCCGGGCGTTTTCGTCCCCGGGCAGCAGACCGGGATGGCGCTCCGCGATATGCAGGACGATGGCCCCGGTTTCGAACAGGACGAGGTCGCCGTCCTCGTAGGTCGGGATCTGACCGAAGGGCTGGAGGGCGAGATGGGCAGGTTCCTTCATCGCTTTGAAGGAGAGGAGGCGCACATCGTATGGCTGGCCCACTTCCTCGAGCGCCCAGCGCACGCGCATGTCGCGCGCCTGCCCGCTGCCGCGGTCGGGTGAACTTTCGAACGCCGTGATGGTGATGCTCATTGTCGGCTCCATGGTTGTCTTCGTGAAAGACGGCCGTCGAGGCCCGGTTCCGACAGTCTACGCAAAACAAAACGCGGCGCCCCGAGCGATTTCAGGGCGCCGCGCCGTTATTCATGCCGAGGCAGGCCGATTACCAGGAGGGGATCAGCGCACCCTTGAACTCTTCGTTGATGAAGGTCTTGATGCTGTCGTCGTGATAGGCCTCGACCAGCGTCTTCACCCAGGGCGCATCCTTGTCGGCACTGCGCACGACGATCAGGTTGGCATAGGGCGATTCAGAACCTTCGATGGCAATGGCGTCGCTCTTCGGGTGAAGGCCGGCTTCCAGGGCATAGTTGGTGTTGATCACGGCGGCATCGACGTCGTCGAGCGAACGCGGCAGCTGGGCGGCGTCGAGTTCGGCGAACTTGATGTTCTTCGGGTTCTCCGTGACGTCCGCCGGGCCCGCCTTCAGGCCCGCTTCCGGATTGACCTTGATGAGGCCTTCCTTGGCGAGGACGAGAAGTGCGCGGCCGCCATTGGTCGGGTCGTTCGGGATGGCGACGGTCGCGCCGTCGGCCAGTTCGCCGAGAGCCTTCACCTTCTTGGAATAAACGCCCATCGGTGTGGTGATCGTCTTGCCGACGCTGACGAGGTCGAAGCCGCGGTCGGCGATCTGGTTGTCGAGATAGGGCTGGTGCTGGAACGAGTTGGCGTTGAGATCGCCGTCAGCCAGCGCCTGGTTCGGCACGACATAGTCGGAGAATTCGAGGATTTCGATGTTGAGGCCCTTTTTGGCCGCGACGTCCTTGACCTTTTCCATGATCTGCGCGTGTTCGCCCGGCGTGACGCCGATCTTGATGTCTTCGGCAAGCGCGGTGCCGCTGACGAGGGCGGCGAGGGCCGCGGTGACGAGAAACTTCATCATGTGTAACTCCTTGATGATGCTGCTTGGGAGGAGGGAATTCAGCTCTTGCGGTTGCGCTTGTCGAAGCGGCGCGCGAGCGCGTCGCCGGCACTCTGCACGAGCTGGACGAGAACGATCAGCACCACGACCACCGCCAGCATGACTTCGGGCATGAAGCGCTGGTAGCCGTAACGGATGCCGAGGTCGCCGAGACCGCCGCCGCCGACCGCGCCGACCATGGCCGAATAGCCGATCAGGCTGACGATGGTCATGGTGAAGGCGAGGAGGATGGCCGGCCGGGCTTCGGCGAGAAGCACCTTGAGGACGATCTGCATCGGCGTCGCGCCCATGGCGCGGGCCGCCTCGATCAGGCCCTTGTCGACGTCGCGGATCGCGGCTTCGACGAGGCGCGCGAAGAACGGGACGGTGGCGATGGTGAGTGGCACGATGGCGGCCGTCGTGCCGATCGACGTGCCCGTCAGAAGGCGCGTGAAGGGGATGATGGCGACGACGAGGATGATGAAGGGCGTGGACCGCGCCGCATTGACGACGAGCCCGATCGCATGGTTCAGCGCCGGAGCCGGGAAGAGTTCGCCCCGGGCGCTGGTGGCGAGGAAGACGCCGATGGGCAGGCCGATCAGCGAGCCGACGAGGCCGGAGACGGCGACCATGTGCAGCGTCTGCAGCAGGGACTTCCAGAGAATGTCGAGGAGCATGTCAGGCGACATAACCGAGCACCTCCGTGGCAAGGCCGGTTTCCGCGTAGAAGCGGCTTGCGCGATCGAGAACTTCGGGTGTCGCGGGATAGGCGACGACGAGCGTGCCGAAGGGTTCCCCGGCGATTTCCTCGATGGCTCCGGCGAGGATGTTGACGTTGCCGCCGATCTCCGTGACCAGCCGTGCGGTCAGCGGCTGGAAAGCCGTGGCGCCGAAGAAGGTGAGACGCACGAGAATGCGGTCGCCTGCCGAGGGCGCGGCCTTGACGCCGGAGCGCAGCCATTCCGGCAGGCCGATGCCCAGCGTCGAGGAGAGGAGGATGCGCGTCGTCTCGTGCCTGGGCGCGGTGAAGATATCGAAGGTCCGGCCCTGCTCGACGATCCGGCCCTTGTCGATGACGGCGACATGCGAGGCGATGGTCTTCACCACCTCCATCTCGTGCGTGATCAGGAGCACCGTCAGGCCGAGATCGGCGTTGATCTGCTTCAGCAGCGCCAGGATCGACTGGGTGGTCTCGGGGTCGAGCGCGGAGGTCGCTTCGTCGGAGAGCAGGAGCTTCGGTGAGGTGGCGAGCGCCCGGGCGATGCCGACGCGCTGTTTCTGGCCGCCCGAAAGCTCCGAAGGATAGCGCTCCGCCTTGTCGCCGAGACCGACGAGATCGAGCAGCGGACCGACCTTGGCCTTGATCGCGGCGCGGTCCAGCCCGGCGATTTCAAGCGGCAGGGCGATATTCTCGAAGGCGGTGCGCGAGGAGAGCAGGTTGAAGTGCTGGAAGATCATGCCGACTTCACGGCGAAGGCCCCGCAGGTCCGCCTCGCTCAGCCCGCCGACTTCCGTTCCGTCGACCACCACCTCACCGGTCGTCGCCTTTTCGAGGCCGTTGACCAGCCGGATGAGCGTGGATTTGCCCGCGCCGGAGCGGCCGATAATGCCGGTGATGGCGCCGCGGTCGACTGCCATGTCGATACCGTCGAGCGCGACGAAGGCGTTGGCGTCGTCGCCAAAACGCTTGGTCACGCCCTTGAAGAGCACCATGGGCGCAACGTCCGCTCGCTGCTGCGAGACGGCACTGGTTGCCGCGGTGGGAAGTGTCATTGTCTGCTCACGTTTTCAGTCGGGTCGTTCGCCCCCAGATAGCATCGCCGCTCCGCCATGCGAAGACATCGTGCTCCCGTGCGAGGGCGACCCTCCGTCACAGGCTCCGGAATGCCCCGACTGGACGGGTTTTGACAGGAATGGAATTCCAAAGATTCGCCAATCCACGGAATATCACGGTGAACGGGGCCTGCGCGCCCTCGTCTTTGCTGTTGACGGTCTCCGTCCGAAGCTGTTGAAACGAGGCGAAACGCCGTTCGCCGCGTGCCGGACGGAAAGAGAAGGACATTCGACCATGACGACAGAGCGGCGCTCCATCGCCCAGCTTTCCGTGCTCTTGCAATCGGGCGCGCTCGACCCCGTCGCGCTGGCGGAGGAGACCCTGGCGGCCGTGGAGGCCTGTCCGGATGCCGCGCTCTTCACCTATGTGCTGAAGGATCGCGCGAAAGCGGAAGCGGAGGCCTCGCGCAGGCGCCTTCGTGAAGGCCGCTCGCTTGGCATGCTGGATGGCGTGCCCATCGCCTGGAAAGACCTCTTCGACATGGAAGGCCTGCCGACGACCGCGGGCTCCCGCGTGCTGAAGGACAGCGCGCCGGCAGGCCGGGATGCGGCGGTGGTGCGGGCGCTTGCCGATGCCGGCATGATCAGCGTCGGGCGGGTGAACATGAGCGAGTTCGCCTTTTCCGGCCTCGGCATCAATCCGCATTACGGCACGCCCCGTAACCCGGCATCGCCCGCGGGCGAGCATCGCATTCCTGGCGGCTCGTCTTCCGGTTCCGGTGTCGCGGTCGCCGCGGGCCTCGTGCCCGTTTCCATCGGCACGGATACCGGCGGCTCGGTGCGTATTCCCGCCGCCTTCAACGGCATTGTCGGCTACAAGGCGTCCCGTGGGCGCTACTCCATGGAGGGCGTGTTTCCGCTCGCCCAAAGTCTCGATTCGCTCGGTCCCCTCTGCCGCACCGTTCAGGATGCGGCGCTGGTGGACGCGGCCATGCGGGGCCTGCCGATGGCTGAACCGCTTGTGCGGCCGGCTCTGGCCGACCTTTCCTTCGTCATTCCCGAAACGATCTTCTTCGATGGTATCGAGCCGGAGGTAGCAGCGGCCTTTGAAGCGACCGTGGAGCGGTTGGCCCGCGCGGGCGCCCGCATCCGCCGGGAGGCCTTCCCGGAATTCTCCGCGATCTTCGAGCTGATGGCGAAACACGGTGCGCTCGTCACGGCCGAGGCCTTCGTGCTGCACCGTGAGCGCATCAAGGGGCCGGACGCTGCCGGCATCGATCCCCGCGTCGTCAAGCGCACGCTGCTCGGCGAGAAGATCACGCTTGCGGACTATATGGACATACTGGCCGCGCGTGAGCGCCTGACGGCGGCCGTCGAGGAGCGCCTGGGGCCGCATACGCTGGTGCTCAGCCCGACGCTGCCGCATGTCGCCCCGGCCGTGCAGCCGCTGATCGACGACGAGGAGCTCTTCTTCCAGATCAACGGAAAGACGTTGCGTAATACGCTGGTCGGCAATTTCCTCGACTGGTGCGGCGTGTCGCTTCCCTGCGGAACCGGCGCTTCGGCCATGCCCGTCGGCCTCCTGCTTTCCGGCCCGCGCGGCAGCGATCAGCGTGTGCTCGCCGCAGCTGCCGCGGTGGAAGGTTTGCTCGGCTAGGAGCGCTTCGCCAGCTGGTGTTCCCGCCAGATGGTGAAGAGGCCCGCGCCGACGACGATGATGGCGCCGATCACCATGTTGGGCGTGATGATCTCGCCAAAGAGGGAGACGGCGAGGATGACGTTGAGGACGAGCTGGAAATAGGTGACCGGCTGGACTTCGGCGGCGGGCAGCAGCCCGTAGGCACGGATGAGGAAATAGTGGCTGAGCGTGCCGCAGACGCAGAGCGCCGCCAGCGCGAACCAGTCCGGCCCCCGCACTTCCGTCCAGTAGAACGGGCCGATCAGCGAGATCGCGACGGCGCCGGCGACACCTGCATAAAACAGGCTCGTCACCGCCGAATCCTCGCGGCTGACCGCGCGCGTGGCGATGCTGTAGAGGGCGAACAGCACGGAGGCGGCAAGCGGCAGCAGCAGCGACATGTCGAAGTGGATGTCGACCGGGTTGATGATCACCAGCACGCCGACAAGGCCGACCAGCACGGCCGCGCCGCGCCGCCAGCCGACCGTCTCGCCGAGCAGCGGGATCGACAGGATGGTGATGATGAGCGGCGTCGCCTGGAAGATCGACTGGCTCATGGCAAGCCCGGCATGCACATAGGAAAAGACGATGACGACGATCTCGGCCACCAGAAGCAGGCCGCGGACGATCTGCAGCCAGGGACGCCGGGTCGCAACCGCGCCGCGAACCCCGCCGGGTGAGGAGGCGGCGAAGCAGAAGACGAAGACCGCGAAGGCCCAGAACCGGATCATCGTGATGAAGAGCGGCGGGTAGCGGTCGCCGAGATATTTGGTGATCGCATCCTGGCCGGCGAAGATGCAGATCGCCAGGAAAGCAAAGAGGTAGCCGCGGGTCTTGGTGGTCATCGGACAATCAACACAGAATCGATTGCCCCTGATAACACAGTGCGCCGGCTGCGGCGCGGCCAAACGTATGCTTCGGACATCTGGGGCGAATTGTCCGTGGAGGGGGCAAGCCTACGGGCTTGCGGCGCGCCTTCCGCGTTGCGATAGTGCCGGCGCAGGATGGGGAGCCAGATGGCAGACTTTGCGCCATTCGAGGTCAGGGAGACACGGGCGACGGCCCTCGGCGAGGCCGAGGCGTATCTCTCCATGTCCTATTGCGACCATCGGCTGGCGCCCGAGGACCGGACCGAGGCCGTCGATTTCCGCCATCGCTGCGTCCAGTTCGCCGGTTCCGGTTTCAACTTCCTGCAATATGGCCACGAAGTCTCGATCAGCTCGCGCTTCGAGGAGTTCTACATGCTGGAAATGCCGGTCGCCGGCGGCGTGGATATCGCCTTCGGCGCCGAGAGCATCCGGTCCGAACCGGGCAAGGCGCTGATCCTGTCGCCGGGACCGAAGTTCCATTCACGCTGGCGGGAGGGCACGCGTCAGTGGATGCTGCAGATCGATCGCAAGCTGGTGGAGGAACGGTTGGCGGCGACGGCGCGTCGGCGCGGCCTTGCGCCGGTGTTCAATCCCGTCATCGACCTTGCGACCCCGCACGGCCGTCATCTCGCCTCGGTCCTGCGTACCTTTGCCGATATGCTGGCCGATACCGGATTTGGGGGCGGATCGGAGGCCGTGGATGCCGCGCTCGGCTCCGTGGTCGATCGGCTGCTGCACGACATAGCCTTCACCGGCTGCGCATCGGTGGTGCCGGAGCGGCTCCACGCCTCGCCCCGCCATGTGAAGCAGGCGATGGACATGCTGAAATCGCGCTACGCCGAACGTTTGCTGATGCCGCTGATTGCCGGTGAGATCGGCATTTCGGAACGCGCGCTCTATGAGGGGTTTCGCATCTACTATCAGCGCACGCCGCACGAGATGCTGACACGTATCCGCATGGAGGAAGCGCGCCGGCTGATCTGCGAGGACGGGCTTTGCGTGGCAGAAGCCGCGCGGCGTGTCGGCATCCGGCATCTTGGGCGCTTCTCCGCTACCTACCGGGAAACCTTCGGTGTGCTTCCCTCGGCGGACGCCCGGCGCGATCACTGACGGCGCTATCCACATCCTGCAGAATTCGCGACGCGCGCGGCGCTGAAAGCGCTGTTTTTCATGACAGCTCCATGACGCCCGCCTAATGTCCGCCCGAACGCCGCGTGAGGACGGCGGGCGGGAGAAGAGAATGCTGATCGGCTTCGATGTCGGTTCGACCTCGATCAAGGCGGCGCTGTTCCACATGAACGGCACGGTGCTAGACCATTGGAGTCGCGGCTATCCGACCGAGCGGCCCGCATCCGGCATGGTCGAGCAGGATCCGCAGCACTGGCTGGACGGCATCCGTGACGCGATCGATGCCCTGCTCGTCGGCCGCAATCCGGACGATATCCGCGCGGTCGGTCTTTGCAGTCAGGTCAATACGGATGTCTTTGTCGACAGGGATGGCAAGCCGCTGGCTCCCGCGATCTGCTGGCAGGATATCCGGGCCGGTGCGGAGGCCGCGGCATTGGATGCAACGATCACATCAGCGGAAAAGCATCGCTGGTGGGGCGCCGAAATGCCGATCGGCGCAAGCCATGTGCGGGCGAAGATGATGTGGTTCGCCAAACACCATCCCGATCTCTGGGAGCGCACGCATCGGGTTCTTTCGACCCGCGATTTCTGCCTGTTGCACCTGACGGGCGAGGCCTCTTCCGATCCCATCTCCGCCTTCGGCCATGTCGGACAGGACCTTCGCTATATCGACGCGCTGATCGCCCGCGTGCCCGGCGCTGCCGGCAAGCTGCCGTCGCTCCGGCATTTTACCGAGATCGCCGGCGAAATGGCGCTCGGCTCCTCCGGCCGCAAGGTTCCGGTGGTGACAGGCACGATGGATGCCTGGGGCAATCTCTTCGGCTGCGGCGTCTGCCGGCCGGGGCAGGGCATGTATGTCAGCGGCACCTCCGAGATCCTTGCGCTGGCCGGATCGCAGCGCATCGGCGCGCCCGGCATCGTCACCTTCGCCACCATCGACGGGCTGGTGGTCAATGCTGGCCCGACGCAGAGCGGGGCGGATTCGCTGCGCTGGTGGGGGGCGACGGCGGGTGTCGA
>APMI01009638.1_pt1 | contig 12153 bp, 16 predicted proteins | sample 667938 | NCBI WGS metagenome assembly APMI01 (sample SAMN01084076, study PRJNA167559) | wastewater metagenome | biome: Wastewater | place: Denmark: Ejby Moelle, Odense | collected 2011-11-28 | reverse complement strand
CTGCGAGCGCATTCTCAAGGCCCGGGAGATGCGCGGTTTGTATCCCTGAGCGTCAGCCGTCTCACCGCTCCCTCAAGCTCTCACTCGTGGCTTGCAGGAGCGGGCTGAGGAAGTATTCGATCACCCGCCGTTTCCCGATCTTGATTTCCACTGTCACCGCCATACCGGGTCACAGCTCCGGGCCCCCAGGGCAATCGCAAGAAAGCGCGCAGGTGACGAAGCGCCATCTATCTCCCTTATCGCTGTTTTCCCTCAAAGACGCCAGTGCGCAGGAAATGTCAATTATGTCGCGTTGCTGGAGGAGTGAGGTTCCTCAGGATGAGATCACGCGAACAACGCGCACTGTCTTCAGCGCTGGGTACACGAGTTCAGACTCATACAATAACTTGGAATAACGAACCACCATTTGCACGAATTGCATGAGGTACGACTCTCGGTGCAACTGAAGCGCTGGTGCATGACCTTGGCCTCAGCACTTGCCCGCTGCCTTCAGCAGCGCATTGCAGGACCTACCGGCCGCGGCGGCACCAGCCGCAGGCTTGCCACCCTTGCCAACCTCGGAGCAAATCGCATCGGACACGGCGCGCCCGAGCTGTGACACCGAGCCGGTGACGTAGCAGACGTATTGCTTGCCGGTGTTGGTCTTGACCATGTAGCTCGCTTTCACCCCGTCATCGACGCGATCAGCGATCGTGAATGAGCCTTTTGCCAGGCCCAGGGCCTGGGCAGTGTTTCGCTCAATGGCGTCATCGCTGACTGCAAACGAAGCGCAGCCCGAGGCCAGGGCAACGAATACGGCCGCCGAGGCCAGCGCAAGCGTCTTCTTCATGGGAGTTCCTTTTTCAGGGTTGCTGATGGGTAATGAGGAATGTCCCAGAGCTATTGGGATCGTTCAACCCTACTTCGGTAGGGTTTCGCCTCTTGGTACTAGCGCCGGATAATCCGCTTGGTATGGTTTTTACAAGCGATGAGTGCTTTCGCCATAGAGTTCAAAATGTTCGTACATGCCCAATGACTAAATTATACCGGTTTCTAATAATGTGTGCGGGACCTCTCCTGGTGCCTGCACAGGCTTTTGCCTTCGGCGTGGTTCTGCAATACGAAGGGGAGGTCGATGACCGGATTGCTTACTTTGCCGATGTCAGAACGATTTTGAATCGGACGCCGCCGGATCAGGTCATGGGCCCGACAGAAATCAGGGAAATCGCGGTTACGGCTATATACGAGAACGCAAACAAGCCTGAGTTCGTGCATATGAAATTGCAGTTCCAGTGTTCGAACTCCTTTTCGATGGACATGGCCAGCCGCAAGACCACCGAAAACAAGAACAGGGTCCGGTCTGATAGTGTCGTTACCTTTCGCATCGGACCGGGCAGTTACAAGCTAAGGCGTTCTGATCTGAAAACCGAAGCTTTGGCTACCAGCGACTGGAAAACGTCGAATGCGCCGATGCTCTCGAAAGCCGCCGCGATTGCCTGCAACGACATCGAATTCGATAAGGCCTTGCACGCCGCCATCAAGGGCGACACCTTCGATTTCGACGGTTTCGGCAAGCGCATCAGCAAACTCGGTCTCCCCGAGGATATGGCCTTGATCGGCCAGACCCTGCCCTCAGAGCTCCTCGATCTCGCCTGGAGTGACTTCTGGTGGGACAAGGTTCTGGCCGGAAAACGGCCCGACCCAAGCGGGAAATGGGCCAAGCCGCTCTCAGACGCCGACAAGCAGGCGGCGATGGAAAAGCTGAAGCGGAAACAGCAGGAACTGGAGGTCCGCACTGCCTCGCTACAGGCCAACCTGCTTGAGCGCATCAAGAATACCAAAGCGGAAATCAAGGCCGATCTGGAGGTGGCCAAGAACGCCGGCAAACACCCGGATGGCTCGAAGATGAACAAATTCGAGGCCAAACTGGCTGCAGTCTTCATGGGCCAGCCCGAGCAGAATGTGGTCAACACCATGGGCAACCCGGAAGGGTTCAATCAGGTCGCCAACACGCGCTTCCTGCGTTACAGCGCCTGGTGGGAACAGCAGGGGGTAACGGTCTATGGCGCGCAGGGCGTCGTCGGCGGAGATCCGGGCGGGTATGCCGAGTGTTACGCCGAATTCCGCATTCAGCCAAATGTCCAGGGCAAGTGGTACGTGAACGACATTATCGTCAAGGGAGACTATCAGGGAGAGAGAGGCTCGAGTCGCCTCAGGAGTGTTTGTGAGGATGCCACGCGGCCGAAACACTGACACGCAGAAGCCAAATGTCATTTATCAGGCGCTTTCAGGTTCTGGCTTTCCCGACTTTTCGCCAACCATATCAAAAGGAATCGATGATCATGTTCAAAACCACAATTTTGATTGTGGGGCTCATGGCCGCCACCTTGTCAGACAGGGCGATGGCACGGGAAGTGGAAGAGGAGTCCTTTGATGTGCTCGGTTCCGTCATGGAAACCCACAGAAAGGAGATCAATTCCAAGGACATCCTCACCTCGAACAAGGAAGAGGCGATCAAGTACCGGGAAAAGATCATTGCCGGATGGTGGGAGTTCATGCAGGCCAATTCGACGGCCAAGCCCGGCGAATACTGTTCGGCCACATTCCTGCGCGCGAAGCGCGTCAAACGCGAACGGGAGGACGGTATTTCCGACGGAATGATGGTCACCTTGTTCGGCCCCGGGGGTAAATATCGGGGCGCGCTGCTCGGTTTCTCACCGCTGACCAAGGATCACGCATTCCCGAAGCTAAAGAGCGGCAAGCCGGTGTTGGTGACCTTGAAGCAGGGCAACCTCAAGCCGGCCACCTTGAATGCCATCTACACGGAAGCGAAGCCGACCGCGCCACCGCTGCTGCTGTTCGCGGTGCCGAGCATCGAAGCGCTGATGGACGGGATGGAAGACAACTGGAGCTTCGAGGTGATCTATCAGGACAAGTCAATTGCCAGCATCGAGTGGCACGACGGACTCAAGGCACGCGATGAACTGAAGCAGTGCTTGGCTGGCAAGTCTTTCAATGACAAAGGAATTTACGATTCTGGCCATTAGATTCTGTATCCCAAAGCCCCAAAACGACTACCTATTCTGAAAGGAAAAGATCATGAATCGCTCCGCTGTCGTATTTTTATTTTCACTTGCTTTGACCATGGCTGCCACTGCTCAGGCGACCCCTGTGACAGTTACATTCGAGGACGTTCCCGCAACGGGCATTGCCGACGGCTACGGTGGTATTTCCGGTTGGTCGCAGGCCGGGAGCGTCGTTAATGGCACCGGAGAGGGCGTCGACGATTACCTGTTCTACGGCCCCGCAACGTCGACCGGAGAGTTGAGGTTTGATGGCGCCCCCGTCGTGTTTCATGGCACCTACTACAAATCCTACGCGGCCGACTGGGCCAATCCGATCACCAGCATTTCATTGTTTTATCAGGGGCAGTTGGTGCACTCGATTCTGGATCCGCTGGTTGGCGGCCCCCTCGAATGGGTCGCCTCCGGCTATGGCGGGTTGGTCGATACGCTCCGGTTTCAGGGAGGGGGAGAAGGTTTCGCCATCGACAATCTGCGCTACGAGGTCGCCACGGCTTCCGTTCCGGAGCCAAGCGCAGCCCTGCTCATGCTGTCCGGACTCGGCATGCTCGGCGTAGTGGCTCGACGTCGCTCCGCACCCGGGAAAGCTCCTTTAGGGAAACGCTGATTTTTTCCCGATCCATTTTGTGCTCGGAATTGAGACGATAGAATCTGGTTGAAATCATTGGATCATCAAAGATGCAGCGGAGTTTTTCGGAGCCGGAATACGCGCAGAAGAATAGTGACCCGGCGAGATCGCTTCTTGCAGGAGCTTGAGGCGGTTGTGCCATGGTCTTATCTGGTACGGGTGATCGCGCCGTTCTATCCGACGACGGGTCGTCACGGGCGTCCGACGGTGGGGCTGACACGAATGCGGAGGATGTACGTTGCCCCGCAATGTTTCGGACTGTCGGACATATGGAAGTGAGTCCGACCGCGCCGCCGCTGCTGGCGTTCGCGGTGCCTGCCATTGAAGCCCTGATGGACGGGATGAAGGACGACTGGAGTTTCGAGGTGCTCTAACAGGGCAAGTCGATTGCCAGCATCAAGTGGCACGACGGACTCAAGGAACGCGGTGATCTGAAGCGGTGTTTGGCCGGTAAATTTTTCGATGACACAAGGCATTCACGATTCTGACGATAGCCATGATGCTGCCCAGTGAACATTCCGCCGTGGTTGTGGATGACCATCCGCTGGTCGCGCGCGGCATCGCGGACTATCTGCGCACGCATTGCGGGTTTGCTCGTGCTGATGCGATTTGCCGGCCTGCCGACCTCTGGACGAACATCGGGCAACTCGGGGCGCCAACGTTGGCCCTAATCGATTTCTGGCTGCCGGAAGGCACGGCACTACCGACGCTGACGCGCCTTCGGGATGAGCATCCGGCAACTCGGCTGTTGGTGATCAGCGGAGACGGCGATCCCATGATCCGCGACAAGGTGCGCCGGTTGGCCGTCGATGGTTTTGTGCTGAAGCACGCCGACCCCGCAGTTTTTGCCCTAGCCGTCGCTGCGGTACTGCGCGGTGATGCTTGGTTCGACGACGCTTTGGTTACCACTCAGACGGCCGACGAAGCGCGTAGTCTGCCGTTGAGCCCGGCCGAGTTGGGCCTGACTCCACGTCAGGGGGAGGTGTTGGCCCTGATGCTAAAGGGCCTGCCCAACAAACGGGTTGCGCAACAGCTTTCGTTGACCGAACAGACCGTCAAGGAACATGTGAGCGGGATACTGGAACGGCTGGGTGCGCGCAATCGCGTCGAATTGATTACCCGGCTACGCGGAAAGAGGATCGATGTCTGAGCAGGACGAGGCGCGGCTGACTGGCGTTGGCAAGGAACTTGGCTACGCCGATATCAGCCCTGCCCGCCGGGTGGGCCTGTTCGAGGTGGCTTTCGCCCGGATCAACTACGGTTTCGGGGCGATGGTCGTTGTCAGCCTGCCCTTCATCGCCTGGTACAACCACCTCGGCCAGAACCCGTTGGGGTTGGTGCTTTGGGCAGCCTGGTATTTCGTTGGATTCCTGGTTGTCCGCTGGCTGTATCGGCGCTATCAGCGCGAGCGCGCCGAGGACGAACCCGAGGCTATCCTGCGCCGCTGGTCGCCGCGGATTCACGGCGTGGCGCTGCTTTACGGCAGCAGCATGGCTATCCCACCGTTACTGACGGCCCATCACGCCACGTTTGAATTCCAACTGCTCTATCTGGTGACGATCGCGGCCATCGTGGCGAGCAATTCCGTGCATTCCTCGCCAGTGTTATCGGTATTCCGTAGCTTCTTCCTGTCCGGCTGGGGAATCTTGACGTTGCTGGTGCCTTATAGCTTTCCGGATCACTGGTACTACGTGATGCCGTTGGCTCTGATCTATATCCTTACGATTCTCAGGCATTCGGCGATCTCCCTTCGCTTCTTTGCGCAGAACGTTGTGCTGCAGGAGGAAGGTGTACGTTTGGCCGAGAACTTCCGCCGGGCCAAGGAAGAGGCCGAAAAGGCCCTGTACGACAAGAATCTGTTCCTGACCACGGCCAGCCATGACCTGCGCCAGCCGGTGCATGCCATGGGCTTCCTGGTCGAGTCGATTTCGCAAAGTAATCGCGACCCGGCGCTCGACGCCGCCCTGGCCGATCTGCGGGAAAGCGTGCATTCGGCCACGCAGATGTTCAACGCCCTGCTCGACCTGTCCCGGATCGAGAGCGGCCGGGTTCAAATCAAGACCGAAGCCGTCAATCTGACCGAGATGATCGCCAACATCGCAACCATCTTTCGCGAGGAAGCGCGAAATCGGGGGCTGGAGTTGCGCGTCCATCTGCCTGCGAACGGGGCGATGACCGTTGCCGATAGGACGCTGCTGCGCCAGTCGCTGGGCAACCTGCTGCACAACGCACTCCGCTACACGCGCCAAGGGGGCATCCTGCTGGCCCTTCGCCGACGAGGCAGCGGCTGGCAATGCGAAGTCTGGGATACCGGCATCGGAATCGCGACGCGCGACGGCGCCGACATCTTTTCGCCCTTTTTTCGCAACGAGCACGCCTGGGATATCGACAGTGCCGGCCACGGGCTGGGCCTGGCCGTTGTCGCTCGCTGTTGCGCCCTGATGGGCACAAAGTACGGATTCCATTCCCGCGAGGGCAAAGGGTCGTGCTTCTGGATTCATCTCGATGGGGTGAAGGAAGTGGGGCATTCCACCCTCGCTGGGCTGGCTGTCTCGACCTTGCCCCAGGCGGTACCGCACTGGTCGGGCGCTTGCCTCGTGGTGGATGACGATCCGTTGGTGCGCAGCGCCTGGCAAACCCTGATGCAATCCTGGGGTCTGCAGGTCGCCTGCGCCGAATCGGGCGGGCAGGCTTTGCGCCTCCTCGAATCCGGCTTCAAACCGGATGTCGTGTTCTGCGACCAGCGGCTGCGCTCGGGCGAGAGCGGCTTCGAGCTGTTGTGCGAATTGCTTGAACGCCTGCCCGATGCGAGCGGGGCCATGATCAGCGGCGAACTGGATTCCCCGGAATTGGCGGAGGCGGAAGAGCAAGGCTATCTCGTGCTGCGCAAACCGGTGGAGCCAACGGAGCTGCAGGCCGTGCTTGGACACTGGTTGGTGTCTCCAGAGGGGCCGGGCCTATGTCATCCCCCATCCTGAGGACGATCCGAGTCGAGTAGTGATCGACGAGCGCAAGATTTGTCTGGGCGACATCCTCACGGTCGATCTAAACTTCGGTGACGACTGGCATCGTGTCTCGTTCAGGTGGAGGGAGCGCTGCCGCTGGATCCTAAGCGTTAAGCCAGCGGCGTGATTGCGGACTATTTTCCGATGTTGTAGAGGTCGGAGCGAAGCGGGTTGGCGGCACAGCGGGTCTGCCACAACCAGGGGGTGAGCAGCTGGACGTCGGCGGCGGGGTGCTGGCCGAGGCGCTGAAGCACATCGACTAGGTAGTCGCAGGGATCAACGCCGGTGCGCGTCAGAACAGTTGTCACCTGACTCAGGCAGCCATGTTCTGTTTATTCCCCATGGTGACGAACGTCTCTCGCTCGGGATTGAGGGGCCACACGGTGATGGGGCACCAGCTCAGACGTTAGCATTGCATGCCGCACAGCCAGAATCGGATTGTCTTCGCCCGCATGGTGTTGGCCGGGCTCATGCAGCGGATGCCACTGTGGCGATGCTCGATCTTGTTCCCCTCCACGACGCTGACCCAGGATCGGGCGGCCTCCAGACGCTCGAACCCCCGCGCCGGAAGCCGTCACCGCCGACGGGGTGACCTGACTACCAGCGCAGCAAGCGTGGCCCCAGCAGCGCGCCGACGCCGGCCGGGATGAGCATTCCGAGCAGGTACCAGAAGCCGACGAAGGGTGCCGCCAGCTCCGGGCAGTGGAGGCAATACACCAGCGCCGCCGTGGCGCCGGACAGCAGGCCTGCGACAAAGCCGGCCAGCCTCGCGCGGGTTGGCGCCCCGCCGCGCATCGCCCACATCACCCCGACGAACACGGGCACGGACAACAGGGCAATCAACAGCGGACAACTCTTCCAGGTCACGCCGAAGAAGAGCCCCCGGCGCTGCAGGGGCTCGGCCTCGATCAGGCTCACACCGGCGATGACCCAGATGAGCACAACGGGTAGCAGCATTGCGCCCGGCATCCAGGCCAGGCGCACCCCCGGCCGCGACAGGCGCAGCACCGCGAGCAGGCTGGCCACCGCCAGGCTGCCCACGAAACCGACCTTCACCCAGAACATCGGCAGCAGCACGGCCCCGGCCAGATCCGGGCGCACCCGCAGGAAGGTCAGCATCAGCACCGCCGCGCCAACAAGCCCACCGGCCAGCGCCAGGCCATAACGACGTTCGACCCCGTGGGCGGCCACCGGGCCGGCTCCCGTCGCCAGCATGCCAATCAGATCATCGGTTCTCATCGTTCACCCCTTATCCTCGCCGCGAGGGCCTTCAGCCCCCGGTGGACGCCCACCTTGATCGCCGACACCGACATGCCGGTGAGCTGCGCAGCTTCTTCCACCGACAGCCCCTCGATCTTGGTATGCACGATCGGCAGGCGTTGCCCGTCGGGCAGACCGTCGAGCAGCTTGCCCAGATCCCGCCGCGCTTCCGCCGCATCCGCATCGGCGGTCGTAAATAAATCCATCTCGTCGTCCAGCGGATCGTTCAGCTGATCGCGCAGGGCTCGCCGGCGCAGCAGGTCCACCAGCTTGTAACGGGCGATGGCCTGGGCCCATGCCGACAAGGGCTGATCGGATGCATAGGTATGGCGCTGGTTATGCACGGCCAGCAGCGATTCCTGCACCAAATCCTCCACATCGTCCGGCAGCGCCGCGAGCCGCCGGCGCAGAAAAGCTCGCAGGTGCGCGCTCAGATCCTTCAGAAACGCCTGGTAGGCCACGTTGTCGCCGGCCAGGCCCTTGAGCAGCAGGTCGCGCAGACGCGCTTCCGTCGCGGTGAACTGCGCTTCCCTGTTTGTTCGTTGCATGGATGCCTTTGGTTACAGCCACCGCCAGAAATTTATCCGGACCCGCAGTACAAAAAAATTTTGCCCGGCGTGTAACCAAGCGTCGCCCGCCGACGAATTACCGGGCAGACGACGAACATTCAAGCCGGAGTCACACGGCCAAGGCCGCGCAACCCCGCCATTGTGTCAGGAGATCCGGAGCTTTCACCATGAAGAACGACCATGAACCCATTCACCCGCTGTGGCTTCGCCTTACCCACTGGCTCAATGCCGCGGCGGTGCTCGTCCTGCTGATGAGCGGCTGGCGCATCTACAACGCTTCGCCGTTCTTCAGTTTCACCATCCCTGCCGGCATCACCCTGGGCGGATGGCTCGGCGGTGCCTTGCAGTGGCATTTCGCGGCGATGTGGTTGCTGATTGGCAACGGCCTTGTTTACCTGACGTTCAACGCGGGCAGCGGCCGGCTGCTGCGCAAGTTCTTTCCGCTCACGCCGCGGGCCGTGGCCAGCGATCTGCTGGCGGCCCTCAAAGGCCGGCTGGTCCATGCCGACCCGCGCCAGTACAACGCCGTGCAGCGGGCCGCCTATCTCTTCGTGATCGCCGACGCGATCGTCATCGTGCTGTCCGGCCTGGTGCTGTGGAAGTCAGTGCAGTTTCCGCTGCTGCGCGAACTCCTCGGTGGCTACGAGGCCGCCCGGCGCGTGCATTTCCTGGGCATGGCAGGCATGAGCGCCTTCATCGCCATTCATCTGGTGATGGTGGCGCTGGTGCCCCGCACCCTTCCCGCCATGCTGCGCGGACACTGAGGAGTCGCAAGAATGATCGTCAAACGCCCACAAAGCCTCACCCTCGACGGCGACGCCATCGTCAAGGATGCCCTGCGGGAAATGCGCCAGCAGATCGGCGAACCCGCACGACGGGCCTTCCTGCGGCGCGGCCTGACCCTCGGCGGACTGTCGCTGCTGACCGGCTGCTCGATCACCGACGAGGCCGGCGTCGAGTCGGCGCTGATGAAGGTGTCGCGCTTCAACGACAAGGTCCAGGGCCTGCTGTTCGATCCGAACCGGCTGGCCCCCACCTACCCCGATTCGATGATCACCCGTCCCTTCCCCTTCAATGCCTACTACGGCGAAGACGAGATCAGGGAAGTGAAGGAAGCCGACTACCGCCTCGAACTGTCGGGCCAGATCGCCGACCGGAAGAGCTGGACCCTCGCCGAACTGCGGGCGCTGCCCCAGGCCGACCAGATCACCCGGCACATCTGCGTGGAAGGCTGGAGCGCCATCGGCAAGTGGGGCGGCGTGCCCTTTGCCACCTTCCTGCGCCGGGTGGGGGCCGACCTGAACGCGAAATATGTCGGCTTCAAGTGCGCCGACGACTACTACACGAGCATCGACATGGCCACCGCCCTGCACCCGCAGACGCTGCTGACCCTGACCTACGACGGCCAGCCGCTACCGCCCCGTTACGGCTTTCCGATGAAGCTGCGCATGCCGACCAAGCTCGGCTACAAGAATCCGAAATACATACAAGCCATTTACGTCACCAACACCTACCCCGGGGGCTACTGGGAAGACCAGGGGTACAACTGGTTCGGCGGCAGCTGAGCACCCGCTCGGAAGCCCTGAAAGCCCGGCATTTCCGCCACTGTTTTTTTTACCTCAATCAGGAGTTCATCATGAAAACCATCGCCTCTGCCCTTCTCTCCGCCACCCTCATTATCGCCTGCGGCAGCGCCTTCGCCACCGACGCAATGAAGACCGAAACCCCGATGGACCACATGGCCAAGGACGGCATGAAGAAAGATGCCATGCACAAGGACAGCATGAAGAAAGACAGCATGGCCAAGGATGCCATGCACAAGGACGGCATGAAGAAGGACAGCATGGGCAAGGACGCCATGGCCAAGGACGAAATGAAGAAGTAAGCCGCGTCCGCAACGCCGCTCGTCCCGAGTCCGGGGGCGGGCGGTGGCCGCACCTCCACGTTTTTCACACCAAAGGGAGTCCCCATGGACGCCAAACTTGCCTGCCTGCTCCTTGCCGGCCTGTTGCAGGGCACGCCGGCACTGGCCCGGACTGCCGAATGCACGGCCAACAGTCCGAACCACACCGTCGCAGTGCTGGAACTCTTCACATCGGAGGGCTGCAACAGTTGCCCACCCGCCGACCGCTGGTTGAGCAGCCTGCGCGATGCCCCCGGAAACACCGGCAAACTCATTCCCCTCGCCCTCCACGTGGACTACTGGGACTACATCGGCTGGAAGGATCCCTTTGCCCGCCCGGCCTTCGCCGAGCGCCAGCGCGAAATGAGCCTGCAAGCGGGTAGCAAGGTCGTCTACACGCCCCAGTTCTTCATCCAGGGCCGCCCGTACAAGGCGTCGGCGACAACGCCGGCGCTCGCCGGCGAGCTCACGGCCTTGAACCAGCGCCCGCCCGGCGCCGACATCGCCCTTAGTCTGGCGCCAGCCGCCGACGGCAAACTGAAGGTACGGGTGGATGCCCGCCTGCGCCCCGACGCCACCGCCGACGGCGCAGAGCTGGTCGTGGTGCTCTACGAAAACGGCCTGAGCCACGCCGTGAAGGCGGGCGAAAACCGCGGGGTCACGCTCCACCACGATTTCGTCGTCCGCGACTGGGTCGGGCCGCTACGCCTGCCGGCCAACGGGCACCTTACGCAAACAATCCCGCTGGCCCTGCCCGCCGACAGCCAGCCGGCCAGACTCGGCGTGGCCGCCTTCGTGCAGGGCACGCGCAGCCGGACCGTGCTGCAGGCCGTTGCCCGCGACAACTGCAGCTAGATATCGTCGTCGGCAGGCTGCTCTGCAGCGGCAGCAAGCGCCCGGCCGGCCTGGCGGACATCCTCTTCGTGCTGGGCGGCGTCGATGACTTCCATCACTTCATCGAGGTTCACGGCGGTTTCGGCTTCCTCGAAGGTGCCGGTGAGTTCGCTCTCCGGGTGGAGGGCGCCGTTCTCGTAGAGAGCCCAGATTTCGGGCCCGTAACGGGTTTGCAGCAGGGCCGGGGCGAACTGGCCGAAGTAGTCGGCCAGGTTGTCCACGTCGCGCTCGAGCATGCGCTGGGCGTTGTTGTTGGCGGCGGCGTCCACGGCCTGCGGCAGGTCGATGATGACCGGGCCGTTGGCGTCCACCAGCACGTTGTACTCGGACAGATCGCCCATGTACACCACCTGACGAATCAGCATGGCGTGGTACTTGATCGCCTCTTCTTCGGTCAGTGACAGGTCGTTGAGGCGCGGTGCCGGCTCGCCGTCCTCGTCGGCCACCAGCTCCATCAGCAGCACGCCTTCATGGAAATTGTAGGGCACCGGCACGCGCACACCGGCCGCGGCGAGGCGCCGCAGGGCGTCCACCTCGGCGTGCTGCCAGGCCGATTCCTGCTCCTGGCGGCCATAGCGCGAGCGCTTGGCCATGGCGCGGGCCTGACGGCTGTTCTTCACCTTGCGGCCTTCGGTGTAGTCCACCGCGGTGTGGAAGCCACGCTTGTTGGCCTCCTTGTACACCTTGGCGCAGCGGATTTCGTCGCCGCACTGGACCACATAAACCATGGCTTCCTTGCCGCTCATGAGCTGGCGCAGGACGCTGTCCACCAGCCCGTCGGTGACCAGCGGTTCGATTCGGCTGGGTGTCTTCATGCGTGCAGTTTTCCGTA
>APMI01030752.1_pt1 | contig 12155 bp, 15 predicted proteins | sample 667938 | NCBI WGS metagenome assembly APMI01 (sample SAMN01084076, study PRJNA167559) | wastewater metagenome | biome: Wastewater | place: Denmark: Ejby Moelle, Odense | collected 2011-11-28 | reverse complement strand
GCACTGGAGGCGCGCCTCGCCGACTTCGCGCGCGAACGCGACTGGGACCGCTTCCATAACCCGCGCAACCTGATCCTCGCGCTCACCGGCGAGGTTGGCGAGCTGGCCGAGATCTTCCAGTGGCTCACCGACGCGCAGGCCGAGGCAATCATGCAGGGGGACGAGGCCGAGCATGTACGGCAGGAGGTCGCCGACGTGCTGCTCTACCTGATGCGGCTGGCGATGGTCTTGAAGATCGACGTGGATGCGGCCGTGCGCAACAAGATCGCGCTCAACGCGAAGAAATATCCGCCGCTGGCGGAGTAGCGGCTCGCGCGGGGCTCAGGCTCCGCCAAGCAGTGTCGGCGCGCCGTGCTCGACGTTCCAGGTCAGTTCGCTCAGCTGCGTCAGCGCCGCCACGCGGCGCAGCAGTTCGCGGTCGTTCCATGGCTTCTGGAAGATGCCGAATACGCCCTCGCAGTCCCGCACCCGGCCCTGCAGGGCTTCGTGCCCGGTGATGGCGATGATCGGTAGCTGTTCGGTCGCGAGACTACCCTGGACCGACGCGATCAGCTCGAAACCATCCATGCGCGGCATTTCAAGGTCGGTAATCATCAGATGGAAGCGCTCACGGGCCAGCGCTTCTTCCGCCTCTACCCCGTCCTGCGCCAGCGTCACGCAGTAGCCCGCCAGTTGCAGCAACTTGGCAAGCTTGGCGCGAACAACCGCCGAATCATCGACGACCAGGATCGATCGTTGCCGCGATGGCGCCTCGGGGCGCTCGCGCTGCTCGGCCGGTGTCAGCGGCTGCGTGCGAAAAATCGGTGCAGAACAGAAGAAGACCAGCGCGAGCCCCATCAACACCGCGATGAGGTAGCCGTAGCTCGACACGATGTCCGCGAACACGTTCCAGCTTTCCAACCATGCGCCCGAGAATACGTTGAGCATTGAATCGACCTCTGTGCGTCGCGCCGGCGGCGTGAAACTCTGACAAAAACGCCTAAATCATGGGCGCGTTCACGCGCGCGCGAAATGCCGTTCGCATTCCTGGGCGCGAAGCAGGTCACATTCGACTTCAATTCTTTCTATATGGGCCTGGGCCGAAGGCGAGCACCAGCGGCGGCGCAGGCAGCGCGGCGACCGAGGTCCCGCGCTTTGGAAACGCGAAAACCGGTGCAATCCGTCGATCGCCGCACGCCTGAGCGCTATCGCCCGCGCATCAGGGAAACAGCGGCGTACCTTTCCAGCTACCGTCTGCCTGCCGTTCGAGGCGAACGCGGTCATGGAGCCGGAAGGCGCCGGCTTTCCAGAATTCGATCACCTGCGGCGCAACGCGGAAACCGGACCAGAATTCCGGCCGCGGAATCTCGCCGATGCCGAATTTGAGCGCAAACGCGGCGACACGCTTTTCCAGCTCCCAGCGCCCTTCCATCGGCTGAGACTGTTTAGAGGCCCATGCGCCGATGCGCGAGTCACGTGCACGGCTGGCAAAGTAGGCATCTGCCTCTTCCTTGCTGACTGGCGTGATCGTTCCCTGCACGCGGACCTGGCGCTGCAGGCTCTTCCAGTGGAACAGCAGCGCCGCCTTGGGGTGCGCGGCCAGCTCGCGCGCCTTCTGGCTCCCGAGATTGGTGTAGAAGACGAAACCCTGCTCGTCGAAATCCTTCAGCAACACCATGCGGCAGGAGGGCATGCCGTCCTCGCCCACGGTGGACAGGGCCATCGCGTTCGGATCGTTCGGTTCGTTTGCGGTAGCCTCGGCCAGCCACTCGCCGAAGAGCGTATAGGGGTTGTCGACTGCGATGCTCACAGCAGCGTCTCCGTTTCGGTATGCACTCAGTGTTCGGTAAGGCGCTCGAGACGCGCCGGATCTGCGCCGGTCACCCGCACGCGTTTCTGGCGCGACGTGGCGCCGGATTCCAGGCTGACCGAGCGCTTGGCAACGCCCAGCGTGGTGGCGATGAAGGCCAGCAGCGCCTCGTTCGCCTTGCCATCCACCGGGGGCGCAGCCAGGCGGATCTTCAGCGCCTCGCCGTGCAGCCCAGCGATCTCGGTTCGCTTGGCGCCGGGCTGGATATGCAGCGCCAGCAAGGCGCTGCCATCGTTGCAGAGCGTCAGCCAGCTCACATCAGTGCGAGGCTGGCCGGTGCCAGGCTTGCCAGCAGGTACACCAGCACCTGCAGGACCAGCAGCAGCACCAGCGGTGACAGATCCACCCCGCCGATCGGCGGCATGCGGCGCTGCAAGGGCAGCAGGAACGGGCGGCACAGTCCATTCACCAGCGGCGCGATCGGCGCGCGCGGATTAACCCAGGACAGCACCGCCGCGACAATCACCACCATCATGATCAGCCGCACCAGGCTGATCAGGAAGGCCACACTGCCGGTCAGAAGCACCGTGCCGATCAGCGCAGCCGGATCGGCGAAGACGCCTTTGAGTAGCAACACCGCGGCGATGACCAGACATTCGATCAGCCAGGCCGGCACGATGCACGACAGATCCAGCCCGCTGCGCGAGCCGAACAGCTTTTGCATCGGCACGACGACCCAGTCCGTCGTCGCGAGAATGAAGTGCCCAAGCGGGTTGATGAAGGAGAGCCGCTGCCAGCGCATCAGGGCGCGGACGAGCAGCAGTGATGTGATGAAGCTCCCGACGGCGTTCAGAACCAGAATGACCAGACCCGCAAACATCGTTGTGTATCTCCTTTGCGTTGTGCGGGGGAAATCAATCGCGCCCGAGTTCGTCGCCGAGCTCGCGACCGCGCGCGTCGGCGGCGGCCAGCGCCCGTGCGATCAGGCCTTTGAAGTCATCGCGCTCCATCGACGCGAGTGCCGCGGCGGTGGTGCCGCCTTTCGACGTGACCCGCGCGCGCAGCGTGGCCGCGTCATCCTCACTCGCGGCCGCGAGCTTGGCCGCGCCAAGTACCGTATCGATGGCCAGCGCCCGAGCCACCTCGCGCGACAGGCCAATCGCCTCGCCGCCCTCGATGAGCGCCTCGATGAAATAGAAGACATAGGCCGGGCCGCTGCCGGATAAGGCCGTCACGGCATCAACCTGAGGCTCGCTGCTCAACCACGCGACGGACCCGACCGCGCCCAGAATGCGCGCGGCGGCATCGCGTTCGTCCATGGTGACGCTCGCATCAGCGAAGAGGCCGGCTGCACCGGCACCCACCAGAGCCGGGGTGTTCGGCATCGCACGCACGATTCGGCGATAGCCGCCAAGCCAGCGCACCAACGCATCGACACGGATGCCGGCGGCGATACTCAGCACCAGTTGCGTCTTCAGTTGGCCGGCAATTGGCGCGAGCGCCTCGCGCATGCTTTGCGGCTTCACCGCCAAGACCAGCACGTCGCACGCAAGCGCCTGCGCATCAACGCGATCAGCAGTGCGCACACCGAAACGCGTTTCAAGCCCCTTGCGGGCATCGGCATTGAGGTCAATCGCCTGCAGGTCGCTCGCCGCGAAGCCGCGTTCGATCAGGCCGCCGATCAACGCGGCCGCCATGTTGCCGCCGCCAAGGAAGGTGATGCGCATAGGGTTCTCTATGGAGTCGATTCAGTAAGAGGGGTGCGAGTGCCGAAAATGGCCGTGCCAATGCGCACGACCGTCGCGCCTTCGGCGATCGCAAGGTCAAGATCGGCCGACATGCCCATCGACAGCGTATCCAGCCCCAACGCAAAGGTTTCGTTCAACTGGTCGCGCAGCGTACGCAGCAGCGCGAAACGGCTGCGAAGCAGGCCTTCGTCCTCGGTAGGCTCCGGTATCGCCATCAGGCCGCGAAGCCGCAGTTGCGGCAGAAGCGAGACTGCGCGGGCAAGTTCGATCACCTCGCCGGGCGCGACGCCGGATTTCGAGGCCTCGCCACTGACGTTCACCTGGATGCAGATGTTGAGCGGCGCGTGATGCGGCGCGCGCTGTTCGGACAGGCGCTGCGCGATCTTCAGGCGGTCGACCGAATGCACCCAATCGAAATGGGTGGCCACCAGGCGGCTCTTGTTGCTCTGCAGCGGGCCGATGAAGTGCCACTCCAGACCCAGCGCAGCGAGCTGTTCAACCTTGGCGCAACCTTCCTGAACGTAGTTCTCGCCAAAGGCGCGCTGGCCTTCTGCGGCGGCCTCGACAACCGCATCCGCCGGAAAGGTTTTGCTGACGGCGAGCAGGCGCACTTCGGCCGGATCGCGGCCGGCACGAAGGCAGGCAGACTCGATCCTTGCGCGAACTGCTTGCAGATTGGCCGAAAGGGCTGTCATATAATCGTTTCGAGTCATTCGACCGGGCTGGCCAAGTATAGCAGCGCGCTTGGCGCCCACTGTCTGCGCCCCGCTTCCAGAGAGACGCCATGGATATCACCGAACTGCTTGCCTTCGCGGTCAAGAACAAGGCCTCCGACTTACATCTATCGGCCGGCCTGCCGCCGATGATCCGGGTCCACGGCGACGTGCGTCGGATCAACCTGCCGCCCATGGAGCACAAGGAAGTGCACGCCATGGTGTACGACATCATGAACGACTCGCAGCGCAAGCAGTACGAGGACGTGTGGGAGACCGACTTCTCCTTCAACGTGCCCAACCTTGCGCGTTTCCGGGTCAACGCCTTCAACCAGGACCGCGGCGCAGCCGCCGTGTTCCGGACGATTCCGTCCAAGGTGCTGACGCTCGAAGAGCTCGAATGCCCGAAGATCTTCAAGGACATTTCTCAGAACCCGCGCGGCATCGTGCTGGTGACCGGGCCGACCGGCTCGGGAAAGTCGACGACGCTCGCGGCGATGATCGACTTCGTCAATGAGAACGAATACGGCCACATCCTCACGATCGAGGATCCGATCGAATTCGTGCACGAATCCAAGCGCAGCCTGATCAACCAGCGCGAAGTGTCGCGCGACACGCAGTCGTTCAACAACGCGCTGCGTTCCGCGCTGCGTGAAGATCCGGACGTGATCCTGGTCGGCGAATTGCGCGACCTGGAGACCATCCGCCTCGCGCTGACCGCCGCCGAAACCGGCCACCTCGTCTTCGGCACGCTGCATACCTCGTCGGCCGCCAAGACGATCGACCGTATCATTGACGTGTTCCCGGCGGCCGAAAAGGAGATGGTCCGTGCGATGCTGTCCGAATCGCTGCGCGCGGTGATCTCGCAGACGCTGCTGAAGAAAAAGGACGCCACCGGCCGCGTCGCCGCGCATGAAATCATGATCGGCACGCCCGCGATCCGTAACCTGATCCGCGAGGCGAAGATCGCGCAGATGTACTCGCAGATCCAGACCGGCCAGCAATACGGCATGCAGACGCTGGACCAGTGCCTGCAGGAGCTCGTGAAGCGCAACATCGTAAGCACGGCCGAAGCCCGCCTGCGCGCCGCAAACAAAGACAACTTCCCCGGCTGATACGCATGCATAGGCCCGCTGCGCAAACCGATCTCGAAACTGTGCTGCTTGCCGTACCGGATGTACGGCGGCGCTGCGCGTTTCGACCTCGGTCTGCTCGCAACGGCCTCTGCACACGTCTCCCGCGCGAACAACAAAGGGACTGAACATCATGGAACGCGATCAGGCACTCAAATTCATGCACGACCTGCTCAAGCTGATGATCAGCAAGCGCGGGTCGGACTTGTTCATCACCGCGGGTTTTCCGCCGGCGATCAAGATCGACGGCAAGATCGTGCCGCAGTCGAACCAGGTGCTGACACCACAGCACACCGCCGAGCTGGTGCGCTCGGTGATGAACGACCGTCAGGCCGCGGAATTCGAGTCCACGAAGGAATGTAACTTCGCGATCTCGCCGGCCGGCATCGGCCGCTTCCGGACCAACGCGTTCATCCAGCAAAGCCGGGTGGGCATGGTGTGCCGGACGATTGCGCAGAAGATCCCGACGATCGACGAACTGGGGCTGCCGCCGATCCTGAAGGACATCGCGATGTCCAAGCGTGGCCTGGTGATCTTCGTCGGCGGCACCGGCACCGGTAAGACCACCTCGCTCGCCGGCCTCGTCGATTACCGCAACGAGAACAGCTACGGCCACATCATCACGCTGGAAGACCCGATCGAGTACGTCCACCCGCACAAGAACTGCGTCGTGACGCAACGCGAGGTCGGCATCGATACCGACAGCTGGGAAATGGGCCTGAAGAACACGCTGCGGCAGGCGCCGGACGTGATCCTGATGGGTGAAATCCGCGACCGCGAGACGATGGACTACGCCGTGGCCTTCGCCGAAACCGGCCACCTTTGCCTCGCCACGCTGCACGCCAACAGCGCGAACCAGGCGATCGACCGGATCATCAACTTCTTCCCGGAAGACCGTCGTCACCAGCTGCTGATGGATCTGTCGCTGAACCTGCGCGGCATGGTCTCGCAACGCCTGATCCCGATGAAGGATCGCAAGGGCCGCGTGCCGGCGGTCGAGATCCTGCTCAACTCGCCGCTGATTTCCGACCTGATCTTCAAAGGCGAGATCGCGGAGATCAAGGATTTGATGAAGCGCTCGCGCGAGCTGGGCATGCAGACCTTCGACCAATCGCTCTTCGAGCTGTACGAACAGGGGATGATCAGCTACGAGGATGCGCTGCGCAACGCCGACTCGATCAACGACCTGCGCCTGCAGATCAAGCTCAACAGCAAACATTCGGACCGCGACCTGTCGGCGGGCATCCAGAACCTCGACATCGTCTGAACGCCGCACCGCGCTGAATCGTGTCGGCACTTGGCGCCGACACACACTGCATACACATCAAGCGCAGCATGCCGACCTGCCCATTACCCGGAGGCTCGACATGCTGCGCTTGATGCTTTTCACCACCGTGCTTTCGATCTCGGCGCCTGCCGCGTGGGCCGACAACGGAACGCTCGACAAGGCGCTGCCTGCCTTTGATCGGATCGAAGTGAGCGTGCCCTTCGACGTGAGCTGGCAGGCGGGGACACCGCATGTGTCGGCCGAGGGTGATGCCGATTACATCGAACGCCTGCGGTTTGAGGTACGCGACAGCAAACTGTTCGTTGACGCCCGCCCTGGCAACTTCAGCTGGTTCGGCGCCGAGCGCAAGCTCAAGATCCGCATCAGCTCGCCCGGCCTGCGCGAAGCACGGCTGATCGGTTCGGGCGATCTGATGCTCAATGCGCTGAGCGGCGAGGCGCTTGCGATCAGCCTTTCCGGCTCCGGCGACCTGGCCGCGCACGGCGTCAAGGCGAAGCGTCTCGATGTGCGTTTGTCCGGCTCGGGCGACGTGGTCGCAGACGGCGAAACCGACACCTTGCAGGCCGCGCTTTCGGGCTCCGGCGATATCAAGCTGAAGGCGCTGCAAGCGCGAGAGGCAACGCTGACGCTGGCCGGCTCCGGCGACATCGAAGCGCGCGCCGGCGAGCGCGCTGCGGCAAGCTGCACCGGTTCGGGCGATATCGATGTGTATGGCCCCGCCGCGCAGCGCGAAGTCAGCAAGGTCGGCAGTTGCGAGATCGACTTCCACCCGTGACCCAGGCCGAGAGGCTAGCGTGCCGGCCTGTTAGAATTGCAGGTTACCCGCAACCCTAGCCAGGAAGTCCCGTGAAGATCGTCTGTCTCGACCTCGAAGGCGTACTCGTCCCCGAAATCTGGATCGCCTTCGCCGAAGCCACCGGCATCGAAGCCCTGCGCCGCACCACGCGTGACGAGCCGGACTACGACAAGCTGATGAAGTATCGCCTCGACATCCTGGCCGAGAAGGGGCTGGGCCTGCCACAGATCCAGAAAGTGATCGCCGGCCTGTCGCCGCTCGAAGGCGCCAAGGCATTCCTCGACGGGCTGCGCGAGCAGTATCAGGTCGTGATCCTGTCCGACACCTTCTACGAATTCGCCAAGCCCCTGATGGAACAGCTCGGCATGCCGACGCTGTTCTGCCATCGCCTCGAAGCGGACGCCACCGGCAAGCTGGTGAACTACCACCTGCGCATGCCGGATCAGAAGCGCGCCGCGGTGAAGGCTTTCCAAGGGCTCAACTTCAAGTGCATCGCCGCCGGCGATTCGTACAACGATACCGCGATGCTCGGCCAAGCCGAAGCCGGCATCCTGATGCACCCGCCCGAGAACGTGATCCGCGAGTTCCCGCAGTATCCGGTAGCGCGCGACTACGACACGCTGCGTCGCTACATCGACGAAGCCGCCGCCCGCATCTGAGCCTTGCCCGGGGCGCCGGACGGCGCCCCTTCTGGACGCATCCCCCCATGCACACGCAACGCTTCTATACCCTCACCGCCTCCTGCCCCGACCGCGCCGGCATCGTCGCCCGCGTGACCGGCTTCATTGCCGAGCACGGCGGCTGGATCTTCGAATCCAACATGCACACCGATCACGAAGCGCAGCGCTATTTCCTGCGCATCGAGATCCGCGCCAATTCGCTGCCCTTCCTGCTGGCCGAGTTGCGCGAGCGCTTCGCGCCGATCGCGCGCGAGTTCGACATGGACTGGAAGATCACCGACAGCGCGGTGAAGAAGCGCGTCGTGCTGATGGTGAGCAAGCAGGAGCACTGCCTGTACGACCTGATCGGCCGTTGGCAGAGCAAGGAGCTGGACATCGAGATCCCCTGCGTGATCTCGAACCACGACACCTTCCGCGGCTTCGTCGAGTGGCATGGGATCCCGTTCCACCATGTGCCGGTCAATGCCGACAACAAGCCGGCCGCCTATGCGGAAGTGCGCCGCATCTTCGAGGAGGTGCGTGGTGATGTGATGGTGCTGGCGCGCTACATGCAGATCATCCCGCCGGAGATGTGCCGCGACTATCCGGGCCAGATCATCAACATCCACCACAGCTTCCTGCCCAGCTTCGTCGGCGCCAAGCCCTATCACCAGGCGCACACCCGCGGCGTGAAGCTGATCGGTGCGACCTGCCACTACGTCACCGAAGAACTGGACCAGGGGCCGATCATCGATCAGGACGTGATCCGCGTGGATCACTCCGACTCGGTCGAAGACATGGTCCGCTACGGCAAGGACATCGAGAAGGCGGTGCTCGCGCGCGGCCTGCGCTACCACCTGGAAGACCGGGTGCTGGTGCATGGCAACAAGACGGTCGTCTTCCGCTGAACCTGGCCCCGACCGCAATCAGGGCGCCCGCGAGTGGGCGCCCTTTTTGTTGGGGATGCCGCATAGCTCCCATCTATCGACGGCATCGAAACACTCGATTGGCCTCAACGCTCGTCGCTACATAGACTCGGCAAATCGATCACACACGACCAGCAGGAGCACGACATGAGCGCCTTCCTCCACACAGCGGCCGAGGTTCTCATCGAGACGCTTGCAGCCCTCGGCGAGGCAGGCTGAAGCGCAACACGGCGAGATCGCACCGACGCGAGGGCACCACGGCCGCATGGCCACGTACAATTGCGCGATGCTCGCTCACGGAGTAAACCGATGACCCGCCGCATCGCCCTTGCCTTCACCGGCGCCTCCGGCATGCCCTACGGCATCCGCCTGCTCGAATGCCTGCTGGCGGCCGGCGTGAAGGTCGAGTTGCTGTACTCGCAGGTCGCCCAGATCGTCGCACGCCAGGAGATGGATCTCGCGCTGCCGGCGCGGCCAGCCGAAGTGCAGGCCCTCTTTGCCGAACGCTTCGGCGCCGCCGAAGGGCAGTTGGCCGTGTATGGCCGCGAAGAATGGTTCGCGCCGCTCGCCTCCGGCTCAAATCCGCCCGACGCGATGGTGATCTGCCCTTGCACGATGGGCACGCTGGCTTCTATCGCCGCGGGCCTGTCGTCCAACCTGATCGAGCGTGCCGCGGACGTTTGCCTGAAGGAGCGCCGCCCACTGGTGCTGGTGCCACGGGAGACGCCCTTCTCCACGCTGCATCTGGAAAACATGCTGAAGCTCTCGCGCATGGGCGTCGTGATTCTGCCGCCCAGCCCGGGTTTCTACACGCATCCGCAGACTGTGCAGGACATGGTGGATTTTGTCGTCGCGCGGATCCTCGATCAGCTCGGAGTGCCCCACGCGCTGATCGCCCGCTGGGGCGAGACACCGGAGGTCGATGCATGAGACGTGTAATCTGGACGAGCGCACTGATCGCGCTGACGCTGGCCGGCTGCAGCAAGCTGACGATGCAGAACTATCAGAAGCTGCAAACCGGCATGACCCAGCAAGAGGTGGAAGCCCTGATCGGGTCACCCGGCAGTTGCGACGAAACGCTGGGCATCCGCGCCTGCACCTGGGGCGATGAAGCGCGCAACGTGAAGGCGAACTTCGTCGCCGGCAAACTCGTGCTGATGTCCGCGCACAACCTCAAGTAGGCGCGAACGCGGGCGTTACAACTCGGCGCGCGTATCGCCAACGTCGAGATAGCGACGGCGCAGCACCAGGATATCGGGCAGGCAGGCTTCGAAAGCCGCCACCACGGCCGGGTCGAAGTGCCGCCCGGACTGGCCACGGATGTAGGCCAGCGCTTCGTCGAGGGACATGGCCGGCTTGTATGGCCGCACCGACATCAGCGCGTCGAACACGTCGGCGATCGCCACCACGCGCCCCTCGATCGGGATCGCTTCACCCGCCAACCCGGCCGGGTAACCGCTGCCATCCCATTTTTCGTGGTGCGATAGCGCAATCGAACGTGCCGCGCGCAGCAGGTCGTCGTCGTGAATACCGATGATCTCGGCGCCGATCGTGGCGTGCAGCTTCATCGTCGCCCACTCCTGCGGATCCAGTGGACCCGGTTTGAGCAGGATGTTGTCCGGAATGCCGATCTTGCCGATGTCGTGCATCGGCGCCGCCATCAGGATCAACTCCGCAGTCGCCGGCCCGAGGCCGTAAGCCAGCGCGATCAACCTTGCACTCTGGCTCATTCGCATCACATGGTTTCCGGTCTCGTTGTCGCGGAATTCCGCCGCGCGAGCGAGGCAGCCGATCAACTGGCGGCGCGATTCGCTCAGCTCGCCGGTGCGCTGCGCCACCATGCGCTCGAGTTCCTGCGTCTGGTCATACAGCGCGAGGTGGGTGCGCACACGTGCGCGCACGATCGCAGGGCTGATCGGCTTGGTGATGTAGTCGACGGCGCCAAGCGACAGCCCGAATTCCTCGTCCTCGGCGGCGTCCATCGCCGTTACGAAAATTACCGGGATACGGCGGCGGTCCGGATTCGCCTTCAGGCGCCGGCACACTTCATGGCCGCTCATGCCGGGCATCATCACGTCGAGCAGGATCAGGTCGGGTGGCGCATCCGAGTAGATCTGCCGCAGCGCGCGTTCGCCGCTGTTGGCCACCTTGACGCGGTACTCCTCCTTGAGCACCGCGGAGAGCAGGTCCAGGTTGTCGGCGGCATCATCGACGATCAGCACCGTCGGCCGGGAACGCAGGTCAAGCATTGATGCACCCTTCTCGCGCGAACGATTTGCCGCCAGCCCGATGCCGGCGGTTCATCCGGGCCTGCGCGCGGCCCTCACGACCGGTTTACGGGCGAGTGGCCGCCGGCTTGAGCAAGCGCTCATTCGCCCAGCCAGCGCTGCATGAACATCGCCTTGCCCCACGCCGGGTCCAATGCGTAATCGGCAAAGCCACAGGCCTGATACAGCGCACGCGCTGGCGCATTGCCTTCGAGCACCTCCAGCGTCACCTTGCAGCAATCCAGCGACTGGGCCAGCGCGATCACCTGCTGCATCAGCGCGCGCCCGACCCCGCAGCCGCGGTGCGCGGGGAGGACGGCAAAGTCGTGCACATTGAGCAATGGCGCTGCCGCAAAGGTTGAAAAGCCCTCCATGCAGATCGCCAGGCCAGCCGGCTGCTCTTCGACATAGGCCAACAACACATGAACGCCGGGGCGATCGGCAAGCGCGCGCGGCAGGCGTGCCTTGGCCTGATCGCTGAGCCCGTCGCCACCACCGGCCGGGTCGTGGGCGTAGGCGTCCAGCAGCAGCAGCATGGCGGCAGCGTGTTCGGGTTGGTGCAGGTCGGCGCGGAAGATGTCGAGCTTCATCGTGTCGGTTCAGGTGCGGGTCAATGGGAGCTGAGGCAGCGCCTCAAGCGCGCGAGTCACGGTCTTGCGGCGTACCGCTTCGCGCGATCCGTCGAAGCGGTGCAGTTCTGCAAGGGTAACGCCTGCGCGACTCGCCCAGGCGATCCAGACGGTGCCGACGGGCTTCTCGGGCGAACCGCCGGTCGGGCCGGCGACACCGGAGACCGCGATCGCGTGACTCGCGTTCGAGCGGGCGAGCGCGCCTTC
>APMI01003298.1_pt1 | contig 12155 bp, 4 predicted proteins | sample 667938 | NCBI WGS metagenome assembly APMI01 (sample SAMN01084076, study PRJNA167559) | wastewater metagenome | biome: Wastewater | place: Denmark: Ejby Moelle, Odense | collected 2011-11-28 | reverse complement strand
ACGCACTGACGCACTGACGCACTGACGCACTGACGCACTGACGCACTGACGCACTGACGCACCGACCACCAACGCCCATGATCCTCCGCGCCCATAACATCACCAAACGCTTCCCCGGTGTCACCGCCCTGAGGGATGTCTCCTTTGATCTCCAAGAAGGCGAGATCCATGCGCTGTGTGGAGAGAACGGCGCGGGAAAAAGCACGCTGATCAAGCTGCTCTCCGGCATCCACCCGCACGGGAGCTATGAGGGGCGCTTTGATGTGAATGGCGAGGAGGCGAAGTTTGCCACGATCAAGGATGCGGAAGCAGCGGGCATCGCGGTCATCTACCAGGAGCTGGCATTGGTGGAGGAGATGACGGTGGCGGAAAACATTTTCCTGGGGCGCGAGCCGCGCCGCTGGGGAGCCTTCATCGACTGGCCGCGCATGCACCAGGAGGCGCAGGCGCTGCTGCAGCGCTTCAAGGTCGATCTCGATCCCGCCGCACCCGTGCGCACGCTGGGCGTGGGGCAGAAGCAGCTTGTCGAAATCATCAAGGCGCTGGCGAAGAATTCCAAGATTCTGATTCTCGATGAACCGACAGCGGCACTGGCGGAGCATGAGGTCTTGATCCTGCTCGACATCCTGCGCGATCTCCGCAGCCGTGGCATCGCGAGTGTGTACATCTCCCACAAGCTGGACGAGGTCTTTGGCATCGCGGACCGCATCACGGTGCTGCGAGATGGCTCCACGGTGGGCACCAAGAATGCTGCTCATACGAGCAAGGCCGAGGTGATCCGCCAGATGGTGGGGCGTGAGATCGGCGACCTCTTCCCGCGCCGCAGCACGCAGCCCGGCGAGGTGATCCTGCGGGCGAATTCGATCACGGCGGCAGATGCCGAGACAGGCCAGACGCGGCTGCGGGACATCAGCTTTGAGCTGCGCGCAGGCGAGGTGCTGGGCATTGGCGGGCTGATGGGCGCGGGGCGCACGGAGCTGCTGATGCATCTCTTTGGCGCGTGGGGCCGCCCGGTCTCCGGCCACGTGGAGTTGAAAGGCGGCACGCTCTCCGGGCTGACGCCGGAGACGATCATCCAACGCGGGCTGGTGCTGGCCTCGGAGGATCGCCGCCGTTACGGGCTGCATTTGGAGCAGACGATTGGGTTCAATCTCTCGCTGTCCTCGCTGCGCAGCATCACGCGCGGCGGGTTCATCCAGCGGAATGCGGAGATCCGACGAAATCAGGACATCTTCGGCTCCCTGCGTGTGAAGGCGACGGGACTGGAGGCGGCGGTAGGCAAGCTCTCCGGCGGCAACCAGCAGAAGGTGGTGCTGGGCAAGGCGCTGCTCACCGAGCCCTCGGTCATCATGCTGGACGAGCCCACTCGTGGCATCGATGTGGGGGCCAAGCTGGAGATCTACGAGATCATCAACCAGCTCACCGCCGCAGGCAAAGCAGTCATCCTCGTCTCCAGCGAACTGCCGGAGCTGATCGGCATGAGCGACCGCATTTTGATGCTGAACGAGGGACGCATCGGCGGGTCATTCACGCGGAACGAGGCCACGCAGGAGAAACTCATGGCAGCGGCCATGGGGCATGCGGGTTGAGCAGGGAAAGCAAAGCCGCCAGCTTCATTGATACACGATACAGAACAAAGGATGCCAGCAGCCCTGTGTTCAGCAAGGCAGGAGGACGGGCACATGCCCTCAGGATGCAAGCCCCCCCTGCAGCAGCACGCCACGTCGAGCAGTCTGCGGCTCGCCACCTTCGCCGTGATTTGACTCGAAACAAACGCTGGCGTGAGAGGAGGAGCCGGCTTTCCGTTACTTCCGCCTGCGGCGCAGGAGCATGCCCACAGCGGCAAAGAGCAGCAGGACGCCGCGTGTAGGCTCGGGGACGTTGCCAACCACGGTGAGAGTGAGCGCGCCGGCATCCAGCATGCTGCTGATCTGCCAGAGGCCGATGCCGGTGATGTCAGGGAGGTCGAGGTTGCCTTCGTTGCCGTCGGCGTCGGCTCCGGTGCGGAAGTTGGTGCCAGTGCTGAATCCATTCAGGCTCACGACGCCGCTCCAGTCGAGCAGGGTGAAAGAGTCGCCCACGGCGGCGGTGTAGCCGCTGCCGTCCACGAGGAGGTTGCTGAAGCTGCTGAGCGTGAGCGTGCCGGTGACGTGGATCTGGTCGATGGCGAGGTCGGCGCCTGCGGTGGAGCCGGTGATCTGCAGCTCGGCCACGGTGCTGCTGGAGACCGGGGTGAAGGCCAGGCTGTGAGTGTTTAAGGCCCCTGGGGCCGCGCCGCCGCTGTCGCCGGGCCTGATCTCTCCCATGATGACAGTGGTGCTGCCCACGATGCTGCCGGTGCCCGCCAGCACGGCGGTGGCTCCATTGACGGTCAGAGCCCCTGCCCCGCTCTGGCCGGCGCCTGCCGCGCCCACCTGCAGGGTGCCTTCACTCACAAGGGTGGCGCCGGTGTAGGTGTTGGCCGCAGTCAGCGTGGTGGTGCCTGCACCCACCTTGGTCAGCGCACCGCCGCCTGAGACGACGGCATTGATGGCCAGATCTCCGCTGCCGCCCACGCTGGAGTCGGAGGCGAGATTGACGATGGTCAGGTTGGATGTGGCGCTGGCCGTGCCGCCGCTGAGGCTTACCGTGGGTGCGCCGGCATAGCCGCCGCCGCTGGTGTCCAGCGTGACGCCATTGAGCACAAAAGCCCCGTCATTGGCCACGGCGGTGGCGGTGCCGCCGGTACCCGCACTGATGGTGACGGTGGGCACGGAATTGAAACCGGTGCCCGGATTCACGATCTTGAGCCCCACCACGGTGTAGTTGCTGTTGTTGCCCGTGGCCGTGGGTGCCGTGCCTGCGGAGAGTACGGTGCCGCCGCTAAACTTGGCTGTCGGCGTGCCCGCGAAATTGCTGCCAGCGCTGGTGACGGTGATGCTCACCACCTTGCCGTTGGCGTCGAGATTGGCCACGCCTGTGGCTCCGTTGGAGAGTGTCACCGTGGGAGCCACGCTGTAGGTCGTGGTATTGGATGTCACAGTATATGAGGCGCTGGTGACACCCATGGAGGCGATGACCACGGAGCCCGAGCCGCCATTGACGGTGACCGTGGGTGTCAGGCCGTAGCCGGAGCCGCCGCCGGTCAGGGTCAGGCTGCCGGTGCCGAGCCCGAGCTGGGCCGTGGCGCTGGCAGAGGTGCCGCCTGAGGATGGATCAACCGAGACCGCCGCCGCAGCGGACCAGCCGGTGGTGCTGACGCCGGAGAAGCTCAGCGAGGCCACACCACTGCCGATGCTGGCGGGGCTGTTGCTGTTATTGACCAAGGCCCCCGCTCCACCCACGCCGGCGCCATTGAGCGTGATGACCTCCTGCACTCCAGTCTGGCCGTGGAGGTCGAGTGTGGCGCCGGCATTCACCGTGGTGCCGCCTGCGTCCGCCGCCAGGGAGGCTCCACCTCTGCCCAGAGCGCTGGTATCTCCCAGCATGAGAGTGCCCTCATTGACGGTGGTGGCTCCGGTGTAGGTGCCAGCACCGGCCAGGACGAAGGTGCCTGCGCCTTCTTTGATGAATCCCACGTTGTTGTTTGCAGCGGTGTTGCTGGGATTGGCCGCTGTGCCGCCCGCGCCCAGGCTGCCGATGTAGGTCTGCGTGCCGGAGGCCACCGTCACATCCAAAAGGCTGGTGCTGGCGAGGCTGCCGCCGATGACGGCATTGCCCGTGCCGATGCCGGCGGTGGTCAGCCCGGCGATGCTCTGGGAGAAGCCGCTGAGCTGCAGCACGCCGGAGGTGGCGCCTGTCCCGAGCGTGACACTGGTGCCGGTGGGCAGGCGGTCATTGCCCAGGTCCAGGCGCAGCGTGCCGTTCTCCACGAGGGTGTCGCCTGCGTAGCTGTTGTCTCGCGAGGTCAGGCTCAGCACGCCATTGCCGGTTTTGTCCAGGCCGCCCGGGCCGGTGACGGTGCCGGTGATGATCATCTGGGAGAGGCTGCCGATGGCGGTGCCATTTTCCACCTGGATGCGTGAGGTGCTCTGCAGCGCCACTTCATCCACGATCGTGGTCTTGGGGTCGAGAAATGCCGAGCCCGTGGTCTGGTCTGTGAGGCGGATGGCGCCATTGCCACCAAAGCCGCTGCCGTTGATAAGGATGCGCCCGTTGGTCGGATTGGCCCCGAAGGTGTCTGTGGCGTCGTCATTGACCTCATAGGTGCCGCCGCTGTTTACGGTGATGCTGGGCACGCTGTTAAACTGCTGGCTGTTCATCCGCAGCACACCGTTGTTGATCACGATGTCACCGCTGAAGGTGCTGGGACTGGTGCCCACAGCGATCCCGCCTGTGCCAGAGAGGGTCAGAGTGCCGCTGCCCACCAGGCCATTCCCCTGCACCGCCTGCACCACGGTGAAATTGAAGGTGGCCCCCTCAGAGCCAATGGTGATGACGTGGCCGGGGGTCGTGGTGTCATTGCCGATCGTGCCGATGGAGCCGCTGGGAATGATGAGGGTGGCGCCATTGAGCGTCAGGCCCGTGGTGCCGGTGCCGATGTTGGCCGAGGATGTGACGGTGAGGGAGCCGCCATTGATGACGGTGTTTCCAGTGTAGGTGTTGGAGGCGGTGAGCACCAGCGCGCCGTCGCCGGATTTCACGAGATTGGTGCCGCCGATGACCGAATTGATCGTGAGCGTGGCGCTGCTCTGCTGGTGGATGATGAGCTCCCCGGTGGAGGTGGCGATGACGCCGCGCTTGCTCGTGGTGCCGATGCTGGTGGCCCCGGCGGTGGAGGCCACGAGGAGGCCGCCGCTCTCCAGTTTGAGGATGTCTGCAGCGGCATTGAAAGCGACCGCCGAGGTGCCGGTGAGGCGCAGGGTATTGGTGGTGGCGCCGCCTGCGGCCAGGGTGGCGGAGGCGCTCAGGCTGGTGTGCAGCCCGCTGCCAAAGGTGGTGGTGTAGCTGCCCGCCCCGAGTGCGGAGACGTTTCCAAAGCCGTCATTCACCGCCCAGTCATTGAGCTGGTAGGTGGCGTAGGCGCCGAGGATGTTCATGGCGTCATTGCCCGTGCTCACGCCGGCATTGTTGCCCGTGGTGGTGGTGATGGCGGCGGTGCCTGAGCCGGTGCCGATGGGATTAAAATTGACCGTGGCCCCGGTGTTGCGGGTGATGGCGTCGAGCACCAGCGTGATGTTTTGATTGGCACCGCTCGTCACGGTGACGTCGGCAGCGCCGCCGAGCGCGCCTGTGCTGTTGCCCAGCGTGAGGCCGGCCACGGTCTCGGATGAGCCGGAGTCGCTGCTGCCCGCGAGGCTGAGGGAGCCGCCATTGAGCGTCAGCGCGGCGGAGGAGCTGAGCTTGGAGGTGTTGCTGGCAGTGTAGTCCAGCAGCAGGGTGCCGCCGGTGACGGTGGTGGACCCCATGTAGGTATTGACCCCGCGAAATGCCACGGTGCCGCCACCAGTCACGGTCACGGTGTCCCCCGAGCCCGTGGCGCCGACGGCCTGCACCAGCCCGCCGGTAAACTCCACCGTGCCACCGCTGACCGAGCTCAGGGTGACGCCCTTGGCCGCACCGCTGTCCGAGCCCAGGATGACATTGCCGCTGTAGGTCACGGTGCCGGAGGCATTGAGGCCGCCCACGGTCATGACGCCCGTGTTTCCAGACTGGAGGCGGATGTTTCTGCCGATGGTGACGCCTGCGGTGTCGATCAGCAGCCTGGCCAGATTGGCCCCGCTGGTATTTCCCACCAGCACGTCAGAGGTGGCCTTGCCCAGGGCGCCGGCGCTGCCGCTGGGCGCATTGGCAGAGACGATGAGCCGGCCGGCGGCGATGGTCGTGGCGCCCACGTAGTCGCTCGTCGATCCGGACATCACCAGGGTGTGAGACGCCCCCGACACCACGATAAAGGCCGAGCTGTCCGTGCCGGAGAGCTTGCCCGAGAAAACATAATACCCGGCCGCCGTGACCGTGATCCCCGCCGCTGTCTCCAGGATGGTGCCGCCGCCTGAAATAGCGCCCATCGTTTCAGGATTGGCGCCAAAGTCAAAGGTGGCTCCGCTGGCCACATTCAGCGTGGTCGAGTTTCCAAAGAGGTCCCCGGCGCTGCCGCTGAAGCGCACCGTGCCCGTGCCGCCCACATTGATCGTGGTGTTCGTCATCCCTCCCACGTCACCGATATTGAGAAACTTGCCGGTGGTGGAGTTGTTGACCAGGTTGATCACCACGCCAGTGTTGGTGCCGGAGTTGGAGTAGGTGGGGCCGTCCGCCAGGGTCAGCGTGCCGGTGCCGTTGTTGATGAAGGTCTGCTTGGTGCCATTGGTAAAGGCCAGCGTCGATGTTCCGGCACCGAGCGTCAGAGTGCCTGAGCCCGCATTGGTCACCGTCGTTTCCCCATCCCAGATCAGCGGCGCAGAGATCGTGGCGCTGCCGGCGCCGGAGAGCGTGATGGCAGGGAGCATGGCGTAGTCGCCATTGGCATTGGCAAAGTCCAGCGCGTAGGTGGTGGGAGACGCCGCCAGGGTGATGGTGCCTGCGGTGTTATTAAAGAGCAGCTGGTTCAGCGTGAAGCTGCCGATGTTGTTGGTGCTCGTGTAGGTGGTGGAGCCGCCAAAGGTCAGAGAGGTGGAGGGATCGCTGGCGGGCACGGTGGCGGCAGACCACTTGGTGGTGTCATTCCAGTTGCCGGCGCCACCGGACCAGACCGACTGTGCCGGGGCCTGCTGGGCCATAAAAAGCACCACGCTGCACAGCGCAGCACGAGGGGACAGCAAAGAAGTCGCACATCGGCGGAAGGAGTCCGCCAGGCGGCGCGCGACGGCCGCTTGAGCAAAAAGAGGGGGCATGGGGGTCCGGCCTCATAAGCAGATCCGCCGCCCTCCGACCATCATTGCGCAGTGAAGATTTCGTTTCATAACACCATGATTATGAGTGAATTGGAAACATAATCGTCACACAAAAGCCGTTTAGACCCGCAGACCTGTCGATCATGTCACTTTGGCACCAGAGAGGCCCTGCGCACCCGGCCTCTGCCAGCCACCGGATACCCCCCATGCGCCAAAACGGGTGCAGCGAAGTGGTTGCCTCTGGTCCAGAGGCTGCTACTCTCGCGGCCCCCTTCCCCCCAAAACACGCCCCATGACCCCCGACAAAATTCGCAACATCGCCATCATCGCCCACGTTGACCACGGCAAAACCACGCTGGTCGATGGCCTTCTGCGTGCCAGTGGCAATTTCCGCGAAAACCAGGCCATCGCCGAGCGCGCCATGGACTCCATGGATCTGGAGCGTGAGAAGGGCATCACCATCAAGGCCAAGAACACCTCCGTTCACTGGAACGACTACATCATCAACATCGTCGATACTCCCGGCCATGCCGACTTCGGTGGTGAGGTGGAGCGCGTGATGAAGATGGTGGACGGCGTGATGCTGGTGGTGGACGCCTATGAAGGCCCGCAGGCGCAGACGCGCTTCGTTTTGAAGAAGGCGCTGGAGCAGGGCATCAAGCCCATCGTGCTCATCAACAAGATGGACCGCCCGCACATCGAGCCGCAGAAGGTGCACGACAAGGTGCTGGAGCTCTTCCTTGAGCTGGACGCCACCGAAGAGCAGTTCAACGCCGCTTTCGTTTACGGCAGCGCCCGCGCAGGCTGGGTCACCGACTCCCCCACCGGCGAGCAGCACGACATGACCTTCCTGCTTGGCAAGATCGTGGAGCACATCCCGGCTCCGAAGGCCGAAGTGGACGGCTGCTTCGAGATGCTCGTGTCCAACATCGACTGGGACAACTTCGTGGGGCGTGTCGCCATTGGCAAAATCACCCGCGGCACCGTGAAGCTGGGAGACAAGGTCTTCCTGCTGGGCAAGACCCCGGAAGAAAAGGCCATCCCGATCAAGGTCACCAAGGTATTCCAATACACCACCCTCACCACCAGCGACTCCGCCGAAGGCATCGCCGGAGACATCGTGGGTATCAGCGGCTTTGAAGACGTGGACATCGGCCAGACTGTGGCCGGTGCCGCAGACGCCCCTGCCCTGCCCTTCGTGGCCATCGACCCGCCGACGATCGTCATGCAGTTCGCCGTGAATGACGGCCCCCTGGCCGGACGCGAAGGCGAGCACGTGACCTCCCGCAAGATCCGCGACCGCCTGGACCGCGAGCAGAAGATGAACGTGACCATCAGCGTGAAGGACACGGACACCGCCGGTATCTTTGACGTCAGCGCCCGTGGCGCCATGCAGATCGCCGTGCTGGTGGAGCAGATGCGCCGCGAAGGCTTTGAGGTCCTCGTCTCCCGCCCCATGGTCATCATGAAGCGCATCAATGACGAACTCGTCGAGCCCTTTGAAACCCTCTACGTGGACGTGCCGGACGACTATCTCGGCGGCGTCATGAAATCCATCTCCGAGCGTAAAGGCAAGATCGAAGACATGAGCGCCCACAATGGCCGCACCAGCCTGCAGGCCTACGTGCCCACCCGCGGCCTCATCGGCTTTGAATTTGAGCTCATGAACCTGACCAGCGGTCACGGCATCCACAGCCACCTCTTCCGCGAATACGCCCCGCACGCCGGACCCATGCAGACCCGCAGCACCGGCACGCTGGTCAGCACCGAAGCAGGCGAAGCCACCAGCTACGCCCTCGACACCATCCAGGTGCGCGGCAAGCTCTTCATCGGCGCAGGCGAGCAGGTGTATGACGGCATGATCATCGGCGAAAACCCACGCGCCGACGACCTGCCCGTGAACCCCACCCGCAGCAAGCAGCTCACCAACTTCCGCGCCGCCGGCAACGACAAGGGCATCCAGCTCACCCCGCCGATCCGCTTCAGCCTGGAGCGCGCCATCGAGTACATCGCCCCCGATGAACTCGCCGAGTGCACCCCCAAGAGCATCCGCATCCGCAAGCGCATCCTCGACAGCAACGTGCGCCAGCGCGAGAAGAAGAAGACCGAAGCCCAGCTCGAAGGCGCGGCGGCGTAAGTTAGCACGGCAGCAGAAGCACTCCATCCCAGAAGCCCGGCCGACCTATGTGTCTGCCGGGTTTTTTATTTTGCGGTGGGAACATCGCGGGATACGCGTCACAACGGAGGAGCTAAGCCCATCCCGTAGCCAGTCCGAGCATATTCATTTGAATAGTTAAGATAAACACCCTATTCATACCAGCAAAGTTTCTCCAGCAGCATGGTCGCTGTTGGAAAAACTTTGCGCACAATCATGAACGAGGATCAAACACCGCTGACTGAAATCATTTGGCAGCGTATCCGGAAAACGCTGGGCAAACCGCCGCAATCCTACAGAGCAGAAATTGAATGGTGGAAACAAGTGTGGGCTAACCGCCTCGTCATCGCTCGCTCGTTTCTTGTCGTCGCAGCCATTCGCTGCATCGCTCATGCATCTGACTTTGCCAAGACGCCCCCCTTAGAAGCCGCGCTGGATGTGCTGCCACCGTATTCAAACAATGCGAGCTGGTATAACGCAACTGCGCTAATAATGCTGGCGCTGGCATTCCCTCTGCTCAGTGCGTGGATGCTGCGCAGTTGGCTTTACTGTCGTCGCCACTATTTTGTCCCGGTTGCGGCTTTCGTTTTTGGTTGGCTATGGCTCTGGGCCGAAAGACATCCCGAATGCTCTTTTTTAGCTTGGCCGTTCGCCATCCTATGCTTAGTCTGCATGTGTTCACTGGGATGGCAGCAGGACGATCCGGAACCATTGATTACCGATCATCTCCAGCGTAGATACTTCGTGGAAAGGCTCTATGAGCTATTTAAAGTTCCTAATGCCACCATGAAGCGCATCGCAATCATGGGCACCTGGGGTTCAGGAAAAACCACGGTACTGCACCTATTGCGGCAGAAGCTCCACCACTCACACACACCCAAGTTCGCTGTTGCTCAGGTTAATCCATGGACAGCTAAAACTCCGGAAGAGGCACGCAGTCTTTTAGCAGGAGCATTTGACGAAGCCTTGAGACGAGAAAACTACTACACAAGCTACTGGTCGCGACATCCATGGCTGTCATGGCTGACGGGCTTGAAGTCTGCCATTGGAATAGGGCTTACTTTTGACTTAAAGCAAATTTTCGAAGGTGGCTCCACCATCCAGGAGGAGCGCCTCATTCAAAGAGTGAACCGCGACCTAAAAGCCATGAAAAAGATCTGTGTCATTCTCGTCGATGACATGGAACGAGCAGACCCAGAAGTCATCCGCAAGATGTTTCCAATAATTAATTTATTGAGAGACATTGAATCATGTTTCTTCGTATTTGCGATTGACCCGGAGCGCGTAGCAAAAGCTTTTGAAGAAGAGGAGTATCGAAACATCGAAACAAAAGGATACCTGGACAAGGTATTCGACCTCCAGATCGAACTCCCAGAACCTCGAGTCAGAGATGTTGCGAAAATGTGCACATCTATGATCAACAAAGCAGAATCACCTAAGCTGGCCGCATGCTTCTCACGTATCCGTGACCATCTGCCAACAAATCCCAGAGATGCGATTCGATTCATCAATGACGCTAAGACTAAGGAAGTGCTGTTTCTGAGCCGCTATGGAAATGATGAGCACGAATTCAGTTACTTTTTTATTCTACGGCTAGTAGAACTAGAATTGCCAGGGATCACTCAAAAACTCTGTGGCGAAAAAGCAATAAAATACCACCGCTCAATCCATGGAGTCGGCCATAATTCAAGCGACAATGACAAACTAAGAGAAGAGCTTTGGGAAGAAGTGGAAAGCAATTCATCATTACGCCCTGGCGATGTCGCCCGTTTGAAGAAATCCTTTTTCGAAATTTTCAATGCCGAAGACCTTGACTGGATGTCGCACCACTACATGCGACTCCTCACCCCAACGGCGGGAGAACGCATCGCACTCAGAGACCACTGGATTAAAAATGCGGGAAAGCTTTCCCTAGTTTCGATGGTTAAAGATTTCATGCCTGGCACGACTTTTGCCGACGAAGGACTAGCCGCATATGAGTTAATTGAAGGAGAAGTTCATTCGTATAAAAGGCTTAGAATGGATATAAGTATTTCAGAAGAAAAGCATTCTCTACGTGAGCAGAAAGAAGTAGTCCATGCACTTTCACAGCAGGTTCATTTTGCAGTGGAAAACAAAAACAGATTGGAGTTAGACATTTTCGGTGAAGACCATTTTGAGGAATGGGGAAAAATCATTTGCTCCCCCCTTCCGGTTAGCGATCCCGCCACCGAGACAACCAGTCTTTTGGATTTGGAATATTCGTATCACCTCCAGCTGTCCGATATACTTTCTTTCCAAATTGCATATGCATTTGCCGGAATAACTGCAGAAGAATTTATAGAACGATGGTCTTCAAACTCTGAAAATAATCAAGACTTTTGCTCCTCTCATTTAACGAAACTGCGAGAGCATTTGAGAACACGTGTGCGTTCCGAGATTTTAAAATGGATTCAGACCGACACGCTCGAACTTCAATGGAAGGAAGCACAGATGCAACAAGGCACACACGAGCAACTATGGAGTTCTCCGAGCACTTGGATTCCCGATGCGGAACCCGAACACACTCTTGCTCTGAATGAATTACTCATTGCTGCCTCAGACTCTTCGGAGTCACTGAACGAGATAAGAAAATTCCTAATCGCAACCCTGGAAAGACTAAGCAGCATTCTTGAATTTTCCACAGCGTTTCGCAAGTCACCTCTGATCCAACATTTTTCCGACAACAAAAGCTACTACCGATGTCTTTGGAAGATCACATTATCGGACCGTAGAAATCAAGCATCCATAAACCAATTGTTTGAAAAACACGAAAATGCGATGCGCGCAGCAAAAGAAAATCGAAATGGGTTTACCGATCAGGATCTGGCAGATATTTTTCCTGGTTAAGTGAACCTAACTCCGCCAAGGAGGGATCATCTTGATCCCCAGGTTGGGGTTTGTAAGCGTCACACTCCGCGCCATATGAAGGAGCTGGCGTCATAGAGATCAAAGCTCACAAGCTATGAGCTCTATGAACAAAGAGGCCATAGTTTTGAAGAGCGACGGAGCCGGGCGGGTGCAGACGCCTGTGGCGCGGCAGGTGGAGCTGGTGCGGGAGTTTGAGCGCAGCGGCCTTTCGGGTCCGCGTTTCGCCGAGCTGGCCGGGATTGCTCCGTCCCCCTCTTTGACTGGACAGGTGATAAGCTCTCCGAACTGGTCCAAGATCAGCG
>APMI01035361.1_pt1 | contig 12157 bp, 7 predicted proteins | sample 667938 | NCBI WGS metagenome assembly APMI01 (sample SAMN01084076, study PRJNA167559) | wastewater metagenome | biome: Wastewater | place: Denmark: Ejby Moelle, Odense | collected 2011-11-28 | reverse complement strand
ATATCCCTGTAATTTAATACAATCTATGAAGAATAATGTAATACATTATATCCTTACAATCTATGAAGAATAATGTAATACATTATATCCTTACAATCTATGAAGAATAATGTAATACATTATATCACTATAATCTATAATACATTATATCCCTGTAATTTAATACAATCTATGAAGAATAATGTATTACATTATATCCCTGTAATTTAATACAATCTATGGAGAATAATGTATTATATTATATCCTTGTAATTTAATACAATCTATGGAGAATAATGTATTACATTATATTATATCCTTGTAATCTATAATACATTATATCCTTGTAATTTGGTGCAATCTATGATACATTATATAGTTGTAATTTGGTGCAATCTATGATACATTATATCCTTGTAATCTATGGAGAATAATGTATCATAGATTGCACCAAATTACATTGCTTTAATCCATACACTATAATACTGCAAGTTATATCTCTTAAATAATGTGGTAGTAATCATTACTACAAGTTATATCTTATCAAAATATAACTTGTAGTAATATGGAAGAATCTTAATTGGTCGATGTTAAGCTTCTACCGTAATCAGAAGCATTAATACTGGAGATAACGTGGATTTCTCTATTAACATATCTAATAATCTTATATGCATGTAATCTAACACGAAGAAGATATTTCTTGTCCTTCTTAACTTGAATATGGAGCTTAGAACCTAATCCACCTAAACTAATACTAGAATCATATTCACCGAATTTATTCTCATCTGCAAATGAGATAGTATAAATATTCTCCATGTCAGGAAGACCTTGAGATGATGACCAAAAATCATCATAAATCATTGTAAGGATATCTAATGTACCTAACTTCTTAAGACTAGATGAATATGTAAGATCACCTTTAACAATAGCACCTGTGTATTGACATTTGTTCTGTAGTTCCCAAGGTTCTACAAGAATACTAATACTCTTGACGAAATCGTTTGAGGTAATATCGATTGAATAAACATTGGTATCAACTTCAGGCTGATCCAAGAAGATCACATCTTCCGAAGGAATCTCAATGTGTGAATCTGTTAACTGTTGTGAATATTCATGTAGACATTTATATAATGTAACTCTAAGATCAAGAATAGGTGATAACTTAGATAATGGTTGGATTGTCAATCTATCAATATAATGTTCACCATCTTCATCTTCTCTATCTAAACCATTAATATCCACATTAACCCAGATATTATCTTTATCTAATACTTGCATGAGTAATGAACTAGTAGGATCTCTTCTGTAAATATATGTTAGTGTTGTCTGTGTTGTAGTATTAAGACGTAATTCTGCTCCTTTAACTATAGAGAAGTACCATGGTTGAGGTACAGAAACACTGAATGAAGGAAGCTCTGTATTCCATGTAGTATTTTCCTTTGTTCCACCTACCATTCTTTCATAGAATGGTCTCCTATGATCTGGTATATACTTCTGGACATATAAATCTAAGAATACATTATCGATAGTTTGAGCAATTTCTTCACCATGATATAGATGTGCCATATCAATCTTAGTATGTCCAGGATACTTACAGTGACAAATTCTAGTGTTATTTGCATATTTATCCTTAACTCTAATAGCAGGTATAGTATCATGTAAGAATATCTCTTTGGCTAAATCCATAGACTTAGAGTACTCATTGAATGAATACTTATGTCCATCATTCTGATTTATTGTTCCTTCCATAGATACAATCTGTCTTGATCTGAAGATAGTCTTCTCCCTATCAATCTCATATGGTGATCTAATTATTTCTTCTTCATCTTCTCTAACACCATAGATAATATTGTAGCTATCCTTTACTTCTTCTTTATCTAATGATTGTGATTCTCTCGATGTAATCTTGTTAAGGTCTGGTTTTCTGTCCATTCTGTACTTTAGATATTTGTCCCGCTATATTTAGTGATTTTTTTCAATAACGATCATGTTGCCGTGGAAATATTATAGGAATATGCAACTATGTTAATGTCTACAATACCATTGATATTGGAGTATATTAGCTATTATACAGTTCAATGTCATTAACACAACATGTTATTAACACAACATCACATTAGTATTCTTGAATTAAGTAATATCCTAGTGTTTGTATTATTTGGTTTAGTACAAACACTAGGATATTAAGAATACTAATGTGATATTGTTGGTATTATATAGCAATGTGGTACTGATATAACATAATAGCAATGTAATACCAACACTAACATTGTATATGCCATTAATTAAATGTAGTTGTGTATAGTATGCAATAACTACATGTTGTGTACTATACACAACTAGTCAATACAACTACATGTTGTGTACTATACCGTCATACTGTCATACTCTAGTACCTATAATATGTGTATGTGTATCATACTGTCATACTGTCATACTCTAGTACCTATAATATGTGTATGTGTGTCATACTGTCATACTGTCATACTCTAGTACCTATAATATGTGTATGTGTATGTGTGTCATACTGACATACTGTCATACTCTAGTACCATACTATCATACTGTCATACTCTAGTACCATACTATCATACTGTCATACTCTAGTACCATACTATCATACTGACATACTGTCATACTCTAGTACCATACTATCATACTGACATACTGTCATACTCTAGTACCATAGTACTACGATATAGGATACAATTTAAAGAATGCTTCTGATTGTATTATAACATCACATAGATCATCCTGCTTCTTCTGTGCTCTTATGCCTCTTGAACCATTAATATAATCTACCAACTCTGTTTCACCCCTCTCTAACAATATTTCCTTTGCCTTCTGCTGTCCCCACTTCTTTAATGCATTCTGATTGAATCCTGTAGGAGCATCTAATTCTGAATATTTAGCCTTAGAATCTATCTCTAATATAAGAGGCATAATAGGTGAAGAAGAGAATAATGTTAAGAAGTATGTTAGGACATGTTGAGCTATTCTAGTCGATTGATAGTTCTCAACCATCTGTCTCTCAATGATATAATAATGACCATTACATATTATATCTCTTAGACTATTCAAATATCCTGTTAGATTGTTATATACAGTAATAACATGTCCATCATTACCATCCAATACCTTCTTCTCTGTCCATATAGTCTTGACAATTCCATTCCTATATCTATCTTCTACTCTAATGCAAAAGTTAACAATACCTGGATCTATACTTATAACCCTAAAACATTCATTGTATGACCAATATTCTTTAGGGAATGAACTTTGACTATACCATATAACTTTGTCCTTCTTCTGTTCTTCTCTCTTACTAGGTTTCTTAGTAAACATTTGAAAAAGTACATACTATATGATCTAATCCGATGACATTATCTTCAACATCAGTTTATTAGATCATATAGTATGTACTTTTTTTTACATATTGAATGATACATCATGGAATCCATTAGAATGCATTGGTGTTACTCTCTTAACCTTATTAGAATAGAAGTCCAATGCTAATATTGAATAAATAGACATATTTCTCTTCATGATCTCTTGTACTCCTAACTTACATATCATCTCAGGATATCTTAGAATATCCGAATATGGAATATTCCATGCTAGATGTGCCCAAAACCAACGACCCACTGCTCTTGGCATATCTAATCCTAATACCCTATAATCTATATCCTTACGTCTAGTAATTATATCTCTATCCCATGGAAGGAATGGATACTTCATGATCATATCCATTGGAATTGTTTCATTGATTTTCTTCCAATCCAATGTTGTAACACCTAATGCCTTAATAATAGTGTCATCGAAATATTCTATTGGTATATCAGGATATCTAACAAGATCCTCAATGTTCAGATTCCTAGGCAACATATCCTTATTCCATTTACCTGTTGCATTAGGTAGATCTAACATTAGAACTCTTGCAATGTTATCCCTAATATTCTTCGAATCTCCTAATCCATATCTATCCCATGGTAGATTTGGTCTTTCAAGTAGATCTACATATGTTGCATGTCTTGATATACTAAACCAACTCCAATGTCCCACAGCATTAGGCATGTCTAAATCTAATATGTCTAAGCTAAATCTGTTATTGGTACTCAGCTGCCATCTATCCCATACCCTATTTCTATTCTTCCTTACATATTCCATATCTGTCATGTGTGATAGATTATACCAATTCCAACTTCCTTCTGCATTAGGAAGATCTAGATCAACTATCCTCATATCAATGGGAGATCTATAATATACCATTGAGGATCTATTCCACTTAAGCAATGGATACTGAGATACTGTCTCATACTTAGGTCTGAGGGATAGAATTCCCATTCCCCATTCCCCTGATGCATTAGGTAGATCTTCCTTCATCATCTCAACATAGAAGTGACGATTATGATCACCCAAATATCTTCTATCCCATGGCAATTCTCTATGATTCAATACTACTTCCATTGTTACAACTTGTGATATCATTCTCCAATTCCATTCATCAATTGCATTAGGCATCTCAACATATACCATTCCAATGTTGAATATCGAACTCAATCCTAATATACTTCTCATCCATCTATAATGAGGATATAATGTCACCGATTCTAATGTTGCCTTCCTTGATAGTTTCTCCCAATCCCATCCTCCCATTGTGCCAACTATCCACATGTCGAAGTTCTTATTCTCCAATATCATAGATTCAGACCATTCACATGATCTATTCCCTGCAATATCCTCCATTGGTAATACCTTAGATAATTGCCAATAAGACCACTTATCAACTGCATTAGGAAGATCCAATTCAAGTACATCCTTCATTCTTATTCCTTCATTCCTTGATAGATATGCTCTATTCCATGGCAATGTATTATATTTTCTTATATACTCAATGCTAACTGTAGACGATGAAATATCTATGTTATATGTCATATGTTTATCCTTCATAAGTACAATTAAACTAAATCAATGATAATTATATTCCATGAATATTATACTATATTACTACAATGACAGACTATTAAGATCATGAATATTATTATATCTTGTGAGTCCTAACTCGTAAGTAATTTATAATTCTCTTGGTCCTTACATTGCAATAATTATATTCCTTCCTTACAATTCTCTTGACCCTTACAATAATTATATCCCTTCATTGCAATAATTCTCTTGACCCTTACATTAATTATATCTCTTACAATTCTCTTGATCCTTACATTAATTATATCTCTTACAATAATTATATTCCATGAATATTCTACTATATTACTACAATGACAGACTATTAAGATCATGAATATTATTATATCTTGTGAGTCCTAACTCATAAGTAATTTATAATTCTCTTGACCCTTACATTGCAATAATTATATTCCTTCCTTACAATTCTCTTGACCCTTACAATAATTATATCTCTTGACCCTTACAATAATTATATCTCTTGACCCTTACAATAATTATATTCCTTCATCGCAATTATATCTCTTGACCCTTACAATTATTCTTCGGTCTCTTATTAATTCTATGAATATATCATCGCAATCATATGCTCTATTGTGTACATGATTGCGATGATATATTTATATCTTGTGTGTTATGTCTCATAAGAATTTAACCTATCCCTCTCTGGAAGAATTGTAAGGGTCAAGATAATTATTGCAATGAAGGAATATAATTAATGTAAGGGTCAAGATAATTGTAAGGACCAATAGAATTATTGCAAGGAAGGGAATTATAAATTACTTATGAGTCCTTATTCACAAGATATAATAATATTCATGATCATAATAGTCTGTCATTGTAGTAATATAGTATGATATTCATGGAATATAATTATTGTAAGGGTCAAGAGAATTATTACAATGAAGGGAATTATAAATTACTTGTGAATAAGGACTCACAAGACATAATCGTATTCATGATCATAATAGTCTGTTATGGTTAAAGCATAGCACAATATTCATGGAATTAATACAAGAAGAAATAAATTCCTATCTGTCATGATTATAATTATATTCACTACTTCATAGTCTACTATGACTAGAATGCAATAATATATTCATGTTAAGATAGGAATTTATTCCTTATAATATTCTCATGACTTACAACATGTAAGAATAAATTATTAATATGCATCATGATCTATTGTAGATGAAGCATATTAATATATTAGAATTGTATTGGATATATTATTCATGATCTATTATAATTAGAATATAACATTACATTATCCTTCTAATAATTATTACAATGTATTATTCTTCTATTAATTATACATTGTAATAATTCTTGACTCTTATATCTTCCTTAAATTATTGCAATGTTATATGAGAGAATTATTACGATGTATAATTAATGGAAGGATTATACATCGTAATAATTTAAGGAAGATATAAGAGTCAAGAATAATGCATTGTAATAATTTAAGGGAAGAGTCAAGAATTATTACAATGTATTATTAATAGAAGAATAATACATTGTAATAATTTAGAGGTAAGAATAATGTGGAATGACAATAACTTTCCATTACATATTCTCATACTATGAGAGAAAGAATATGTAATCGAAAGTTATTGTCCTGTTGTATGTGTTGCAATATATAATTTAATATTGCCATAAGTCCCAACACTGGTTTGAAACATGATGAATGTTGGACATAATATGCCTTGTTCGCTTGTATATGAAGGTTGAACATAAATATAGATATTGTCTCCTGGACGACATACATCTGCTTGCTTACTAATATGTTTTAACATTGAAGCTGGAATAAATACTGTCTCTGTTAATACATCTGTCGATTCAGAGCCAATCTTTGCCATATAACCTTCAGGATTATTATTAGCTCTTGCTTGGATTATAATATGAGAAGCATAACTATCTATTTGTACTACCTTACATCCAATGATAGATGGCTTTGTAAGTTTCGCCTTAAACTCCTTAAAGTCAATGAAACATATTGGTCTTGTCTCTATGAGGTCCGGGAATGTAAAGTCCTGATTATTTTCTACCATTGATTCGATCCATGTGCATGAATTATCATCATTACCATAGAGAAGAATAAGCTTGGATGATTCTGCTTCTTTCTTGAAGATGAGCTTCATCCCCCTTGTAATAGTCTTGATATGAGAGACAAGATTCTTGATATTGACAATGTAACGTGCTTCTCTATTAATTGCTCCTTGTCCTGCCTTAAATTGATAGCCTGGGATGTTAGTTAGGTTAATATCTACATATTGATATTGATCATTACTCAGTGAATAACACTTGATACCTTCCTTTGAGAAGACTATGGTCATGTTAACAAATAGATCCTTACATGAGTCAAACATCTTCCTGATGAAGTAACCCGATGCAAATTCGGCATAGAATGAAATTCCGTCTTGTTCCATATTTTAGATTATTTTCTGCTACCTTTAGTGATATTTTTCTGTCCAATGTACTTCTGAACTAACTCACTGTTTCTCTTAAATATGAAGCTATAAGGTACTGCTTGATTGTACTGATTATACTCCAGGATACTTTCATAATGTCCGTCGTATGCAACCAAGAATATAACATCTTTTTCAATATTTCCAATAGTATCTGTATGTGTTACGAGCTTACCATTTCTATACTCTAATACTACAATGTCATATGAATAGAGTGTGGATATAATACCATACATATAATCACCTACAGGTTCATTAGGATTGAGAAGGTGTGTGGTAAGATTTTCCAACTTATACATTGGTGATACATTCTGGAATTGTGATGGAGATGTATAGTAATAATAGAGATTACCATTACTATCTTGTGCATTCAATGCATCTGCAATATCAAATCTAAAGCCATGGGCCATATCAATCTTATCCTTAATATCTAGTTCAAAGTATTGTGGATTAATACATTTAATAACACTATGGAAGAAACAACTACCATCACCAATAGTAGTAATACCAACAAGAGTACCAGAATACCAATCACAAGCTAAGTCATATGCTTCACAATCACCTACAACAGATATTGGAAAGCCATTAGGATCTGTTGTAACAATAGGTATTCTACTGGAATATGGCTTAGGATATGTAACATTACTTTGCTTCTTCTGATATGCACCATATGTGAATAAAGAAGAGAACATTCTTTCATTGAATGGCAATAATCGTTCTTTATCTGCTCTAACTCTCCTTTCTTCAGTAAAGTTAGGTAGTAGAATGGTCAAATCGTCCAACTTAACCAACCATTCATCTTGTTCTGTAACAATACTATCATCAATATGTACATGAATCTTATTCTGACCTCTCCATTCTAACTTAGCTGGTCCAAAATCAATCTTATCTAGTGGGAAGTTATGCATTCTAAAGATAGGTCTGAATAACTCACTTACATGATCAGAATCCATGACAAGGTAGATGAAATATCCATTAGGCTCTAAGAATGTTTCTAATGTATTAAGTAGACCTGGATTAACATTTCCTCCTTCCCATAAGAATGTAAGTGATAGCATTGATGCAATGCATGAAACTGTATTGATCCCTTGACTTAACATTCCCTCCTTAATTGTATCAGTGTCTTGTGCTCCTGCCTTAATAATAGTAACCTTATCTTGCATTCCATATGTAGGTAATCTTCTAATCATCTCATCTATATTATCTTGATTAGGTTCTACAGCTATAATCTTATCAAAGTGTTTCCATTTACCTATATCACCTCCTCTACCTGAACCTAAATCTAGCAATGTCTTACATCCCTTACTTGCAACATAATGGAATAGTTCCTTCTTAATGTCATTGTGATATGATCTAACCAACTTAAATCCTCTACCACGGATCATATCTTCTGTTATAGGATTTAAGATGTCCTTATATGTTGCTTCTGCTACATCCTTAGAATTAGGTATAGTCTTATCATCTCTTATTCTATGCAATACTACTTTTCCATCATTCCATCCTAATTCTACAATGCTACCATTAGGAACATCTTCGAGATTGACAATAGGAACTCTCGAGAAGATATCTAGCTTATTCTTACCTTGACTAACATATAATTCGCACCCTTGATTGGTATTCTTGACAAGGAAATCTATTGTAAGCATATTAGTAGGTTTCCACTTGACAATATCAGGATGTTTACTTAGAACTCTATCGTAATATGGTAATGAACCAGAGAATGAATTATAAGGACCAGTATTAGGAACAAAGATAAGACCATCTGTTTCATATTCAGCATTGCTCTCATTGTCTAATACTTCTCCAATGATAGTGAAGAAATTATCAGGTGTAAGACCAATGTAACTCTTAGTTTTGATGGTCATGTTCTCTAATATATTCTCATCCCTTATCATATCACAGTATGATTGAGCAAATTCCATTCTCTTAGTTAATTCTAATTGTGTTATATTACCATGATCAGGGATACTAATGCAATCATACACATAGAATAAGAATTGTCTCTCGTTCCTTATTCTTCTCTTATCTTCAGGTATGAGTTCTCCTTCTAAAATTAATCCATCAAGACCATAATTATCTCTATCTACTAATGTAATGAAGTTAGGTGCATTAACTAACCATGTACCTAATGTATCGAAGACAAGTATCTTATGATGACCATCTGCCTTATAAGTACATGAATATGTTGCTATCTTTCCTCCAACAATACCTCCATACTTAAGATCTTCATGCTTAATATTTCTAGGTCTAGGGAATGGATAGTAAGATATCTTACTTCTTGCCTCTGATTCAGGGAATAGATTCTTGGTCTTAATGTCATTGAAATCTAGGAGTGTTCTATTGACGAATTCTATAAGGTTAGATGCTTCATCTGTTGTATAAAATAGTCCTCCATCATTCATAAGAGTAAAGATTAACTCATATGCCTTATTGAGACCAACTACAACATTAGATCTACTTATACATTCCAGTTCAAGTTCATGTGTTATAATTCCATCTTGTGTTGTAACCTTTGTCAGATCTATTCTAGTTCCATATTGTACTAAATCACAGGAATATCTTTCGCGATCTCTAATTGTGCATTCACTGCTAGTACTTAAGATCTTTGCTTCACCTTGACTAATAGGGATCTCTGAACTAAGGGATATTCTAATGCCAATACTACCTAAATCAACATTGTTATGTCTTTCCTTCTTCATATATTCTATCTTCCCAGTTGTAATGTCCCTAATAGATCTAATCTTGAGAAGACTACATACTTGTGTATCCAGTCTTATTCCTGAATTCCTAAGTATGTAAGATCTAACCCTATTAAAAACATTCGGACCTACATCTGGAATGCCATCTTTCATGAATCTAACCTCTAGTTCCATGTTCTTATCCTGTGTAAACTTAGTTATGATATCTGTGAGTCTTGTCAAACCTAAATAATCCATTTTAACATGCTCTCCAAATCATAGATACAACAAATTCCCATAAAAAATAACAATGTATGGAATAAAAATGCAGAGAAGAATTGTAACTTTATCCAACAGAACACCTCTAAGACAGATTAAGAGAACAGGTAAAGACTCGGCATATGACTATGAAGAATTCACAAGAGATGTTACTGTTCTTAGGAAGTATGCCAATATGAGAATTGCTGATGTTTCTAAGGAACCCCAAACATTTGAAGTATTATCTAGAGTTAAGAGATTACTTAGTACAACATCTGGAGATGAAACATTATATGATGAATTGATGAAGATCATTGACTCTCAATTCTCATCTCTTCTAACACCAATTCCATATACCATCGGTGCCCTATTCAGAGGATGGAACATTACCACCAATATGGATCAGACAGACTTCGAATCATGCCTTGCTGTTAGGATTGGTTCTATTCAAAAGCCTGGCCTGAAAACTAAGTGTACTTATGTCTCTGTTTATGCTGATTGGGATGGTAGTTCATTCAAATTCACGAATGATATTAAGGATAGAGCATCTGAGAATAGACCATTGGATAGGGTAGTTATTAATGTACCATTCACCAACGTAACTTCATTCCCTGGATTATCAATGGAAGAGAAACAAGAATTAAAGAACAATGAGATCACACATGTATGCATTATTGGGTTTAAAGTGGGAGGCAATGATTATTATCATCTTACTAACTCTACATTCATTCCTGTTGATAGTATTAAGACGAGACATCCAAAACAACAATCAACAGATATGAGAGTTCATCAAACTAACGATCAAATCAGAGCAAATCTTAAATCAAGATCTACAGGAGGAACAATGACCAAGTCTAATGGTAATTGTAACAATGATGGATATGGTGCTTATGCTTGGATATTCTTTATTCTAATTATCATCATCATCCTTGTACTATTCTTTGCATTCTGGAAATAGTCTAAATAAGAATATGTAATATTATATGTCGTGCACCAAAAATCATGACATACTATATTACATTACATACGCATCATTATACCATAATCTAGATATATGGTATAATGGTGGGTATAACATATCACTAACATGAGGAGACTAGGTTATGATATAATGATAATGGTGGGTATAACATATCACTAACATGAGGAGACTAGGTTATATCCACCATTGAGAATTATGGTAGTGTTGCGATTCTTCCATATCTTGATAATGAGAAATATATTAGCATGACTAATAGATCTATATGTATTAATAGAATGGAGAACAATATCATACTAGAGATTATGATAGAAGAACCATTGAAATCACAATGTTCTTGTATGTAATGTGATTTCAATGGTTCATTGTTGAGAAAATATTACCTCGTTAGAGGTATAATAGTAATCATGTTTGTATTTATCATTGGATTAACTATCTTAAATAGGTTGATAAGAAGATAGTTAATCCAATGATATTCTTACCATTCTTACAATGATAAGTAATGTACTATATATTTGCTCCAAAGGATACAATATAATAATCACGATTAGGATACAATATAACAATTATGGATTATATGAATGATATGATATAATATAGAATATGGATTATATAGAACATTAATTATATCTCTCATGAATTATATCTTCCATAGAATATATAGAACATTAATTATATATGCAATGAATTATATCTTCCGTAGAATATATAGAACATTATTTCTTATTCTATATATTCTACGGAAGATATAGAATATTAATTATATCTCTCATGAATTATATATTTGATGAATTATATCTCTCATGAATTATATCTTCCATAGGATTTATAGA